>Ga0126375_10000610_pt1 | contig 10151 bp, 9 predicted proteins | sample PanSoiMetPlot_14_FD_109577 | JGI IMG/M metagenome (GOLD analysis project Ga0126375, IMG submission 109577) | Tropical forest soil microbial communities from Panama - MetaG Plot_14 | ecosystem: Environmental > Terrestrial > Soil > Tropical forest | place: Panama | collected 2016-02-17 | reverse complement strand
TCTCTATAAAAGAAATCGTTTGGCGTTGCAACATCGCGCTTACCCGAAAATTCTCTTCGGCAAAAGAAGCGCTAAGCTAGCCGCTGTGTCCGGCACGTTCTTGCTCCGCAGTGAACCGGGGAAACTCGACACGCCGCTTTTTCCAAGATTCCTCGCGTGCCTGAGCTTGCGTCCCGCTGCTCAGTTGAAGCAGACAACAAGCGCGCCCGCCGAGATCGACATCATCGCCAGACGCGAATGTTTTCGGCTCCGCCAGAAAACCGTCCGGGTCGCTTGTGTCGAGAATCACTTGCCATTCGAGATGTTCCTCTCCTGGCAACACAAACGGGATCGGCTCGTAATGCGCATTGATCAGCAGCAGAAAGGTGTCATCACCGACTGATTCACCTTCGAAATTGAGTACATCGGTCGCATCGCCGCTCAGCAGCATGCCAAGACAGCGCACGAACGGCGACGTCCATTCCTCCTCGGTCATCTGGTTACCTCCGGGATTGAACCACATCACATCCCGAACATCGGAGCCGGGAATCCGGCGATCTTTCAAAAACTTCGGGCGCCGAAAAACTGGATGCTCTTTTCGCAATTGGATCAATTTTTGCGTGAACTGAAAGAACTGCTTCTGCTTTAGGTCACGCTCCCACTTGAACCAACTGATCTCGTTGTCTTGGCAATAGGCGTTGTTGTTGCCGTTTTGAGTCCGGCCCCACTCGTCTCCGCCGCACAACATGGGCACGCCTTGGGACAGAAACAAAGTCGTCAGAAAATTCCGGCGCTGCCGATCGCGCAACGCGTTGATCTGCGGATCATCGGTCGGTCCTTCCACGCCGCAGTTCCAAGACTGATTATTATTATCGCCGTCGCGGTTATTATCGCCGTTCAGTTCGTTGTGTTTTTCGTTGTAGCTGACCAAATCAGTCAGGGTGAATCCGTCATGGGCTGTAACGAAGTTGATGCTCACGTAAGGGCGTCGGCCGTCGTGTTCATAGAGATCGGGGCTTCCGGTGAGTCGATACGCCATGTCGCCAATGCGGCCCTCGTCGCCTTTCCAAAAACTGCGGGCCGAGTCGCGATATTTGCCGTTCCATTCCGACCACAGCACGGGAAAATTGCCGACCTGATACCCGCCTTCGCCGATGTCCCACGGTTCTGCAAGTAACTTCACCTGCGAGAGCACGGGGTCCTGCTGGATAACTTGGAAAAATGGATGAAGCTTATTTACGCCCGAATGATTCCGCGCCAACGCGGAGGCGAGATCGAATCGAAATCCGTCCACGTGCATCTCCAGCACCCAGTAACGCAAACTGTCGGCCACCAGTTGAAGCACACGCGGATGAAGCAGATTGAACGTGTTGCCCGTGCCCGTGAAATCCAGATAGAAGCGGGGATTTTCCGGATGCAGCCAGTAATAGGCGAGATTGTCGATCCCGCGGAAACAGAGCGTCGGGCCGAGCTGATTTCCTTCTCCGGTATGATTATAAACTACGTCGAGAATCACTTCGATTCCCGCCGCGTGCAGGCTGCGCACCATGGCCTTGAACTCGGCGACCTGCTGCCCCATTTGCCCGCCGCTGCAGTACTCGCCATGCGGGGCGAAAAACCCGATCGTATTGTACCCCCAGTAGTTCGTTAGGCCGTGATCTACCAAAAATTTGTCGTCAATGTGTGCGTGCACAGGTAGTAATTCCACCGCGGTCACACCAAGCTTTTTGAAATATTCAATGGCAGGCGGGCTACCCAGGCCCGTATAAGTCCCCCGCAATTGCTCAGGCAATTCATGCCAAAGTTTGCTGAAACCCTTCACGTGCACCTCATAGATCACCGACTCGTGCAGCGGAATCGCCGGCCTTTTATCATCTTGCCAATCGAATCTGGTATCGATAATGACCGACTTCGGCACGCCCCAAGCGTCGTCGCGAAAGTCCTGAGTTAAATCTTCCTTCTCGTCGCCGATGACATAACCGAACATCTCGTCCGCCCAGCTCACCGCTCCGGCGAGCGCTTTCGCGTACGGGTCAAGAAGGAGCTTCGAACCGTTGAAACGCAGGCCCCGCTCCGGATCGTATGGCCCGGAGACGCGAAAACCGTATAATTGTCCCGGGCGCGCATCAGGCAAAAAGACGTGCCAGACTTGGTCAGTGTGCTCCTTGAGCGGGATCCGAACATTTTCTTTCCTGTCCTCGACGTTGTCGAATAAGCAGAGCTCAACGCCGGTGGCGTGCTCGGAAAAAATTGCGAAGTTAACGCCGTCACCCGTCCAAGTTCCGCCGAGCGGATACGGGCAACCGAGAAAGCTTCTTATCGAAGTCATAAACGCGCCGCGCATTTATCTGGCATTGAAATCATATTGGCAATGACGAATGGTAGATCGGACAAACTCCGAGGCAGTTGTCTTCGATTTAAGCCGTCGAAAGCCGATCACGATGAAACGTAACCTCCTGCTCGCCGCCTTACTCGTGATTTGCGCTTTCGCGATTTACTTTTACGCGCATCACAATTGGAATCCATTGGCGGCCGGAACGACAATTGAGCGCATTGTCGTGGAAAAATCGGCCAGGAGATTGTCGATCTTCCGTGGCAGCAACCGAATCAAGACCTACCGAATCGCTCTGGGTCGGAATCCAGTCGGCGCAAAGCAGCGAGAGAGCGATATGAAAACGCCCGAAGGAATCTACAAGATTGATGGCCGGAATCCGCAAAGCAGTTTCCATTTTGGACTGCACGTTTCTTATCCCTCGGGAGAGGACGACAAACGTGCAGCAGTGAACGGAGTCTTAGCTGGTTCTGACATTATGATCCACGGAATTCGAAATGGGCGCGGCTGGATTGGCGCGTTTCATCGGTGGAACGATTGGACCGCCGGTTGCATCGCAGTCACCAACGAAGAGATCGAGGAACTCTGGCGCGTTACGCCGGATGGTACGACGATCGAGATTCGTCCGTAAAACCATCGAGACGCGCAGCGGGTCACTGGGCGTAGCAAATAGCGGAACGAGTCGCGCGCGGTCAGCCCGCTTTTGAGCTCTGTGGCTCAATTGCGTTTCGGAGTGTGGCAGCGCTCTGCCGCGTCCTATTCGTACTAGAGCTCCTCCAGCACGCGTCGCGCTTTTTCTACATCCGACGGTCGCAAGATGATCAGGCCCTTGTCTGCTTCGCGCCCGGCAGCGAGATAGGTGTATTCAATGTTCACGTCCCCTTCGGCGAGGCGCTCGGCAATTCGCGAAAGGACACCGGGCTGACTCGCGGTCTCGATCGTGAGCACGTCGGTCTCAAGCGCGAGGACGCCGGCTTCGCCCAGGAGCATGAGTGCCCTGGTGGGATCGCTCACCACCATGCGCACAACGGTGTGATCAACAGTGTCGGATGTAGCCAGCGCGTAGATATTGATTCCGGCGTTTGCCAACGCCTCACACACGCGCGCGAGTGCGCCGGGACGATTCGCAAGGAAAACTGCCAACTGGGTAGCTGTTTCGACGGAGAGCTTGGGATGTGCGTTCATGCTGGTTTGAAACTGATGCCTGGAAGCGCTTCTGACAACTGAGGACTGATCTCGCAAAGATAGAAATATCGAACGGTGAAAATGGAACTCGAATCAATGGACTCACTGCCTGTCGTTCAATGCTGGTTGGAGTTCGGCGTTCTGGTGTAACAAAGTGAATAGAATTGCATCGAAGTATGACCGCAGTTGCGCAGTACGTTTCAGCTAAACCTAAACTGCCGAGGCGCACCATCGGTTTCGTAACCGCATGCTCGATCGTGATTGCCAACATCATCGGCACCGGCATCTTCACGACTCTTGGTTTTCAATTGGCGGACATTCAGTCGGGTTTCCCGCTGCTTATGCTCTGGGTTGTCGGCGGAATCGCGGCGCTTTGCGGGGCGCTCTGTTACGGGGAACTCGCCGCCGCGCTGCCGCGCTCGGGAGGCGAGTATCATTTTCTGACGCAGATTTATCATCCGGCTCTCGGGTTCATGGCCGGATTCGTGTCCGCCACGGTTGGATTTGGCGCGCCGGTTGCGCTCGCAGCCATGGCGTTTGGAAAATATTTTGACGGAGTTTTCGGCGCGGGTTCGCCCGTTGTTCTGTCATTTGCCGTAGTTTGGATCGTCGCCGCGTTTCATCTTGGAAACCTGCAAGTCGGCAGCGCCTTCCAGAATGTTTCGACGCTCGTGAAAATGCTTTTGATCGGAGCACTGATCGGGGCAGGTTTCTTCGTTCGATCAAAACAACCGATCAGTTTTTTGCCGGCCTCCGGCGACAAAGCCTCGATGCTCACCGGGGCATTCGCCATCGCGCTGGTTTACGTGATGTATTCCTACTCTGGCTGGAATGCGGCGTCGTATATCACCAGCGAAATTAAGCGACCCGAGAAAAACGTGCCGCGCTCACTACTCGCCGGCACAGGCGTTGTGATCGTGATTTATGTGCTGCTCAATGCCATTTTCCTCGCGACCACGCCTGTTCGGGAATTGAAAGGCCAGCTCGAAGTGGCGTTGATTGCGGGGAAGCATATTTTTGGCGAGAACGGTGGGCGATTTGCGGGCGCTGTGATTTGTCTTGGCTTGGTTGCCGCAATCAGTTCGATGACGTGGATCGGGCCGCGCGTCACGATGTCGATGGGAGAAGACCACTGGCTGCTGCGATGGTTTGCCCGCAAGAACCAACACGGTATCCCAACGAACGCCATTCTCCTGCAACTGCTCATCGTGAATTTACTCTTGCTCACGCAACGTTTCGAGGACGTAGTGCGTTACACTCAATTCAGCTTGTTACTTTGCTCGTTGCTGGCCGTGCTCGGCGTAATCGTGCTCCGGTTCACACGTCCCGAACTCGCGCGGCCGTATCGTGTTTGGCTTTATCCGCTTCCTCCCGTTCTTTTTTCGCTGATCACGATTTGGATGATGTTTTATCTGTTACGTTCGCATACCGCGGAATCCCTCGCTGGTTTAGGCACGGCATTATTGGGCCTGCTGATCTACTTCTGCGCGGGAAAACGTGGTCATCACTCGCGATGAAGACAAATTGTACGGCGCTATCGATAATTCTCAGTCTGGTAACTGCGCTTACCGTTTCAGCGCAGGAGAATCCGGAAGTTGCGCCGCGGGCAATCCCAGTGAGTGCCGGACCTAACGATATTGCCCGCTTTCTCGCCGGGATGCCTGTGCCGGAGAATTCGCCTCTCGCGCCGCTGATGCGTGATCCGGCGTGGCAGGCCCACGCTGCGTTCTTTGAAGAGCAATTCTCAAAACTTAATCTTCGACAGCTTCAAAAACTACACGCCTGGCAGGCGACATATCTGCCCGAATCGATGCAGCCTGTTCCCGTGGTGTTTTACATGTTCAGCGGCCCCGATTTCCTGTATGTCGATCAATTTTTTCCAAGGGCTGCGGTGTATATGCTCTGCGGGAAGGAAGCTCTTGGACCGCCGCCGGATCCGTTGCGCATAGTGAATTTGTCCGGCGCGCTGGGCAATCTGGAGAACGCGATGAAGTCTTCGCTGAGCACCACTTATTTCATCACCAAAGACATGAAAGTGGATTTGCACGAGCAAAACCTCAACGGCGTGCTGCCGATTCTCTACGCTTACATGGCGCGCGCAGACAAATCGATTACGAACGTCACCTTCGGGTCTCTCGGCAGCAGCGGCGTATTCGAAGAAGCGGCGCCGGGTAGGAAAGGCGGCAGCATTGCAGGAGTGCGAATCCGCTATACCGACAATCAATCCAGCAATGCACAGACGCTGTACTATTTCACCACAGATATTTCTGACGGCGGCATCAAGGCCACTCCGGGTTTCTTGAAATTTTGCCAGCGCCTCGGCACCGGCGCGAGTTTTCTCAAATCGTCATCGTATCTGATGTTTGAAAACGGGTTCGCCACGATTCGCAATTTTATTCTCGATCATAGCAACATCATCGTGCAGGACGATTCGGGAATTCCACTCGCGGATTTTGATCCTAACAAGTGGAGCCTGCGTTTCTTCGGCATTTATCTCGGCCCGATCGAACTCTTCAAACAACATTATCAACCTCGTCTGCGCGAACTTTTCGAACAGACCAACCCGCCGCCGCTCGAGTTCGGCTTCGGATACCGCTGGAATTACAAGGAAGCCAATCTGATCGTCGCGACGCGGAAGTAGCTTTTTTCCCATGTCCAGCAAAGTCGAGACCTCTTCTAATCAGAATTAGAGATTCCTCGACTTCGCCCGGAATGACATGAATCCGCTAGCCGTTAGAATCTCCGGAACCAAGAATAGGGGAAATCGTCTCCGGGGCAATCGGTTGGCCAGCGCGGCGGATTCATTTCGCGGTGTGGCTTTACAGCGATGGCGCCTCTTTCAGTTTTACCGCAGCGGTCTCGTAAGTAGCGAATGAGTTCTTCGCACGCATCGAGCTGCGCGCCTGTCGGCTGATCGCGGTTGAAATCGCCTACGAGACAAATACCGAGCGATATGTTGTTCAGGTAATCGCTGTGCACGTGGCCGCCGTTGATCTGACGCCGCCAGCGATCGCCGACTTCGATCTGGCCGTTGCCGGTTGATGTGCCGTTGCCAATCACGAAATGATACGCAAGACCGTTCTGCATCCGGCGAACATGCCGATGGTAATAATCGAACACGCGCGCGTTCCCCTGTCGCGTGCCGCTATTGTGCACAACAATGAATTGCCACCGACGCCGTTTGACTGGTGCGCGCCGGATAGCTTCGATCACCGAGCTTGTTAGATACCGATAGCTGACTGGACGACTCCATGGCCAGTAGCCGAATCGGCGCGGCGGCGGCGACGGCGGAGGCTCGAATCCCTGATCCTCCTCGATGCCGGACTTTTCGATCACAACCTGAGCTTGCCCGCCTGTTGAGGCGGCGCGCTGAGGCTTCGCCTGGAACGCGGGCGCTGGAGTTGGCGCGGCAGTTGCACGCGGCGGCGAACCTGCGTTTTCTGACGCGGCGCGCTCTTCTTCAACGCGCGGCGCCGGCGTTTTTTTTGGCTTCGGCGTCTCCTCTTCTTTTGCAGTGGACTTTGATTTCGCCTTTTTCTTCGTTTTGCCGGACGCTTCTTTTTCGCGGGATTTCTTTTTCGCCGTTTTGGGCTGGGGGGTTGGCGTGTGACGCCGTTTCGCTTTTGGCGAAGCGCTCGCCTCCGGCGTCTCCCGCGATGTCGGGGCTGGCCTTGCGTCCTCATCCGCGGCAGATTTCTGCGTCGGCGAATCATCGCCTGCCAATTTCGCTCTTGGAATGGCAGTCGGAGCCTTCTCCGGCGTGGGAGAAGCTCGGTGCTTTTTCTCTGACTGCCGAGTTGCCGCCTTTGCTTTGGCTGTTGGGGTCGGAGATTTCTTTGGTTTCGGAGTGGACGCAGCGCGTTTCTCGGTTCGCTCCGATTCATCGCGCCGTTCTTCTTCGCTTACTTGTGCGCAAAGGAGACCGGCGACAATCGCGCCAAATGCGATCGCAGTTGCGAGCCAAATGCGAAAGCGCACCACTGCGACGGAGCGTAACAGAGCGCACGACGCGATCAACGGAATCGTTAAAAAAGTTACAAAAGTTACAGCGTTAAAACGGGCTCGCCTTTGTAACGGTTGTAACCTTTTAGCTTTGGGTTCAGGCCGCGGGCGCAGCAGGCGCAGGTGCGAGAGGCGCAGTGACGCGTATCTTCTCGCGCTCGCGCCGGATGATCGCGTTCAATTTGCCTCCCAGCAATAGCAGCAGACACGTTAGATACATCCAGGTGAGCAGCACGATGATGGATGCCAGCGCGAGATAAGTCGGGTTGTAACGATCGTATCTTGCCACGTAGAGCTGAAAAAGTTTCGTTGCGACGATCCAGCCGACCGCGAAGAAAATTGCACCTGGCAACGCCTGACGAACGGTTAAATAGTTCTCCGGCGTGAAAAGATAAAGCACAAGCGCGAGCCCGACCAGCGCCACGGCGGTCAACGGCAGATTCAATCCCGCGATCCAAGCCTGCAGCGGAAACGACAGTTGCCAATTTACCTCGGCAATGCCGGCCAGCTTTTCGCCGAAAACGACGGCGTTAAAGCTAAACACGATCACTATCCCAAACCAGAAGAGCATGAAAAATGAGATGATGTATTTGGACCACCAATGGCGATCTTCGCGGACTCCGTGCATCTGGCTGAGCGCGCGTGAAACGGTGGCAATGAAAATCGTGCCGAAATAAATTCCAAGGATGATGCCGGCGTTCGCGAGCAGTCCACTCGAGCCTGTCACCACGACACTGGCCATGGCAGAGTCCAAAATGTCCTGCACCTTCGGGTCCGGCGGCATGAAGGTCTTCAACAGAAGGAACATCCGATGCAACTTGGTGGGATCAGTGCCAAACAGACCCAGCAGATGCCAAAGGAACAGTGTGCCGGGAGCGAGCGCGAAGAGAAGCAGATACGCCATCTGCGCTGCCATGCCGGTGGTGTTATCAGTTGCGGTTTCCCAAACCAGCCGACGCGCAACGCGCCAAATCAATCTGAGATACTTCATCTCCGGAGGAGTTTACTTTGCCAGGCACAAATATCCATTAAAGTCCGAATGCTTCCGCGAGTGAGTACCCTCTGTCGTGTGTCCTCGATCGTAGTTCGTGTCGCCTAACCACCGATGAAGAAGAAAATATTGATTCTCACGGCGGGTTTCGGAGAGGGCCACAACAGCGCTGCCAGAGGAGTACGCGACGGGCTGGCTCGCATCGCTCCGGATGAGGCTACAGTGGAATTGCGAGATCTCTTTGCCGAAGCCTACGGGCGGACCAACGAACTGGTGCGCCGAAGCTATCTGGCATTGGTGAATTCTGCCCCACGAGCCTGGGGAGTCGTTTATCGCTGGCTCGATAACAAGACAGATTACAACACGGAATTTCGGCGATTGACTCGGCTGAAGGCCCAGTTTGCTCCCGTCCTAGATCGTTTTCAGCCGGACATCGTCGTCTGCTCTTTTCCGGCCTACGCCAATGTGCTCCAGGAGATTTTGGGAGCCGAGAGAGTCTGCAAATGTGTGGTGGTCGTCACGGACTCGATCACTATCAATGCATCCTGGTACCGGAGCCCGGCCGATTATTTCGCCGTTGCAAATGAGCAAAGCGCGGGCGTGCTACGGAGCAACGGCGTCGCACCCGAAAAAATCAGGATGTTTGGATTTCCGGTCAGTCCGAAGTTTGCAGATTTCGCTGAAGATCGGCCAAAGCCTTCCAACAATTCCAGTCGGCGGGTTTTGTACATGATTCATGCAGCCAAGCGTAGCGCGCCCGAACTGGCGCGTCTGCTCGCGAAACTTGGCCTTGATCTTACGGTGACGATCGGCCGCGCTGATGAACTCCGCACGGCAATCGAAGGGGCAGCCGATGGCCACCCGATAAAGATCGTTGGCTGGACGAACGAACTGCCCCGCATGATGCACGAGAACCATTTGCTCATCGGCAAAGCCGGTGGCGCAACCGTGCAGGAAACCATCGCCGCTAAGTGTCCCATGATCATCAATCACGTCGTCGCCGGTCAGGAGGAAGGCAACGCCCGGCTGATCGTCGAAACGAATTCAGGGGTAATCGCCCGTTCCCCACGAGAAGTCGTCGCGCAGGTGCAACGCGCATTCGAGGATGGCGCAAAACAATGGCGAGAGTGGGCCAACAACATCAGCAAACTGAGCCGCCCACGCGCAGCCCTCGATATCGCCGAATTTCTGATGTCGCTATGACCAGATCTCTTCGCCAGCAACAAAGGTGCGCACAACCGCCAACTGTGGTGAAAGCACGACGAGATCCGCGTCCGCCCCGACGCTTAGAGAGCCTTTAGCTTTGAGGCCGATCGCGCGCGCAGGATTTGTTGTCGCCATAGCGACGGCTTCATCCAATGGCACATTTACGTCGCGCACCATCGTTTGGATGAGGTCGATCATACGCGCACCGCTGCCCGCGAGCGCTGAATGATCAGCCAACAGACAGACTCCGTTTTCGACGACGCACTGATTGCCGAAGAGCGAGAACTGCGATCCATCAGGCAATCCGGCTCCGGCTGTTGCGTCGGTGACGAGACAAATTCCATCTGCGTCTTTGGCACGATACAACATTTTCATCAGCGTTGGTGAAACGTGATGGCCGTCGGCAATCAGTTCGCAACTCATCTCTGGTTCGCTCAACGCAAACTCGAGCAAACC
>Ga0126375_10000609_pt1 | contig 10154 bp, 14 predicted proteins | sample PanSoiMetPlot_14_FD_109577 | JGI IMG/M metagenome (GOLD analysis project Ga0126375, IMG submission 109577) | Tropical forest soil microbial communities from Panama - MetaG Plot_14 | ecosystem: Environmental > Terrestrial > Soil > Tropical forest | place: Panama | collected 2016-02-17 | reverse complement strand
TCACTCTTGCTTCCCGATTGCGTCTGTCCAATTCGCGATGTCTTGCTCATTCATTTGAACGCGTTCTTCCAATCGAGCATCGCGAAATCCCCACTCCTGTACGTCCACCAGGTATTGCTGTCGCGAAAGCAGCGTGCCGCGGCATAACCGTTTCGGTCCGGCAGTGTTCGCTTCTCTGCGAAGTCGTGCAATCAAGTCTTCGATAATCGCCACCGGGATCCGCGCGCGTTCCCCAGGATAAACGTAGCCGAACAGGATCAAATGGCTCAGTAACCGCGCCAATCAGGACCGAATCTGCGAACCAGATGGGCCCAATCGATCTCTCTCACAAAGCACCGAAGAGTATGCGCGATGTCGGCGCCGTCGAAGCGTTCCCTTTCCATGATGAATGCCTTCATCCAAACCATTTCCTCCGGTGGACAGAGTTTCACAGGCAAACCCAGCAGCTCTCCGTCGCGCGCGCGCGCGAACCAAGAATCATCCATTTCGCACAGTCCGTTGCCGGCGTGAAAAATCAGATCAACGATGTCGCGTCCATATCTCGCTTTCGCCAACCAATGCGGGAATGTCACTTCCGTCTTGTATCCGGCGCGGGCAAGCGCACCGAGCGCAGCCTTCAGATGATTTGGTCGAATATAGAGATCGAAGTCTTTCGTTCCGCGTGAAACACCTGCATACACTTCGACCACATATGCGCCGCCGATCAAGAACGGCACCTCCGCAGCCTACGGTGCTGCCACTGATCTGCGATGGAACGCATTAGGGTTGCCTTTAACCCGGATGGCTCGCGCTGCTGGCGTGCTTAAAGTCATTACGCATCAGTAACGCAGTGGAAGCGGGTTACGCGTGCATAGCTTGGTCTCATAGTTCCGGGGAAAACGTCCATTGAGAGTGGCCGGTTCGTTTCTTAACACGATGGCAAAAGGAGCGTTACGTGTCGCCGCAACCGCGGACCTTCATTACGCCAAACACTCGCGCGGAAAGATGCACGATGCGTTCGCCGAGATCTCGCGCAGCGCGGATGTGCTGCTCTCTGCAGCGATCTCACGGAGTATGGACTCGCCGAGGAAGCGGAGGAACTGGCGTCAGATGTTCGCAGCGCCGTGAGAATCCCGGTCATCGCCGTTGTCGGCAATCACGATTATGAGTCGGGCGACCCGGAAATGGTCTCAAAGGTTCTCGATGACGCTGGAGTAAACGTGCTCAATGGTGAAGCAATCGAAATCGCCGGCGTTGGGTTTGCAGGGATCTGTGGGTTCGGCGGCGGTTTCGGCCGGCGAATGCTGAACGCATGGAGCGAGCCGCTGATTAAACAATTTGTGCAGGAATCGATTAGCCACGCCATTCGCCTCGAGCAGGCGCTGGTGAAGTTGCAGAGTGAGTGGCGAATTGTGGTCCTGCATTATTCTCCAATTCGCGCTACTCTGCAGGGGGGAAGATCCGGAGATTTACGCCTTCCTCGGTTCCAGCTGGCTCGAAGAACCGATCAATCGGTTCCGCGTCACCGCAGTGTTTCATGGTCACGCCCACAACGGGGTTACCAATGGGAAAACTTCGATCGGCATTCCCGTTTACAATGTTTCTGAGCCGGCGCTTCGCAAAACGGGCAAGTCATACCGCATTGTCGAGCTGTAGCCCGTCTGCGTCAGACGCCAGAGCTCAGCCAGATAAATTTGCCGCTCTTATAACGCGCCAAGCTTCTACATCTGCGCGGCTTAGCGTAGGCGAAATGCAACGGATGGCCTTAAGTCCATCGAAACTAATCTCGGAAAACGGCACCTTGATCGAAGCGGCCAGTCCACGCCGGGTTGCAGCTGCCATGTTTTTGTAGAGTAAACTCAGGTGCGGTTTTAGCTCATACTGCGACGAATCGCATGCGGCGCTCCGAACGATATTGCTAAGTCGCCGCAACTCTGCATCCGGCGCGAATTCCACAAAGAGCGTTTTGATAAAGACATCGGAGTGATCGATCTCAAGCGTCTTGAGCGTGATTCGTTTGCATCCACGCGCGGCTTCGGCGAGCGCGTTCCTTGCCGAATTGACGCGATCCCCTCCGACATGAACCGTCACATGCGGCTCGAAAACAGGCGCATCGTATCGGCGCACGAGTTCATTGATGATTCCCTGAAAAAAGCTGTGCGCCGGCTCGGCCGGGATAAGCCAGTACGCGATGACACTGCGCCCAATCACATGCAGCGACGGATTTCCGACTCAACTCCACTTCTGCAACTCGACGATGTTGCCTTCAGGGTCTCGCGCATAAACCACACGAAGCAGACCGACACCTTTTACTTCGGCTGTAGCAATTTCTCCGACCGTCCCGCCGCCCGCGGCGATGACTGCCTGCAGCGCTTCATCGACATCGTCCACCGCAAATGCGATATGGGCGAATCCGCACTCGTTGGATCTCGGCAGTCCGCGTTTGATCACTTGATCGTAGCTGAAAATCTCCAGCGTCGGCCCATCATCGCCGTATTCAGGCAAGCGCAGATGAACGCCGCGAAGATGCGCATTTGGAACAGCGTTCACCCTTTCAAGCCACGCGTCAGACAAGTCACGCTCCGGACCTTTGGGTTCGCATCCGAACACTCCGCAATAGAATCGAACCAGCCTTTTCCAGTCTCCGGCAATCAAATTTGTGTGCACGTATCTCGCGCGGATTGGCATTCCTTTTTCCTCCGGTAAAGTTCACCTCGATAGTAGCACGAAGTTATTTATGCCAACGAATGTTTTGGGAACGGAATTGAAATGTTGTTGTCGCGACCCGATGACGGGATTTTATCGCGACGGCTATTGTAGGACGGGACCGGAGGATGTGGGCCAGCACACTGTTTGCGTACAAGTCACCGAGGAGTTTTTGGATTTCTCGGTGCTCGATGGCAATGATTTGGTCACGCCGCGACCGGAGTGGGGTTTTCCCGGACTGAAGCCGGGCGACAAATGGTGCGTATGCGTCACGCGTTGGAAGAGTGCGCTTGATCACGACCGCGCGGCACCGGTCGATCTCGAAGCGACGCACGCTTCGGCGCTCGAATTCGTCACGCTCGAAGAACTAAAGGCGCACGCGCTGACGTAGGTAGCGCACCCATCCCGCGTGGTGTTTCGGCGTCGCGCCGAGACAATCTTCTTTTGCTTTCAATGCTCATAGGCCATCAAAACTCACACGAAAGTTCGCGATCGCGGGACACGCTCCCCAGCACGCGAGACGCGTGCGCTACCCCGAACGTACGCGATGCGGTTGATTGTCATTGAGTTTGCCGCCACGCTAGCAGGGAATTGAAATTGCCGTTTAGTCTTTTCCTCGCGCTGCGGTATTTGAAACCGAAGCGTACATTTCTCTCCATTATCACGTTGATTTCGGTGATCGGCGTGATGCTCGGCGTGACCGTGCTGATCCTTGTAATTTCGGTCATGACCGGATTCGATCAGGAGCTTCGCCAGAAAGTGATCGATTTTGACGCGCACATTCTCGTGACCTCCGACGACGTGTTCCGCGATTGGCGAGCACTGAAATCCAAGATCGATAAGACTCCCGGGGTGGTTGCCACGGCTCCGTATGTGCAAGGACCGGTGATTGTGGAATTCCACAGCCGGCGGCTCGCGCCGCTGATTCGCGGTGTTGATCCCGAGCAGGAGGAGAAAGTGATTCCTCTGCAGAAGTTCATCAAATTCGGAAAGCTCGATCTGGAAGGCGAATCAACCATACTCGGGATTGAGTTGGCGCGAAAACTCGGCGTCAGCGTCGGCGATAAGGTCACAATTTATTCACCGGGCAATCTCGGCCAGGTCCTCGACAGCATTAAGAAACTTGAGAACGCAAAGGGCGAAAAAGAAAAAAAAGCCATCGACGAATTGCGCGACGTGATCCTCCCGAAAGAACTGGCTGTCACCGGCATCTTTGAGACCGGCCATTATCTGCACGATTCCGAATTTCTGCTCGTGCCGGTTTATGTCGGGCAAGAGTTATACGGTTTGGGAGATGCGTTGCACGGAATCACCGTGAAGACCGACAACCCGTACGGCGCCGAACGCGTGAAACAGGAGATTCAGCAATTGCTTGAGCCGCCGGAATACGCCCAGACCTGGATCGACATGAACCGCCAATATTTCGAAGCGGTGCGGTTAGAGCGCACGGTGATGTTTTTCCTATTGTTCTTCATCGTAATCGTCGCGGCGTTTGGAATCATGAGCACACTCATCACCGTGACGGTGCAAAAGCGACACGAGATCGGAATTGTGAAGGCTCTCGGGGCCAACGTTGGGCAAATCATCTGGGTCTTCCTTGGCCAGGGAACAATTGTCGGCCTATTTGGAACGCTCACTGGCCTGGGCCTTGGGATGACGTTGATCCGCTACCGCAACGAATTCAGTCACTGGCTGGCATCGACATTGCACATCGAGATTTTTCCACGCGAGGTCTATCAATTCTCGTCCATCCCGGCCGAAGTCATTCCACACGATGTTACTATAATTTGTATCAGCGCCTTCTTAATCTGTTCATTCGCGGCGCTGATCCCGGCGTACTTCGCCGCGCGGCTCGATCCGGTAGAAGCGCTGCGTTACGAGTAATTGTGTTTCTTACTCCTGCTCGTGCTCTTACGCCGTAATCGAGTCAAAGAGCGATCGAGCACGCGAAACGTCCGATCGTAACCTTCTGGCCACTCACTCTGGCGCGGGCCCGCAACGTTGAGGATGCCGACCTTGTTCTTGCGAACAAAATCAGCGATCAACTTTGCGGCGTCTCCAGTTGAAATTGTTGAACCATCAATCAGTTGGTGCGGCCGCTTTAGCTCAATGCAGAAGCGAACTGTTTGTTCAGTCCCGCCTGCAAGTTTGTCCGGGTAAATGACAACAGTTCCATCAGAATCTTTCACGTTCTGCAAAGTGCGTTCGGTGAAACCACCGGCTTCCAATTCCTGAACTGGATATCGATCCGGAATCCTGCCGAATTCATCGAGCCGTCCGGCCGGACACCAACCACCGCACTCCATTCCGTGTTTGAGCGCGACATCGAGCGCGGCACGATCAACGCCTGTTTGCCCGCCCGAAACGATTTTGAGTGCCTTCACTGTAGAGGCGGTCTATGACCGCCGAGAACGCGCCATCGGATTTTAATCGCCAGTCGGAACAATGTCCGCGCGCTCGACCATCAGTATGACGCTGCGTTCGGGAGCGCGTGTTCGATGGCGCACGCCCTTCGGCACGACGAAGCCCTGCCGCGGGGCTAGGTCAATGACGCGATCTTCAAGATCGATTAGGAATCGCCCATCGAGCACGAAAAAGAATTCATCGATGTCCTTGTGCTCGTGCCAATGATATTCGCCCTGGACTACGGCCATCCGAACGACCGAATCGTTCACCCTGCAAAGCGTCTGGTTGTACCATTTGTTGGTGCACGCATTGGCCAGCTTTCGCACATCAATGATTTCGAGGGGCCCGTGCAGAATGTTCAGGTACGTCTTGTAAGGAAAGTTTTCGAGGTTCTCTTGCACAGCCATGCTGCAAATTAACTGCAGAGAGCACGGAGGTCGCCGAGAAAAATTCTCTGGTCTGCTCTGCATCCTCTGCGGCCTCGGTAGTAAACTAGAGTTTACTCTTCGCCGTCGAAATAATCCGTTTCCTGACCCTTAATCACGACGCGATCGGCCGCTGACGACTTGTTCACTTTCCATTTCCCGCTGTCGGGATAGTAACCTGATTCGCCAATGGGGTTATCGGCGATGACATAGTAAATGAGGTCTTCGTCAGAAGAATTGATCAGTTGATGCGGTTCGTCAGGTGCGAAAATAAATGCGTCGCCAGGGTCAACGTCAGTTCTGCCATCTTTGTGCCGAACACTCCCCGTGCCCGAAATGATCAAATACAGCTCCCATTGAGCCGAGTGTGCGTGATAAGGGAAATTGCATTTGCCCGGAGGCACTCGATTCCATTCCAGATCAAAGGGGTGACGCTTGGATAAGTCGAGGGAGTTTGGCTCGCGCCCCAGTGCTTTAGAAATTCCTTTAAAGGAAACTGCGTATTTTCCGCCTGGCGATTGCCACGGCTCTTCTTTGATGTAGTTGATATTTACTTTCCGCATTTCACAATTGTGTCAATCCGAGCGACGCCGAGGAATCTTCGGATTGCTCTCATTCTTCCCCATCGTAGTAATCGGTCTCCATTCCCTTCACGATTAGTTCCTCCACTGCATCAGGTGTTACTGCCCATTTATTGCTATCGGGATAATAACAGGAGTCACCCGTTGTACCGCCGCTGCGTGGATTATCAGCAATGACGTAATAAACAAAATCCTCCTCGCCGGCATTGCTGAGTTGATGGGCTTGACCTGGCTGAAAGAAAAACGCGTCGTCCGGTCCGACTTCGGTGATTCCATCTTTATCCCGCACCATGCCGCGCCCGGAAACGACGACATAAAGCTCCGATTCCGCCGCGTGCGCATGATAGGGGCAAAGTGATTTGCCTTTCGGAATACGCACCAGCGCGAGATCAAACGGATGGCGCTTCGACAGGTCCAGCGAATCCGGTTCGCGGCCAAGCGCGACCGAAATATTTTTCACGACGCGGCCAAACTTCCCCTTTGGCGATTTTCGTTCCTGCTCGGAAACGTTTTTCAGATTGATCTTTAGCATTTAGAAGAATCTCTCGCCTGTGTCGATCAAAACTAACGAGACGAAACTCGCTTTCTAGTGACGATTGAGAAAACGGCTATTGCTGCCCAGATGAGGTTCACAAACGTAGAGAGATACGATCCATAAAAATGGTGTTTGCGGCCAGGAGACGACTGCCGCCGACGTTCAGGAGTTGAAACGCGGCGGAGTGTCCTTCCAACTTCCTTGCGCAGACCATGGCATAAGCGACAAGCAGAGCTGCCGCTCCCAGCCATCCAACCGTATAATACCAAAAGTGATTGTTCATCGATTTTTGTCGTTGTCGCACCAATTACGTTCATATCTCCCATTTCTTAGGCAGCTTTTGTTTCAGGTTTTCGACCGGTTCGAACAGATCGCGGTGCTTTTCTATGCGCGCGAGTACTTGGTTGGAACGAAATCTTAAGAGCCTGGCATTTTTCTTTTTCAAACAATTCTCCACTTCGTTCCAGGTAACGGGGGTAGAAACGGTCGGCTCTTCTTTTGCGCGCAGTGAGTAAACGCAGATGGTGGTTTTGTGTTCATCGTTCTGGCTCCAATCGACGAACACCTTGTTTTTGCGCACCGCCTTGGACATGTTCGACGTCACGAGATCCGGATGCTCATGCTCCAGATATTGCGCTAAGGAGCGCGATGCACCTTTGGTGTCGTCATAAGTCAATGGAGTGTTCAGCGGCACATATACTTGCAAACCTTTTGAGCCGCTGGTTTTTGCCCAGCACTTCAGCTTTATTGTGGTGATCAGATCCCGTAGCCAAATGCCGACCTGACAGCATTGCACGATGTCCGCTGGCGCGCCGGGGTCGAGATCGAACACCATCATTGTCGGCCGTTCGATGTTGTTTTTGCGCGAGAGCGATGTGTGCAACTCGAGGTCTGCGAGGTTTGCGGCCCAGACGAGAGTCGGCAGATCATTGGCGAGGCAATATTGCATGGTTCGCTGGTTGCCTTCGCTCCACACCTTTGCGGTCTGCACCCATTTCGGCCGATGCGACGGGCAGTTCTTCTCATAGAAAAACTCGCCTTCCACGCCGTCGGGATACCGCTTCATCGTGAGCGGTCTATCTCGCAGGTGCGGTAAAAGGACCGGCGCGATCCGGATGTAGTAATCAATCACCTGCGCCTTGGTAAAACCCGCCTTGGGATAAAGCACCTTGTCCAGGTTCGACACCTGAAGTTTCCGATCGTCGACGACGAGCTCCGCCTTCTTGGCCATGGATCTAAACCTCGCACAACGTCCGCAACCGACGCAAAGGATCTAATTCTCTCCTCCTCTTGGTGACCTTTGTGTTCTTCGTGTGGGTCCTCATTAGGCGAAGAAGCGCTCGGGCGGGAGAATTGGTTTGGGCTTGCAAATTCGGGCGACGCAATGCTCCCAGCTTTCGTGCCCGCTCAAAATCTCGATTTCCACGCGCAGAAAATAAATCGGTACTTTCAGTTCGGCTTCGGGCAGACGCGGCATGCGCACAGAGTCTTTTTCGGTCGTGACGATCATCGCCAGGTCGCGGCGGATGCAACGGTTGATGAAGCTGATTAGTTCCGCCTCGGTATAGTAATGATGATCGATGTAACGCTTTGCCAGATCGACGTGCGCCCCGAGCCTGCTCAGCGCGCCCTCGAAACTTTCCGGCGCAGCAATCGCGCATAGTGAACCAATGAACGCGTCGCGCAATGCCTCGAGCGGCAGTTGTTCGCCCGTAAAAATATTTTGGAGATAGAGCGGTTTATGCGCGCATTCGATGACTTCGGCGGTCCGATTGTAACAACGGATGCGTCGCATCAACTCGAAATTAGGCTCGCCGGTATTTTTGGTAATAAAGATGTAACTGGCGCGGCGAAGATTGCGCGGTGTCTCACGCAGCGTTCCTCGCGGGAGGAGGAATTCATTGCCAAAAGGCGCTTGCCTATCTACCAGCACCATGTCGAGTCGATGCTTGAGATGGAGATATTGAAATCCGTCGTCGAGCAGCAGCGTATCGACTTGCCACTCGTCGATGGCGAACCGGCCGCTTTTCACCCGGTCTTTGTCCACCAGCACGATTACATCCTTCAAGTTATGGGCCAGCATGTACGGCTCGTCGCCGGCGGTCAGCGAATCGAGCAGCAAAGATTTTCCGTCGGAAACGACTCGCGGCGGTTCGGAATCTCCGCGGAACCAGCTTTGCCAGCTTCGTTTGCGTGGGACGCTCTTGTAACCCCGGCTGAGGATCGCTACTCGCCGTCCGCCAGCCTGCAAAGCGCGGGCAAACTTTTCAACAATCGGCGTCTTGCCCGTTCCGCCGACGGTAAGATTACCAATGCTGATCACCAGACAACCCAGCGCGCGTTCGCGCAGAACTCTTTTGCGATACAGATAAAGCCGGAGCTGCACGACCCGGTCGTACACGAAGGAGAGCGCGTAAAGAATGCCGCGCAGGATCGAAGCGCGAACGCCGTGACGCCGTTCGAGAACGACGTCGATTCCGAATTCTTCTAATTGTTCAAGCCGTCGGCCCATCGAAAAACAGTGATCGGTAAAAAGTGATTAGTGATTGGTGAGAATTTTGGCGCCGCGATTGTCCGCGTGAGTGATGATCGTGCGGACGGGCGTGGTCGCAGCGCGCGACATTGCAGCCGCAACTTTTTTCGGCGCGTGCAGTGTAACGGCCGCGATTGTAGATCCGCTTCCGCTAAGAAACGCGCCGAGTGCGCCGGCGTTTTCAGCAGCAGCGATCACATGCGGAAGAAAGGGAATCAGTTTCGACCGGAATGGCTGGTGCAGATGATCAATAAAAGTGCCGCGCAGTTTTTCATAACGCTGCGATACGAACCCCGCCGTCACCGCGCATGCGTTCGCACAGTTTTTCACAGCCGCTATGCGTGAGATTTTTAACGGCAAGATTCTTCGCGCGCGTTCGGTTTGAATCTCAAGATCCGGCACCAAGAGAACAAAATATAAGCGCGACGCGACATTGAAGCGTTGCACGGTACTGCATGCGTCCTGCCTGCCCTGCGCAACCGAGGCGCTCGCGGTACGCTGAATCACAGTGAAGCCGCCGAAGCTGGCCGGAGCAGCATTATCAGGATGTCCTTCCAGTTCGGCGCATAGCCGGAACAGCGTTAATCGGTCGAGCGGATCCTCACTGAGCCGATTCAGCGCAAACAGAACGCCGAGGCGAACTGTCGCGCTGCCGCCAAGCCCGCGACAGCGTGGGACTTGTTCCACAACGGAACAGGAAAACGAAAAGGCGCGGCGTCGCGCCTGCTTGAAAAATCGATCTGCCGTCTCCAGGACAATCCACGGGTGAGAGTAACGGGACGCGCCGCGGATCACCGTGACGATATTATGGATGCGCAGTGCGACGCCCAGACAATCAAAGCCGGGACCGAGATTGGAAGTGCTTCCGGGAACGCGAACAGTAACTTTTTTCATTGTAAAGAGGCGCCTTGTCTGGCTGGCTGCGGTGCGCGTTGTAGCCACGGCCTACGGGCGCCATTCTCCAACAACGCCCGCTCGCGAAAGTATCG
>Ga0126375_10000608_pt1 | contig 10155 bp, 8 predicted proteins | sample PanSoiMetPlot_14_FD_109577 | JGI IMG/M metagenome (GOLD analysis project Ga0126375, IMG submission 109577) | Tropical forest soil microbial communities from Panama - MetaG Plot_14 | ecosystem: Environmental > Terrestrial > Soil > Tropical forest | place: Panama | collected 2016-02-17 | reverse complement strand
GATGGTACTGAGTTTATCGGTTCACCGCGCTCCGGCTCTGGCTGTCGCCCGTGTAGTATCAACCGCCGTTAACTCGTCCGCGACTTCATTCGCGTCGAATACCTTGCGCAGGACTTCGGTCATGGCGCGCACATCAACGGAAATTGCGCGGTTGACGGATTCGTCATAAATATAATCGCCGACCAGCGACTGGATGTTGCCGTCGAAAATTAACCCAACCAACTCGGCGTTCTTGTTGATTGTCGGCGAACCCGAATTACCGCCAATGATGTCGTCGGTCGTTACAAAGTTGAAAGGAGTCGAAAGATTTACTGCCGACTTTTTCTCGAGCCAGCGCGGCGGCAGGTTGTAAGGAAACTGCGCCTTGAATTTCTCTGACCGCTCGTAAAGTCCACCCAGCGTCGTGAATGGAGTCACGTGTTTGCCGTTCTCCATGTAACCCTTCACGGTTCCGTAAGAAAGACGCAGCGTGAAAGTAGCATCGGGATACAGCTTTGTCCCTTCTGTCTCGAAACGAGCTCGGGCGATCTTCGCGTAGTTGGCACGCTCAACGCCGGTGACTTCGCTTTCGAATCGTTTGCGGAGTTCGCGCGCAGTCGGATCTATTGTGCGCGCCAGGACGATCATGGGGTCGGTTGAAGCCTCGATCGCTTTCGCGCCGCCGGCCGCCAGCTCCTTTCTCGCGGCGACATCTTTCAATTTGGTGCCGTCGATCAATTCAGCAGCCCGGGCTTCAGGCGTTTTGCCATTCATGATCTGCTTTACCGATGCGTTGTCCGCTCCCAATAGCTCGACCATAAATCCGAGTGAGTCAGCCAGCTTCAATTTCTCAAAATCGTCATGGATCGGAGCGGGAGAATACAGCCCCAGCTCGAGTGAAGCCCGGCGCGCGTCTGTGTATTCCAGCAAACGCTCGGCATTGGGCTTTTCATTCTCGGCCGCCATTCGTACAAGCGCGCGAGCGATATCGAACAACACGGTGTTGAAGCCTCCAGCCTGGTCGAAGATCCTGCGCTCTTTTATGTAAGCGGGATAACCACGGTGCGCCTTAGCAATTGCGTCCCAGGCATCGCCGTACATTTTCTGGCGATTGGGATCGGCAGCAATCGATTTCCGCAGCGCCTCTTCTTCGCGCATCTTGCGATCCATCAAAGCCTTGTCCTTCAGGCCCTGCAGCCGACCGCGATAGACCTTCAAACTGTTCTGAATACTGTTCAGTTCGTTCTGCGCGCGACGCGTTTGCTCGTCGCCCATCGACATATATTTCTTGAGCATCGCCTCACGCCGCTCCAGCAGGCGCAGGATAACGGGGATGCTCGTGTCGCGGAGCTCCTCCAGGTGCGCCACAGTGTTCAGCCTTGAAGTCCCACCCGGATTACCGATCACAAAGGCGAGGTCGCCTTCCTTGGCGCCGGCGGTGGACCATTTGAAATAACTGCCGGGGTGGACCGGCTGATCGTTTTCGTAAACTCGCACCAGCGCCATGTCGATGTTGAAGCGAGGAAAATTGAAGTTGTCCGGATCACCTCCAAAGAAAGCAGCCTGGAATTCCGGCACGAACACGAGTCGCACGTCGGTGTATTTTTTGTAGCGATACAGATTGTATTGACCGCCCTGGTAGAGCGCGATCACGTCGGATCTCAGTCCGGTTGCTTTTGTCGATTCAGCTTCGATGGCGGTTATTTCTTTGCGCCTGGCAGCGAAAGCATCGGCGTCAGACGACCCGGGCTTAACTGCATCGTTGACCCGCTTCGTGACGTCTTCAATGCTCATCAACACATTCAATTCCAGGCTGGGCGCCTTGATTTCCTGCGCCCGTGACCGGGCGACGAATCCTTCCTTCGCCAGATCTTTCTCGGGCGTACTGACCTCGTTAACGATTTCTTCCACGATGTGATAATTGGTCAACACCAGCCCGTTCGACGAGACAAACGATCCTGAGCCGCCATTGTTGAAGCGAACCGACGCGAGTTGGACTTTCTTAAGCCACTCATCGGTGATGTCAAAACCATATTTCTTTTTAATTTCGGCGCGCGGAATGTTATTGAAAGTCCACATGCCCTCGTCGGCCTGCGCGGTGAATTGCAGAGTCTGTAAGCTAAACAGCGCGACGATTACCGCGCACAAAAATCTTCTCAACTTCATATTTACCTCGATTGTCTGGTTGTAGCGGGAGAAACTCTTTAGAGGCCCTCGCCGCCCATTTTGGATGCCTGAAATTAGAATGGCTCAGCCTGAACATGTCAAGCTGAGCCATTTCGGCCTGGAATTCAAACTTGCGGAGCCCAACCTAAAGCTTGAACTCTCAAAGCCGGCCGAGCATTTTTTGACTTATTCTCGAGTGCCTCGATCTCGCATATTGATCAACTCATCGAGAGTGAGATTCGAATAGCCGCGTTCTTTCATTTTCTGGATGTAAGACGCGCTGACGCCGTGGTCGCGGAGCCTGATAAGTTGATCTACTGCTACTTTGTCGTACCCCTGTTCCTTGAGTTCCTCGATGAACTTCGGGTTGACACCGTGATCTCTCATCTGCCGCAGTTGGTCCAGTGGCAGTCGTGCATAGCCAAGCGTCTCGAGGTCCTTAATGTATTTTATGTTGACGCCGTGATCGCGCAACGTGACCCAATCGTCCACAGTGGCCTGGGAATAACCCGCGGCCGTCATCTCGTTGATGAATTCCGGCGTGACTCCGTGATCTCGAATACGAACGAGAGCGTCGGGTTCGAGATTCCGGTAACCCAACGCGGCCATTTCGTTAATGAACTTCAGGCTCACGCCGTGGTCTCTCATTCTTACGAGATTGTCGACAGTCTTGAGTTGATATCCGTAAGACTTCAATCCCTGCACGTACTCAAAATTCACGCCGTGGTTTCCCATTTGAACCAGCTGATCGAGAGTTGGACGTTCGTAGCCCTGCGACTTCAGTTCATTAATTAGCGCAAAGCCCGTGTCGCTCATTGCGAGAGAGAGCAGTTGATCGTCCGTGGGTGTTCCATAACCCTGCGAAGCCAGGTCGCCGGCAAACCCGCGATCCGGCGTGAAGGTGAAATGACCCGACCCGTTACCTTCTTTGAACCAGCCTTCAAAATTGAAAGTTCCTGCATCGCGCTTCAATTTAAACCGAACGTTCGTCCCGCCTGACATTGCCTGCTCGCGCGTCAAGCCCGACAGCAAAGCCGGATCAATGGTGAACCCGTGACTGCTGGTGCCCGTGCCTTTTTCGGTCTTGCGTTGGTAACGCATTTCCATCTGGACCTTTGGCTCTCCCGTACGGAATTCAATGAGCCACTGTCCGGTGCCGAAGTCTTGTGGGTTGGAATAGCTGGTGTCGACAACCGGGTAGCAGGCCCACAATAAGCCGAGAGAGCCGAGCGCGACTATGAGTCTGATTCGGCAGTTGAGAACCTGCGCGAGATACGGGAAAACGGTCCGGCTCTTCATTTTTGTTCCTCCGTTGGCTTGAGAAAGGATTGACCGTCAACGACAACGGTTTCGGGCTGTTCGGCGCTTCCGATAGTTAGTGATTGTAAGAGTCAGAAAGTTGCAGCCGAAATCAATAAATCTGCGTGAATTTCGTGGAACTGACTTTATTCCGTCATTTACTAATGTTGCAAGGCGATTTACGATTTACCGGCGATGAATAACGAAGAAATTGCCGGCCGTTTTAACCAAATGGCGTCGCTGATGGAAGTTCGCGGTGAAGACTCGTTCCGGGTCCGTTCTTATCGTATGGCGGCTGAAGCAATCGAGACCTGGCCAACGGAAATGGAACAAATCGCGTCGGAACATGGGGTGACCGGCCTGCTTGAGATTCCGGGTGTCGGCAAAGCTCTGGCCGGCAAAATCGTTGAATTGGTCCAAACCGGCACTTTCGCAGCCTGGGAAAAATTGACGGCTGAGACGCCTGCCACGGTGCTTGATCTCCTTGAACTGCCAGGCATAGGTCCGAAGACGGCGGCGACTTTTCATCAAAAGTTCAAGATTGCTTCGCTTGAGGACCTGCGAAAATTTGCCGAGGGTGGCGGTCTGGAGATGGTTGATGGAATCGGTCCAAAAAGCGCCGAGCGGATCAAAGCCAGTCTGGCTCGAACATCCGGCCGAGGTTGAGCACGCAATCGGGCAACATTAAAAAGTTAATGTTTCGCGTAAATTAACTCAGCGTATCTCTTGCGTCGCCGCTTTGGGTGTCCTACAATGCGTTCAAGTCGTCAACTGCACCAAGACGCGCGCAGCGTCTCCCCTCAACGGAAGGTTTTGGATTGAATCTGCGTCAGCGTGTCTTTCGACATTCGGCGCAGAGAAGAGTGGATCAGTGAGGGCGGAACCTTTTCGATCTGCGATTCAAGCGCGACTCGCATCCCTGTCGAGCCAAGACGAAGAGTGTGCTCGCCCGCCTTATTCTGAATCGTTCACAGTTTCGTCGCTTTCAAGGGGGATACAATGAGATTGCCTCGTCGAGCATCATTGCCGGCTTTGATCTTGTGCGCAATCATTGCCGCCATATTTGTCGTAATTGAACCTTCACACGCGCAAAAAAAACCTCCTGAAAAGACACCGGAAAAAACAACGGCACCAAAAAACGAGGAATTGCTGACTGTTCAGCCGGCGCCTGCGCAGACTCCCGCAAACGGTTCAGATCAAAAACCAACGACCAAGATCCAGTTGCCGGAAGGCGGGGTCGATGAAAAAACACCGATTATTACGAACACGGATTTGATCACCTTCAATGTGACGGTAACGGACATCTATGGCCGGTTCGTGTCGGGTTTGGGCAAAAATGCGTTCGCTATTTTTGATGAGAAATCACAGCAGGACATCACGTTCTTCAGTGACGAGGACGCTCCGGTTTCAGTAGGGATCTTATTCGATGTCTCGGGATCGATGAGCGGCGATAAGGTGCGGCGTGCCCGCGATGCTCTGGCCCATTTCGTTCAGACCAGCCATGACCGCGATGAGTATTTTCTTATCGGTTTCAACTCGCGGGCCCAGCTGCTGATGGATCGCACGCGTGACGGCCAGGCGGTGCTCGACAAACTGACCTTCGTGCAAACTAAGAACAATACGGCGCTGTACGATGCATGTTATTTGGGCGTAGAACGCGTTCAGCGCGGTACGCATCCCAAGCGCGCTTTACTCCTGATCAGTGACGGGCAGGACAATAACTCACGATACACCTTTAACGAGTTGCGCCGAGTCCTGAAAGAATCGGACGTGGTTCTTTACGCGATCGGTATTTTGGGCGGCAGCGACATGGGCAGTGCTCTGGGAATGGAAGGCCAGGGTATTCTCGATGAACTGGCAGGAGTTTCCGGTGGTAAGGCCTTCTATCCGAACAGCGCCGCGGAAATGGATGACATTTTCGAGCAGATTGCGCTCGAGCTGCGTCATCAGTATTCAATCGGTTACCGGCCCGCTAATTTTGTCAGCGATGGCAAGTGGCACAAGATCAAAGTGAAAGTTAACCCGCCGCGTGGCCTGCCGCGGTTGTTTGTGCGAAGTAAAGAGGGCTACTACGCGATCGCCAACCCGAAGTAAAATCTGCTCAGGAGTTCAATCCCCATGTATCGGGATTTTATCAATGAACCTTGAACTCTGAAGTCTATTCGGCAACGCCGACCCGGCCTGACTGCATCTTTACTCCGGCTTTCGTCTCTCCCTGACCACGAAAAATCGTTTGACATTGGTTATTTATTCATAGATGGTTGAGAAGTGATGGGATTTAGGTTGGGTCAATTTCTTCGAGCGCGACGGAACGCGATTGCGGCGTTTGCATCATTCATGGCTCTTATTTCGCTGATGATTGTGGGCGCGACCAGGGCTCAACAGCCTGATTCGCGTGCCCGCCAAACCGGCACAGTTACGCCTTCACCGACGGCAACGCCTGCTCCGACCCAAACCGGTCCGGGTCGTCGCATTGCACCGCAACTTGGTGCGCCGCCGCCAGCGCCGATTTTGAAACCAAAACCGACGCCTACGCCCGATCCCAATGCGGCAGAAATCAGCGAAGGCGAACGGATCACTATCAACACCGAACTCGTCACCCTGCACGTACGCGTCATCGATCGGAACAATCATCCCGTCAACCGGCTGGCGAGAGATGATTTCAGGATTTTGGAAGACGGGGTCGCCCAGCCAATCTTTTCATTCACAGAAGAAGAAGTGCCCGTGATTTACGGCCTGGCGGTCGATACTTCCGGCTCAGTCCGCCCGCAGTTTCAGCAAATCATCGACGCCGCCAAGACAATCATCAACAGCAATAAGAAGGGCGACGAAACCTTTATCGAACGGTTTATCAGCAGCGACAAGATCGAGACGGTCCAGGACTTTACTCCGAGCAAAGACTTGCTGATGGACGGATTGGACACGCTCTACGTTGAAGGCGGACAAACCGCCGTCGTCGATGGTGTGTATCTCGCTGCTGAACACGTAGCGCAATATCAGAAAGGCGGCGATGACGATCGCCGTCGACGCGCCTTAATTGTGGTAACTGACGGCGAGGATCGGGCGAGCTACTACAACGAGGCTCAACTGTTCCAGACATTGCGTGAAGAAGACGTGCAGATTTTTGTGATTGGTTTCGTGAACGAACTGGATGCCGAAAAAGGTCTGATCAGAAAAAGTCCGCGCGAAAAGGCGGTCAATCTAATCAACAAATTGGCCGGCGACACCGGCGGCCGCGCGTTCTTTCCACAGTCAATTTCCGAGTTACCGCAGATTGCCAACGAAATCGTCCGCGACCTGCGCACTCAATACGTGATCAGTTATGATCCGACGAATAAAGCCCACGACGGAACCTATCGCTCGATCAAAGTCTCAGTAACTCAGCCGGCTAGCGGTGACCGGCGCATCGCTCTCACGCGCTCAGGCCGAACTGCCGGTCAGGCCAGCACGGCAGCCAAGCCCGCGACCAAACCTGCAAACCAGCAGAACAACTCACCGCGCCGGCCGAACAATCGATAAGAGGTGGCACGCGTCCCGCGCTTTGATCAGCCACTAAGGTCTCGTCCGCTTTCCGTGAATCACGCGCACGATGGGCTTTTCGATATTTTTATCTGCCGCTATCGACCTGCCGCTCTGATCCCAGTCGCTTCAGCGCTTCGTTGAGTTGATCGATCTGGGCATCGCGCTCGCGCTGTTTCCGAATCAGTTCTTCCAGCATCAGCTCGCTTTTGAGATTCACCTTGAAATCCTGTTCGGCTGCGAGCCGATCTTTCTCGGCGGCGCGATTCTGCGACATCATGATAATCGGCGCCTGCATCGCCGCCGTCATTGACAGCATCAGGTTCAAAAGAATGTAGGGATAAGGATCAAATTGTGCTCCGGTTTCCCCGTGGCCCATGTAATAAAGGACGAAAGTATTTATGATCATCCAGGCGATTAGGGAAGTGCCATAGATAAAGATAAAGGTCCATGAACCGCCGAACGCGGCAACCTTGTCGGCAACCCGCTGTCCGAGCGTTGACATTGCTTCCATCTCGACGTTGATGTTGCGCGCTGCTCGTTGTGTCACCAACAGGTTGGTTTGCCGCATGCGCGCGGCAATCTCGCAAATCACGTCGATTGACGCGTCCGGGTGATCGATGAGGAATCGCTGAAAGTCGTCGCTGCTCAGGCGATGAAGGTGAATGTCCGTAATCGCCGTCGCGCTGCTGGATCTTTCGCCGCGATCGAGAACTGCCAGCTCGCCAAAGAAATCACCAGGCTTCAATTCCGCCAGCGTAACTTCCTTTACGTCTTCGTCGTAAATCCAAATGCGCACCGCGCCTTCTTCCAGGATATACAAAGCATCCCCACGATCATGCTCGTGAAAGATCGTGTCGCCGGCGTTAAAATCGACTTGATCGACTTCTTCGGCCAGGTGCTCGAGTTCTTTCGCGTCAAGGCGTTTGAAGAGGGGGACGCGAGCCAGGCTCTGCGCTTCATCGCTCAGGTTGTTCATCTCAGCTGACATGGCATCAATCCTTATCTATAAAATTGCGTCACATACTTTCGAGCCGTTCCAGTAACTGTTCGGTAACCGCAAACGGATCGGTTGGTGGTTGTGCCTTACTGCGGTCTTCCACCAGTTTCACCAGTTTCATCACCGCCGGTCCCAGGTCGGCATCGTCAGAGTTTATTTCGACGCAATCCGGTGAATCAAAAGGCGTGATGAATAAGTAACGAGGAATAGAAGTATCTCCGAGCGGCGACGCGGGACCGAGAATCAGGAGGTTGTTGTTTAGCCGAGCGTACCTGTGAGCCGAACCGGCCTGACGTTCCCAATGAAGTTCGCCGCTCTCAGTCGCCGATTCGATTTTCGCAATGAAGTTTCGCAGCCGCTCGGTGGTGGCCGGATTACGATTCATTGGCCCTCCTTGTTATGACAAACGCGCGAAGATTAGCACCTTCTCAATCGCTTGGGAACAATTAAGTGGCGCGCATCCGCCACGCGATCACGGCCGGTGACCCTTGCCGTTTCAGCAGGCTCGTCATTCACCCGCGGGACGCCCGCGTCAGTCAATCGATCTAGTCGGCAAGGATTTTGATATCATCGCGCGAGTCGCGACAGTACCGGTCAATGGCCCCAACGGATCACACCACGAAGCACCATGAAGCTCCAGTAATCCCCCATTCCGAACCTGCCGGTGGAACAGGATCTCTGGAAGCGGCAATGATGCGGGAGAAGAATCCCGTAAAGCGTTTCTTCAAGCTGCTTGGCCCAGGGTTGATTACCGGCGCGTCTGACGACGACCCGTCGGGTATAGGCACATATGCGGTGGCGGGTGCGGCGTTTGGTTTCACAACTCTTTGGACAGCCTTGTTCACTTTGCCGTTGATGACGGCGGTACTACTTACGTGTGCTCGCATCGGCATGGTGAGCGGCATGGGACTGGCGGCCGTGTTGCGCCGGCATTACGCGAGAAACCTTTTGTATCTCACAGTGTCTTTGCTGGTGATTGCAAACACGATAAACGCCGGCGCCGACATCGGTGCAATAGCCGCGGCGATAAATCTTCTGGTGCCTGTCCGAATTAGCATTCTGGTTTTGCCGATCGCTTTGGTGATTCTGGCGTTGCAGCTTTGGGGTTCGTACCGTCTGATTGCCAGAACTTTCAAGTGGCTGGCGGTGGCCTTATTCGCATATGTCGGATCCGCTTTTTTTGCGCGGCCCGATTGGCTCGAAGTATTAAAGGCCACGTTCATTCCGAAGCTCAGTTTCGATCCTCCCTTTCTGGCAACTTTGGTAGCAATTTTCGGCACCACGATCTCGCCTTATCTGTTTTTCTGGCAAGCCGATCAGGAAGTCGAAGAAGAAATCAGTTTTGGCCGCGTAACTCGCGCGCAACGGCGCGGAGCTTCGGACGCGGAGATGAAGTATGCGAGATGGGATGTTTACATAGGAATGTTCCTCTCGAATGTGGTCATGTATTTCGTAATCCTCGCAACGGCCGCCACATTGTTTAAGTCCGGCAACTCTCACATCGAGTCCGCCGCCGACGCTGCTGAGGCCCTGAGGCCATTGGCACACGGCGCCGCATCGCTTTTGTTGGCTGTGGGTTTGATCGGCACCGGCTTCCTGGCCGTGCCGATTCTTACTGGGTGCAGCGCGTATGCGGTTTGCGAGGCGAGCGGCGGACGGTATGGCTTCAGTCAAAGAGTCAGGCAGGCGAAGCTCTTTTACGGAGTCATAATCATTTCCACGCTGGCCGGAGTGGCAATCAACTTTGTCGGCATCAATCCGATTCGAGCGCTTTTCCTGGCGGCGATTATCAATGGCTTCCTCGCGCCGCCGCTGCTGGTCGCCATCATGCTGGTCGCCAATAATCGTCAAATTATGGGTGACCGCGTTAATGGCCGCTGGTCGAACATCCTTGGCTGGACTACGACGGTGGTAATGTTTGTGGCGGCGTTGGCGTTGGTCTTGACGTGGGGGCAATAACGATTAGACTGAGCCTCGAGTAATGTTTTGGACGAGGAATTCCCCCCACCTGGCGGTTTGGCAGCGTGCTGGCGCGTTGATCTTGTTTGTCGTTTTCGTTCTGGTTAGCGCGCGGGCCCAGGCGACATCACCTACGCCCGCGCCTTCACCCGATCAGGCTGCAGAGAAAGAACCGGCTCGTGATCCGGTCGAGAATGCCGATGACTTCAAATCGAAGTTAACTTTCTCGGTTT
>Ga0126375_10000606_pt1 | contig 10165 bp, 11 predicted proteins | sample PanSoiMetPlot_14_FD_109577 | JGI IMG/M metagenome (GOLD analysis project Ga0126375, IMG submission 109577) | Tropical forest soil microbial communities from Panama - MetaG Plot_14 | ecosystem: Environmental > Terrestrial > Soil > Tropical forest | place: Panama | collected 2016-02-17 | reverse complement strand
CAACACCGGGCGAAGAACCAATGGTGACGTAAATTCCATTAGCGGTAATCGCACTTGTTCCAGCGCCACTCGCACTAGCGACAGCACCGGCGATCCAAGCACCTTTAGCTGTGCTCGCGCCAATTCCTGCAGCAGAACCAGCGCACCAAATAATTCCAGAACCGATAGCCGAAGCTGAACCAGCTCCAGCCAATATCATACTCGACCAACGAACACCGCCACCGATACCTGAGCTTGCACCAATGCCCGAGGCTGAGCCTACGAGATTCGTTGGAGCAATCGAGCCATTAGCTGATGCTGTACTAACTCCAGCCGAACTCGCAATCGCAACAGTGATACCATGAGCATCAGTAAAGCTAGCACCGATACCAGTTGCGTTTGCAACACTGACAGCGATGCCATAGCCGAAAACAGAAGCTACGCCTATTCCCGCAGCAGAACCAACAGATGGTGAAAATGCGAAACCGTCGGCTTGCGCAACGCCAACGCCGCTCGCACTTGCGACAAAACCGGCGATTCCTCTACCAACAACCGAACTAGCACCAACACTGCTCGCGCTTGCAGCGGCGAAAGTGATCCCGTTAGCGGTAGCTGAGAAAACACCGACACCAGTTGCATTCGCAGTGGCGACGGCAATCTCGCCACTGTAGACAGAGCTTGTGCCTGTTCCAATCGATGACGCTATCGCACTAGCAGAAGCATTAGCAACAATAGAACTCGCGCCGATGCCCGCACTTGATCCTACGCCGCTAACTGTATTCGCAGCAGCAAAACCGGTCGCTGTTGCTGCACCAACAGCCATCGCACTCGCAGCACAACTAACAACTCCACCGCCAGTAAAAGAAGCAGAACCGACAGCGATTGCATTCGCAGTAGTAGGAGTAATCGCACCAGCAAGGACTGCGCTCGCGCCGAGGCCAGTTGCACTTGCGGCGGCATAGGCAGTCTTTGTGCCAATTCCCCATCCAGTGCCAGCGCCGGATGAACTCAGGATACCTGTAGCAATCTCGAGACTAGTAGCTGAAGAAGTACCAAGACCGGTTGCGCTTGCAATAACTTCTACGATATAACTGCTGACAGCTGAACCAACGCCGACACCGACAGCATTGCCTATCGCGCCCGGTAAGCCTCCGGTCGCTTGAGAATCACCGAAACCAGAAGCAGAGGCAGTTGCGGCTGCGATCTCACCACCAGCAACCGAACCTAAACTGCTTCCAGCCGCGCTCCCGACAGTGATGATAATCTCAGCGCTGATAATGGAGCTTGTGCCAAGACCAGTCGCGCTTGCAGAAACGGTAGCGATCTCAGCACTGATAGTATCAGCGGACCCGACACCAGTCGCGCTCGTAGAAACAGTGGCAATTTGACCGCCAATAACCGAACTAGCGCCGACACCAATGGCGCTGCCCGCTGCGCCCGGAGTGCTTCCGCCTGCATTGGCAATGCCGGAGCCGATGGCGGCAGCAGTAGCAGTAGCAATCTCTCCACTAGCGACCGAACTTCCACCAACGCCTGTCGCACTCGCCGTTGCACCAGCGATTATCGTGCTGGTCGCATTTGCAGACGAGATACCAGCGGCCAAACCTTGCGCAGCCGCAATCTCGCCGCCAACGATTGTGCCTAAGCTACTCCCTGCGGCGCTCGCGACTGCCGTTGCGGTCTGACTACTGATGACAGAACTTGAACCGACACCTGCCGCCGAACCATCGCCAGAATTCGTAATCGAAGAAAGTTGGAAAACGCCGCTTTGAAATACCGATGGCTGAAATACGCCAGCCATTTTCTACTTGATCAGTTGCGCTTTCAGTCGCTCAACATCAGCCCGCAGAAGCTCAATGCTCTCGCGAACTTTGTCGAGTTCGTCTGCAACAGACATAACTCTTGGCTTTGGCATTGAGGCTTGCAGAGCTTCCAAAGCAGCTTTATCTTTCTCATCTTGTACCGCTTTTGCAGCAGCTTCACGATTTTGTTTATTCGTATGTAAAGCATCTGCTCGAGCTAAAATCTCATCACCCTCGGGCCACGGCATCGGTCCGCCATCAACAACGTCAGTGCCGATCTTGAGCGTGTGCCGAACGTCTGGCTCATACTGTCGATCAGCAATCCCTTCCGGCAATGCGGGGCATGGCTTGCCCATATCAAGCGCGAAATTTTCTGGCGTCTCGCCGTAGTGTCGTCCATCAGCGGTACGCACCCAAATCATATCTAGCATCTGGTGAACTTGTTGCATTGTGATATCTCAAAGTTTGATCATGATGTTCCATACCGCCGACGGTTGCATCACGTTTGCCGCCGTGCTGCTCCCAGCATTGTTGATGGTCGCACTACCTGGATTGACGGCGACGATCCAGGAGTCAACGCTGTCGCTGTTAATCTGCGAGCCAGAGTACACAGCGGCATTGTGACCATGACTATGTGCCGCTATTTCACCAGCGGCCTGCACATGGCTTTCTTCACCGACATATTGACCCAAGCCGCGAAATGTCAGTCCTGAACCTGTACCTTGAATAACAAGAGCGCGACCACATTGCCGTGTCAGCGCAATCGTCTTATGCGCACCCCAATCCGCTGCTGCACTCGCACCACGACCACCTGAAACCGGCGCATAAGTGTCTGTGATATTTGTCCACAAAAGCGTGAACAGTGCTTGGCAATCTGCATTGGCTCTCGAAGTCGCACTAGATGAAGCATCACCTATGGTGCCGTCATTCATTAAAACCCAACCAACATCTGCGGTCGTTTTGAGCGTCAGCTTTGCGTCGCCGGTAGTCCAAGGAGCAGACGGTATCGCTGCGTCAACATATTGCTTAGTTGCGATACCAAGTGCAGCGGTAGGATTGGCGAGAACTGTAGCAAGACCAGAACTGCGGGCGATTACAAACGGCTGATCAATGAACGTGCCAGCATCATTATATCGACCTACGCCAAAATCGCTGCCGACGTTGCTTCCACTCTCAGCAGCACTATCTCCGATTTGAATATGCCAGCGAGTGTTAGCGCCGTTGATGCCATAGATGACGTTAGTCTGACCGCTCGCGGTCTTTTTAAGTTGAAAAGCCGGATTGCTATAGTTGAGCGTCAACACGCCGGTCATCGTGTCGCCGATCTTTTGGACGAACGGCGCTGATGCGTTCGCTATTTGCTCGACGGCTCCATTCCCAGCGGACGCGCGACCAAGGATGTTGCCGCTATCCATCGTGAAATTATGCTGAGCATTCCACTCGTCCGTTCCGACCGGACTCGTACCGTCATCGGGAACAACGACAACAGTGCTATGCGTGAGCGAGAGTGCCGTCTTAATCTCCTATCAATCGGCCGAGTAATTTCTTAATCATCTGCTTGCGAGCTTCCAGCATTCGCGGCTTGATCACCTCTGGGTCTTTGATACCATCGGCATAGTGATCAAGCACGACATGTTCCATTGCGCCACGTACTTGAACAACAACAGGCTGCATCAGTTTGGATGTGCTACCACATGCGATGCCGACAACATCTACAATTTTTGGAAACATCTGTTCAGCTTTGGGTTTTAGTTTATCCGGCAATCCGGATGGATAACCATGATCAACAAGCCACCGATGAGAATAGGCGCGCGAACGAAGATTGATGTTCTCTGTTTGCGTGCAAGCATGGTGCATAGTGATGCGAGCTTCATGCTCGTTCTTCGGTTGTGGCATCTTGGGCGCAACCACTTCCCACAGCTTGCAGCACGTTACAAGGTCATGTTCCTCTAACGCGCGGCGCATGACCTCATGTGGGTTCATTTTTTGTCTGCTCTACAAGTTTCTTGCGCGCCTCAAGTTGCAAGCGGCGAATCTCATCAGGATCAATGATGCCCGCCTCCATGGCTTTACTCACCGCATCCGCCATTGCCTGTTCTATCTCTCTAGCGCTGACACCTTGAATGCCGCTACTACCGGCAATCCCAGATGCTTCAACTACTTTATCGTTCATGATCTAATCCAGTGTGATGGTTGATGCAGTCGTAAGTCTTGGGATAATGCCCGAAGCACCGATGGCGATGTTGGGCGTCACTGTCCCCGACCACAAGATAGGTGTCGCACCTCCACCGGACTTGCCAGTCGAAAAATTGGTGATTGTAGCTCCGGCTGCACCGCTTGACGGGAAGTCAATATTTGCAGCCGGCGATACACTGCCGCCACCAGCGACTGCTGTCGTCCATCCGGTTGATCTCGCGACGTTGACACGCGCATAGTTGGTATATCCAGCCTCACTGGTTGCTTGCGTACCAGCGTCACCAGGATCAGCGGTATGCAATGCCACAATGATATTGGTCTCCGGCGTGGTAGCGGCGTTCTGCGCGTAGTTCGCCCAAGTCGTTGCGGAGAAGACTAAGTTCAGGATTGCAGCTTCAGTAGTATCAGAGATACTCATCTTTGGTCTCCCTTTAAGGTGAGTGCGTAAGTGCGAACGAGTTCAGCGTGACTGTTTGGAAATTGTTGATGGCGGTCGAGTTTAGAACGATGTCAGTGCCTGATGTGCCAACTGTTAATCCGGTCACCACTATAGTCCCGCCACCATCTTTGATGCGAGCAGCGGCAGCAATCCCAGTCAGCGTAGCAACTCCAGACCGTGGTGCGCCAGCCATGGTAAGCACGCCACCACTTTCAGTGAAGCTCGGTTTTGCTAATTGAAGAACGGCAAGAACTTGCGCCATTCCCACTGTGCCAATCTCAATCATCGCTGGTGAAGGATTAGCATCAATCTGCGCCAATCCCGCATTCATGCGGGCTGACTTAGAGGGCGCGTTCCAGTTAACAGCCATTAAGTGCCTTTCCGCTCTAAGTCATATTGGTCGAAGAGATCACGCAACAGAATCTGTGGACCCTCAGATCCATCACTCATAACCGCAGTCAAGGTGTAGGTTCTACGATCAACTTTGCAGCCAACCCATTCAAGCGCATCTTTTCCTGGCTCTCCGCGATCACCTTTTTGTCCTCGCTCGCCAGGGAGTCCTTTCTCGCCTTTGCGACCAGTAGGACCAACTTGCCAATCGGGGCCAGGACATTTTCCAGGCTTGTCTTTTCTTGCAACGAACCAGCTAGAATCAACAGTGACAACGTCCAACTCCTCGTATTCAAATTTCTCTGAGTATGTACCTTTTATCTTTAGTCCTTGACCAGCCATACCAGCAGCAGCAATTATCTGCCAGTCTTTCGACTTTGTGCTTGGTTCCTTGGCTGTGTCTCGTATCGCTTGCCAAGTTGAGCCGCAGTGTTCAACAACTTGTCCCGTATAGTGCACCTCTTCGGTCCATACCCTGACCATTCCAAGTAATCCTGGAGGCCCGGATTCTCCCCGCTCGCCTTTTTCACCCACTTCTCCACGTAAGCCCGTATCGCCTTTCTGTCCATCAGCACCATTTAATCCAGACTCCCCACGCTCTCCTTGAAAACCTTGCTCACCTCTCTCACCTTGCGATCCCGGTCTGCCGCGTTCACCTTGTGGTCCAGGTTCACCTTTTTCACCACGTTCACCGCGCTCACCTTGCTGGCCAATAGCACCATCTTTGCCTTGATAGCCTCTTTCACCGCGCAAGCCGCGCGCACCTTGCACGCCTTGCTCGCCGGTTTCACCCTTCTCACCATATCCGCCAGGAGGGCCAGGAGGTCCAATCTCACCACGATCACCCTTTTCACCTTGCTCACCATCTAAACCGGGTGCACCTTGCAATCCTTGCAGTCCCTGTTCACCTTGTAATCCGCGTTCGCCTTGTTCACCTCTCTCGCCCTTTTCTCCTTTCTCTCCACGAGGACCAGGTGCACCCTCAATGCTGTTACCATCCAATCCAGGCTCGCCTTGCTCACCGCGATCACCTTTTTCGCCTTGCAATCCTTTCTCGCCTTGCGGTCCAGGCTCGCCTCGTGGTCCAAGATCACCACGCTTACCCTGCAATCCAGGCTCACCTTGCTCACCGCGTGCGCCTTGTGGTCCAGGCTCACCTTGCAAGCCCTTCTCGCCTTGTAGTCCAGACTCGCCGCGCTTGCCCTGTAATCCAGGAGAGCCTTGCTCACCTTGGAAGCCTCTCACGCCTTGCACACCTTGCGGGCCGGGAGGACCGGGTTCTCCAGACCTCCCGTGCTCGCCGGGCTCGCCATCTAATCCTGGTTCTCCGGGAGGACCGGATGCGCCTTCCGGGCCAGGAGGACCGGGCTCGCCTCTCTCACCTGGAGCGCCGTGGGGACCGGGCGGTCCAGGTGGACCCTGTTCACCATCTTGCACGAGTGCCAATCGTGCATCAAGTTTGGCTTCCAGCATAACAATTTGAGCGCGCAAATTCGAAATGATATCACGCGCCTGTAGTTGCATAACCTCCACTTCACGCCGCCATTCGCGGCGCAACTCAGAGATGGCATAACCACCCGCATCGAGCAGTGCTTCAGACAGCAGATCTTGTGCGGTCGAATCTGTTTGCTCGGGTAAGGAGGTTCCTTCTATTAATCTCTCTTCCATCATTCAAGCTCCTCTGCGGCGTGGATCCTTTAGTAGGACCCGGCGCGGGCGGAGCAGGCGGCGACGGCGGTATTTTTAATTGTCCCGGCGGAGTCCCCGCCGGAATGGCCGCTGCCGCTGACAGCGGTACGACCTGTTGTTGCAGACGCGGCTCGTCTCCGTATTTAACGTCGTCTAATCCCTCTTTGTTACGTGCTTCGTTGACCGAAAAGATGCCACCCATCACTCCTTCTTTAAGTGCGGCGATACGATCCTTGAACAGCGAGCGCAACAAAGCTGAAGTATCAAACTCTACATATTCGTCAGGTTGTCCCCACAGATTAAATGTCAAACCCATTGCCTCTTCGATATGATTCAAACAGAATCCTAAACCTGATGCAATCCACTCTTGCATCAGTATTTCAGATGAGCCATGTGGCGCACCACCAATGCCTAGAATCGCCATTGGTACTCTAAACGCCAGCGCAATATCTTGGTCAGTCATTTTCATAAGTTCAGCAACCTGTGCATCTCGCGAGCGCATCTGCACTGGCACTGGCTTCAATCCACCAGTGAGAATAGGCGTGCCACCAGCATTCGGGCCTTTGGTTTGTTCATCCCATCTTTCACGCAATGCCTGAGTTTGATCCTTATCCAACAACAAATCAGTTGACAGCATGAAGCTAGGCCGAGCTTGATTCACAAAGAACGCCAACTGTTGCGCTCTTACTGCATCTGCCGCTGCGATATCCTGTGCTGCTGCTAGTATGGGTGATTCACCAATCAGCGGATAAGCATAGCGTTGCATATTCGTGTGAAGCCGAATGTGCAGCACATCACGCTGAGGTATAAGCCCGCCAAAGCCTCCTATTCGATTTTCAATAATCCAATTTCCACCAAGCTGATAAAAGATAGAACCATCTGGCGCAATCTGCGGCCAACTCAAACGTGGATCCATCAAATGTAATTCATCAATTTCGTATCTATCATTGCGCAGACAAAACGCATAGGCATTGCCATCGAGATAAAGATGGCGTGTTGCATTCAGCATGAAATCACTGATGCTTTGATAATCATTCGGCTGTCGCAATACACGTGAAAGCGCCGAAGTAGTCACGCGATCTCGACCTCCTTTATCATTCGCACGCCAATGATCACCAGGACACATGGCCACGGTTTGCGCATAAGCACTGACACAAGCTTCCACTATCGCCGAACTTCCACTGCCGAATGGCAATACATTGTATCCACGCTGCCACCAATTCCATGATGCACCAACATCAGCAGGCAACCATCCGCCAGTCACTGGCAACTTATATGGTCCTGGTCGTGCGGCTCCTTCAACGGCTGTTGGAATAACAGCCTTGCCGACCATCTTATTAAAGACACGAGTTAGTGCATTAGCCATTTATCTTCCCGAACGCACTACGCCAGTCACCCGGCGATTCTTGTTGACACAGTTTCATTCCTGGATACCATACATTTCCATTGAGCCATCGCCAAGTGGCGGCAAACGGGAGAAGTGCGAAAGTGGCAGGATGCCCGATTGCTCCGGCAATATGCAAGGCGGCTGTATCGACAGACACAACTCGATCCATGCAAGATATGATCGCGCAGACATCAGCAAAATCGCTGATACCCAATGTGTGTATGCCTCTAACATTTGCTTCCTCCTGCTCTTGGATTTGCAGGCTGTAGAGTTCTCCATCAAATGGCAACAACTCAAGAAACTTATCAAGCGATATCTCACGTCGTGCATTAGGATGTTCGTGTTTACTGCCTAGCTTGACTGACCATGCGATGCCAATCCGCTGTCGTTGGCCGTGGCCATACCTATCTATTCGCCGCATCCACTTACTACGAAGAATAGGTTCAGATCGAAGATAAGGTGGAGGTGGAACAGTTTTCACATCTACTTGCAAGACTTCCATCAAATCAAACAATGTGCACGCATATCTAAACTGTTTCTCATCAATCTCATCATCAATAACCGGCGCAAGCTGACTAGCAAGGCAAGAGAGAGGCGATGGCATCTCCAATCCAACAAGACCTACTCTTTCTTTAACCATCGGCACATAACGCATGAGCTGAATGCCGTCACCATATCCAGCTTCATGCAGAAGCAAGACAGGTGCATTCTCGCCACGCCATGGAGGCATAGTTTTCAGCAAACGCATTCCACGCGGGCTCAGCTCATTACGGAAAATAATTCTACATGCTCCATAATCAGCGAAGCCCTCTTGGTATCGGCCTAGCGCCAGCAGTGCCAATGCTCTATCCCATCTAGCATAGGGAGCTTCACGTATCGCCAATGCTTGATCAAATTCAACAAGTGCCGTATGAAAATCATTATTGTTGAACGCTTCCACACCTTGATAAATGTGCAGTGTGTGGATATCTGGTTCTAAGTTTGCCTGAACGCCAGCCATGTTCCAGCAACAATTTTGATTGGCCAGCCTTCACCATAGAGTCTCTCAAGAACTCGTGTCACTTCAACCGCGCCATTGAAAGCGTCATGCCAGATAATGACTCCGCCCGGCTTGACTATGGTGCGTGCTAGCATACTGTCATGCCACACGACACGCTCGCTATGATCACCATCAATAAATGCAGCATCAACCGATGGTAAGTCATCCACACCAAGATCTAGCGAACCGCGCTCCCGGACAATGATATCGAAGCGAGGATCACTGGCGGCAAGATGACCGGGCATAGGCACCATCTCTGCTCGCTGATGATCCAGTTCAGGAACGTAGGACATGGGCACGTCGATACCTACATAGCGATGTAGCGTTTGGACGTTATGCAACAACACTTTCGCAGTTCTTCCATCACGACACCCAAACTCAACAACTGATTCAGCCTCAACTCCACGAATTAATGAAGCAATAATCTCCATCTCACCATCGTTGAGATAACTGCGATGGAGACCAAGCCAATTAATCGGCCAGATCTCCATCTCAGATTTTTGAACAACCGGGATCACGACGATGATCTTGACGGCGTGGCTCTCGGCTGCGTAGTCCGCTCAGCATGAGTTTGTCGAGTTTGGTACTCATGCTTCTTGCGAGCTTCCTCAGTTGCTTGGATGAATGGATCCGGCCCGCTACCATCATCAGATAGCGTAACTTCCTCACCCAAAGCAATCTTATTAAGCTCTTCTTGGGTCGGCGTTGGACGTCCTGCCATTAAAACCTCCTATGGCTCAGGTTCCTAGCGGGTTAACGCAACCCGCTAGGAAAAGTTGCTTACCAAGTGACGCCGGAAACCCAAGCGACCATGTTCGGGCGACGCAGCGCCCAATTCATCGGCCAAATGAGCCGCAGCGCCATGCTGTCGGTCTGCCACATCGACTTCACAGGAGTTGCCGGCGAAGGCGTACCACCAGTGATATCTGTCGGTGCGGTATCCTCCATGTGGAGCGTGGCCTGATCGCTGACTTCGAAACGCGGAGTTTCGCTGCCAACACTGACAAAGTCCGCGGCATCGAGTGCGAGCACCGTGCCAAGCGGCACCGTGCCAGAATCGATAATCGCGGCACCACGCAGCTTGCCCGCTGCCACTTCATCCGCGAACGGGAACAACCCGGTCGCAGCATTCGGCGGCTGGATCAAGCTGATGCTCAGAATTTGCTGCGGATTCATAATGAACACCATCTTGCGGATGTGTCCCTGAGTCGCAGTGAGCAACGCGCCGGTGAGCTGCTTGATGT
>Ga0126375_10000604_pt1 | contig 10172 bp, 11 predicted proteins | sample PanSoiMetPlot_14_FD_109577 | JGI IMG/M metagenome (GOLD analysis project Ga0126375, IMG submission 109577) | Tropical forest soil microbial communities from Panama - MetaG Plot_14 | ecosystem: Environmental > Terrestrial > Soil > Tropical forest | place: Panama | collected 2016-02-17 | reverse complement strand
GCTGACATGCAGATGCAACTCAACGCATCTCGCCTCATGCTCTACAACGCAGCCCGTTCGCGTGGGCCCGACGGCAGCCGTTTTCCCGACCCGGAGCTCGCAGCGCAGGCCAAGATCTTTGCTTCCGAAGCGGCGATAAAGATCGTCAATGATTCTCTGCAGCTCTTCGGCGCCCGTGGCTACTCACGCAATCTTCCGATCGAGCGCATGGCGCGCGATGTGCGGATGTTCACGATCGGCGGGGGCACGGCGCAGGTTCTGCGCACGCTGGTGGCCTCAAAGATGCTGGGCTGGAAACTGCCGCAGACCCGGGATGGTTATGTCGAACTGGAAATGACCAGGCGTGCGGCCGAATAATTTACCACCACCACGACGCGCTTCCTCGACATACGGTCTCGCAGGCATTGCGTGTGGCGCCGTTGTAAAACGTGGCGCTGGCGCAGTCGCCGTACCAGCTGCCCGAGACAAGCCTGACAGGCTGTCCGGGGACCCAGCCGAAACAGGCGGGCGCTATGCCGTCGTAGCGATAGCCGTTAATGACAAACTGGCCGCTGAAGGGCGGAGCAACAAGCTCAACCACGTGGGGATAGACCACCGCGTGCCGGTGGCGATGCTGCGTGTAACCCGGTTCATCTGAAAAAGCCGATTGGCTAAACAGCAGCAGTGTAAAAGTGATTGAGGCGACACGGGCGATCATTTTCAGTCTCCGAATAAACGGCTCCGCGCGTTACCCAAGTGTGACCGAATCGGCCCCGGTCCGCAACGCTTCGATGGCAGATTGTGGGGACTCCCGTGTGGCTCGAAACGACAGGCGTTTAACCTCGCGCGCGCTCAATCGCCTCCATCAGCATCTTCTTGGCTTCCGTCACATCGCCCCATTTCACGACTTTCACCCACTTGCCCGGTTCGAGATCCTTGTAGTGTTCAAAGAAATGCTGGATCTGCTGCAGCGTGATCTCCGGCAGGTCCGTGTAATTGGTGACATGCGCGTAACGCTTCGTCACTTCCGAAGCCGGCACCGCAATGATCTTCTCGTCGCCGCCCGCCTCGTCTTCCATCTTGAGCACACCGATCGGCCGGACATTGATGACCGCTCCAGGCACGATTGGCCGCGTATTGGCGACCAGCACATCGATCGGATCACCGTCTTTGGAAAGCGTGTGCGGGACGAATCCGTAGTTTCCCGGATAGCGCATCGGCGTGTGGAGAAAGCGATCCACGACCAGGGTACCGGCCGCCTTGTCCAGTTCGTATTTGATCGGCTCGCCGCCGATCGGAACCTCGACGATGACGTTGACATCGTCCGGCGGACTGTTCCCGATCTTGATGGCATCGATCCGCATGGAGCGCTCTCACTGCTGCATCACATTATAACTACGCCCGCTAACGACATGCGACCACGGAATACGCGGCAATCGACCGGAAATCGTGGAATGCCAGGCTTTCAACCCGTAGCGGACACGTCTCGGCCGTGCGGATGATGTTCGGAATTGCGGTTGGGGCAAAATCTTGCTGCGCAGTGATAACCTTTTGGTGATGAGCTGAGTTTCCGGCGCAATCCGATTGTTCATTGCGGGCCAGAGAATTAAGCTTCCGCTCTTCGGATTGTCGGCGGACACCCCGTGCAAAAAAATCTGATCCGGGAGGATACAGAATGCTTCGTCTCACGATCAACGGAAAGTCACATGATGTCGATGTGGAATCCGATACGCCACTGTTGTGGGTTATCCGCGATTCCATCGGCATGACCGGGACAAAATACGGATGCGGAATCGCGCAATGTGGCGCCTGCACCGTGCACATTGACGGCGCGGCGGTACGTTCGTGCGGCGTCACGGCCGGCGACGCCGTCGGGAAGAAGGTCACCACCATAGAAGGCCTCGCCGAGAACGGCGTTCTCACCAAGGTCCAGCAAGCCTGGATCGACCTCGACGTCCCGCAATGCGGCTACTGTCAGAGCGGCATGATCATGGCCGTCTCGGCTCTGTTGAAGGAAAACCCGAAGCCAGCCGACGCCGACATCGACAACGCAATCACCAATATCTGTAGGTGCGGAACATTCCAGCAAGTACGCGCGGCGATTCATGCCGCGGTCAGCGCGTAAGGGAGGGCACCATGAATTACATGCCCAAACTCGATCGCCGTTCATTTCTTGCAGGGTCGGCAACCGTCGGCTTGTCACTCGGTTTCCACGTGCCATTCGCAACTCCGACGAGCGCGGAAGGCGCGCCAGAAGTCAACGCCTGGGTTGTCGTCAAACCCGACGACACCGTCGTTATCCGCATCGCACGCTCGGAGATGGGCCAGGGCACGCTCACCGGGCTCGCACAAATGGTCGCCGAGGAGCTCGAATGCGACTGGTCGAAAGTGACGACCGAATATCCAACTCCGGGCGAAAGTGTTGCCCGCAAGAATCCCTGGGGTGATTTCGGCACTGGCGGCAGCCGCGGCATCCGTACCTCGCAAGATTACGTGCGCAAGGGCGGCGCGGCGGCGCGCATGATGCTCATTCAGGCCGCGGCCAACGAATGGAAGGTGCCGGCGTCCGAGTGCACGGCGGCGAACAGCGTGATCACGCACAAGGCGTCGAACCGTTCGACGACTTACGGAAAAGTCGCAGCCGCGGCGGCGCAGATCGAGGCGCCCAAAGACGTGCCGCTCAAGGACCCGAAGGACTGGAAGCTCATTGGCAAGAGCGTCAAGCGCCTCGACACCGCCGACAAGACCGTCGGCAAGATGATGTACGGCGCCGACATCAAGTTGCCGGGCATGCTCAACGCCACGATCAAGGCCTGTCCAGTGTTCGGCGGAAAGCTAAAGAGCTTCGACGCGGCCAAGATCGAGTCGATGAAAGGCGTGAAGAAGGTCGTGCCGGTCGGCGACAATGCCGTCGCCGTCATCGCCGATACGTGGTGGCACGCCAAGTCCGCGCTCGATGCGCTGCCCATCGTCTGGAATGGCGGCGAGAATGCCAAGGTATCGAGTGAATCGATTGCCAAGTGGCTCAAGGAAGGCCTCGACTCCGAGCAGGCCTTCGTCGGCAACAAGAACGGCGACGCAAAGGCCGGACTGGCGAGTGCTGCCAAGAAAGTGGTGGCCGAATACGGTTACCCCTACCAGAACCATGCGTGCATGGAGCCCTTGAACGCGACCGCGCTCTACACTCCTGACAAATGCGAGGTCTGGTGCGGCACGCAGCACGGGCAGGCGGCGTTCGCTGCGGCCCTTGAAGCCTCCGGTCTGCCGGCCAGCAAGGTCGAAGTCTACAAATATATGCTGGGCGGCGGATTCGGTCGGCGTGGCCGCTCTGATTATGTCACGCAAGCCGTGCTGATTGCCAAGCAGATGCCCGGCACGCCGGTCAAACTGCTGTGGTCGCGCGAAGAAGACATGCAGCACGGCACCTATCATCCGATCACGCAATGCCGGCTGACCGCGGGCCTCGACGACAAAGGCAATCTGAATACGTTGCACGTCAGGATTTCCGGACAGTCGATCCTTTCGTCCCTGCGGCCGGAAGCGCTGGTGAACGGAAAGGATCCAGCAACGTTCCAGGGACTGAACGCGTCGGGGGAGGCGGCCATCGGCTATTCGGTGCCCAACCTTCTGATCGAGCACGCAATGCGCAATCCGCACGTGCCGCCGGGCTTCTGGCGTGGCGTCAATGTCAACCACAACGCCATCTATCTCGAATCCTTCATGGACGAACTGGCCAAAGAAACGGGAGTCGATCCGCTGGAATTCCGTCGACGACTGATGGCAAACCATCCGAAACATCTCGGTGTGCTCAATGCCGTCGCCGAGCGTATCGGCTGGGGCAAACCTGCGCCCGCCGGCCAATTCCGCGGCATTGCGCAGTTCATGGGCTACGGCAGCTATGTTGCGGCTGCTGCGGAAGTCTCTGTCAACGACAACAAGGTGAAAGTCCATCGCATCGTTGCGGCGACTGATCCTGGCTACGCCGTGAATCCTGGACAGATCGAGCGGCAGATTAGCGGCTCGTTCGTCTACGGATTGTCCGCTTTGTTTCTCGGCGAATGCACGGTCAAGGACGGAGCCATCGAACAGACCAACTTCGACACCTACGACAGCATGCGGATTGCGCAGATGCCCAAGGTCGAGTGCATTGTCATGCCGACGGGGGGGTTCTGGGGTGGCGTCGGCGAGCCGACGATCGGCGTAGCGCCACCCGCCGTGCTCAACGCGATCTTTGCGGCGACGGGCAAGCGCTATCGCTCGTTCCCGCTCAAGAAGCATGGGCTTAGCTTGGTCTGATAGATCGGGGCGGCCGTTTTGGGCCGCCCCCTCGAAATTCGAAGCGCGTCACCAAGACATGCGCCTATGAAAAAGAATCGCGTAACTCGACGCGACTTCGTCAGAACTGCAATGGCGGCTTCGGCCGCAATTTTTCCAATGCCCGCCGTCGCACAGGACGGCAATGCGCGCGTTGTCGTCGTGGGCGGTGGATTTGGCGGCGCAGCTTGTGCTCGAGCGCTCAAGCGCGCAAATCCAAGCTTGAGCGTTACTCTCGTCGAGACCAATCGCACGTTTGCTGCGTGCCCAATGAGCAATGCGGCAATCGCCGGCCTGCGCGATCTCAAATTGCAGGATTTTGGATACAATCAGGTCGCTGCAGCCGGTGTCAGCATGGAATTCGCCGCGGCCACGGCCATCGATCCTGCGGCGATGACCGTTACTCTCGCCGACGGTCGCAAGATCACCTACGAACGCCTCGTGCTCGCACCGGGCATCGATTTTCGCTGGGATGCGCTGCCGGGTTATTCGCCTGCCGCTGCTGCCGTCATGCCGCACGCGTGGAAGGACGGTGAGCAGATTGCCCTGCTGACAAGGCAAATCGGCGCAATGGAGGATGGCGGGGTGGTGGTGATCTCCGTGCCGGTGACACCGTCGCGCTGCCCACCCGCTCCATATGAGCGCGCAAGTCTGGTCGCGCACATGCTCAAGACCAGAAAACCACGGTCGAAGGTGATCGTACTTGACGCCAAGGATTCCTTCACGATGCAGCGCCAGTTCCAGGGCGCATGGAAGGCGCTTTATCCCGGCATGCTTGAGTACGTCGCACTGTCTGATGGCGGACTGGTTACAGCGGTCGACGTCGCGAGCAAAACTGTCGTAACCGACTTCGACAAATTTACTCCGGCGGTTGCCAACATCATTCCGCAACAAAAGGCCGGTCGTATCGCCGAAATCGCTGGCGTCGCCGACCGCACTGGTTGGTGCCCGATCGATCCCGTGACTTTCGAGTCGCGGCTGCAGCCGAACATTCATGTCATCGGCGACGCCGCAATTGGCGGCGCGATGCCGCGATCCGCCTCTGCCGCCAATTCGCAGGCCGGAATCTGCGCCGGTGCGATCGCTACTCTGCTCGCTGGTGGCACACCCGCGGCACCGACTTTGACGAGCTTGTGCTACAGCCTGATCGCGCCGGACTACGCGATTTCTCAACGCGGCAGCTATCGTCCGGTCGACGGCATTTATAATGAAGTCGATAACACCGCTATAACGAGCCCAGCCGATGCACCGCAGGATGTGCGTGCCAGGGAAGCGGATGAGGCCGAGAGTTGGTTCAAATCTCTCACCGGTGAGGTGTTCGGATGAGAGCAGCCATTGCTGCAATCTTGATTGCTCTGGCAACTGGTCACGGTTGCTCGGCCGACGAATTGGCCCAGTTCAGGATTGTCGGCAACGTCATTCCCAGTTCTCTCACCGGGGTGCCCGGCGATGCGGCGCGCGGACGTTCGATCGTGCTCAATCGTGCAGTCGGACTGTGCCTGTTATGCCATTCCGGTCCGTTCCCGGAGGAGCGGTTCCAGGGCAATCTGGCTCCGGACCTCAAAGGCACCGGCGCGCGTTGGTCCGTCGAGCAACTGCGGATGCGCATGGTCGACAGTCGAAAGCTCAACCCCGAAACAATCATGCCGGCCTATTATGCGCTTGATGGACTCAACAGGGTGGCGCCGGCATACGTCGGCAAGCCGCTATTGACCGCCGAACAGGTCGAAGATGTGGTGGCCTTTCTCGCCACCTTGCGCGACTGAAAAGGAGCCACGATCGGGACAATCATGGGCGAGACCAGACCAGGAGCGACCCGGCGCGCAGTTATGCTCGGAGGCTTGGCCGGCAGCCTTGCAGCGACGATCAGGCTCGAGCCCGCGCTAGCGACGCCTGAGCGCATGCGTGCGGCGATCCGCAACGTCGTCGGCGAGGCATCCATCCGCAAGGGGCGGGTCGATCTCGAGGTGCCGCCGCTCGTCGAAAACGGTAATACGGTGTCGCTTGCGGTGTCAGTCGACAGTCCGATGACGGCGACCGATTACGTCAAGGCAATTCACGTCTTCAACGAAAAGAATCCTCAGCCCAATGTCATTTCGGTCCATCTTGGCCCGCGCGCCGGCAGGGCGAAGTTTTCAACTCGCTTTCGCCTGGCCGACTCGCAGATCGTCACAGCCATTGCCGAAATGAGCGACGGCACATTCTGGTCCGCCTCGGCCGATGTGATCGTGACGCTGGCGGCTTGCGTGGAGGGCATCTAGATGGCCCGCCCGTTGATCAATGTGCCGGCCAAGGTCAAGCGCGGCCAGGTGTTCGAGATCAAAACCCTGATTTCTCATATCATGGAGCCGGGTTTTCGCTTCACGACAACCGGCGACAAGATCCCGCGCGATATCGTGACAACCTTCTCATGCAGCTACAATGGCGAGGAAATCTTCCGCGCCGATCTCTATCCCGCCATTTCCGCCAATCCATTCTTTGACTTCTTCACCGTGGCGACCGAGGGCGGCACGCTCGACTTCAAATGGGTCGGCGATAACGGATTTTCCGAAACCGCCTCGGCCAAGATCGTCGTGGAATGAGTCGGCGAACGCCACGCGTGCCCCCGATCATCAGTCGTGTGACGACCATTGTCTGCTTGCTGTTCGCGATCGCGAGCTCGGTCCATGGCACCGATATCCCGCTCGACCAGCGTCGGTCCGGTTATCTCGATCTCGGTCACGACAGCAAGGCGATGCAGGACGACGACACCATCAACCCGGCGGCGCTCTGGGTGCAGGATGGCGAAGCGCTGTGGAATCAGAAAACCGGTGCGGCCAGCCGCGCGTGTGCCGATTGTCACCAGGACGCTACCATCAGCATGAAAGGCGTTGCGGCGCGTTACCCCGCATTCAGCGTGGCGCGCAATGGTCCGATCAATCTCGAACAGCGCATCAACCTGTGCCGCAGCGAGCACCAGCAGGCGCCGCCGCTCGCCTCTGAGAGCCGCGAACTTCTGGCGCTTTCCGCCTATGTCGGACGGCAGTCGCGCGGAATGCAGATCGCGCCGCCTGATGACAGTCGGCTTGTGCCTTTCGTCGAAGCCGGCCGCAAATTGTTCAACCGCCGGATCGGCCAGATCGACATGAGCTGTGCGCAGTGTCACGACGACAATTGGGGCAAGAAGCTCGCTGGCAGCCTCATCCCACAGGCTCAGCCGACCGGGTATCCGATCTATAGGCTGGAATGGCAAAGCCTTGGTTCACTGCAGCGACGGCTGCGCAACTGCATGAGCGGATTGCGCGCCGAAGCTTACGAATATGGGGCGCCTGAGAATGTGAACCTTGAGCTGTTCCTGATGTGGCGCGCTCGGGGATTGCGGGTGGAGACGCCGGCCGTACGGCCGTGATGTATCGCGGCGCAATGCGGGGCGGTTCATCCCGGACACCTGGAGTGAGGGCCGTTATAGTCCTCGTATTGCGCGCCCGGATATACCGTGCTCAAGCGAGGTAAGAAATGACTTCCGCCACAAACCGTGCGCTCTGTCTCGTCGCCGTGCCGTTCCTGTTCGTACCCTTGGCGCTGGACGCGTGGGCGCAAGAAACCGCGCGCCCAAGGTTACCGTTGCGACAAGCCCATCAGCGCAAAGAAAGACGCAAAACGGTCGCAACCAGACGCAGCCTATTGGGTTTTGCCGGCGGTGGCCAGATCGGTTGCGACTATCAGATGGGCGCATGCTCTTGGGTCTGCTACAAGTTCTAGAGCTAGGTCGCGCGAACCGTTTGGTCGCCGCTTCAATCAAAGCCAAACCCCGAGCATAGCCTGCTCGGGGTTTTTCATTGCCGGGTACGACACGCCGCCGAAACGAAATTTCCGCGATTACCAAACATTAATTCGTCCGAAATGTCGCCGTAATGGCTTCGCCCCATATCACCGCCACCACGTTGACGTGGGCGACCGGTGGTGAACACTATGTGGCATCCAATTTCCACGGCTCCGTTCGATCACGATCTGGAATTGGCGGTGATCGACGACAGTGGCACGCGGGCAATCTGCTTTGCCTGCCGACGTATCCTTGGCGGCTGGATCAAATCGGAAACCAACTGCCGCCTCGAACTGCGTCCGACGCATTGGCGCGACTGGGCTAAAAAATCCTGCGGCTGACGTCGGTGCGTCGAGGCCCGACGCGTTTCTAGGCGAGGTATGCTATGACACGCGCAAGCTGATTTTGCGCCACGTCATTCGACCGACAGACATGTCTATTCTCGATGAGCCGAAGATCGATTGTCATGTCCATGTGATCGATCCGGTCAATTTTCCCTATCTTAAAGACGTCGCCTACAAGCCGACCGGGCAGGAGATCGGCTCGACCGCTCAATTTCGTCACGTCATGGATTGCTTCAACGTGAAGCATGCGCTGCTCGTGCAGCCGAATTCGGGTTACGGAAGCGACAATTCCTGCATGCTCGATGCAATCGAGACAGGTGAGGGGCGTTTCAAGGGTATCGCCATCATTGACCTCGATGCCGACACTGCGACGCTGAAGCAATACAAGGCGCGCGGCATCATCGGCGCCGCGATCAATCCGACATTCTACGGCAACGATTATTACAGGCACGCCTCCGGCCTGATGCGCCGGCTTGCCGATCTCGACATGTATTTCAATCTCCAGGTCGAGAACGAGCAGTTCCTGATGTACGCGCCCTGGATCGAAGAAATCCCGGTGAAAGTCCTGATCGACCATGTCGGACGGCCGACCCCTCCGGCTGGTCTTAACCAGCCGGCCTTTGCGGCTATTCTGCGTCTCGCGGACACCGGGCGCGTAAGCGTCAAGTTGTCCGGCTACCTGAAATTTGCCAATTGGCCTTATCCGTTCGACGATTGCTGGCCGTATGTGCGCGCGCTGGTCGATGCTTTTACGCTCGATCACTGCGTATGGTCATCGGACTGGCCTTACCTGCGCGCACAGGAACGACAGGACTATGGACCACTGGTCCGCCTGGCCGGCCTGATCTTTCCGGATGCCGCCGACCGGCGCAAGCTCTTTTGGGAAACGCCAAATCGCCTGTTCAAGTTTGCCGATCACTGAAGGGGGACGGGAATGGAAGGCAAAGCTATGGGCACCCAACGCCTTGAAGCGTTTACCGATGGCGTAATTGCCATCGTCATCACGATCATGGTTTTGGAAATAAAAGTGCCGCACAGTGCGAGCCCGGAAGCCCTGCTCGCAACTCTTCCGATCCTGCTCACTTACGTGCTGAGCTTCGTCAACGTGGGTCTATTCTGGAATAACCATCACCACATGCTGCACGCCGCCTCGCGGGTCGACGGGAAAGTCCTGTGGGCAAACATGTTGCTTCTCTTTTGGCTCTCCCTGGTCCCCTTTGTCATTCGCTGGATTGACGAGTCCGGATTCCAGGCGCTGCCGACCGCGGCTTATGGCGCAGTTCTGGCGATGGCGGCGGTTGGTTACATGTTGTTGGAGCGGGCCCTCATCAACTGCAATGGACCAAAGTCGGCACTGGCGACAGCGGTCGGCCACGATCTGAAGAGCAAGATATCGTTGGGCATTTACACGATCGCCATTGTGCTCGCATTCTACCAGCCATGGATTGCCATCGCCTTGTACGTTGCTAACGCGGCCGCGTGGTTTCTGCCGGACCGGCGCATCGAATTGCTGAAAAAATCTGACTAGCCGCGCGTCGCGAGCCGGGGGCAGCCATGAATTTCTTTCAGCTGATGTTCGGGGAGTGGCTCGAGCTGTTGTTCGGCTTCCGCGGACGCATCAATCGCGCGAAATCGGCGCAGACCCCCGCGAAGATTTCTCCCGAGATCGGCATCAATTTCGGTGGTCGAGGGTGGTCTGCTGGTACCCTCGCCCCCGCCGACCGATGTCTCGC
>Ga0126375_10000603_pt1 | contig 10172 bp, 10 predicted proteins | sample PanSoiMetPlot_14_FD_109577 | JGI IMG/M metagenome (GOLD analysis project Ga0126375, IMG submission 109577) | Tropical forest soil microbial communities from Panama - MetaG Plot_14 | ecosystem: Environmental > Terrestrial > Soil > Tropical forest | place: Panama | collected 2016-02-17 | reverse complement strand
GTTGAGAATTCCGATTCCATTTTCAATCTCGACAGTCGGCAATGTCTCCGCTGGCGCGCCCTCTTCGAAGGTTTTGCGCGCGGTTTCGGCGGCCTGATCCGCGGCGGCGCGGCCGTGCACAAGTGCGGTTGCTTCGGTTGCGAGAACTTTCTTCGCCTCGTTGATCTCGTTTCCTTTCAGGTTTGCCAGACGCGCAATCTCATCTAGCGGCAGCACTGTGAACAACTTAAGGAAGCGTGCAACGTCGCCATCCTCGGTATTGCGCCAGTATTGCCAGTAGTCGTACGGGGTTACCAAGTCAGCATCGAGCCAAACCGCGCCGGCTGCGGTCTTGCCCATCTTTGCGCCAGAAGACGCGGTGATTAGAGGAGCGGTGAGAGCAAACAGTTTTGCATTGAGCATCCGGCGGCCGAGGTCAATGCCGTTGACGATATTACCCCACTGGTCGGAGCCGCCCATCTGGAGGATGCAATTGTAGCGCTTGTTCAACTCGACGAAGTCGTAGGCCTGCAACACCATATAGTTGAATTCGAGGAACGACAGCTCCTGCTGACGGTCGAGCCGTAGCTTTACGGAATCGAAGGAAAGCATGCGGTTGACCGAGAAATGTCGGCCGACGTCGCGCAGGAAGTCAATATAGTTGAGCTTGTTGAGCCAGTCGGCATTGTTGCTCATAACGGCATTACCGCCGCCGCCTTCGAATTTCAGAAATTTGGAAAAGATTGCGCAGATACCTTTGAGGTTTTCGTTGATTGCTTCATCGGTGAGAACCGAACGCGTTTCATCTTTGCCGGACGGGTCGCCGACACGGGTAGTACCTCCGCCCATCAACGTAATCGGGCGGTGGCCGGTCTGCTGCAGCCAATACAACATCATGATCGGCAAGAGTGAGCCGACATGCAGTGACGCCGCTGTGCAATCGAAGCCGATATAAGCGGTGATGGTGCCCGCCTTTGCGCGCGCGTCCAGAATATCCGGTTCGGATACCTGATGGATGAAACCTCGTTCCGCAAGAACGTTGAGAAAATCGGATTTATAAGCGCTCATTGCCCAGGCGGCCTTGTCGATTTCGTCGTTGGGTGGTGTAACAGGTCCGATGTCGTTCGGGTCATTTATTCTTTAGAAATGCCGCGCAAAACCCCGCATCGAATTCCCGGTAGTTGTTGGTGATCTCTTCGCCCTTACGGATGGTACGGCATGCAACGATGTGACCGTTGCGCCAATGCGTGTTGGCATTGTCGGAATGGTTCATATGGTGATCGTGATCCATCGTCAGCAGGATTTCGCCGTCCACCCGGTACCCGTAATTCCGGATGTAATCCCTCGCGGGCCTCGGCAATTTGGCAAATTGTGAAGGCGAGTACACCCTGTCGAAGCCGTCGACAAAACGCCAGACCTTTGTGCCTTTGCTTATGAGCTGGCCAGCAAAAACACCAAGGCCATGGATCGCACTTTTATCGAGGTAAGTTTTAACAAGGAGCATGGGTCATTTCGCGGGCGGCTAGCCGCGTATCGCGCCAATTTGCCCACCGACGCAAACGTTGCTAACCGGCAAACCGGCCAAATTCATGCGGCCGGCTTGCGCTCTGTCTTCAGCCGCTTGTCGAGATAGGCGCTGATCGAAGTAAGCAGCGCTTCCGCCTTGCCGTCAAAGAAATGATTGGCGCCTTGCACAACCTTTTGCTCAATTACGATCCCCTTTTGGGTCTTGAGCTTGTCGACCAGTGTCGTGACGTCCTTATGCGGCACAACCGCGTCCTTATCGCCATGAATGATCAAGCCTGAAGAGGGGCAAGGCGCCAGGAAAGAGAAGTCATAAAGGTTGGCAGGCGGACAGATTGAGATGAAACCTTCGATCTCCGGCCGGCGCATCAGCAGCTGCATGCCGATCCAGGCGCCGAAAGAGAAGCCGGCAATCCAGCAACTTTTCGCCTCCGGATTGATGGTCTGCGCCCAATCGAGCGCAGCTGCGGCGTCAGATAATTCGCCCTGGCCATGGTCGAACGAACCCTGACTGCGACCGACGCCGCGGAAATTGAACCGCAGCGCTGAGAATCCGCGGTGCACAAAGGCATAGTAAAGCTGGTAAATGATTGGGTGGTTCATCGTCCCGCCAAATTGCGGGTGCGGGTGCAGGACTATAGCGATTGGCGCATTTTTCTGTCGCGCAGGGTGATATCGCCCCTCGATACGTCCGGCCGGGCCGGCGAAGATAATTTCAGGCATTGCTGTCGACCTCGGACCGGGCTTGCCGCGGTAGCGGCATCGGATGCTTCTCAATTGGCCGAACTGATGGACCGACCATACAGTTTAGAACTATTCTAGTAATTAGAACTATTCTAGTAATATGAATTCCGCTGTCCCTGGCCTTAACACGCGCTATAAGGACCAGACGATTTCGGGCTTCTAACACGGTCCCTGGGACAAAATGCAAGCTTTTTGCAGGTAGAAAGGGGTAATTAAGTAGTGGCGAGAGCCGTGACTGAACGATTGTATTTCGACTGGAATGCTACCGCTCCGCTGCGCGCCGAGGCGCGCTCCGCAATGAGCGCCGCTCTGGCGCTGACCGGGAACGCCTCGTCTGTACATGCGGAAGGTCGGGCCGTCCATCGTTTGATGGAAGAAGCGCGCGAACAGGTCGCTTGCCTGGTCGGGGCCGACACGAAGAATGTGCTCTTCACCAGCGGTGCGACAGAAGCGAACATGCTTGCACTCACGCCCGCGTTGGAAATTGCAGGGCGCAAAGAACCGCGTGATCGCCTGTTCGTTTCGGCGATCGAGCATCCATCCGTGCGGAGCGGAGGCCGCTTCGCGGCTGAATTTGTCAAGGAGTTGCCGGTCAACAGCGATGGTATCGTCGATGTCGGCGCCCTCACGGATGCCATCAAAAGGGCCGCGCGACCTATGGTTTCGGTGATGCTCGCCAACAACGAAACCGGCATTATCCAGCCCATCTCAGAAATCGCCGAGGCTGTGCACGCCGCATCTGGCGTGTTGCACGTCGATGCCGTGCAAGGCGCCGGACGGATCGTCTGCGACATTGCAGAGCTCGGGGGCGACCTTGTCAGCATTTCTTCGCACAAGCTTGGTGGGCCGCAGGGCGCAGGCGCGCTTATTCGCCGAGGCGACATTCATATTGCCGAGCCGCTGATCAGAGGCGGTGGGCAGGAGCGCGGACAGCGGGCAGGAACTGAAAACGTGGCCGCGATCGCGGGCTTTGGCGCCGCTGCTGCTACGGTGAAATTGGCGGACGCTGCGCGGATGTCGGCACTGCGCGATCGGCTCGAAAAGGGCCTCAAACAGGCGACGCCCCAGGCTGTGATTTTCGGCGCAAATGCCCCACGCCTCCCCAACACCACCTTATTCGCGGTTCCGGGGGTGAAGGCGGAAACTGCTATAATCGCCTTTGATCTCAATGGAATAGCGGTTTCGTCCGGTTCCGCCTGTTCGTCGGGAAAAGTGCAGACCTCGCATGTCCTGGCCGCGATGGGTGCCGACCCCGTGCTGGTCCGTGGCGGTGTGCGCGTCAGCCTGGGTTGGACCACCACGGAAGCTGACGTAGATCGTTTCCTTGAAGCTTGGAATGTCCTTGCAAGAGCACTACTTAAGGAAAGAAACGGCATTGCCGCCTGAGGCGGCCAAAGCGCGACACCATCAACCACGGGAACCAGCGCACCGAGATAGCGCGAGCACCATAACCGACAAATCCAACCCGCGGTCCTTGCAACCGTGAGCGGAGGGAAGAATGCCGGCTGTACAAGAGACCGTCGAGCAGGTCCGCCGTATCGACGTTGATCAATACAAGTATGGGTTCGAAACCAAGATCGAATCCGAGAAGGCCCCGAAGGGTCTTTCGGAAGACACCATCCGTTTTATCTCCGGCAAAAAGGACGAACCGCAGTGGATGCTTGCCTGGCGGCTCGAGGCCTATCGCCGATGGCTGACCATGCGCGAGCCGACCTGGGCGCGCGTCAACTATCCGAAGATCGACTATCAGGACATCTACTACTACGCGGCGCCAAAGAAGGCTTCGCTGAAGTCGCTCGACGAAGTCGATCCCGAAATTCTCCGCACGTATGAGAAACTCGGAATTCCGCTGCGGGAACAGGAAATTCTCGCCGGCGTCGAACGCGGCGACGGCTCGCGCTCGCGTGTGGCGGTGGACGCGGTTTTCGACTCTGTTTCAGTCGCCACGACCTTCAAGGAAGAACTGAAAAAGGCCGGCGTCATCTTCATGCCGATTTCGGAGGCGATCCGCGAGCATCCCGAGCTCGTGAGGAAATACCTGGGCTCCGTGGTGCCAACCTCGGATAATTTCTTTGCGACGCTGAATTCCGCCGTATTTTCCGACGGCTCGTTCGTCTACGTGCCGGAAGGCGTGCGTTGCCCGATGGAGCTCTCGACCTATTTCCGCATCAACGAGAAAAACACCGGTCAGTTCGAACGCACGTTGATCATCGCAGACAAGGGCGCTTACGTCAGCTATCTCGAAGGCTGCACGGCGCCGATGCGCGACGAGAATCAGTTGCATGCCGCGGTGGTCGAGCTGGTAGCGCTTGACGATGCCGAGATTAAATACTCGACAGTCCAGAACTGGTACCCGGGTGATGCTCAAGGCAAGGGCGGCATCTTCAATTTCGTCACCAAGCGCGGCGACTGCCGCGGCGCGCGAGCGAAGATCTCTTGGACGCAGGTCGAGACCGGCTCGGCAATTACCTGGAAATACCCCAGCTGCATCTTGCGCGGCGACAATTCACGCGGCGAGTTCTATTCGATCGCAATTTCGAACGGTCATCAGCAGGTCGACAGCGGCACCAAGATGCTGCATCTCGGCAAGAACACAGTAAGCCGCATCATCTCCAAGGGCATCGCGGCGGGTAGATCCAACAATACCTATCGCGGTCTAGTGTCGGCGCATCGCAAGGCCAAGGGGGCGCGCAATTTCACCAATTGCGATTCATTGCTGATTGGCGACAAGTGTGGCGCGCATACTGTGCCGTATATCGAGGCGAAGAATTCCTCGGCCACCTTCGAGCATGAGGCAACCACGTCGAAGATCTCCGAAGACATGCTGTTCTATTGCCGCCAGCGCGGTATGTCGGCAGAGGAGGCGACCGCGTTGGTGGTCAACGGTTTCGTCAAGGATGTGTTGCAGCAACTGCCAATGGAATTCGCAGTCGAGGCGCAGAAGCTCATTTCAATCAGCTTGGAAGGAAGCGTGGGTTAGCGCGCATGATCCCGAAAAACGGGAACCGGTTTCGAACAAGATCATGCGCAACTCAAGGACACTCTAATGGCGTTTCTAGAAGTCAGAAATCTGCATGTCGAGGTCGAAGATAAGAACATTCTCAACGGTCTGACGTTGTCGGTTGAAAAGGGCCAGGTCGTGGCCATCATGGGGCCGAATGGCTCCGGCAAGTCGACGCTCGCCTATGTGCTTGCTGGCAAGGACGACTACAAAGTTACGGAAGGCGACGTGCTGCTCAATGGCGAGAGCGCCCTTGAAATGGCGCCGGATGAGCGCGCCGCCCGAGGTGTGTTTCTCGCCTTCCAGTATCCGGTCGAGGTACCCGGCGTCGCGACCATGACTTTCCTTCGCACGGCCCTCAACGCGCAGCGCAAGACGCGCGGCGAGCCGGAAGTGACCACGCCCGAATTCATGAAGCTTGTGCGCGACACTGCTAGCCATCTCGGCATCAGCCAGGAGATGCTGCGGCGCGCCGTGAACGTCGGCTTCTCTGGCGGCGAAAAAAAGCGCAATGAAATCTTGCAAATGGCGGTTTTACAGCCGCAACTCGCGGTGCTCGACGAAACCGATTCGGGACTCGACATCGACGCGCTCAAGATTGTCGCCGACGGGGTCAACCGCCTGCGTTCGCCCGCGCGCGCGATTGTTGTGATTACCCACTATCAGCGTCTGCTCAATTACATCGTGCCTGACGCAGTACACGTGCTGGCCAAAGGCCGGGTTGTGAAATCTGGCGGCAAGGAGCTTGCGCTCGAGCTTGAAGCCAAGGGCTATAGCCAATTTCAGGACGAGGCGGCTTGATGAACGCGGACGTGCGCGCCATGAAGACGCCGGCCGAACAGGCGCTTAGCGCCGCTTTCGCGGCTGCCCGCAGCAAGTTACCGGGCAAAGGCGCAGTCACCGCGCTGCGCGACGACGCTTTTCGCCGCTTTGACGCCAGTGGCTTGCCGCATCGTCGCATTGAGGAATGGAAATACACTGACCTACGCGCGCTCATGCGCGAAGCTAAACCGCTGGCGGAACCTGCGAAGGCGACAGGCGTGGTGCCAGCTCTCCCGGGTGTCGAGGCCAGCCGAATCGCTGTTGTCAACGGACGTTTCGAACCGAGTTGGAGCAATTTCAACACGAGCGATTCCGGCATTACGCTGACCGAGCTTTTTGCCTTTGCAGCCGAGCCGACAAACTATCGTCTCGGTGATGTCCCGGGCAAAGACGATACCGCGTTTTGGCTGAATACTGCCTTCATGACCGGCGGAGTCGCGCTGCGGGTGAAAAAGAGCGCGAGCAACCACAAGCCGGTGCATATTGCCCATTTATTCGCCGGCGATGCCGCGGCAGCGATGTACCCGCGGTGCGTAGTAATCGTCGAACCCGGCGCGCAGCTGACGCTGATCGAAAGCTTCGATGGTCCGGGAGTCCTCGACTATCAGATCAATTCGGCGCTTGAGCTTATCATCGGTAATGGCGCGCGGGTGGACCACATAAAAGTTGGCAACGATGGCGGGGCGGCGCTGCGGCTTTCGACGCTTGGCGTCACGGTCGGCGCCAATGCGACCTACAACGATTTCGCGTTCACCACGGGCGGGGCTGTGGTCCGCAACCAGGCTTTTGTGCGTTTCGACGGTGAGGGAACCGTAGCTGCAATTGGCGGCGCGACCCTCGTCAGGGGCCGCCGGCACGTAGACAATACGCTGGTGATCGAGCATGCAGCGGGCGGGTGCACCAGCCGTGAGCGCTTCAGGGCGGTACTAGATGGCCAGAGCCACAGCATTTTCCAGGGCAAGATTATCGTCAATCCGCACGCCCAGAAGACCGATGCCAAAATGGCGAGCCACGCGCTGCTGCTGTCCGACGAGGCGGAGGCGGTGAACAAGCCCGAGCTGGAAATTTTTGCCGACGATGTACAATGCGGCCACGGCGCCACTGCTGGCGCACTCGATAGCGCGCTCAAGTTCTACCTGATGTCGCGTGGCATTCCGGAAAAGCAGGCTGAGGCCTTGCTGATCCAGGCGTTCGTCGGCGAAGCGATCGAAGAGATCGCACATGAAGGCGTTCGCGAAGCAATCATGCAAGCGGCCGTCAGTTGGCTGGATGCAAGGGGATAACAATGCATCCTGCCGTTAGCAATGGCTCCTACGACGTCGCCCGCATTCGTGCCGATTTTCCTGCGTTGGCACTTAAGGTCTATGGCAAACCTCTGGTCTATCTCGATAACGCCGCGTCTGCGCAAAAGCCGAAACAGGTTCTCGATCGGTTGCAAAGCGCGTATACCGAACACTACGCCAACGTGCATCGCGGCCTGCACTATCTCGCAAACGAGGCGACGGAGGCCTACGAGAACGCGCGAGGGACGGTCCGGGCGTTTCTGAATGCCGGCCGCAAGGAAGAAATCATTTTCACGCGCAATGCCACCGAGGCGATCAATCTCGTCGCCTATACGTTCGGGCGCGAGCGCATCAAGGCGGGCGACGAAATCGTGCTGTCGATCATGGAGCACCATTCCAATATCGTGCCATGGCATTTCCTGCGTGAACGCCAGGGCGCGGTAATCAAATGGGCGCCGATCGACGACGATGGGAATTTCCTGCTAGATGAATTTGAGAAGCTACTGACGCCACGTACCAAGTTGGTGGCGATGACGCACATGTCAAACGCGCTCGGTACCGTCGTGCCGGTAAAAGACGTGGTGCGGCTCGCCCATGCGCGAGGAATTCCCGTTCTGATCGACGGCGCGCAAGCGGCCGTACATATGGATGTGGATGTACGCGACATCGGCTGTGACTTTTATGTCTTCACCGGCCACAAAGTTTACGGGCCGACTGGAATCGGCGCGCTCTATGGGAAGTACGAGCACCTTGAAGCGATGCCACCATTCAATGGGGGCGGTGAGATGATCCACGAGGTATTCGAGGACCGTATTACCTACGGACAGACGCCCCACAAGTTCGAAGCCGGGACCCCGGCGATCGTGCAGGCCATAGGGCTCGCCGCGGCGATCGACTACGTCAATTCGGTCGACAAGACCCGCATTCGTAACCATGAGAGCGCTTTGGTCAAATACGCACACGAGCGCCTCGGCCAGATCAACTCGGTGCGTATTATTGGCAGCGCGCCGGACAAGGGGCCTATCGTATCATTCGAGATCAAAGGCGCACACCCGCACGATGTCGCCACCATCATTGATCGTTCAGGTGTGGCGGTACGCGCAGGAACACATTGTGTAATGCCGCTACTCGCGCGCTATGGACTGACCGCTACTTGCCGGGCTTCCTTTGGCATGTACAACACGAAAGACGAGGTGGACACGCTCGCCGCCTCGCTCGTCAAGGCGCAGGAATTTTTTGCATGACCGATGACAGACCGGTTGCGGAGAAACCGCCCGAAAATGCCGCTGTCGTCGCCTCGCCGGCACTGCCCGAGGATGAGCTTAACAAGCTTACCGACGATATCGTGGCCGCCCTCAAGACCGTCTATGACCCGGAAATTCCGGCCGATATCTATGAACTAGGACTCATCTACAAGATCGATATCGACGATGATCGAGGTGTGAAGATCGACATGTCGCTGACATCGCCCAATTGCCCCGCCGCGCAAGACTTACCAATAATGGTTGAGAATGCGGTCTCGAGCATTCCCGGCGTGAAAGAAACCAAGGTTGCTGTCGTATGGGATCCTCCGTGGGATCCAAGCCGGATGTCGGATGAGGCCCGACTGGTATTGAATATGTGGTGAGTTGCAATGGGAGCGACCAGACAACAGATTAAGGCTTGACAAGGACGACCATGGCAACAGCACGACCCCGACCTCAGGTGATGCGACTCACCGATGCCGCCGCGATGCGGATCAAGGAAGTAATGGCCCGTGCCGACAAACCAGTCGCTGGCGTGCGTGTCGGCGTCAAGAATGGTGGCTGCGCTGGCATGGAATACACAATGGAATATGCCGTAGCGGTAAACACGACCGATGAAGTGGTAGAGGACAAGGGCGTGAAGATTCTTGTCGATCCCAAGGCGGTGCTATTTCTCCTCGGCACCGAGATGGATTACAAAGCCGATAAGCTATCGGCGCAGTTCATCTTCAATAACCCAAACCAGACTTCGGCGTGCGGTTGCGGTGAATCCGTGCAACTCAAGCCTGCCGGAAATGAAAGCGCGGAGGAACGATCATCATAACGAATCGTGTCGTGGACAGTGAATTCATCCGCGAGCTATTTCAGTCTTTCGGTCCACTGACTGTGCGCAGGATGTTTGGCGGCGCCGGCCTCTTCGCCGATGGCGTTATGTTTGGCCTCGTGTCCGGCGGAGAGATCTACCTCAAGGCCGATGTGATGATGGTGCCGCAATTCGACCGCGAGGGATGCGGACCGTTCGAGTATTCAACCAAAAACGGCAAGCGAGCGCTAACGTCATATTGGCGTCTTCCAGCCCGGCTCTATGATGATGGCGAAGAGCTTGCGCAATGGGCAAACCAGGCACTTGCAGCTGCACGCAAGGGTGCTGCGGAAAAGCCGAAGGCCGAAAAGAAACGGAAGGGCGCAAAGCGCTGAGGCTCAGGCGACTTGGGTAGCGTCGCTCTCAGCGAGAACTTCCGGGTGAGTCTTGCGGTGCCATGGCGTTTGGAGGGGTAAAAGCATTCATCGGCACGCTCGATCAGTGACTGTCCACTATCACCTTTCCGTAACGTAGCACTCCTGCCGGTGAAACGTTTCATCAATTTCGTGGCCATCACCGCGCTGCGGATGTGTACAGCAACCTTACCAGTGCGCGTACCAGATCTACGGGGTAGCGGTTTGGCGCGGGGGCTTCATGGCCGAGAGCAATGTCCGCAAACACCATCGTGGGTTCGTAGTCTTCGGCACACCCGCTCACTGGTAAGCCGCAAATGCAAGCCTTTGCTTGCGGAACATGGCACGCGACGCTCGAAC
>Ga0126375_10000602_pt1 | contig 10174 bp, 8 predicted proteins | sample PanSoiMetPlot_14_FD_109577 | JGI IMG/M metagenome (GOLD analysis project Ga0126375, IMG submission 109577) | Tropical forest soil microbial communities from Panama - MetaG Plot_14 | ecosystem: Environmental > Terrestrial > Soil > Tropical forest | place: Panama | collected 2016-02-17 | reverse complement strand
TTTCTCCCGCTAGGCAAGTGCAGGCATCCTGAAGGGCGAATGGACGCGCCCATCGGCGTCTTCGACAGCGGGGTCGGCGGACTGACCGTTCTGCGGGCCCTGACCGCGCGGCTCCCCGCGGAGAACACCGTCTACCTGGGGGACACGGCGCGCGTGCCGTACGGGACGCGGTCCCGCGACGTGGTGACCCGCTACGCGCTCCTCTGCGCACGGCACCTGGCCGCGCAAGGGATCAAGATGCTGGTGGTCGCCTGCAACACGGTCTCCGCCGACAGCCTGCCCGCGATCTCCGAGGCGCTGCCGATCCCCGTGGTGGGCGTGATCGAGCCCGGGGCGCAGGCGGCAGCGGCACTGACGCGCGGCGGCACCATCGCCGTGCTGGGAACTCCCGCCACCGTCGCCTCCGGCGCGTATCAAGCCGCGCTCCGTCGCCTCGCGCCGCTGTCGGCGGTGATCGCGCGGGCATGCCCCCTCTTCGTCCCGCTCGCCGAGGAAGGTTGGACCGAGGGCGAGGTCCCGAAGCTGGTCGCGGAACGCTACCTGGGCGACCTCCGCCGCGCCGGAGCCGACACGGTCCTGCTCGGCTGCACGCACTATCCGCTGCTCGCCAACGTCATCGCCGAAGCGATGGGCCCTCAGCCCGTGCTCGTCGACTCGGCCCAGGCCACGGCCGAGGCGGTCGCGCAGCTCCTGCAGGCGCGCGGGCTCTCCCGATCCGGCGGGACGGCCTGGCACCGGACGCTCTGCACCGACGTCCCGGATCGCTTCCACCGCATGGCCGAGCGTTTCCTCGGCCGGCCGCTGGATTCCGTCGAGGCGGTGGATCTCGGCGGATGAATCCACAGCCGAAAAACCACACCTCTTGCCGAGGGGTGGCGAGTGGCGACCGGGCGGGGGTTCTGATACATCTTCCAGAGGAGCCCCGAGGGCGTCCGGAGAGCTGAAGAAACCCCGTGAGCGCGCCCAAGCCGGTTGTCGGCTTCAACCACAATGTCCAGTACGGGCCGCGCGTGTATCACGTGCAGACCGAGGACTCCGGCCCCCCACATTCGCATTACATCACCCACCTGTTCGTGGGCGGGAACATCCTCGCCAGCATGAAATCGAGCTACGCCGACCTCGTCGACGTGGAGCCCGACCTTCCCAAGGCCGTGCGCACGCTGATGGAGACGCAGCACAAGGCGATGCTCAAGCGCCTGATCTCAGGCGAATTCAACGATCTGGCCGAGCGGCTGTCGGCCCCGCACTACGAGCCCGGCGTCCTCGCCAGCGGGAAAACGGGTCCCGCGGCGGTGAACACCGGCGCGCCGCCGCCTCCGCCTCCTCGCAGCGCTCCCGCGCCGCTCTTGCCCAAGGCTCCGATCCCGAAGCAGATGGCCGGACCCCCGCCTCCGCCGCGTCCGGCGCCGCGCCCTCCGCAGAAGCCGGTGTGGGAGCCCGCTCCACCGGGTGCCTCGCCTCCGCCGGCGCCCCGGGTTCCGGGCGGTCCGCTGCCGCAGACCACGCGCGTTCCTCCACAGGTTCGCCCTCCGCCCGGGCCGCCTCCCAAGATGACGCCCACCTCGACCCCGGCCGTCCGGCCCGCGGCGCGAGCGGCGCCGAAGCCGGCCGGGGCGCGTCCGCAGAACATCTTCGCGGACGACACCAAGCCGGTGGAGGCGCCGCACGACGATCTGCCCACGCTGTTCGCGGAGGAGCTGATCAGCGAGAAGAGCCTCGACGAGGTGATCCTCGCCTTCCTCTCCGCCGATCTGGAGCCACCCAAGTAAGTCAGCCACGAGGCTGATCATGCGCGCAGCAAATCCTTCTGCGATCGTCTTCGCCGCGGCCCTTGCCGCCTGTGGAAAGGGAGTCGCGAGCTACTCGGCGACCGGATCCACCACAGGGTTCCCCGGAGAGTCTGCGCCGCTCGAGAACGGCGGAGGGGCCGACGCCGGTCCCGACGGCGGGCTTCCCGACGCAGGCACGCCGACGTGCGCGTTCCCGCCCAGCTCGCTCCTGGCGCTGGACGGATGCGCCGGCGGCACCGCTCCCGGCATTCCGCAGCCCGCGGCGCTGATCGGCTCCTGCTCGGACGCGCTCCTCATCACCACCGCAGGAACGAGCTGCTCCGGGACGCTTTCGGGTTCCGGCGACGCGTTCACCGGGACGTGCAACGTGACCGGCGCGAACGCCGGCCAGTTCCCCTGCACCGCGAAGTCGCTCCTCCCCGGGGACGTCCAGTGCGCCCTGGGCTCGAGCAATGCGACCTGCACCATCAAGGTCTGCATCGAAGGCCGCGACGGAGGCTGCAGTCCTTGATTCAGCTGTTCCACGTCACCAAGCGCTGGTCCGGCGACCCACCGGTGCTCGACGACGTGACCTTGCAGGTGGAGAAAGGTGAGTTCGTGTGGCTCACCGGGCCCTCCGGCGCGGGAAAGACGACGCTCCTGCGCCTCTTGTTCGGGGCGGATGAGCCGACCACCGGCCAGATCATCGTGGGGGGCCGCAACGTCAACCGGCTGAGCAAGGGCGGAGTGCCTCACTTGCGCCGCAGCATCGGCGTCGTCTTCCAGGACTTCAAGCTGCTCCCCAACCGCACCGCGCTGGAGAACGTCGGCTATGCGCTGGAAGTGCTGGGCGCCTCCGACGCGCAGATCCGCGATCGCGCCCGCAAGCGGCTGGCGCAGGTCGGCCTGGTGGAGAAGGCGGGGATGCTCCCGGTGCGGATGTCGGGCGGCGAGCAGCAGCGCGTGGCCATCGCCCGCGCCCTGGTCAACGAGCCGGCAATCCTGCTCGCCGACGAGCCGACCGGAAACCTCGACGCTTCGCTCACCGACAGCATCCTGCAGCTCCTCTTCGACGCCAACGCGCGCGGGGCGACCGTGGTCGTGGCCACCCACGACCGCGGGCTGCTCGGCCGCTACCACCGCCGGACCATCGAGCTCCACCACGGCAGGGTGACCTCCGACGCATGACCCACGTCGCCTGGCGGCTCCTGCGGCGGGCCTTGGTCAACCTCTGGCGGGCGCCGCTTCCCAGCCTCGTCGCCGTGGTGACCATCGGCCTTGCCTTGTTCCTCGGCGGGGCGCTCGCCTTCTCCGTGCTCGGCGCGCGCGCCTTGCTCCACAGCTGGGGCGCGCAACCCACCGTGACCGCCTATCTGGACCGGTCGCTCTCCGAGGATCAGGCGCGCGCCGTCGCGGAGCGGGTGCGCGCCGACCAACCGGCGGTCGAGGTCGTGCTCGTCTCCCCGGCGCAGGCGCTGCAGCGGCTGCGAGTCCAGCTCGGCGATCTGGGCGGAGCGCTCGACGGTCTCCCGCGCAATCCCCTGCCGGCGACGCTGGAGCTGACTCCGCACAGCGGCGCGAACCTGCGAGCGCTGGCGGACCGGGTCTCCAACGTCGGCGGCGTGGCCGAGGTGGACTACGGCCGCGAGTGGGTCGACCGGCTTCAAGCGCTCGGCGGCGCTCTGCGCGGATTCGGCTCCGCGTCGCTCCTCCTGCTGGCGATCGCCGCGCTCCTGGTGGTGGCGAACACCATCCGGCTCGCCGTGTACGCGCGGCGCGACGAGATCGAGATCATGAAGCTGGTCGGAGCCACCGACGGCTACGTGCGCGCGCCGTTCCTCCTGGAAGGCGCGTTGCAGGGCCTCGCCGGGGCGGCGCTCGCCGGCTTGGGGCTTCTGGCCGTGCAGCGGCTGATCCTTCCCCGTGCGGCGGCCGCGTTCGCCTTCGCGGCGGGCGCCTCTCTGCCCCATCTCGCGGCGACCCACTGCGCGCTTCTCGCGGCAGCCGGCGCGCTGGTCGGGCTCTGCGGCAGCTACCTGGCGGTGGCGCGGTCCCTGCGCACATGATCGCGCTTCTCCTGCTGCTCCTCGCCGCGCCGCCGCCCAAGTCCGAGCAGGACGCCGCGGCGGTCCTGTCGGCCGCCGCGCAGCGGGAGCGCGCCGCGCAGGCCGCCAAGGAGAAGGAGATGGCGGCGCAGCTGGCGGGGCGCGAGTCGACGCTGCTCGGCAAGCTGGCGGAGGCGGAGCGGCTGGTCGACGTCGAGGCGCGCGCCCTCCGCGCGGCGCAGACCCGGCTGCGGCTCGCCGAAGCGAAGCTCTCGCCGGCGGAGGAGAAGTCCCGCAAGGCGGAGGCCGAGCTTTCCACCGCTTTCGATGCCGCGGCTCCGCGGTTGGTTGCGCGCTACCGGTTGGGACGAGAGGGGTACCTGCGCTTCCTGCTCGGCGCGCAGTCGATCCCGGACCTCTTGCGGCGGCGCCGCCTCTTCGATGCGCTCCTGGAGGCCGACCTGGCCGCCCTGCAGAGGCTGAGCGCTTTCGCCGGGGCGGCCAAGGCCGCGCGCAACGAGCTGGCCCAGGTGCGCGACGAGGAGGCCCGGGCCGCCGCGGAGGAGAACGAGAAACGCGCCGCGCTGGAGGCGCTGGTTGCGCAGCAGCGCCGGCTGGTCGCCTCGGTCCAGGACGACAAGGCCACGCACGAGCAGGCCGCGCGCGAGCTGGAGGAGGCCGCCCGCGCCCTGTCCGGCGAGGTCCGTTCGCTGCAGCAGGCGCCGGTCGCGGCGCAGTCCGGCCCGGAGGAACCGCCGGTGCGGAGGATGCGGCGCAAGCTTCTCTTTCCGGTCGAATCCGGACGGATCGAGGCGCGCTTCGGACGTTCGGTGGACGAGCGCCACGGAATCGTGACGCTGCAGCGGGGGATCGACGTGCGCTGCGACGAAGGAACGCCCGTGCGCGCGATCCACGCGGGCAGGATCGTGCACGCCGGTTGGTTCCACGGCTACGGGAACTTGATCATCGTCGACCATGGCGAGGGCTACTTCTCCTTGATGGCGCACCTGGGAACACTCGCGCGTGCAAAAGACGACGATGTGCGCCGCGGAGACGTCGTCGGCACAGTGGGCGACAGCGGATCACTCAAGGGCACCTACCTCTATTTCGAGCTGCGCCAGGGTCAGACGCCGCTGGACCCGGAGCAGTGGCTTTCCCGGCCAAAGACCGTCCGCGCCGGCCAGCCTTTGGGCGCAAAGGCCAGCGCGCCAATTACTCGCGGTCCGTAGGGGCCGGCCGTTAGACTGCTGAAGGAGGGGACAGCCGATGCAGCGCATGCCGCCGCCGCCGGTCGATCGTCCCGTGGCGACGCGCCGCGGACGAGCCCGGTTCGCGCTCCTCTGCGCGTGCGCCACGCTGGGCGGTCTCGGTGTCGCGAGCGTGGCGAAGGCGGCAAACGATCCCGCGGGGCCGTACCGCAAGCTCGACGTGTTCAGCCACGTGCTGAGCCTGATCCAGAACAACTATGTCGAGGACGTGGACGACGCGAAGCTCCTCTACGGCGCCATCGACGGGATGGTGCGAACGCTCGATCCACACTCCACGTTCATGGAGCCCAAGGCGTACGCGGCGCTCAAGCAGGAGACGGACGGCGAATACGGCGGCGTGGGCATCGAGCTCGCCGCGCGCGGCGACGAGCTGGTGGTGGTGTCGCCCGTCGACGACTCGCCGGCCGCGCGCGCCGGGGTCGCTCCCGGGGACCGTCTGCTGGAGATCGACGGAGCGCAGACGCGCGGCTGGAAGGACGCCGACGCGGTGAAAGCGCTCATGGGCCCGCCCGGCACGAAGTGCGTGGTGAAGGTGTCCCGCGCCTCCTGGCCGGAGCCCCGCTCGCTGACGCTGGTGCGCGACGTGATCCGCGTGGTCTCCGTCGAGCAGCGGCTGTACGACCGGCGCTACGGCTACGTGAAGATCAAGAACTTCCAGGACCGCACCGACTTCTACCTGAAGAAGGCGCTCGACTCGCTGCGCTCGAAGGCCGGCGGCCAGCTCGCGGGCCTGGTGCTCGATCTGCGCCACAACCCCGGCGGCCTGCTCGACCAGGCGGTGAAGGTCGCCGACCGCTTCCTGGTCGACGGAGTGATCGTCACCACCAAGGGGCGGGGCAACAAGCACGTCGAAGTCGAGCGCGCCCACGCCAAGGACACCGAGCCGAGCTATCCGTTGATCGTGCTGGTCGATGGCGGCACCGCCAGCGCCAGCGAGATCGTTGCCGGCGCGCTGCAAGACCACGGGCGGGCGGTGGTGATGGGCACCCCGACCTTCGGCAAAGGCAGCGTGCAGACGGTGATCGAGCTGGAGGACGGATCCGGGCTCAAGCTCACCATCGCGCGCTACTACACGCCCAGCGGGCGGAGCATCCAGGAGAAGGGCATCACGCCCGACCTGTACGTTCGCCAGCAGCCCGGCCCGGTCGAAGTGTCCGAGGACGATCCGCCGCGCGAGCGCAACCTCCCCAACCACTTCAAGGCGGAGGAGACGGTCGCCTCGGCGGTGCCGGCCTCCGCGTCCCTGCCCAAGCTGCCGCAGCAGCCCGGCGATCCGAGCGACGACTTCCAGCTCAAGAGCGCGCTCGACACGCTGCGCACCTGGCAGATCTTCCGCGCCCAGCTCCTCGGACACGAGGCCGCGGGCACCAAGGCCGCGAGCGCGACGCCATGATCCTCGCGCTGCTCTTCCTCTGCGCGACGGGGGCGCCGCGCGGATGGGCCGAGCCTCGCGAACCGTTCCACGTGGTGGGGAACGTCTACTCCGTCGGCTCGGCGGAGGTCACCTCGTTCCTCATCGCCACCCCCAAGGGCCACGTGCTCATCGACGGCGGCTTCGCCGAGTCGGCCCCGCAGATCGTGCGCAACATCGACAAGCTCGGCTTCAAGCTCGAGGACGTGAAGGTCCTGGTGGTGAGCCATGCCCACTTCGATCACGCCGGCGGGCTCGCCGAGCTGAAGCGGCGCACCGGGGCGCAGATCGTCGTCAGCCGCGCGGACGCCGAGGCCCTGGCCCGGGGAGGCAAGGGCGATCCGCAGTTCGGCGATTCGATCCCGTTCGCCCCGGTGTACGCCGATCGCATCGTCCAGGACGGCGGAGTCGTGCGGGTGGGGCCGACCGAGCTGGTGGCGCACGTGACTCCTGGGCACACGCAGGGTTGCACCACCTGGACCACGGTGCAGAAGGAGAACGAGCAGCCGCTGCACGTCGTCTTCAACTGCAGCGTGAGCGTTCCCGACGAGTACCGGCTGCTGGGCAACGCCCGGTATCCCCGCGCGGTCGAGGACTACGAGCGCAGCTTCCGCATCCTTCGCGCGCTGCCCTGCGACGTCCTGCTCGGGCCCCATGCGAGCTTCTTCCACCAGGACGAGCGGCGGGCGAAGATCGCCGACGGAGCGCCGAATCCGTTCGTCGACGCAGCCGCCTGCACGGCGTTCCTCGACCGCGGCGAGCAGGCGTTCCGCGCGCATCTCGAGAAGGAGCGCACCGCTCCCCCGTCTCCTCCGGCCGCCGCAACCACGCCCCCTGCGGCACCGACGGTGAGCGCCTCGCGGCTTCGGTAACCCGAATCACAACCCGGCGACGCTGTTTCAGCCGCCGGCCGCCAGCCGCCCGCCGTCAGCCGACCAGGAGCGCTCTCGCTCCTCGACAGCGCAGGGCGTCACAGCTTTGACATTGACTTCGCTCTCTCGTACATTGCGCGCGCTTCGCCGCCTCCGCGGCGATTTACGTAGTGTTTTCGCGGTACTGGGGAGCGCGGACGATGACGCTGGTGGAGGGGCTGTTCCTCGGGACCTACTTCTGCGTCCTCCTCATCCTCTCGCTGTATGGCTCCCACCGGTACGTGATGGCGTACCTCTTCTACAAGTACAAAGGGAACCTGCCCACGCCGCTCGGGCGGTTCGGGCGGCTCCCGCGCGTCACCATCCAGCTCCCCGTCTTCAACGAGATGTACGTCGTGGAGCGCCTGATCGAATCGGTGTGCCGGATCGACTATCCGCGCGATCTGCTCGAGATCCAGGTGCTGGACGATTCGACCGACGAGACGCAAGGCATCGCCCGGGCGGCGGTCGAACGGGCGCTGCGGGCCGGCCACGACATCTCCTACCTGCACCGCGAGCACCGCGACGGCTTCAAGGCGGGCGCCTTGCAGGAAGGGCTGCGCCGGGCGACCGGCGAGTACGTCGCCGTGTTCGACGCCGACTTCGTGCCCAGCCGGGATTTCCTCTCGCGCAGCGTGCACTTCTTCACCGATCCGCGGGTGGGCATGGTGCAGGTCCGCTGGGAGCACCTGAACCGCGATTCCTCGCACCTCACCCAGGCGCAGGCGATCTTCCTCGACGGGCATTTCGTCATCGAGCACACGGCGCGCAACCGGAGCGGCCGGTTCTTCAACTTCAACGGCACCGCGGGCGTGTGGCGGCGCGCGACCATCGAGGACGCGGGCGGCTGGCAGCACGACACCCTGACCGAGGACCTGGACCTCTCCTACCGCGCGCAGCTCGCGGGCTGGCGCTTCGTCTACCTGCCCGAGGTGGTCTCGCCCGCCGAGGTGCCGGTGGAGATGAACGCGTTCAAGTCGCAGCAGCACCGCTGGGCCAAGGGGAGCATCCAGACGGCGCGGAAGCTCCTGCCGCGGATCCTGAAGTCCGACCTGTCCCGCGACGTCAAGGTGGAGGCCTTCTTCCATCTCACGGCGAACCTGACCTACCCGCTGATGATCCTGCTCACCGTGCTGATGCCGGTCAGCATGGTGATCCGCTTCAAGCACGGCTGGTACGAGGTGCTCCTGCTCGACCTGCCGTTCTTCTGGACCGCGACGATGAGCGTGGTCCTCTTCTACGTCGCCTCGCAGCGCGAGATCGGCATGCCGGTCTGGCAGCGCATCAAGTACCTGCCGTTCATCATGGCGCTGGGCATCGGCCTGTGCGTGAACCAGGCGAAGGCGGTGATCGAGGCACTGGTCGGCTACGAGACGGGGTTTGCGCGCACGCCCAAGATGGGGATCTCGGGCAAGGACCGGAGCTGGCTCAGCAAGAAGTACCGGGCCATCACCAGCCTGCAGCCGCTCCTCGAGCTGGCGCTGGGCGCCTACCTGACGAGCGCCATCTACTTCGCCCTCGACAAGGGCGTGTACTTCTCGCTGCCCTTCCTCCTCTTGTTCCAGTGGGGGTTCGTGTACGTCGGGCTGATGAGCCTGCTGCAGGGCCGCGTGGCGGCAATCTGGCGGGTGGTGCGCCGGCTCGCGCCGGGCCGCGCCGCCCCGGCCGTGGAGTAGCGCGCGGCCTTTGCTCTGATAGGGTGGCCTCGATGAAGGCGATGGTCCTCTGCGCCGGATTCGGCACGCGCTTGCGACCGCTCACCGATCGCGTGCCCAAGCCCCTGGTCCCGCTCTGCGGGGTTCCGCTGCTCCGCTACAACCTGGCGCTCTTGCACAACGCCGGCGTGCGCGAAGTGGTGGTGAACACGCACCATCTGGCCGCCGAGATGGAGAAGGGAGCGCTGGAGGTGGGGCAGCAGCTCGGCCTGTCGATGACCATCTCCCGTGAAGTCGGGCACATCCTGGGCACCGGAGGAGGCGTGCGCCGGGCGGCGCGGCTCCTGGGCCCCGGGACTTTCTTGTTGCTGAACGGCGACATGCTGTTCGACGTGGACCTGGAGGCGGCGATCGTCGCCCACCGCGCCGCCGGGGCCATGGCGACCATGGTGCTCGCTCCGTATCCGCGCGGAGCGAGCTACGGCGCCGTCGAGGTGAACGCGTCCTTCGACGTGCGCCGCATCGCCGGGCGCGGCGCGGGAGTCGAGCCCGGCCTCACCAAGATGCACTTCACCGGCGTGCACGTCCTGGAGAGCGAGGTCCTGTCGCGCCTTCCCGCCGAGGGCGAGAGCGACATCAACCGGACCGCGTACGTGCGGCTGATCCACGAGGGCGCGAAGGTGCTGGGCTGGTTGCAGAACGGTTACTGGGGCGATCTGGGAGCGCCGCGCTCGCTCTTGCGCGCGAACCTGGACGTCCTGGGTGGCAAGGTGCCGCTGCAGCGATTCCGGCCGCTGGCCGATCCCTTCGCCGGAGCGCGCGAGGTCGCTGCCGGCGTGCACGCGGACCCCCAGGCGGTCATCGACCCCAGCGCCACCTTGACCGGCCCGGCCCTCGTGCACGCGGGCGCGGTCGTCGGCCCCCGCGCCCAGATCGGCCCCGACGCGGTGGTCGGCGCCGGCGTCCGGGTCGATGCAGGCGGCTCTTTGGTGCGCGCAGTCTGCTGGGCAGGCACCCACGTCGGCGCCGGTGAGCGCGTCCAGGACGCGATTGCGGCGCCGGGGGTGAGGCTGGAGTGCTGACGCGCGAGGTGCAGTCGTGGACCACCCGGGCGA
>Ga0126375_10000600_pt1 | contig 10178 bp, 6 predicted proteins | sample PanSoiMetPlot_14_FD_109577 | JGI IMG/M metagenome (GOLD analysis project Ga0126375, IMG submission 109577) | Tropical forest soil microbial communities from Panama - MetaG Plot_14 | ecosystem: Environmental > Terrestrial > Soil > Tropical forest | place: Panama | collected 2016-02-17 | reverse complement strand
TAACATTTCAAGAGGACAAAACGATGAAGTGCCCCTTCTGTGGTTTCCTGGAAGATAAAGTCGTCGATTCGCGTGAATCGCGTGAGGGCGATGCCATCCGTCGCCGCCGTGAATGTCTGAAATGCGAACGTAGATTTACGTCGTATGAACGGATTGACGAAATACCTTACATGGTGATTAAGAAAGATGGGCGCCGCGAAACATTCGATCGCAATAAAGTTATGGCCGGACTTTTGCGAGCATGTGAGAAACGTCCGGTGCCGTCTTCGAAACTCGACAGCATCGTCAACGCCGTAGAGAAGTATGTACAGGAATCACCGGAGCGAGAGAGACCTACAAGTAAGATAGGTGAACTGATAATGCGCAGGTTGAAAGAACTCGACAAAGTCGCCTATGTGCGGTTCGCGTCGGTTTACCTGGAATTCGAGGACGTTTCAGAATTCATGACCGAGTTGAAGACGCTGGTGCGCGCGCGCGCCGGCCGCGGTTAAGCGGGGTTGAAGAAAACAATGGTAAAAAGCGTGGGCGCCGCCGGCCTTGAAAGGATCGAGCTAAAGCGGCTGACCGACCGCATCGGTAAGCTGTACTCTGTACTTCACGAGGCGGCAGAAGCTGAGACTACGCCGCTCGCCGGCGCCTGGACACCTCCCATCGATGTCTGTGAGACAGCACAGTCAATCTGCATTCGCATCGAAGTTCCCGGCGTCAGCGCTAATCAAATTCGGATTGCGCTTAACAGCGACAAGATCCGCATTTATGGAGAGAAGAAAAAGCGTACCGTTCGCCAACGGATCATTTCGCACTTGTGTTCCGAACGGAACTACGGGCGTTTTAATCGCGTCGTTGCTTTGCGCTGGACGATCAGCATTCAGGATTCAAAAGCGGAACTGAAGAATGGCGTGCTATTGATCCATTTACCGAAAATTAAAGATCGTCGCGGCTCGGAATACCGAATTCCAATTGACGAAATAGAATCGTAACAACAACTCTTAAATCGAACATGGTAGACAATACAAACGAAGAAGTTTCCCTGGCGCTTGAACCAAAAGACGCAGACCTGCAATTGCAAATCCCGGAAGAGTTGCCGTTGCTCCCCTTGCGGGACATTGTGATCTATCCCTTCATGATCGTGCCGCTCTTTGTTTCGCGCGAGAAGTCGATTCGTGCCGTCGACGAGGCCTTGGGCGAACATCGCATGATCCTGCTCACTTGTCAGAAAGATCTGGATAAGGAAGAGCCGCAACAGGACGATCTGTACAAAGTCGGAACGGTCGCGGTGATTATGCGAATGCTGAAGCTGCCCGATGGCCGCATTCGCATTCTGGTTCAGGGAGTATCGCGCGCGCGAGTTGAATCGGTGAACACCGAAGGCGACTGCCTGCACGCAAAATTGCAAGTATTGCCCGAAGAAGCCGCGCCGGAACGCTCGCTGGAAGTCGAGGCGCTGATGCGCAATGTCCGCGCCTCGATGGAAAAAGCTGCCAACCTCGGCAAGAACATCTCGCCGGAAGTCATGGCCATAATCGCCAACCTCGATGATGCGGGGCGCCTCGCGGATTTGTCCGCCTCTAATCTCGAGTTGAAGGTTGAAGATGCGCAGTCGGTTTTGGAGATTGCCGATACGACTTCGCGCCTGCGAAGAGTCAACGAATTACTCAACAAAGAGATTGAAGTGCTGACTGTTCAGCAGGAAATCAATACGCAGGCGCGTGCCGACATTGATCGTTCGCAACGTGAGTTTTACCTGCGCCAGCAGATGAAAGCTATTCAAACCGAGCTGGGCGAAGGAAATGAACTGGCCGAAGAGGTGCAGCAATTTCGCGAGAAGATTGACACTGCGAAGATGCCCAAGCCTGCCGAGGACGAGACCCTGCGACAACTAAAGAAGCTCGAGCGCATGCATCCGGATGCGGCGGAAACGGCGACCCTCCGGAACTGGCTGGAGATCATGACGGACCTGCCATGGTCAAAAGCGTCGAAGGACAATCTCGATCTGCACAAGGCGCAAAAAATTCTCGACGAAGATCATTACGGCCTCGAAAAGGTAAAGGAGCGAATCATCGAGGCATTGGCGGTTCGCAAGCTGAAGGAAAAACCCAAAGGCCCGATTCTTTGTTTGGTTGGGCCGCCGGGTGTGGGCAAGACCAGCCTGGGACGGTCTATCGCACGTGCGCTTGGACGCAAGTTTATGCGGCTAAGTTTGGGCGGCGTGCACGACGAAGCCGAGATCCGCGGTCACCGGAGAACTTATGTAGGCGCCATGCCTGGCCGCATTATTCAGGCTATTCAACAAGCTGGCACAAACAATCCGCTGATCATGCTCGATGAAATCGACAAAGTGGGGGCGGATTTTCGCGGAGATCCGTCTTCGGCTTTACTTGAAGTGCTCGATCCTGAACAAAACTTCAGCTTTCGAGATAACTATCTCGGTGTCGCTTTTGATCTATCAAACGTCATCTTCATGACAACTGCCAACATTCTGGACCCAGTACAATCCGCGCTTCGAGATCGAATGGAGGTGATTCGGCTTGCCGGATATACCGAAGAAGAAAAGCTGGAAATCGCGCGCAGGCATCTGCTGCCAAAGCAGATGGAAGAAAATGGCGTCACCCCGAAAAATATGACCATCTCCCGCTCCGCCCTGCTGGCAATGATTCAGCGATATACACAGGAAGCGGGACTCAGACAGCTGGAGCGCGAAATTGGATCAATCTGTCGCAAGGTCGCTCGCCGTATTGGCGAGGGTCAGCAGGACATCGTACGCGTTTCGACCACCAACCTGTACGAATTTCTGGGCGCGCCTAAAATTATTCCCGAAGAGGTTCTAAAAAAGGATCAGATCGGGGTCGCCACTGGTTTGGCCTGGACAGCAGTCGGCGGGGACGTACTTTTCGTCGAAGCTTTGCGCATGAAAGGCAAAGGCAATCTTGTTCTGACTGGGCAACTTGGTGACGTAATGCGCGAGTCAGCACAAGCCGCATACTCATACGCCAAGTCGCGCGCCAGGGAATTGCAAATCGATCCGGAAGATTTCAGCGTTTACGATATGCACATTCATATCCCCGAAGGCGCGATTCCCAAGGATGGCCCGTCAGCCGGGATCACACTGGCCACGGCGCTGGTCTCTGCCCTGTCTCACCGACCCGTCCGGAAAGACGTCGCCATGACTGGTGAGATTACTCTGCGTGGCAATGTACTTCCGGTCGGCGGGATCAAAGAGAAGGTCCTGGCTGCTCGACGCGCCCGCGTGACGAAAATCATCCTGCCTGCTCAAAACCGTCGTGATCTGGATGAAGTCCCAAAAGAACCTTTTAAAGACATTCGCTTTGTCTTCGTCGACAACATGCGTCAGGTCTTCCGTGAGGCCTTGAAAGAGAAAGAACCATCCGCCCTGACCTCGACTTCGCGCCCGGCCCGGATGCCGCAGGCGGCAAGCGGACGAAACGTATGATTGGCCGCGCTCAACTCAACGAAAAGCCCTTTTTTCTGTCCTAATTTGAGGCAATTTTTCGCCGAGCAACCTGTCCCAGCGCCGGGCATCTATTTTAGGCTGGAATGAGTTATTGAGCCCATTTTTGGCGGGTGGCATTAGTTTGACACCCCTCGGCTCGTGTGTTACTCTCGCGACCGTGTGGCTGATTTCTGGCCACAGAATCCGGAACTTTTCTGTGTTCCGTACTGTTTTATAAGTGAATGCCGCAGGCGCGACTCTTGGTGGATGTCGCAGTCGTGGATTCGCCCGACGCATTACCAGAGGAGAACAACGATTGATGACCCGTACCCGTCTTGGTTTAGCTGTAAGCGCCTTATTTGCAGCCGGGACCGTCTTCCCCATAAACATTCAAGCCCAGGGACCAGCAGGTTCTTCCGCTCGCGAGATTCAAACGGAAATTCAAAAAGCGGAACCAAGAATCGAACAGGTTATTGTTCGGGCCAACGAGCACTTCGATCGAGGCAAACGCAGCCTCGAAGAGAACAGGCGCGAGCAAGCCCGGGACGAATTTGACAAGGCCGTCGATGAGATCTTGATGTCCGGCCTCGACGTTCGTGCGAATCAACGTCTCCAAACTTTCTATCTTCAGCTAGTCGAACGAATCTACCGTGAAGAAGTACCAGTTCTGCAGAACACGCCGCAGAATCAACAGGCAGCCACGCCTGTCGTAGCGCAAGCCGCTCCCGACGCCAAGGCCGAGACGGTTGATGTCGCAAAAGCTCAACAACCAAAGCAAGCGCAAATTGGTTTTGTGCAGCAGGCTTTCGAACCATCCCCACTTGATGAGTTAAGCAAACTGATTCTGAACGAACAGGAAAAGAAAGTATCAGATTCCGACATTGCGGCGCTGGAGCGGGCGAAAAACTCTCTCGATTTCAACTTCACTATTAATCCGCTGATTCAGCAATACATAAATTATTACCAGGGTCGTGGACGCGTGACGATGGAAACGGGCCTGCGACGATCGGGACGCTTCATGAAGATTGCCCGCGAGACTTTCCGTCGTGCGGGTGTTCCGGAAGACATAACCTGGTTAGGACAAGTGGAAAGTGCGTGGGGCCCACAACGAGTTTCATGGGCCGGCGCTTCCGGGTTGTGGCAGTTCGTGCGGGGAACCGGCACCCAATATGGCCTGCGGCAGACGGCGTGGGTTGACGAGCGCAATGGGATCGAAAAACCCACTGCGGCCTCGGCCCAATATTTGAAAGATCTTGCGAACCGTTACAACGGCGATTGGCTTCTGGCTATGGCTGCGTACAACACGGGAGCCCTGAACGTCGACCGCGCAATTTCACGGGCCGGCGAAGCCAACTACTGGAAGATATATCCGTACATTGCACAGGAAACGCGGAATTACGTTCCCAACATTCTGGCCGTCATCATGATCGCGAAGAATCCGGAGAAGTACGGATTCCACGGCATCAAGCCGGAACCAGCAATGTCCTATGAAATGGTGCCCGTTCAATCCGCAACCAGCTTGCGTTTGATCGCGGACGCCACCGACACAAGCATCGATTATATCGAAGCACTTAATCCCGAACTGCGACGCGATACGACGCCCCGCGGCGAAGCGTACAATGTTCGCGTTCCGTCGGGTAAAGGAAAAGAGCTTAACGCCCTGCTCAAGCGTGTTTCGCCGGATCGTCGCGATGTCGCCAGAGTTATTTCGATCGCTCCCGGCGAGGAATTGCAGTCCGTTGCCAACCGCACGGGTGTAAGCGTAGCAACCCTGCAGCAAATGAATGCGGGAGTCGATTTTAAATCAGCGACGAAGCTTGTTATTCCTAACAGCAGTGTTCGTTTGACGAACTGGCGTCGCGACCCGGTTAGCCCAACCGACGCGGCGAAGGCGCCAAATCTCGAAAAAGTTCGGGCCCGCAAAGGTGACACGATTGCAAGCATTGCTGCAGCCCGCAAGCTTTCCGCCGATGAAGTTGCCCGCTTGAATGGCATCGCTGCGGATGCAGAACTAAAGGCCGGCCAGGAGATTAAATTGCCGGGCGGAACTGCAAGCAGTCCGAAGAGAAGATAGTTCTTACCACATCGGCCGCCGGCGGCCGTTCATTATTCAGCGAGCGCGCTTCGTTCTTACGAGGCGCGCTTGCTGGCTTTATGGGCCGAAATTAACAAAGTACTGGCAGGTTTAGAGTTATGGCAAGTTGATTTCTTTCTACACTCCCCATGCTTTTTCGCACACAATCCGCCGCCGTTTACGGAATCGACGCCAACCTCGTTGACGTCGAAGTCGATCTCACTCCGATTCGAAGCGAAAATGACACCCCGCCGCCAGTCATCATCGTCGGCTTACCCGATCTGGCGGTTCGGGAATCGCGTGAACGAATTCGCGCCGCCATAAACAACAGTGCGTTCTTCTTTCCTTTTCAAAAGACGACCATCAATCTGGCGCCGGCTGACGTGCGAAAGGAAGGCGCCAGTTTCGATCTGCCAATCGCACTCGGAATCCTTGGTGCGAACGGCGACCTCGCGGAAGCCGAGCATCTGACAGACATCCTTTCAGTCGGCGAACTCTCGTTGGACGGCCGCGTGCGGCCGATTCGTGGCGCATTGCCGATTGCCCTACGAGCCCGGCAATCGCGCACAAAACATTTATTGCTGCCGGACGAGAACGCGAAAGAGGCGGCAGTGGTTTCAGATGTGAAAGTTTATCCGGTCACGGATCTGAGAGGCGCCGTAGAAATGATCGCGGCGATCCGATCCGAGAATCCTCCCCAACCGATCAGCGTGGACCCTTCGGAGATTCTCGTTCACGACGATCACTACAGCGTAGACTTTCGTGAAGTTCGGGGACAGCAGGCTGCGAAACGGGCATTGGAAGTGGCCACGGCCGGCGGCCATAACATCTTGTTGATTGGGCCGCCCGGTTCGGGCAAGACAATGCTCACCAAGCGGCTGCCCACGATCCTTCCGCCACTGGAATTCGAAGCCGCGCTGGAGCTCACCAAAATCCATTCCGTAGCGGGGCTGACAGGTCGTGCCGGATTGGTTACGCACCGGCCCTTCCGTTCACCTCACCACACCATCAGCGATGCAGGTCTGATTGGCGGAGGTGCTTTGCCGCGACCGGGAGAAGTCTCGCTCGCGCATCAGGGTGTCTTGTTTCTCGACGAACTACCGGAATTTGACCGGAGTGTCTTGGAGGTTCTGAGACAGCCGCTGGAGGATCAAAGGGTGACAATTAGTCGCGCCGCGATGTCCCTGACCTTTCCCGCATCATTTATGCTGGCGGCTGCAATGAATCCTTGTCCATGCGGCTTCTGGAATGATCCCACGCGCGAATGTCGCTGCACGCCTTTGCAGATTCAGCGTTATGTGGGCCGAATCTCAGGCCCGTTGCTCGACCGCATCGATATCCACATTGACGTTCCGGCAGTGCGCTTTCGTGAATTGACGGGCGACACGCCGCCCGATGCAGAAGATTCCGCCGCAATTCGGGCGCGGGTAATGAATGCACGACAGCACCAGCGCGAGCGTTTTACTGACGACGGAATCTTTTCGAATGCTGCCATGACACCGCGGCTCATTCGTAAGTACTGCCGCATCGACAGTGAAAGCGAGACGATGCTCGAACGGGCAATGACCCGGTTAGGACTCTCGGCCCGCGCTTACGATCGCATTCTGAAAGTGAGTCGCACTATTGCGGATCTGGAGAACTCAAGAGAGATCCAATCTTGTCACGTCTCGGAAGCCGTGCATTATCGATCGCTCGACCGCACGTATTGGACTTGATCACAATGGTTCAACCCGAGAGACGTATTCGGCAGTGCGTAGAGTGAGTTATTATGAACCGCGAGAGTGAGTCCAATTTACCACCAGGAATCGGATCTTTTTTCGATGTCCGTAATCATCAGGTCTCAATGACTTGCCCAAAATCACATTACGATGGCCGACCCTAAGAAAGAGCTGCTGAAGCGGGCGGTTAACTCGATCGAGTTTTTCCTGAATCCAGAGATCTTCGGAAATGTTGAGCTTGAGCAGGAGATTCGCGATCACCTCATAAGCGGAGAGCTCGTCGTAATCAGGAATGCCCTGCACGACACTTTTGCGGAACGCATGTTTGCATGTCTGGATCAGTTTTCGGACTGGAGGGTCTACGAGGGATACGAGAAACATTTCCATTACCACCACCACAATATCTACGATGAGAAACTCTTCCCACCCGACCTGCTCTGGTGCCGCGACATTTTTGGGAGTGATGCGACTAAGAGTTTCATCAGGAAGTTTTCCGAAATGGACTGTGCCGGCAAAACCATTTTTTCGGCCAGCCTGTATTTACCTGGCGATCACTCGCTGCCGCATAATGATTTCCTGAAGCACAGCGACGAGCATCGGCAGGTCGCGTTTGTTTGGAACCTCACCAAAGACTGGCAATCAACCTGGGGAGGAGAGTTTTTCTGGTGCCGAAAAAATCGATTCGTCTCACCCACCTTTAACACGCTGCTGCTCTTTCGGGTTCAGCCAAGCAGCGTGCACTTTGTCACCTCAGTATCGCCCCACGCAGAGAGTAAGCGGCTGGCCATCAGCGGCTGGTGGACCGGAAAACTCGGACGTGAGCACGATGAGAATTCTGCTAACGACCTTAGGAATGAAGAGAACCGGTTGGTAGAAATTATCTAGCGAGGCTATAGACGACAAGACACCAAAGAACTAAACAAACTCATGTAGCTTTTTTTACAGCTTGCTCACATCGACAAAATAGAGATCGGTAGCCACGTCGAACTCATCCCTTTTCACTGTCGTCTTCATCGTCTTCCATTCAGTTGTGGGTTCGATGAGCTGCCAATGATCCTTTGTGCCGACGCGTACCGGCATTGCGAAGCTGGGCTCGTCCACTTTCCACCGATAGGAAACCGTGCCTACGGTTTCGTCGAATTTCAATTCGATTTTAGGAATTGCGGTATGTCGCAGGTATTGATTGAAGACAGGGGTTAGATTTCGTCCGGTCGCACGGTTGAAATACGCAACGATATCTTCGGTCATTATGTTGCGGTATTTGAATCGCTGATAGAAGTTCCGCAGCAGCACCCACCAGCGTTGGTCGTTGTCGACTATACTTCGCAACGTGTTAATAAACAGCGCGCCTTTGAAATACTGATCCTGAGGCGGCGTCGCGTTTACTCCCCGCGGCGCAATGATCGGCCGCTGGTTCTGAACTTTGGCTCTGTAGCCATTCGTGTACTTCAGTCCATCGGCTTTGCCGTACATGTACTCGACATAAAGGCATTCAAGATAAGTGGTCCAGCCTTCGTGGATCCACATATCAGAACGATCGGCCGCGGTGACGCTGTTGCCGAACCATTCATGGCCGCTCTCGTGAATAATGATGAAGTCGAACCGCGGCGATATGCCGACGCCGGTCCAGTCCCGTTCCAGGTAGCCATTCGCAAAGCGATTGCCATAGGTCACGGCGCTCTGGTGCTCCATGCCCGAATATGGCGCCTGGATCAATTTATAACCGTCCCTCTTGAATGGATACGGGCCAAAATAGTGCTGGAACGCCTCGATCATGCCTCTTGCCTGAGCAAACTGCTTTTTAGCACGGTCTAAATCTTCCGGCAGTGCATAGAAATCCAACGGCAAATCGCCCACACGATCGGACCAATGTTCGTAATTCCCAATGTTCACTGAGACGCTGTAGTTGTTAATTGGATATTGCACCAGCCAGTCCCAGCGCGTGTAACCATCACCGAGATCAGTCTTGCCAAGGAATTTTCCGTTTGAAACATCAATGAGACCGTTGGGCACCGCGATGCTGATCTTCATCGACTCGACTTCATCTTTCCACTGATCTTTGTTGGGCCACCAGATGCTGGCGCCCTCACCTTCGCATGCGGTAAAAATCCACGGACGATTTGCCGGATCCTTCCCAAAGGTGAAACCACCAAAACGACCGGTGGTCCGCGGCGTGCCCGAGTAATAAAAATCAATCGTGTAGACGCTGCCGGCTTTCAGAGTCTCGGGAAAATCTACAAAGACCGCGCCCGAATCGCGCTGGTATTTAAGATCGATTAGGCCGCCACGACGTGCAGACTTGTAGAAGACGACTTTATTGACGTTCAAGTTGTCATAGAGATCGAGCTGGATGCGCGTATCGTCCTTGAGCATGCGGAAGCGGATTGTGTTCTTGCCACTGACATATTTCTTTTCCGGATCTATGCGAATATCGAGATGATAGAAAAGCAGGTCGTTGTTGGATCGATACCGGCCATACTCACCGCGCAGGATGTCGGCGTGAGTAGGCGAGTTTGAAGGCTGTGGTGTTTGACCCAAAGCTGCTGCGGCTGCGATTCCCAGCAATAACAGAAACGAGCAAAGCCGTTTGCGAATGCGACTGATGAACATGGCCAGTTACTTTATCAGATGGTTCAAGCTTCTTACCGGCATTCACAAATATCGTCAGAAATTGATCGATGAGGTCAGTACCCGAGCGGTAGCCACTCGATTATTGTGAACTCACGTCTCTTTCGGAGCACTCAAAAGGCTCACCAGCGCGAGCCCAAGGAACAACGCAATCAGGCCAGTCAGAATTATTGGTGGTACGAACGTAAAGACCGCCATTACGAGAAAACAGATCGTGAAAACCAGGAAATTAATCAGCACCACGCCGTGCATGACTCCGGCGTTGACTTGCTTCTTTAGCAGATAGGCGTTTGTAAGCCCGCCCAGC
>Ga0126375_10000599_pt1 | contig 10200 bp, 5 predicted proteins | sample PanSoiMetPlot_14_FD_109577 | JGI IMG/M metagenome (GOLD analysis project Ga0126375, IMG submission 109577) | Tropical forest soil microbial communities from Panama - MetaG Plot_14 | ecosystem: Environmental > Terrestrial > Soil > Tropical forest | place: Panama | collected 2016-02-17 | reverse complement strand
TGGAAGGACCTGACGGACTCGGTCAACGCGATGGCGTCGAATCTCACCGCCCAGGTGCGCAACATCGCCGGGGTGACGACCGCAGTCGCCCGGGGCGACCTCTCGCGCAAGATCACGGTGGACGTCAAGGGAGAGATTCTCGAGCTGAAGGACACCATCAACACGATGGTGGACCAGCTCAACGCGTTTGCGTCGGAAGTCAGCCGTGTGGCGCGCGAAGTCGGCACGGAAGGCAAACTCGGTGGGCGCGCGGAAGTGCCAGACGTTGCCGGCACCTGGAAAGACCTCACGGACTCTGTCAACGCGATGGGCGCGAACCTCACCGCCCAGGTGCGGAACATCGCGGAAGTCACGACGGCCGTCGCGCGTGGCGATCTGTCGAGGAAGATCACCGTCGATGTCAAAGGCGAGATTCTCGAACTGAAAAACACGATCAACACGATGGTCGATCAGCTCAACGGCTTTGCCTCTGAGGTCACCCGGGTCGCGCGCGATGTCGGCACCGAAGGGCTGCTCGGCGGTCAGGCGCAAGTGCCGGGGGTTGCCGGCACCTGGAAGGACTTGACCGATACGGTCAACGTCATGGCGGCGAACCTGACCGAGCAGGTGCGCGGCATCGTTAAGGTGGTGACCGCGGTCGCCAACGGCGATCTCAAGCAGAATCTCACGGTGAAATCGAAGGGCGAAGTGGCCGCGCTCGCCGAAACCATCAACAACATGACCGACACGCTCGCCACGTTCGCCGATCAGGTGACCAGCGTTGCCCGCGAAGTTGGCGTCGAGGGCCGTCTCGGCGGCCAGGCGAACGTGCCAGGCGCCGCAGGCACCTGGAAGGATCTGACCGGCAACGTCAACCTGCTGGCCGCAAATCTGACAACGCAAGTGCGCGCCATCGCCGAAGTGGCGACGGCGGTTACCAAGGGCGACCTGACGCGGTCGATTCAGGTCGAAGCCCGCGGCGAAGTGGCCGAGCTCAAAGACAACATCAACACGATGATTGATAATTTGCGGCTCACCACCGATCGCAATACCGAACAGGATTGGCTGAAGACCAACCTCGCCAAGTTCACCAACATGCTGCAGGGCCAACGTGATCTGACAACCGTCGGCCGTCTGTTGCTGTCCGAGCTGACGCCGCTCGTCAACGCCCACCAGGGCGTCATCTACCAGATGCACAGCGAAGAGGAGCGTAAGGGTCTCAAGCTCCTCGCCGCTTATGCCGATGATAGCGCCAACGGTCACTCACAGGCTATGCACCTTGGCGAGGGCCTGATCGGGCAATGCGCGCTCGACAAGCGCCGCATGCTGATTGCCACGCCGATCGAAGCAACCCCGATTTCCTCGGCCTTGCTCAAGGTGCCGCCGCGCAATCTATTTGTCCTGCCGGTGCTATTCGAGAATCAGGTGAAAGCGGTGATCGAACTCGCGTCGATTCACGAATTCACCGCGCTCCAGACCATGTTCCTCGAGCAGCTCACCACTTCGATCGGCATAGTGCTCAATTCGATCGAGGCAACGATGCAGACCGAAGGTCTGTTGAAACAATCGCAGCAGCTTGCCACGGAACTGCAGACGCAACAGAAAGAACTGCAACAGACCAACGACCAGCTCGAGCAAAAGGCCCAGCAACTTGCCGAGCGAAACGTCGAGGTCGAGCGCAAGAACCAGGAAATCGAGCAGGCTCGCCGAGCCCTCGAGGAAAAAGCAACAGAGCTTGCTTTGACTTCCAAGTACAAGTCCGAATTCCTCGCCAACATGTCGCACGAGCTGCGCACGCCTCTCAATTCCATCTTGATCCTCGGCCAGCAGCTTACCGACAATCCGGAAGGCAATTTGACCTCGAAGCAGGTCGAGTTTGCCCGCACGATCCATGGCGCCGGCACCGACTTGCTCAATCTAATCAGCGACATTCTGGATCTGTCGAAGATCGAGTCCGGCACCGTCACGGTGGACGCCGAGGAAGTGTTCTTCGCCAACCTCGTCGATATGGTGGCCCGCCCGTTCCGCCACGAAGCCGAGACGCGGCAATTGTCGTTTGAAGCCCATGTCGATCCGAATCTCGGGCGTAGCATCACAACCGACAGCAAACGCCTGCAGCAGGTGCTAAAGAATCTCCTGTCGAATGCGTTTAAATTCACCGCGGAGGGCGGCGTACGCCTTAACGTCGCGCTGGCCCCAGGCGGCTGGACTTCGGACCACCAGATCTTGAGCCAGGCGCCGGCCGTGGTGGCGTTTGAAGTCACCGACACCGGAATCGGCATCCCGCTTGAGAAGCAGAAGATCATCTTCGAGGCTTTCCAGCAGGCCGACGCATCGACCAGCCGTAAATACGGCGGCACCGGCCTCGGGCTCGCGATCAGTCGTGAACTGGCGACGCTGCTTGGTGGCGAAATTCATTTGCGCAGCGCGCCGAACGCGGGCTCGATATTCACGCTCTATCTGCCGATCAAATATGTCGGGCCTAACGCAAGCCAGATCGCCGCTGCCTTGCCGGCTTTAGGTCCGGTTGCGAAAGCCCACACGGTTAGCGACCGTCCGATCGAACCGATCCCTGACGATCGGATGGACCTCCAGCCGGGCGACGCCATTCTCCTCATTGTCGAGGACGATCCCCACTACGCCAGAATTCTCGTCGATCTTGCGCGCGAAAAGGGCTTCAAGGCGCTGTTGGCGATGACAGGCGACGATGCGCTCAACTTGGCGAAGCAATATCAACCCACGGCAGTATCGCTCGACGTGTTCCTGCCGGATATGCTCGGTTGGACGGTGCTGAGTCAGCTCAAACAGAGCCCGCTCACCCGCCATATTCCAGTGCAGATCGTCTCGCTTGACGAGGATCGTCAGTATGGGTTGGCGCGCGGCGCCTTTGCATTCGTGAACAAGCCGACCACACGCGAAGGCCTCGAGGAGGCGCTGTCGCGAATCAAGGAATTTACTGGACCGCGCCGCAAGCGACTATTGGTCGTCGAAGACAATCAGGCAGAGCAGATGAGCATACGAGAACTGCTTGGTCATGATGACATCGAGATCGTCAATGCCGCCAGCGGCGAAGAAGCTCTCAACTTGCTCCGAGAGCAGCAATGCGACTGCGTGGTGCTCGACCTTCGTCTGCCCGATATGTCGGGGTTCGAAGTGTTGGAGCGGATGCGCGCCGACACGAGCCTGGCCGACCTTCCGGTCGTGGTATTCACCGGACGAGAGCTGACGATCGAAGAAGACGCGCAGCTCCACACCATGGCCCGGAGCATCGTGGTCAAAGGTGTCGAGTCACCGGAGCGATTGCTCAACGAAACGGCGCTATTCCTGCACCGTGTCATCACCGATATGCCAGCCGAGAAGCAGCAGATGCTCGAACGGCTAAATTCTTCCGATGAAGACCTGGTCGGGCGCACCGCGTTGTTAGTCGATGATGATCCGCGCAACATTTTTGCTTTGTCGAGTGCGTTGGAACGCCGCGGCATGAAGGTGTTCACCGCGACCACGGGCGGGGAGGCAATACAAATCGTCCAAGAAACCCCCTCGCTAGCGATCGTGCTGATGGACATCATGATGCCAGAAATGGATGGCTATCAGACGATCGAGAAAATTCGCCACGATGTGGCTTATCGCCGATTGCCAATCATTGCTTTGACGGCCAAGGCGATGAAGGGCGACCGCGAAAAATGCCTCCAGGCCGGCGCCTCGGATTATCTTGCCAAGCCGGTCAACACCGAGCAGCTTTTCTCTACGTTACGTATGTGGCTGCATCGCTAAGGCGCTGCCCATGAGCGACAAAGTTAACGTCCTTTTGGTCGACGATCAGCCCGACAAGCTTCTCGCCTACGAGGTGATCCTCGGAGAACTTGGCGAGAACCTGGTCAAGGCCTCGTCTGCGCGCGAAGCGCTGCAGTTCTTGCTCAAGAATGACGTCGCGGTGGTCCTAATCGACGTCTGCATGCCGGAATTGGATGGCTTCCAGTTGGCCGCGATGATTCGCGAACATCCGCGTTTCCGCAAAACAGCGATCATCTTCATATCCGCTATTCACCTGACCGACGTCGATCGGCTGCGCGGCTATGAGATGGGAGCGGTTGATTACGTACCGGTACCGGTTGTGCCGGAGGTTTTGCGCGCCAAGGTTCGGGTATTCGCCGAATTGTTCCGCAAGACCCGCGAGCTCGAGCAGATGAATTTGCAGCTTGAGCGGCATGTGACGGAACGCACGGCGGAGCTCGAGGCTTCAAACATTCACCTCAAGCAATCCGAGCAGGGTCGCAGCCTCGCGCTTGCCGCCGGTCAGATGGGATCCTGGGATTGGGATCTGGTGAGCAAGCAATGGCGTTGGGACGAAGGGCAACACCGCATATTCGGAGTCGACCCGACTGATTTCCAAATCACGGTGGACAACATCCGGGCGCTGATCCACCCGGAAGATTGGATATCTTTGGTCGAAATTGCCCGCGGCATGTCGCAGGGAGCGCGCACGCAACAAACCGAATTCCGTGTGTTGCGTCCTAGTGGCGAGATTCGCTGGTGTATCGGTACGGCGGCTGCGAGTGTCAATGATGCTGGCGTTGTTGTTCGGATCAAACGCGTCACCATCGATATTACGGACCGCAAGGAGGCCGACGAGCGGCAGGTCCTGCTGGCGCGAGAAGTTGATCACCGGGCCCGTAATGCGCTTGCCGTCATTCAATCCATCATCAGGTTGACGCGCGCTAAGAACGTTGATGATTACGTACAGGCAATTGAAGGCCGCATCAAAGCCTTGGCGCGCGCGCATACGCTTCTTTCCGACTCACGCTGGCGCGGCGCCGATCTCGGCACCCTTGTCGGCGAGGAGTTGGCGCCATATCGAGCCGGTGACAAAATCCAGTGCCGCGGGCCCGATATTTCGCTGCAGCCGGCCACCGCACAAGGGCTTGCGCTTGCGCTCCACGAACTCGCGACTAACGCCGCCAAGCACGGGGCATTGTCGTCATCGAGCGGCAAGGTCAGCCTGGATTGGGAACTGGGAACGGACGCGTTGACCCTACATTGGGTCGAAGATGGCGGTCCCCCTGTCGCGGAGCCATCGTCACGCAGTTTTGGTCTAAAGGTGATAGCCGCGAGCATCGAGCAGCAGCTGGGCGGCAAAGCCGCATTCGATTGGAATCGCGCCGGCTTGCGTTGTCTATTCGCCATTCCGCGCACCGAGCTGACGAAATCGCGCGTGTTCAATCCATCGCTGATGACGAATGGCGGCAACGGCGCGGTGGTCAGCATCAAAAGCAAGGACAAGGCGCGCGTCCTGTTGGTTGAGGACGAGGCGCTGGTCGCGATGATGATTCAGGACACGCTTGCCGAATTCGGATTCCAGGTGGTCGGCCCGCTGAGCACGGCATCTGAAGCGCTGGCCGCCGCGCGCGAGAGCCATTTTGACGCCGCTGTACTCGACATTAATCTCGGCGACGGGCTAGTTTACACCGTCGCCGAAATTCTCGGGGTGCGCGGCGTGCCGTTTGTTTTTGTGACCGGTTACGACGTCGAAAGCGTCGACCCGCGATTTAGCGACATTCCCATTTTACAAAAGCCGATCGAGCGCGACATGTTGCAGAAGGTGTTTATGTCGAGCATCCCCGATCGCGCCGCCGTCGCCTGACGGCCTACGCGCCATCGCTGCATCGGAACTTTGAGCCTCATTCTGTGTTCTGCAACGAAATGCATTTGCCGCCTCGTTCAGCAGCAAACGTATTCATGAAAGACATTTGTCCGGCCAAGAAATCGTGATCGATCTTTGGTCGTTAAAGAGACGGGCCTGCGTCGGAATACCGACACAGGCCCGCAGGCACTTACTTTCATTCCAGCCTGTTAGGCAGGGATGACCGCAACGATTTCGAGCGTGAGCGGATCAACGATTACGATCTCGTCCTCGACGAGGAAGTATTCGAAGCCGCGGTATTGCGGAACGATCCGCACGATTTCGCTAGGCAGCGTCACAAAGTGCACACTTCGCGGCACGCGAGTCCCGATTGAAAGGCTGAAGCTTACGTCACTCCTGCTCAATCGCGGACCGCTTCCGCGCCCGATCACCGTTTTAATCTGCGAACGCTGGTTCTCGGATAGTTGCACCGAGCCGCTACGGGCGCTGCCAGTTACGCCGGCTTGACCGGTCTGCTCGGTCGTACCACCCTTCGTGCTGGTGCCACGCTGCTCCTGCGCGCCCTTCATGCCGGTGCCGTGCTGTTCCTGCGCACCTTTCAGGTTCTTTCCACGCTCCTCTTGGGCGCCCTTTTGGTTCTTCTGCAACCCGCGCTCCTGTTGCGCGCCCTTTTGCTGCATACCTTTTTGGTCTTGCGCGCCGCGGCTCATTCCTTTCTGTTCTTGGCCTTGGCCAAGCCGCTCGTTATCCTTGCCGCTCTTCTCCTGCGCCGATTGATTTCGCGACGGATTGCTTGACTGGGTGCCCGACGGGTTGAGCGTCTTGTTACCCGATTGGGTTCCGCTCATACCGCCGCTCTTCTCCTGCGTCGTGCCGGAGCTTGCGCCGGACGTGGCCTTGTTCGACTCACCGCCCATCTGCGATTGCGCAGCGGCGAATCCGCCGAACCCGACTACCGTCGCCAGGGCGACTGTAGCCAATAACTTGTTCCTCATTGCTGCTCTCCTCTGTTCTCCCGCAAAGCATAGAGCCGCGACCTTCGCATCGCGAAATGCCGTTACTCGACTCATGCCATGTGCTCTTGGGTGCAACGCGGCGGCGACCAATCGCGTTCCGCCAAGTTCCGCAGGGATTGGCGCGAAGTTTTTGGAACCGTTCGGGGAACTCGGTTCATGGTGGTGACGTTAGCTGTCTTCGGCAATGGATCATTCTTTGGAAATGACAGACTTTGGAAATGACAGACTTTGGAGATGACAGATGGACTGGAACCGAGTCGAAGGGAACTGGAAGGAAGTGAAAGGCAAGATCAAGCAGAAGTGGGGTCAATTGACCGATGATGACCTTGCCCAGATCAACGGTCGCCGCGATCAGTTGGAGGGTAAGATCCAACAGCGCTATGGGCTGGCCAAGGATCTGGTGCGCAAAGACATCGACGATTGGCTAGACGCCCAGCCTTAAACCGTGGTTGCTCAGATTCGCGCGCCCCGAAAGAGCGTCGCTGCGCTTGTCCGGTCTTTGGTGGAATGCCAAACGCTCGAGCCGGCTGCGGATAAAGAATCAGCGCCCGAAATTCGGAAATAAGGAGAACGCTATGAGTTCTTCAGGGGATCCAGAGCGAGTCCGGTTATACCGGCGCGCCAGGCTCGACAGGGTGTGACCGGGCATAATGTCCGACTTGTGCTCGGCTTCAGCATTGCCGCCGTCGTTATCGCGTTTGCCATTATTTGGATGGTTTATTTCGCGTGAGCGTGCATGAGTCACTGCACTGGACCAACCCCTGCCGCTCCTTCTTGACCGTGGTGGCATAAACGGGGCCTGCCGAATTTCCGCACGCATTGCTTTTTCTCTTGAGACGGCGGCAATTCCCTGTTCTGTTGCGCCGCTATCTAACGGGCGGTGAGGGCAATGATCAAACGGAAAAGTGCGAACGGAAAATCTGCGCGGTCGAAGCGGGCAGGACAGCGGGCCGCGCATCGATCGCTCAAACAGCAACTTGCCCTCGCCGGAAAGGTACTCGTGGCCGAGGGCCAGGATGACTTTACCCGCGGTCATATTTCGTTTCGGCTGCCCGAGGATGCGAACCTATTTTTCATGAAGGCACACAGTATCGGACTCGACGAGATCACGATGCAGAATATCCTCACCATCGATCTGGAGGGCAATGTCGTCGCCGGCACGGCGCGGCGGCACAGCGAAGTCTATATCCATTCCGAGATTTTTAAGGCGCGGCCTGACGTCAATTGCGTCATCCATACGCATCCGACATATTCGATCGCTCTCTCGGCAACCGGACGAGGACTGAAATGCTATAGCCAGCCGGGCGCGTTGTTTTACGAGGCCCTCGGCAACTACACCGACACCATCAATCTTATCCGCTCGCAGGCAATGGGCGCCGCGGTCGCGCGTGCGCTGGGCAATGGCCGCGCCGTCCTGTTGAAAAATCACGGCGTCGTGGTGACTGGCGCTACGATTGCGGAAGCGGTGATCGGCACGATCATGCTGGAAAACGGCGCTATGGTGCAATTGCTGGTCGAAGCGGCGGGAGATCCGGCGCCGCAGTTTTCGCGCGCCGATATCGAGAAGCTCAAAGACGATATCAGTCAGCCCGAACAATTCACCATTAATTTCGATTATCTCGTGCGTCTGGTTAAGCGGCGCGGCTGAGCGCGATCCATGCGGCCTGTGATTGCCGCTCGCCATCGTGGTAAAGAGGTCTGCCGAGGCGAACCGCGGGAGCTGCCCATGGCACGGATGAAAGGCGCCGAGCTGATCACGGAATATTTGACCGCTAACGAAATTCCCTATGTCTTCGGCATTTGCGGGCACGGCAATGTCGGCATGCTCGATCCGCTTTATCAGGCGCGGGACCGCATCAAGCTGATATCGCCTCGGCACGAACAAGTTGCCGCGCACATGGCGGACGCCTATTTTCGCGTGCGCCACGAACCGGTCGCAACGCTCACCTCCTGCGGTCCCGGTTCGTGCAACATCATTATGCCGCTCGCCTGTGCGCTCACCGATTCATCGGCGATTTTGGCAATCACGGCCAATGTGCCCACCTCGCAGTTCAACCGTAGTCCGTTTCAAGAGATCAACCGGCATTACCAGGCCGATTTCGTCAACATCGTGCGCCCTGTGGTCAAGCGCAGCTTCCAGCCGACGCGCGTCGACATGCTGCCGCTCGCCTTGCGTCAGGCGATGACGGCGATGCTGTCGGGCCGTCCCGGGCCGGTGAATGTCGACGTTCCTTTCAATGTCTTTCAGGAACAAGACGAGGTCGATGTGCCGCCTCCGGTTCCGCCGCTCAACGCGCAACGAAGCGGCACCTCGCCGGAGGAAGTGTCGCTCGCGCTCGACATGGTTCTTGGTGCGGAGCGGCCAGTCGTCTTCATCGGTCACGGCGTGACGCTATCGGAGGCGAGCCGGGAACTCACCGAATTTGCGAAGAGGCTTTCCATACCGGTTATCTCATCGCCCAACGGCATGGGTTGCATCGATATGACCGACCCGCTGTCGCTCGGCTTTATCGGCCGCAACGGCGCCTTTCCGGCCAACGAAGCGGGTCGCCGCGCCGATCTTGTACTCGCGATCGGGGCGCGATTCGACGACCGCTCGGCGTCTTCCTGGCTGCCGGGATATTCCTGGAATTTCCCCACTACCAAACTCATTCACGTAGACGTCGATGCCGCTGAACTCGGCCGCAATTATCCGCCCGATCTGCCGATTGTTGCCGACGCTCGCACCTTCTTGCGCCAGCTCCTTGCCGCGCTTGAGCATCGATCAGCCAACGGCGATAGCTCGGCAAGGCGAGAGTGGCTGGCGCAGATCGCGCAATGGCGTGCAGCTTGGAACGAATTTGTGCGCCCGAATTTTGCGATGCACTCCACGCCCATGCGACCAGAACGAGTTGTCGCCGATTGTCAGGCTGTAATTCCGCCGGACGGCATCATCTGCTGCGATGTCGGCGTGAGCCACAATTGGTACATGCAATTCTGGAATGCGCGCCGCCCGCAATCCATGCTCAATTCCTGGGGCTTTTCCGGAATGGGATTCGGCGCCGCTGGTGCGCTCGGCGCCAAGCTTGCCGCTCAGGATCGCCCTGTCGTCGCGGTGAGCGGCGACGGCTGCTTCACCATGGTTCCGCACGTGCTCTGCACCGCGGTCGAATACAACATTCCGGTCGTATGGGTGATCTGGAACAATTTTGGTTGGGTCTCAATTCGCGACATTCAGCTCGGCATGTTTGGCGGCCGGGAGCATGGCACCATGTTTCACCAGGGGGCCAATAAGAAACCGTACAATCCTGATTTCGCGGCTTGGGCAAAGGCAGCCGGCGTTGAAGCGCTCACCGTGACGCGATCGCAAGATTTCCGGGGCGCGCTCGAGCACGCGATCGCGGCGAACCGGCCGTTTCTCCTCGACGTTCATGTCGATGCCGAAGTCCGGCCGCCTTCGACGGGCGCCTGGCAATTGCCCCCGACGGAGCACAAGGAGCCGGTGTTCGGACATCGGTTCATTCCTGATGCAGCGCCGGTGAAATAAAAAAGCTCCCAGTTACCGCGCGCAGACTCGGTGGTGCG
>Ga0126375_10000598_pt1 | contig 10200 bp, 10 predicted proteins | sample PanSoiMetPlot_14_FD_109577 | JGI IMG/M metagenome (GOLD analysis project Ga0126375, IMG submission 109577) | Tropical forest soil microbial communities from Panama - MetaG Plot_14 | ecosystem: Environmental > Terrestrial > Soil > Tropical forest | place: Panama | collected 2016-02-17 | reverse complement strand
GAGGCGAACGATCCGCGCGGCGCCGCTTTTCGATTCACGGTGCCGGCGGGCCCGGCATGAGGAGTCGGACATGGGTCCCGAGGAGCCCGTGGTGCTCGTCATCGACGACGACAAGGGAATCCGGGAGGCGACCCGGAGCCTGATCGAGTCGATCGGTCTGCGCGTCGAGACGTTTGCGAGCGCGCGCGAGTTCCTCGACGGCAAGCCTCCCCAGGGTCCCGCCTGTTTGCTGCTCGACGTGCGGCTGCCGGGGTTGAGCGGGCTGGACCTGCAGAGCCAGCTGCGGAGCCGCGGGGCGAGAATCCCCATCGTGTTCATCACCGGCCATGGCGACATCCCCATGTCGGTCCGCGCGATGAAGGCCGGCGCCGTGGAATTCCTCACCAAGCCCTTCAACGATCAGGAGCTGCTCGACGCCATCCAGCAGGCCGCCGAGCGCGCGCGCGTCGAGCACCGGGAGGCACGCGAGCTGTCCGAGCTGCGCAAGCGCTACGACTCGCTGACGCCCCGCGAGCGCGAGGTGATGGCGCGCGTTGTCGCGGGGCTGCTCAACAAGCAGACCGCCGGCGAGCTGGGCACGAGCGAGATCACGGTCAAGATCCAGCGCGCCCAGGTGATGCACAAGATGCGCGCCGGATCGCTGGCCGAGCTGGTCCGCATCGCGGAGCGGCTCCGTTCGCTGCTCGAGCAGTAGAGCGCACATACCAACGTATGATCGACGGCCGGGAGCCCTCTCGATAGTGGTTCGTCCATGGAGCGCGAACTCGACGTCGTGGTCCCCGAAGCCCTAGAGACCTTCAACGAGCCAGCGCCGGTGGCGCCGCAGTCTCCCGCGATGCGGCGGCTGATGGAAACCGTCCGGCGCGTCGCCCCGCGCGAGATCACCGTGCTCGTGCGCGGCGAAACCGGCGTGGGAAAGGAATTGATCGCGTCCATGCTGCACGCGGAAAGCGGTCGCCACCACCGCCCCCTGGTGCGGTTCAACTGCGCCGCGATCCCCGGCGAGCTCGCCGAGGCGGAGCTGTTCGGTTACGCCCGCGGCGCCTTCACGGGTGCCGCCCAGTCGCACCGCGGCTACTTCGCTCAGGCCGACGGGGGGACGCTCGTCCTCGACGAGGTGGCCGAGCTCTCGCTGGCGGTGCAAGCGAAGCTCTTGCGCACGCTGCAAGAAGGCGAGATCCAGCGCGTGGGCACCGGCCAAATCGAGAAGGTGGACGTGCGCGTGGTCGCCTGCACCAACCGCGACCTGCGCGCGCAGGTTTCCAAGGGCGCGTTCCGCGAGGATCTCTACTACCGGCTCGCCGTTCTCGAGCTGGTGGTGCCCCCGCTGCGCGAGCGCCGCGAGGACATCCCCGCGCTCGCCGCGGAATTCGCGCGCCGAGCGGCGGAGCGATTCGGGCTCCCCGCGGTGCGGCTCTCGCCGGCCCTCCTCGATTCGCTGCAGGCGGACGACTGGCCCGGCAACGTCCGGCAGCTGGAGAACACTGTCCTGCGGCTTTTGGCGTTGAGCAGCGGTGGAGAGATCGACGTCGAGGATCTCCCGAACGAAGCGGCTACCGGCCAGCAGCGCCCGCCGTGCACCACGCTGCACGAGCAGGTGGAGGCGCTGGAGCGCAGCCTCGTCCAGCAGACGCTGGTCGAGGTTTCCTGGAATCAGACGCAGGCCGCCCGGCGCCTGGGCGTCAGCCGTGGATCGCTGATCGACCGCATGAAGAAGTACAGGCTGCAGTCTACCGAGGAGAATCCGCCATGCCGCTCGACCACTATGTGACCCTGGGCCGTTCCGGATTGCGCGTCAGCCCGATGTGTCTGGGCGCCATGACGTTTGGAGAGGATCTAGGGTGGGGAACCTCGGTAACGGACGCCGAGGCGATCCTGGACCGCTTCCTGGAGAAGGGCGGGAACTTCGTCGACACCGCCAACATCTATACGCTCGGCCACTCGGAAAAGATCATCGGCGATCACCTGGGCCGCTACCCGGAGAAGCGAGACCGGGTGGTGATCGCCACCAAGTTCTTCGGCAACGCCTTTCCACGGGACCCCAACGGCGGCGGCGCAGGGCGGAAGTCGATGCTCGCGGCTTGCCACGAATCGCTCCGCCGGCTGCAGACTGACTACATCGATCTCTACTGGATGCACTGCTGGGACCAGCACACGCCCATCGAGGAGACGCTGCGCGCTCTGGAAGACCTGGTGAGCGCGGGAAAGGTCCGGTACATCGGCTTCTCGGACACGCCGGCCTGGAAGGTGGCGCAGGCGCAAGTGACTGCCCAGCTGCGGGGCTGGGCACCGCTGGTCGCGCTGCAAATCGAGTATTCGCTCCTGGAGCGGACCGTGGAAGGGGAGCTGATCCCGATGGCCCAGGCCCTGGGTCTGGGCGTCACCCCGTGGAGCCCGCTGAAAAGTGGCGTCCTGAGCGGCAAGTACACCCGGGAGAACCAGGGCAAGGTGGCCCCCGCGCGCGGCGTCTGGGCGGAGAGGCACCTCAACGAGAAGACCTACGCGCTCCTGGACGAGCTGATCCGCGTGGCGAAGGAGGTGGACTCCACGCCCGCCCGGGTGGCGCTCGCCTGGGTTCAGGGCCGGCCCGGCGTGACCAGCACCATCATCGGCGCACGCACGATGGAGCAGTTGGAGCAGAACCTGGGTGCCCTGGAGGTGCGCCTGCCGCCCGCGCACGTGCAGAGGCTCGACGAGCTCTCCGAGCCCCAGCTCGACTTCCCGGCCGGCTTCCTCAAAGCAGCCCCCTCTTTCATGCACGCCGAGCTCACCGTCAACGGGGTCACCGCGCCTCCAGCACCTGTGGCATTGGCCGGGAGCGGAAAACACTACTGACCCGGTTTTGCCGTCATGAGGAAGACGATGGCGAGGAGGAGCGCGGCCCTCGCTTGCAGTGAGACCCACGGGAACCGAACCTGCAACCGCGCCCTGGCCGTCAGAGGAAGAGGACCCTCTTGCGCGAGGGCGGCGCGGACCACCCCCGCCAGCCGCCTCGTGCTCAGCGCGCCGAGGACGGCGACGCAGACGAGCCCGGCGAAAGACAGCCCGATCCAGGGTGGGCCGCCTCGCCAGGCCGTGGCCATCATGTAGAAGCCCGGCACGAGGATCGCGACGAGCGACAGGGGAACCAGCCAGCGAAGCCAGCCGCCGACCCGCGCCCACTCGCGGATCTGCTCGGAGGCCTGCGCCCGGCGGAGCTGCCCCAGCATGGCCCACTCGAGGCCGAGGGATGCGAACAGGCCCAGGGTGCCGACGACGTGCAGATACTTGGCCATGACGTAGAGGGTCATGCGGTCCTCCGGGTGGTGACTGAATCAGCGCTCCGCGCCAGGCGGCTCGTGCAGCTCGATGGGATTGCCGTCCGGATCCTCGATCTGGATCTGCTTGCCGCCCGGGCCGGCCTCGACGTCGTTCCGGACTCGCACGCCCGCTTTCTGGAGTGATTGGACGAGCGACGCGAGCCCGTCGACGTAGAGAATGATCCGGTTCCATCCGCCGGGGGTTTGACGCTGGCCGTCCGGCATCGGGCGGGACCCGGAGCTGCCTGGTCCGCTCAGCACCAGCCGGAGCGCGCCCCGAGAAACGGCGGCGAACATGGCGCCCGTCTTTTGTTCCAGCCGGAAGCCAAGGTGCTGCTTGTAGAAAGCAATGGCGCGCTCGATGTCGGCGACCTGATAGCGGACAGTGGCAGATTCGGCCATGGCATCCTCCGGTCCAGGAATCTGGCGACCCAAGCCGGCCACGGCTTGGAAAAATTTGACCCTCCGGCGTCAGACCGCGACGTGATGGTCCTTGACGCGTGCGCTCGGACGGCGCAGCAGCTCCGAAGGGGAGAACCCTGAGAACGCCGCGAAGTCGCGGATCAGGTGGGATTGATCGAAGTACCCGCACTCGTTCGCGACGAGCGACCAGTCCGGCGATTCGACGCGCTGGGCGAGAGACCAGGCACGGCGGAACCGCCGCACCCGGGCGAACAGCTTCGGCGTCATGCCGACCTCGGCGGCGAACACCTCGATGAAGCGACGGTGGCTCAGGCCGACGTCCGCGGCGATCTCGCTGACGCTCGTCCCGTTACGACCGAGGAGCTCGAGGGCGACTGGCACCGCCCCGTGGCGCTTGAAGGGGCGAGAGAGCCGGGAGATCAGCTCCTCTTCGAGGATGCGGAAGCGATCCTCCGCGCCGGCGGCCGCGCAAAGACGCTCGCGCAGCTCCCTGGCTGCCGGCCCCCAGAGCGCCTCCAGGTCCACGTGCCGGTCGGCCAGCGCACCAGGCGGCACGCCGAGAAGAGGAAGAGCGCCGCCGGGCTTGAAATGGACTGCGATGACGGAGGCGTGCTCGCGGGTGTCGATACCGAAGAACGAGCCGTACGCGCCCGAGACGATCGCGCCGGAGAATCGCCGATACGGGGCCGCGTCCAATGCGCCGTAGATGCGGAATTCATCCTCGTGCAGGTTGATGACGAGCTCGAGCGTGCCGCTGGGGACGATGCGCTCCCTTGCGTGCGGCGGCACGTCGCTGAAGCACCAGAGGTTGGCGACGAAAGGGGAAAGTGGAGGAGCGGGGGTGCGCACGAGATAGAGCATCTGCCTCTCCCAATAACGCGGCGCGTGCCGTCACGCACCGCCGCCGCAGCTCCGCAGGCGCTTCTCGAAGAAACGGCGCTCCATGCCGTTCCTCGCGGCCCGGAGCGCCGCCTGGAAATGCTTCCGCGCAATGGGCCGACGACCGCGGCGCAGCTCGAGCTCGCCCAGCGCGGCGGGATAGAAGGGATAGTCGGACAGCCGATCGCGGTCAGGGATGGCGTTCAGCTCCTCGAGCCCTCGTTCGGCGCCGTCGCGCTGGGCGACCGCGATCGCCCGGTTGAGCGCGACGACCGGCGATGGTGCCATGTCCGTCAGCCTGTCGTAAAGGGAGACGATCGCTTGCCAGTCCGTCTCTTCGAGGCTCCGCGCGCTCGCGTGGACGACGGCAATCGCCGCCTCGATGTGGTAGGCGCTCACCTCTTTCCCCGCCGCCGAGCGCTCGAAAAGAGCCAGCCCTTCGGACAGGAGCCGGGCGTCCCAGCGCGACCGATCCTGGTCCACCAGCGCGCTCAGCTCCCCGGCGGAGTCGGTCCGCGCCGGGAGCCGCGCCGCGTGCAGGCACATGAGCGCGGCGAGCGCGTTCGTGGCCGGCGTCGCGGCGGGCGGGTGCCTGCGCAAGAGCGCCGTCAGGCGTAGGGCTTCCACGCACAGCTCGGCACGCACCGCGGACTTCGGGGAAGCGCCGTGATACCCCTCGTTGAACAGGAGGTACAGCGCGTGCCGGACGGTCGACAGGCGCTGCGCGAACTCGGCATCGCCCAGGTCGAACAATCTCTTCGAGCCGGCGAGCAGCTTCTTCCCGCGCAGGATCCGCTTCTCGATCGCCGCGCGGCCGGTCAGGAACGCGCTCGCGATCTCCTTCGCGCTGAAGCCGCACAGGATGCTGAGGATGAGCGCGAGCCGCGCCTCCTCCGGCAGCCGGGGATGGCAGCAGGAGAACATCATCCGGAGCTGCTCGTCGGAAATGGTCTCCGCCGCGAACGCCTCGTCGATCAAGGCCGCGAGCGTCCACTCGGTCTCCAGGAGCCGGCCCATCTCCGGTGCGAAAGTGCGCGCCTTGCGCTCTCGCCGCACGACGTCGAGCGCGCGGTTCTTGGCCGTCGCCATCAGCCACGCGGACGGGTTCTCCGGGACGCCGCGAACCTTCCAGACCTCCAGCGCCCGGCAGAAGGCGTCCTGCAGGACGTCCTCCGCCAGCGCCAGGTTGTGCACTCCGAAGATCCGCGTCAGCGCCGCGACCAGGCGCCCCCACTGGCTCCGGAAGAAATGTTCTTCGAGCCCTCGCACCTTACTGCGGGGGGCCGCGCCACCGCGCCGCACGTTCGGGGTCGAGCTTCCGATTCAGGCCGAGGACCATTTCGTTCACGGGGCGGACCTCCACCGATCCGCCACCTTCGAGCATCGGGCAGCCCTTCGCGAGCTCCGCCGCCTGGGCCAGGTCTCGCGCCTCGACGACGATGAAGCCCGCGACCAGGTCCTTGGCTTCCAGGTAGGGACCGTCCGTGACCGTTTTCTGTTGGCCGCGAACCACCTTTCCCGGGGGCCCGAGCGGCTGGCCCGGGGACTTGAGATGTCCCTTCTCTTCCAGCCCGCGCATCCAGGTCAGCCACAGCTGCATGCTTTGCTGCGCTCGCTCCGGCGTTCCGATGAATTCGCGCTGCTGCGACTCAGTGCCCCGAAACAAATAGACGAACTCGCTCATCGTAGTCTCCTCAGGTTGCGCCCGCCGCCGACGCGGCCGCGGGCGCTTCGGCACTTCGACGTTCGAGCAGACCACCTTCAGACATTTTTCTGCGAAAGTAGCTTCACCCTGCGGCCAGACGGCGCCGTGGGCGAAGCGTATCCAGGAACGTGGCCAACGTCTCGAAGTTGGAACGAAGCATGGCGCGGCTGCCGGCGCTCTTGGCCAGACCGTACGACCCCTCGGCCGCCGCCACGAAGAAGGCAGCGACCTTGGGCGCGTCGACGTCCCGCCCCACGGTACCGTTTTCCTTTCCCTGTGCGAGGGCCCGCGCGATGCCGTCCCGCCACGCATCGAACGTCGCGTCGATTCGTCGCCGGAACCCTTCGTCGAGGGGAGACATCTCTTGCGCGAGGTTGTTGAGCGGGCAGCCGAGCTCGACCTCTTCTGCTGAGAGACTCGCAATGCGGTCTCGCAGGGTCGATTGGAGGGCGGTCAGGGGATCCGCCGGGTCTTCATCCAACCGGGTCAGCCATCGCTCGAGCAGCAGGCCTTTCACCACCTCGTCCACCACGGCATGGCCGAGGGCCGCCTTGTCGGGAAAATGGTGGTAGAGCGCACCCTTCGTGACGCCCGCCGCGGCGAGGATCGCGTCGAGGCTCGCGGCCTGGAATCCGCGGCGGTAGATCTCCTCGAACGCCGCTTGAAGGAGCTTCTTCCGGGTTGCATCCGGGGCCCGGACCCGGCGTTTCTGGATGCGTCTCGGCATTTCCCGCCCGACTCGCTCCCTACATACCACTTGGTATGTAACGAGCACCAGGTCTCCGCGACACCAGAGGTAACAGACCTGGAGCAACCCCATGACTGACAACACCACCGTCGCGGTCCCCAAGGCAGGTCGCCGTGGATGGATCGGGCTCGCCGTCCTGGCTCTGCCCTGCATGCTCTACGCGATGGACCTGACTGTCCTGAACCTGGCGGTCCCCTCGCTCAGCGCGCATCTCTCCCCCACCAGCACGCAGCTCCTCTGGATCGTGGACATCTACGGATTCTTCGTCGCCGGTTCGCTCATCACCATGGGCACGCTGGGCGACCGGATCGGCCGCCGCCGGTTGCTGCTCATCGGCGCCGCGGCGTTCGGCGTCGCGTCGGTGATCGCCGCGTTCTCGGTCAGCGCCGAGATGCTGATCGCCAGCCGCGCTCTGCTCGGCCTCGCCGGCGCGACCATTGCGCCCTCCACGCTGTCTCTCATCCGCAACATCTTCCACGATCCGAAGGAGCGCACGGTGGCCGTCGGGCTGTGGGTCACCAGCTACTCGGTCGGCGGTGCGATCGGTCCGCTGGTGGGCGGCATCCTGTTGCAGCACTTCTGGTGGGGCTCGGTCTTCCTGGCCGCCGTCCCGGTGATGCTGCTCTTGTTGCTCGTCGGCCCCCGGCTGCTTCCCGAGTTCCGCGACCCACGGGCGGGCCGGCTGGACCTCTTCAGCGCGGGCCTCTCGGTAGCCTCCGTGCTGGCGGTGATCTACGGCCTGAAGCGTATCGCCGAGCACGGCCCCGGATGGCTCTCCGTCGCTTCCATCGCCGCAGGCCTCGCCAGCGGTGCCGCGTTCGTGCGGCGGCAGCGGCGGTTGGCAGATCCGCTGATCGACCTCTCGCTGTTCCGCATCCCGGCCTTCCGCGCTTGCGTGCTGACCTACCTGCTCGCGACGTTCGTGATCTTCGGCTGCTACGTCTTCATCTCGCAGTTCCTGCAGCTGGTGCTCGGATTCTCGCCGCTCGTGGCGGGCCTCTGGACCCTGCCCTGGTCCGGCGGGTTCGTCGTCGGTTCGCTCCTCACCCCGCTCATCGTGCGCCGGTTCCGCCCGGCCTCCGTGATCGCCGCAGGGCTGGCAGTCTCGGTGCTGGGTTTCGTGCTGCTCAGCCTCGTCGACGCGTCCTCGAGCGTTGCGCTGCTCGTCCTGTCCACCGTGGTCTTCTCGCTCAGCCTCGCTCCGGTCTTCACCCTGGCCAACGACATCGTCATCGGAACCGCGCCACCCGAGCGGGCCGGCGCAGCGTCGGCGATTTCCGAGACCTGCTCCGAGCTGGGCGGGGCGCTCGGCATCGCGATCCTCGGCAGCATCGGGACCGCGCTCTACCGCGGCGCGATGGCCGACGCGCTGCCGCGGGGCATCCCGACCGAAGCGGCGGAAGCCGCCCGCAGCACGCTGGGCGGCGCCCTGGCCGTCGCGGCGCAGCTGCCCGATCAGGTCGGGGCCGCGCTGCGCGCCGCGGCCCGCGAGGCGTTCACGCAAGGGATGGAGCTGACCGCGATCGTGAGCGCCGTCGTGGTGGCGGCAACGGCCGTCCTGGCGACGGTCATGCTGCGACGGCGACCCGTCGCGGGCACGACGGCGAGCGCTCACCCAGAGCCCGAACCCAAGGCAGTGACCTGCGAGTAGGTCCGGCCAGCTCGCGTCCCGCGCTCAGTCGATATGCATGCACTTCAGGAGCTTTGCGAACCGCCCGTCCGAACGATGGCGGTCCAGCACCGGATCCACCTTCACGCTGAGCAACCCGGGATCGCGCTCATCGCAGCCCTGGAGCAAGAACGCAAAACCCCGATCCTTGTCGCCGGTCTCGAGCAGGATGAAACCGGGCAGCGACGGCGGGATGTACTCCGACTTCGATCGCTGCTCCAGCTCCCGCAACGAATGCAAGGCTTCCGGCCGGCGCCCCGCCATCGCGTCGATGAGCCCGCGTTGTCCCAACACGAACAGGGCTGGCCAGGACCGGAGCTCGTGCAGCTCCGCGGCCGCTTCGACATATTGGGCGCGAGCAAGATGCAGGGTGATCATCGCGGTCCGCGCGTACTCGAAATCGGGATCCATCTCCAGCGTCTTCCGGTAGCGCTCGAGCGCGCGGTCATAGTCCCGATCGAAGTAGAGGAAGTTGGCGGATACGGTGTTGATGATGAGCGAGGTGGGATCCGCCTCGAGCGCGGCGGCGATCTCCGCTTTGGCCTCCGGCAGGCGTCCCAGCTGTGCGAGCGTCTCGGCGTGCCACTGGCGGGCGGTGGCGTATCCAGGCTTGAGCTTGATCGCCTTGCGAAACTCGGCCAGCGCCGCCGGCCAGTCGTAGTCATGCCCGAGGATATTCCCGAGCGACGCGTGGGCTTCGGCCAGGTCCGGGTCGAGCTCGAGAGCCTTCAACGTCGCCTCCTTCGCCTTCGGGAGGACCTCGGAGGCGCGCACGACGTCGTATTCCAGGCGCAGCGCGATCACGTCTCCAAGCCCCGCATAGGCGAGCGAGAATCCGGGGTCCTTCCGGATCGCCTGCTCGAAGTATTCCTCGGCCTTCCGGAACGCTTCCAGGCTGCGCTTGTTCCAGAAGTACCTGCCCCTCAGGTACAGGTCGTGCGCCTCCAGGCTGGTCGTCGACGGCTTGACGCCCTCCGCGCGGATGAGCTTTCGCTGGAGGGCCTGCGCGATGGAGCGTGCGATCTCGTCCTCCAACGCAAAGATGCTCTTGAGCTCGCGGTCGTACGTCTGCGCCCAGAGGTGATAACCGTCGCTGACCTTGATCAGCTGGGCCGTGACGCGAAGCGCGTTCCCCTCGCGCTGCACGCTTCCTTCCAGCAGGTTCTCGACGTTCAGCTCCGCGCCGATCTGCCGGGCGCCGAGCTTGCTTCCTTTGAGCGCGAACGCGGAGGTGCGCGAGGCGACACGCAGGCCGTCGATGTTGGCCAGCGCGTTGATCAACTCCTCGGTGATCCCGTCCGAGAAGTACTCGTTCGCCTGATCGTGGCTCAGGTTCAGGAACGGGATGACCGCGATCGACGGACCGGCGGCGCTGGAGCTGTCCGTCCCACCGCGCGCCGGAGCGCGGAGGAAGAAGTAGTAGAGGACCCCTGGAAGGGCGGCCCCGATGCCGATGCCGACGAGAAGGACGGCAAGG
>Ga0126375_10000597_pt1 | contig 10204 bp, 8 predicted proteins | sample PanSoiMetPlot_14_FD_109577 | JGI IMG/M metagenome (GOLD analysis project Ga0126375, IMG submission 109577) | Tropical forest soil microbial communities from Panama - MetaG Plot_14 | ecosystem: Environmental > Terrestrial > Soil > Tropical forest | place: Panama | collected 2016-02-17 | reverse complement strand
GAGATAGCTAGCAACCGGCTTTGTGACACCCGACTGTGGGTTCGCCAGAAAATATCCTTCCATCCCTTCCACGGGATATGGGACGGCGAGACGGCTTCGCGGCCGCGGCCAAGCTCCCGCGCTCTTTCCATTTGCCGCGCGAGAGGTTCACGATTGGGCGCCTGCGCCTCGAAGGGACGCGGCGCACGCCGCGATAAGTCCTTTTCGAAGGCCGACAGCGCAAATGCCGCCGCGACGATCAGAAGCGACTTCACAAAGGTCGCTCGCGTTTGGATCTGCGGTAACTTCTGCAAGGCCTTCCTCGAACCCGGCAGGCTGGTGCAGGCTGAGCAGATTTCTGCGTCCGCAAATGTCCCCCGCTTACCTGCCAGTTAAGCCAATTACGGTAACGGTACCAATTTCTCACTGGGCGGCGTAGGAAAGGTCGCGTGCGCAGGAAGAGCTGCATTCACCGGCGACGACGTAATGGGCAATTGCAGTACGGTAGCATGCTGACCGGGTCTTAGTCTGGTCAGCAGAACGATACGTCCCGACGGAAGCTCCAGGGCATCGTGATGCTCATACTTCCGGTTAGGGTTGATCCGCCTAAATCGCGCTGTTTTCTCCCCGAGATTTTCGATCGGGAAAGAACCAAGTGGATGTTCACATTCAATATCGTTGTCAAATGCAAGTTCCGTCCCCGGCGCCAGGCAAACCGCCACGCCGGGGTTCTCGATCGCGGCGAACCCACGCGTGATGGCGTTACCGAATGTTGTCGACGTGAGCTGATCACCTACCTTCGCTGGGCGGCTTTGTACGTTTTCCAAACTGTAGTCGCACATGTGCGGCTCCTGTTCTGTCCATTATTCTCAGAAATTCCTTCGATCGACATTTTGTTCCCTTACACGGAGGGTTTGATCTATTAGCAGTTGTTTCCGGCGTCAGCATTTCGTCATTGCCTACCGGAACCGCAGTCTCCGAGCAGGCGTTATATCTCATGTCTTGACCACTATATCTCATGTCCCGACGACCGGTATTTTGGCATCTATGCTGTTTGCCTGGAGATGGGGCTGACGGTGGCGGCACACGGAGGTCTGTAAAATGCTTTCGACGATCCTAATTATTGTGCTGATCTTGCTGCTTATTGGATCATTGCCGCATTGGCCCTACAGCGGAGGCTGGGGCTACGGTCCCGGCGGGCTGCTGGGCACCGTCTTGATAGTCGTCGTGATCCTCGCATTGCTGGACAGAATTTGACACTGATTGAACGATACGCGGTGTTGTGACGAAGATCCCTCATGTTGCCGGCACGCTACCAGGGGCCGTAAACGGCGCTGCCGGCATGATCATTGCCGCGTTGCTGATTGCGGCCCTTTATGTGGGGCGCGATCTGCTGATCCCACTTGCGTTGGCTGGGGTATTGAGTTTCGTACTGGGCCCGCCGGTACGACGCCTCAGTGATTGGGGACTATCGGACGGCCTTTCAGTTGCGCTCGTGATAGGGGTCTTGCTGGGCGTGGTGTTCGCCGGCGTCACGGTTGCCGGCAATCAGATGACGCAACTCATCGAAGAGATACCACGTCATGAGGCAAACCTGCGCGACAAGGTCCGTTTCGTGCAAGTGGAAGTTGCTGGCTCAAGCGTATGGCAGCGGGCCGCCGCCACGTTCCGGCGCATCGAGCAAGATGTGCGCGATCCGGAGACCGAAGCCAAGCCAATTAAGATAGAGGTGGCCCAGGATTCCGATTGGCCGGTATTGAAGATTTTCGAATATACGCGGTTATCGGCACCGGCGCTCGTGACAGCCGCGCTCGCGCTTCTTCTGACGATTTTCGTTCTTCTGCAGTACCGCGATCTTCGCGACCGCGCGTTGCGCCTGATGGGGACGGCGGAGATCGGTCGCTCAACGCAGGTGTTTAATGAGGCCGCCGCCGATCTTGCCCATTTTTTCCTGCTTCAATCAGGCCTGAACTTTTGTTTTGGCATCTTTATCAGCGTCACCTTATGGGCGATCGGCATCCCCAGTCCGGTATTGTGGGGGACGATTGCGGCCATCATGCGGTTCGTGCCCTATGTCGGGGTTTTCATCGCGGCCGCGCCCCCGATCGCGCTTGCAGCGATGGTGGACCCAGGCTGGTGGATGCTGCTCGAAACGGCAGCCGTGTTTATCATTGGTGAGCCTGTGGTGGGTCAGATCGTCGAACCGCTTCTGTTTGGATCCCAGACGCGCCTTTCGTCCTTGGCGGTGCTACTCGGCACCGCGTTCTGGACCCTGCTATGGGGCCCGATTGGGCTGCTGCTGGCAGTGCCGCTGACTATTGCCGTCGTGGTGATGGGCCAGCACATTCCGCGGCTCGCGTTCCTGCGCATCCTCCTCGGCAACGAACCTGCACTCGAACCACCGCAACAGCTTTACCACCAACTGCTGGCCGGAGAAGTGACACGGGCCGTCAAGGAAACCGACCATTGGATTAGCGAGCAGACCTTCGAGAAATATCTCAATGAGGTCGCCATCCCGTCGCTGCAGGTCGCGTCAGAAGATCACAAACGCGGCGTCCTATCCGGTGAGCAGATTAGCCAGCTCGGCGAGGCGATGGCAGAATATATCCATCTGGTGAAGGAGTCGCTCGAATTCATGCGCGAACTGCAAGCCGCCGCGATCGCGGCCAAGCCCGACGTCGTCCACCGCCCGGCGAGCGCGCTTGTTCTTGCAGGACGCGGAACCTTCGACGTCGCGGCATCGGAACTGGTTGCGGAGCTCATCGGGCTCGAATTTGGCATTCAGGTCAGCTGTCCCTCGCTTGGCGGGCTAACCGGTATCAGTGCCGCTGCAGATGCGACGCCGGACGAGCATCCCGGTATCGTAGCGCTGATCTCCGTCGGCGCTGTCACGCCGGCGCAGCTCGATCTTCTGCTGCGCCGCATATCGCGAACCTTTCCGCGCTCCCAGATCGTCATCGGATATTGGGACAAGCAGACGGCTCTCCCGAAACGAAATGAAGAGAACGCCGAAGGCATTCGCTATGCTAACTCCGTCGCATCGCTGATCGACCTTATCGGACGAATCACCCGCGAACGCCCACGCACGCTTTCACCGCACGATATCGCTGTTCTCGCAACAGCACCAACGGGGTAGACCGCAACAATTCGATGCGCCCCCAAACGCAGTGGATTCCCGGGCGCAGGCGCTCCACGAGGAACTGCGCCGCGACGCCAATGACCTGACGCTGACGCTCGAACATCGGGCCGCGCCGTCGCCGGCACCCATCGCCATCGCGCTGGCGCAGCGCGGACCTCGCATTGGAGATCGTCGATCCTCCCGACCCCGCGGCGCCGGCCGCATCGGGCCAGAGCCGCTCGACGAGCACATCGCCGTCCTCACTGCCGCCTGTCGCGTCGCTAAAGCCGACGAAGGCTACCGCCTCGCCGGCAACCGATAGCGGCACCACGGACAATCAGGACGCCTGGGGGTGAGAGCCCTCCGGGCGGGTCGCCATCTTCACCTCTCACGATGCTCCGACAACGACGGCAGGTCCAACTTCCATCAGCGCAAGACCCGCCGATTCGGGCGTTCGGCGACCGACGCGGCGCGCCGTCAATGTCTCGTCATCTGCAGCGTCGGTCTTGTTAACATGCCACGATACCGGCCACGTGCGATGTCGGTTTCCGCCGGAGGTGGGCGTCGGCGCGGTGGTGCTGCCTGTTTGGTGACGCAATCGGGGAGGCGCCAGCGCCATCGCATTGACCGGCTGGCGTTGTTGAGCCCGCGAGCCGATGCACCACATAGCTCCGGTAGCAGTCGGCTTCCAACAGTTCGAAGGTTTACTTTGTGATGTGGGATGCTGGCCGTAAAGGAGCATTGTCGTCTTGACAAAAATCAATGTCGCAACCGGCTGCCGACGCTAACATAACCCGGTCCTCCTGCGCAGCTAAGCAGGCATCGGAGTCGTTCCCCGGCGGGCGGAGGTTGGGGGGATTGGTGTCACTACTCTCAACGTCGTCGTCGATTCAATCGACAGGGCGGGCCCTGAGACTGTTCGGAAGGAAGCTCTTGAGAACTACGAACGCGTCTTCGACGAAGGTGGGGAGGAGGCGAATGTCAGCCAGCCAAACGAGCTGTTGGTGAGCCGCATCCTGGTGCTGGGCCATTCAGGTCGTGAGGCCACCTAATAAGTAGGGTTATTTTTTCGCAGGAGGTCGACCATGATGACAGTACGTTTCCGTCTTCAGGCCAGTATCCTCGTCGCGGGCTGTCTTCTTTCGATTCCAGGCTTGGCCCAATCGTTGCAAAAGCCGGAGGTTTTCATCGCCGCCACCGGGGGAACCATCGCCGGCGTGCAAAAGAGCGTCGAACAGCACGGCTACACAGCCGGACAGCTCGGTGTCGCTGCGTTGGTGGAGGCTGTGCCGCAGCTCAAGGATATCGCCAACGTTCGGGGTGAGCAGGTGGTGAACATTCCGAGCCAAGATATGACCGATGCGGTATGGCTGCAGCTGGCAAGGCGGTTGCAGGAGCTGGAGCAAAGCCCTGATGTGACCGGCATAGTGGTCACACACGGCACGGATACCCTGGAAGAGACTTCGTTCTTCATCGAACTGACCGTAGATACTCCGAAGCCGATCGTATTCACCGGCTCGATGCGTCCGGCCACGGCGATCAGCCCCGACGGTCCGATGAACCTTTACAACGCAGTCGCTGTGGCCGGCAGTCCCTCGGCGAAGTCCTGCGGCGTCCTCAGCGTTCTCAATGATCAGATCAACGCCGCACGCAATGTCTACAAGACTGACACCACGCGGGTTGATACATTCAAATCGGTCGACCGAGGACCGGTCGGCACAGTGGATACCGGGCACGTGAACATTTTTGACGGATGCGGAAACGTAGCCTACAGCAGGGCAAAATTGCCTATCGGCCAAATTCAAAACTTGCCCAAAGTCGACATCATCTACGCCTATGCGAGCATGGGGCGTGACTTGATCGACGCCGCTGTCGCGGCTGGCGCCAAAGGGCTCGTCGTCGCGGGCGTGGGCAACGGCAATTTTACCAAGGAAGCGTTTGCGGGTCTGCGCGATGCCCGGAAGAAAGGCGTAGTCATCGTTCGCAGCACGAGGTTGGCGAGCGGCTTCGCAACGCGCAATGCAGAGGTTGACGATGATACTGAAGGTTTTGTTGCTTCCGAGGAGTTCAAGCCGTCGAAGGCACGCGTGATCCTAAAGCTCGCGCTTCTCACCACGTCGTCTCCCACCGAAATTCAGCAGTACTTCGACCGCTGGTAAGTCGCGAAAAGTCCCCCCGGCATCGAGTTCGCGATGGCCAGCGTCGGAGGCAACGACCGAACCGCGAAACTGGAGCATCGGGCGCGGGTCAAAATTGAGCCGAAACGGCACATGAATCCGAATTCACCAGTTGGATTCGCCGCAACACTTCGAAGGCGGCGGGCGAGCCTCCGCCGCCGCATCGCACCCAAACCGTGCTGCCGAGAATCTGTGACTTGAGGATTATGCCCCACAACTCAATGCCATACGCACCCAGGGCGCACCCCTTCGCATTTGCGCGAAAGAGCGCGCCCTATTGGCGGCCTTGGTGTGTGTGTCTGAACGGCCCTCACGGGCCATGGTGGTAGCACCAGAGGACCGTCTTCCGTCGACCGCCAGTTGACATTTCCCTGACAAACATCTTTCTTGATGGTATTATATGCCCCGCGGGGATATTCCCCGCGGGGCGGTTCGGTGCAAACCTAACCCTCACGCGGCTCGAACCGTCCCCTTCTTACATGGCGGATGCTGACAATTGACCAACATCGCGAGCGCTGGAAGTTAGGTCGCGGAACCGCTGCCGAAAGACATCATTGCTGCCTTCGATTTCGGAGCCACCCTTCACAATAACGCCAATTGAATTAGTCGGATGGCCGCCGCAGCGACCTGCCGTGCGGTCTCCGGCGACAGTGACGAGGGCGACGCAGGCGCCATCGTCTAGTCGTCAGCCGCTTGACAAAGGCTCAGGGCGTGCCCCTCCAAGTTCGACCAAATGGGTTGACAGGGCGACGTGCTCAGTCGCAGGCCAAATTGCCCCAATAGGCCGTTCAATTTGCTGCTGTTGAATTCGTCAACACTGAGAATGAACTTCGGCCGCCCGGGTTGCCGCATGATGCGTTTTACCTCTGATGCAAGCTTGTTATTTTGGGACAGCTCCAGATAGTTATTTTCGATTCCCAGAAATCGGACCGTCGGCTCGGCGAACGGAATGAAAAACGCCACCGGATCCCAAGTGGCAATTAGTACGACGCTATGCGCCGGAAGCGGCGGCACGTGGACGTCCACATATCGATCTCCAAACCGGCCGCGACCCCAATCAAGATAGACCGTGGATGTGGCGGCAACGGTCAGCAACAAGATGGCGACGACAACGCGCAGACGGCGATCTTCAAAGAGCCAGATCAACGCGCCCACCGTGACGATGCCCGTCAGCAACTCCAGCGGTATGGCGTATCGGTAGTAGCCGAAGCCGAGCGCCCATGAGAAATAAGACACGATGACAAAGGTGAAAATGAGATCGAGACCGCATGTCTGCACGGAGGTGCCGTCGCGACGATAACCGTTACGCACATAGCGCGCCGCAAACGCTAGGAGGCCGGCTGCCATCGCAATATAGGCAATGGCAGCACGCCAGTCGCGGAACGGCGGCTCGGCCACGATATAGGTGTCCACTGTTGTCCAATAGAACGGATATGTGAGCAGCTGCCAGAAATCTTGCGGTATGAATCGCACATCACGGACCGCGTCGGGTTCCCAGTACGGCGATTGAAAAATCTGATTGAGGTAGGGAAATGTCGGGTTGCCAAAGGTCTGCCACAGGGCCAGCATGTGATGCCCAGCGACCGCAAGAAATCCCAGCAGGGCCCCTCCACCAAACACGATGAGACCGCTAAGGGTTCGACGCTGTACCGCGGCGAGAAGCGCGACGGCCCCCAATCCGGGTATATAAACCGCTGACGTATATTTGAGCCCAATCCCGATCCCGGCCAGTAATCCCGAGCCAGCAAAGCCGAGCCGGGTCCAGCGCTTGTTCTCTGGTCCGGCGACCTTGAGAACGCCTAACAACGCACCCATTACAAACAGTGAACTTGTGAGATCATTGGTCGATGTTCCGACCAGGGATACGAACCCAGCGCCGGAGACGCCCATCAGCCAGGCAGCGGCTCTCAGCGTCCAACGCTCAGCAGCCTGAAACGGACGAATGACGTGGCAGCCAATCGCGAAAAGCACCGCGGCATTGATGCCGTGCGTCGCGCCCATAATGAACGCCACAATGCGCGGAGTTTGATTGAGGGGCGAGGCGATCAGCCCGTAAAGCAGCAGGTCCGCTGTCGGATTGAGAAAGCCCTGCTCTTGAGCAGGACCGATATCGTAGAGGTAGCGGTCATGTAAATACGCCCATGGCGCATAGAGATGATAATAGCGCAGGTCCCAATAGTTATCAGGCCCTAAAGCGACCGACAGCAAACCCACGCCGCCACAGATGAGCAGCATTAAAAAGTAAAGATGCCGTGCCATGAATTGCCCATCGACGGCTGCAGCTCGGATATTCGTGCGCTCGATTGCAGCCTGCTGAGCGGTCATGCCGGACGGCGCGTGCAATAGCGGATCGTTTGACAGACTTGGACGGATTCCGGTCATGTTGAACCCTTCTCCAGAGTCATGGCCGGGCTCGTCCTGGCCCTCCACGTCTTGCTTGCGGAATCTTGACAAAAAAGACGTCGATGCCTGCGACAGGCATGCGCATGACGTCGAAGAGGTGCATCGATCTTACGGGAACTTGTTCTAGTCGAAGACAAGGCCAACAGCCCTCACGGACGACTCGATCTCTGCGGCACCATGTGCCGGTTTCGAACGATCCGCAAGCAAGTTAGGCCAAAGTCCGCCGCGCGTTGATGCGAATGCCGAGCAGGAGCAGTGGTCAGCCCGTGATCATGCGCATAAGGATGCGATCCTTGCGCACGAAATGGTGATGAAGTGCCGCCGCGATGTGCGCAGCAGCAAGGCAGGCAATAACGGCAGCGATTAGCCCATGCGCCACAAAAAGGCTGTCGGAGAGGGGGCGGTCCTGCGACCAGATGGGCGGCAGCTGGAACAATCCGAATACCCAGATCGGTGCTGGATAGGCTGACGTCGCCACCCAGCCGACGAACGGTTGCACGATCAGCAGCGTGTAGAGTCCCCAGTGTGTGGCGTGAGCGGCCAACTGCTGAAGCGGTGGGATGTCATCGGGCAACGCTAATGGCGGGTGCGTCAGACGATAGCCGAGCCGGAAGATGACAAGGGGAATGATCACAGCGCCGATCGAGCGGTGCAGATCATAGAGAGGGTCTTTCAGGGGCCCGTTCCACTCGGCCGCGATGACGACGCCGAGCGGAAGCATGATCAGAACCAGAACGGCCGTAATCCAGTGGAGAAGCCGCGCCGTCAAGCTGTAGGCGTTCGATGTTTTGCAATCCGTCATGCGAGCCCCCTTTTGCGAAATCAACGCGCTCCCCTCAACAGATGTCCGTGAATCAAATTTCATGTTAACAACTTATGGAGGATCTGGGAAGGTGAAGCAAATTCCCACGAGGCGCCTTTCGATGAGATCGAGTAATCTCCCCACCGTGATGCTCGCGCTCGTCGTCGGCATCTGCGCCTTTCTTGCGGCAGCTGAGCACGCAAGACGTAGATGGCAGCGACGAATCTGGCTGTGAGTCCGGAGAAATGGTTTAAAGTGACGGAAATTCGCTCTATGTTGATACTCCTCATGCTGCCAGACATGCAATAGAGCGAAGCCAATGATCGCAAACCGCAAGATTTGCGTTGTCCTACCCGCCTATAATGCGGCGCGGACACTCGAAATGACGTTACACGAGGTCCCCCCCGACGTCATCGACGACATCATCTTGGTTGACGATGCGAGCACGGACGACACATTGCGATTGGCAACAAAACTCGGCGTCTTTGCAGTTCGGCATGATTATAATAGGGGTTATGGTGGAAACCAGAAGACCTGTTATCGCTTGGCACTGGAGCGAGGCGCCGACATCGTCATTATGTTGCATCCGGATTATCAATATACGCCGAAGCTATTGCTCCCGATGGCGTCGATGCTGTGTTCGGGATTATTTGATGTTGTCCTAGGTTCGCGCATTCTTGGCATCGGTGCGCGCGCCGGCGGTATGCCTTTATATAAATATATGGCGAATCGCGTTCTTACTTTTGTCCAGAATATACTTATTGGACACAAGCTATCTGAATATCATACTGGATATCGTGGGTTTACACGATCGGTTATTGAGTCCGTTCCGTTGGAGCGAAATTCAAATGACTTCATATTTGACAATCAAATGTTATAGCAAATTGTCTACCTGGGGTTCAGAGTTGGAGAAATATCTTGTCCTGCAAAATATTTTCCAGAGGCCTCCTCTATTAATTTTCGTCGCAGCGTGATTTATGGTCTCGGCGTGTTAAAGACCAGCATAAGCTTTAGACTAGCGCGCTTAGGCTTTGACCGCGGTACGATATTTGAAGGGCTCCCGGTCGCAAAGAAAAGGTTGATTTGAACGCAGCCTGTTGGGCCGCCTGATCTTTGGAGCATGACCTCTTGCATTTGCCGGCCTCACTTCTGCGGGCGAGTGAAATACCGCAAATCCGGCGGCGGCTGGCCCCTCTTGGCGGGCATGAGCAAGCTGTCCCCGCTCAGGAAATAGATTTCATTGCCGATGCTGACATGCACGTTGTTTTCGGCGCACACCGTCTCCTTCCACCAGATCGGCTGGTCGGTTTGCGTGCGGCGGTAATCTTTGATGACCGTCCATGGACGGGTTAGCGCATGATCGATGGTGGTGATTTCGTCATGCAGCATGTTCGGGTCGGTCTTGTCGAGATAAATCCGCTCCCTGATGATCGTCTGGTTGTCATCGTGCAGCGGAATGCCCGTCATCTCGTACGTGCGGGGGCCCTTGAGGCCGCGCGTCTCGACGATGAGCGTGTCGTAGCGGCCATCACCGTCCTCGTCGATCCATCGACCGATCGAATAGCCCGTGAACTGTGGATCGTCCGCCATAATGGCAGGAAAGTCGCGCCCGTCGGTGTGAATCCGTCGGCTGTCGCGAATGTGGTCGATCAGAATGTAGGTGGTCTCGGGCAGAACCACGATTTCCATAGCCCCGTACGGCCCCATGACGCGCGGCATGCCGGG
>Ga0126375_10000596_pt1 | contig 10209 bp, 8 predicted proteins | sample PanSoiMetPlot_14_FD_109577 | JGI IMG/M metagenome (GOLD analysis project Ga0126375, IMG submission 109577) | Tropical forest soil microbial communities from Panama - MetaG Plot_14 | ecosystem: Environmental > Terrestrial > Soil > Tropical forest | place: Panama | collected 2016-02-17 | reverse complement strand
TACTTCATAATGACATTGAAATTCGATAGCATCAGGAAGCCTGGCCCTTGGATGCCCGCCGGTACCAGCAAGAAAGCACGCTCGTCCGGTCGCGGAAACGGCTGACCGCTTGCGCGCCTGAATCCGTGTCGCTCCCACTCACGAAGACTCATAGGCCGCGCGTGTTCGGCGAGCAGGAAATTAAATGTTGTGGGAACCACCACCTCGTAGCCCCAACTGTGGCCACCAATCCAACCATCCTTCTTCAGATTATTCGCAGTGGAAGCAATGATGTCCGGCACCGAATCGACGACGTCGCGACGTCCATCGCGATCAAAATCCACAGCGTATTTCTTGAACGCGGTCGGCATGAACTGGGTCGGGCCAAAGGCACCCGCCCAAGAACCGACTAGACGATCCGGGCGGACATCCCCGTGCTGGAGTATTTCCAGCGTCGAGAGAAACTCTTCTCGGAAATAGTTCTGCCTCCGTCCGACACAGGCAAGGGTGGCGGTGGAACGGATCACCGAACGATCGCCTATAAGCGTGCCGTAGTTGGTTTCGACTCCCCACATCGCAGCAAGGGTATAGCGATCGACGCCGTACGCCCGCTCGACGGAGTCGAAAGTGCTCCGATATTTCTCAAGCAGGGCGCGACCCTGCTCAATGCGTTCGTCGGTAACCAGGATGTCGAGATAATCCCAAAAGGATTTGGTGAATTCGGGCTGGTTGTCGAGCAGATCCATGATTCGCAGATCAGGAGTGAGCAAACCGGCATACTTCTGGAAAACACTTCGCGAAACGCCGCGGTGCGCCGCCGCCGGCCATAACCGCTCGATGCAATTATGGAAATTCGCGGCCGCCGCACGGATTGCGTCAGCGGTCATCAGCGGATGGCCAGACGACCCCGATTCCCCGCTCCACACTGGGGGTGATTGAGCGGTGAGGGGCAGAGACCCGGTTGTGGCGGGAGACCGGCCATCACGCACCTCTTGTGCCGCAACAAGGCCACAAGCGACCGCCGCGATCCCCGCACCCATGCAAATAGGCCACGCTTTGCGCATGCTGTCTAAACCCATTATCCCAAATATATGGATGCCCTGATATCATTTCAGCAGCGTTAATGGTGTACTTTCTTCAGCTGGCTCGTGTTTTTTACTGGCTGAAATTACGACGCGTACGACCTTGAAAACTCTCGCATGACCCACATTCGCAAAGCCATATTTCCCGTGGCCGGTCTTGGAACCCGCTTTCTACCCGCGACCAAGGCGATGCCTAAAGAGATGCTCCCGGTCGTAGACCGGCCGCTCATCCAGCACGTCGTCGACGAAGCGCGCCAGGCCGGCATCGAGCACTTCATATTTGTCACCGGTCGGAACAAGAGTGTGATCGAAGATCACTTCGATCGCCAGTTCGAGCTCGAGTTAACATTGACGGAACGCGGCAAGAAGGCCGAGCTAGCCCTGCTATCCGAAAATCTGCCTGAGGCCGGAACCGTGAGCTTTACCCGCCAACAATCTCCGCTCGGCCTTGGGCACGCGGTCTGGTGCGCGCGCGAATTGGTCGGACATGAACCGTTCGCCCTACTTTTGCCAGACGTGCTCGTTCAGCACAGCCGCGGCTGCCTTGCGCAGATGATAGATGCAGCCAAGGAACTCGACGGCAACGCTAATATCGTCGCCGTGGAAAAGGTGCCGCGGGAGCGTGTGCACATGTATGGCGTTGTCGGCGTCGGCGCTCCGAAGGGCAAGGCCTTTGCGATCACTAAAATGGTCGAGAAGCCCAAGGCGAGCGAAGCGCCGTCCAATCTGACGATTACCGGCCGCTACATATTGCAGCCGCAGATTTTTGAGTTGTTGGAAAAGCAAGCTGCCGGCACCGGCGGCGAAATTCAGCTCACCGACGCCATGCTTGCGTTGTCGAACTCACAACCATTTTACGGCCTTGAATTCGAGGGGCGAAGCTTCGACTGCGGCTCCAAGATCGGTTTCCTGGCGGCTAATGTGGCCTACGGTTTGGAGCACGCGGATATCGCGCTGGAACTGCGCTCCGAAATGCGCCGTCTGCTCGACGGGAAATAGTCAGCCTATAAACGCAGGTCGGATGTTCTTATCCAGCCTTTTAGTTCGCGCGTGACGATATCGCGGATCACCGCTATTCCGCCGGGCGTATCATTAAGGCAAGGAATTGCCATAAAGTTTTCGCCGCCCGCGCACCGGAAGATCTCGGCGTTCTCCATCGCGATCTCTTCCAGGGTCTCGAGGCAATCCACAGAAAACCCGGGTGTGATCACGGCAATATTTTTTACGCCGCGCTCGGCGAGCGATCTCACGGTCACGTCGGTATAGGGCTTGATCCACTCCGCCGTCCCAAAGCGCGACTGGAAGGTCATAATCAAACGCCGGTCATCAAGCTTAAGTTTCTTGCGCAGCAGCGCCGTTGTCTCGGTGCAATGTTTGAGATATGGGTCGCCTTTTGCAACATAATCCTCCGGCACACCGTGGTAGGAGGCGATAACGACCTCGGGCTTGAAAGCAAGCTTTGCCAGTGCCGCGTTCAGCGAGGCCGCGAGTGCATCAATATAAACGGGCTCGGCATAGTATGGCGCAGCGACGCGTAGCGTTGGCTGGATGCGCATACGCCTAAGCGCACGAAAGGTTTCATCGCATACAGTAGCTGTGGTTGCTGCGGCGTATTGTGGGTAGAGAGGCACGATCAGAATTCGTTCGCAATCCTGCGCTGCAAGCGCGTCCAGGCGTGAGCGGATCGATGGGTTGCCGTAACGCATCGCCCAGTCGACGCGGATGCGCTTGTCGACTTTGTCCAGAATCTCATCCAGCTTGTCGGACTGGGAGCGTGTAATGGTCTTGAGCGGCGATTCGTTACGGTCCTTGTTCCAGATCTTCTTGTACTCGCGGCCCTTGCGGCGAGGTCGAACAGTTAAAATTATGAGATTGAGAACAAGCCACCATTTCAGTCGGTTCTCCTCGATGACGCGGCGATCAGAGAGAAATTCCCTCAGATATCGTCGCATGGCCCAGTAGCCGGTCGAATCAGGCGTGCCGAGATTCACTAGCAACACGCCGATGCGGCCGCCAACAGCTGGAGCCGCATCCGGCCTCATGGCTTACGCTCATCGGCAATTATCTTGCCGTCATTGGGCAGCGATCCGGGCGCAACCAGCTTTACGGCCCCCTTGAGCTTGGTGATCGACTGCAGATTGGTTGCAATGGCGTGTTCAAGCGCTGCACCTGTTGCAGCGCTTTCTGCCAGCAAAGTCATGGTGTCCTGCTCTGCCTCGCGCCCAACCACGAGGCGCAGGCGCTTGAGTTCGGGATGGCGCAAGGCAAGCTCGGCGATTTGCTTTGGATGAACAAACATGCCCTTTACTTTCGCGCTCTGATCGGCGCGCCCCATCCAACCCCTGAGACGAGCATTGGTGCGCCCGCACGGAGAGGAGCCCGGCATCACTGCAGAAAGATCGCCAGTGCCAAGCCGAATCATCGGATAGTCAGGGTTAAAGGAGGTGACGACAACTTCGCCCACCTCGCCGTCCGGTATGGGATCTCCGGTACCAGGCCGAACGACTTCGACGATTACGGTTTCATTCACAATCATGCCGTCATGCGTCTCACTTTCGTAAGCAATCACACCCAACTCGGCGGTCGCATAGCATTGCAACACGGCGATGCCGCGATGACTAAGTTCTTCGCGTAGCGAAGCCGGCAATGCGGCGCCCGATACAAGGCCGTGCTTAATCGAGGATGCGTCTTTCCCGCTATTTTGAGCTGTATCGAGCAGGATCTTGAGGAAGTCCGAAGTGCCGACATACCCCGCAGGCCGGTAGTGTGCGATCGCATCCAATTGTTGCTCGGTATTGCCGACGCCGCCGGGAATGACAGCGCAGCCAAGCGCGTGCGCGCCCGATTCAAAAATAAAGCCGCCAGGCGTGAGATGATAAGCAAAGGAATTATGCACGATATGGCCGGCACGAAATCCGGCGGCATAAAGAGCGCGCGCGGCCCCCCAACAGTCGGTGCTCTCGCCTTCAGGCTCGAAGATGGGTCCGGGCGACATCAGCAGACGTCGCGCTTTTCCCGGCTCAGTCACGTTGAGGCCGCCGAACGGTGGATGGATCTTTTGTAGGGTCGAAATATCTGATTTATGCAGCACCGGCAGCTTTGCCAATGAAGCACGCGACGCGATCGATTTTGGATCGATGCCATCAAGATGCTTCGCCCAGCCTGGCGCGCTGATGGCACGCGCGATAATTTGGCCCAGCCGCGCGAATTGCTCGCGCTCACGCGCGGCGGGCTCGCGGATTTCCAACGAGTCGTAGTATTCCGGCATGGCTTACGCCAGCCACCTCTTACGTCGGCGGTAGTGCTTGCCTTCGCGGAACGATTTGCGCCGGCCTTCGGAAATGCCGAGGTAGAATTCCTTGACGTCTTCGTTCTCGGCCAGTGTGCTCGCCTCGCCATCCATCACGACGCGGCCGTTTTCAAGGATGTAGCCGTAACGTGCAAAGCGCAACGCCATGTGCGTGTTTTGCTCGGCTAAAAGGAAAGAAACGCCTTCTTTGTCGTTCAGGTTTTTCACGATCCCAAAAATTTCCTCAACGATTTGTGGCGCAAGACCCATCGACGGTTCATCAAGCAGGATCATCTTCGGCCGCGACATCAGCGCGCGGCCGATCGCGCACATCTGCTGCTCACCGCCGGACGTGTAGCCCGCAAGTGAATTTTTTCGCTCGCCGAGCTTGGGGAAATAGGAATAAACCAGATCCAGGTCACGTTTGATCGCCGCCTTGCCGTCGCGCCGGGTAAACGCGCCTGTTAGCAGATTTTCTTCGATGGTGAGGTGGCCGAAGCAATGCCGTCCTTCCATTACTTGGATGCAGCCGCGTCGCACCAGTTCATTAGGGGAAAGGTCCTGTACTTCGTAGCCTTCGAACACGATCGCACCTTTGGTGACGTCGCCGCGTTCGGCATGGAGTAGATTGGAAATCGCCTTCAGCGTGGTGGTCTTGCCGGCGCCATTGGCACCAAGTAACGCAACGATCCCGCCCCTAACCACATCCAAGGAAACCCCTTTGAGCACAAGGATGACGTGATCATAGATCACCTCGATATTGTTGACCGAGAGAATGATTTCGCTTTGCGCGGTCGTCGCTGGATTCTGCTCAACAGCGGACATTGGCCACCAATCGAAAAAGGGGAGCCTCTCCCTGCAAAAGGAAGAGGCTTATTCTCATCGCATCAGATCATGACGACTTGTCACAAGCCTCCGTGCGCTTCGGCCAACCGGAGTTCTTTTCGACGTATTCTTTGGCCGCCTCCTCAAGCATCGGTCGCACCCTATCCCTCATTGGCTGGATCCAATCGGAGATCTTCACCCATTTGGCGCCGTCCCACTGTTGCATATAAGCGGGCGCGTGGCCGTTATGATCGGTGCAATTTACGCCCGCGATTGGCGCGGCAAAGTCTGGGAAGCCGAGCTCCTTCCAGCGTGCCTCGCTGATGTTGAGCGTCTCGAGGCCGCGGCGAACATCCTCACCGGTTACGACCTTCTTGCCCGACAGCTTCTGGGCGTTGCGGATCGCTTCCGCGACGAGCACGGAATTATAGACCCCGCGGTTGTAGAAATTTTCCGCGAACTTGTCTTTCTCGACCTGGCTCTTGCCCTTGTCCACAACGTACTTCTTGATGTCCTGGATGGCCGGATAGTTAGGGCCGAGACCGTGGAAGTTGAGCGCGAGATAGCCTTTGGCTTCTTGACCGCCGCCACGTCCATCGTCATCACTGCCTGACCACCAGATTCCAATGAAATGATCCATTGGGAATCCGTTCTCTGCCGCACGCTTGACTGCCGTCGGGTTCATGGCGCCCCAACCCCACATGATCATCCACGCCGGACGATCGCGGCGGACCGACAGCCATTGCGCCGATTGGTCCTGCATTTCCTTGCCGGCGACGGAATACTCCTTCACCGTGAAGCCATAGTCCTTGGCGAACTGCTGCAGCAGCGGGAGCGGCTCACGACCATAGGGGCTTTCCAGGAAGATAAAGCCGATGGTCTTTCCCTTTAGTTTGTCGAGGCCTCCCTCCTTGCCCCCGATGTAGCGCATAACCATCGACAAACCGTCCCAATAAGTCGCTGGCGGATTGAAGACCCAGGGAAAGTCGTTGCCGACTGCCGAGGCCGACAAACCATAGGCCATCGACAAGATTGGAATCTTATCGACCGCAGCTTTCGGAATGATCTGCAGTGTGATGCCGGTCGAATAGGGGTTCACGACGGCGGGCTTTTTGCTTTTGATCGATTCCCAGCACTCAACGCCTTTCTTTGTGTCGTATCCGGTCTCGCACTCCTCGACGTTGAGCTTCACGCCGCCGATCCCGCCATCACGTTCGTTAAGCATGGCCAGGTAGTCATTCATACCGTTGGCGATCGGAATGCCTGAGCCGGAATACGGCCCGGTGCGGTAGGTCAGCAGCGGTACGTAAATTGAATCTTGCGCCTGCGCCTGGCTGGCGAGCACGGCGGCTGCCAGCAAGCTCGCGCAGGTCATACCGACCAAAATGTGTCTTGCCTTCATCGTGTTCCTCCCTTCGTTCACGCCAGGCGGCGCACGTCTGCATCTCGCCCTAGCCGATTTGGCCGGAAGGCGAGTTTCGGAGCCATGGCTGCCGCCACGGTCGGAACCTAGGCCTATCTTGCACCATCAGTAAGGAAACGGCCACACCCTCAGTTTTTGCTTGCCGATCTGCCACAAGCGGGCAAGTCCGGCTGGCTCAGCGATAAGAAAGAACACGATCAGCGCGCCGGTAATCATAAACGTCAGGTGCTCAACTGTCGCAGCGTGCAGCGACAGGCCGAGTTCAGGCGGCACGAAACGTAAGATGATCGGCAGGATATAGATCAGCGCCGCACCAAGGAACGAACCGAGCAGGCTCCCAAGGCCTCCGATAATGATCATGAACAGGACCGTGAAGCTCTCGTTGATCGAAAAAACGGTCGATTCCGCGCCGCCATACCAGAGGAAGACCAAGAGCGCCCCGGCGACACCGCAGTAGAAGGAAGATACTGCGAACGCGAGTAGTTTCGTCGGCAGCAGACGAATACCCATGAGCTCGGCCGCGATGTCCATGTCGCGCACCGCCATCCACATCCGCCCGATCCGCCCATGGACGATATTCGACGCCATCCACGTCATCATTACGACGATCGTAAGCACAATCAGGTAGCGCGTTTCGGCGCTGGCGCGCGGACCGGTGACGATAATGCCGAAGAGTTCGCGTTGCGGCACCTCGATCGCCGCCGACACATTGTAATTATAGAGCCACGGAATCCGAATGAAGCACCATTCCAGAAAGAACTGTGCGGCCAGCGTTGCGATTGCAAGATAGAACCCCTTGATGCGTAAGGAAGGCAGGCCAAACACCGCACCGACAGCAGCAGAGAAGAAGCCCGAAGCTAACACCCAGATGATGATGTTTACATTTGGGAAGATGGTGGTCAGCTTGTAACAGGCATAAGCCCCGACTCCCATGAAGGCGCCCGTGCCGAGGGAGAGCAGACCGGTATAACCGGTGAGCAGATTCAGTCCGATAGCGGCGAGTGAGAAAATCAGGAATGGCGTCATCACCGCGTTGATGAGGAAGTCGTTGCCCACAAGAGGAATGCCGACGAAGGCAATGACGAGAATGATGAGAAGGCCAATGCGATCTTGCAGAATCGGGAAAACCGCGTGATCCGTGGCGTAGCTGGTCTTGAACTGGCCGGCCTCACGATAAAGCATGGTCTCTCACACTCGCTCGATGATTCGTTCGCCAAATAAGCCCTGCGGCCGGAACAACAGGAACACCAGGGCGATCACAAAAGCGAACCAGGCATCGGTACCGCCACCGACCAGAGGGCCCCAATAGAATTCCCACAGCTTTTCTCCGACACCGATGATGAGTCCGCCAACGATGGCACCGGGAATTGAAGTCAAGCCGCCGAGAATAAGAACCGGCAGCGCCTTGAGCGCGATTACGTCAAGCGCAAAGGAAACGTCCGATCGGGCCCCCCACATGATGCCTGTAACCAACGCCACGAGGCCCGCGGCAAACCACACGATCACCCATATTTGCTCAAGCGAAATGCCAACCGACAAGGCCGCCTCGTGGCTGTCCGCCACAGCACGGAGCGCCCGGCCTATTCTTGTTTTGGAGAAGAATACCGCCAACCCCGCCACCATAATAGACGCGATGATGGCGGCGGCGATGTCGAGCTTCTGCAAAGAGATGATGCCACCGAGAGCTTTGTAGGTCACCGTGCCTTTCGGCAAGTATAACTGCTCAGTAATCATTACTTTTGGATCACCGCCGAAAACGAATTCACCGAAGCCGATAAGGAAGTAGGTCAGGCCAAACGTGGCCATGAACAGAATGATACCCGGCTGATTGATAAGCGGCCGCAAGACTATGCGCTCTACGGCGAAGGCGAGCGCGAACATCACCGCGATGGTAAGTCCAAGTGCCAGAAAGGCGGGCATGCCCGCGTTATACAGGCCAACCAGCGTAAGGGCGGCGAAAACCACCATGATGCCCTGCGCGAAATTGAATACCCCCGATGCCTTGAAGATCAGGACGAAGCCGAGGGCGATGAGTGCGTAAAGCACGCCGCCCACCATGCCTTCCCACAGCGTTTGTACGAACAAGTCGGGTGCAGTGCCCATCTGTACGAAAGGATCGAGGAAGATTCTGTAGAGGATATCCATGCATCCTCAGTGGGCCACGCCGAGATAGGCGTCGACTACTGCCTCGCTTTGTTTGACCTCGTCGGGCGTGCCGTCAGCGATCTTGATGCCGTGATCGAGTACCACCACGCGATCCGACAGATCCATCACCACGCCCATATCGTGTTCGATCAGTGCGATCGTCGTACCATAGTAATCGTTCACGTCGAGCACAAAGCGCGACATGTCTTCTTTTTCTTCGAGGTTCATCCCCGCCATGGGTTCGTCAAGTAGAAGTAATTCAGGCTCCATTGCGAGCGCGCGGCCAAGCTCGACACGCTTCTGCAACCCATAAGGCAGCCGGCCCACTTGCACACGCCGGATCTCTTGAATCTTGAGGAAATCGATGATCTCCTCGACCCGGTGGCGGTGATCGACCTCCTCGCGCATCGCTGGGCCGTAGCGGAGGAGCTGCCAGAAGAAATTGCTGTGCATCTTCAGTGTGCGGCCGGCCATGATGTTGTCGAGCGCGGTCATGCCACGGAACAGCGCGACGTTTTGAAATGTGCGCGCGATACCGCCGTAGGCAGCGTCATGAGGGCGCATCCTCGCGCGCGTTTCACCCTTGAAGATGATGCGGCCCTTTTGCGGATGGTAGAAGCCGTTGATGATATTGAGCATCGATGTCTTGCCGGCGCCGTTCGGCCCAATGATTGCGCGGATTTCTCCTTTGCGGATGTCGAAGGAAACATCGCTCACAGCTTTCACGCCGCCGAACGAAAGGGACACGTTCTCCACCGACAACAGCACATCGCCGACCGCAACTGCCGGACCGCCCGTCGCCCTCATGCCGCCTTCCCCATGGCGGGAGCAGCTACGGTTTTCATGTCGCGGATTTTCACACGGGCGCTGATCGTACCTTTGCGGCCGTCTTCGAAGGTTACCTCGGTCGAAATATCTGCTTCCTTTGAGCCGTCATAGAGCGCCTTGATTAAGGGCGCGTAGCGTTCTGCGATAAAGCCTCGCCGAACCTTCAACGTGCGCGTGATTTCTCCGTCGTCGGGGTCGAGCTCTTTGTGCAAGATCAGGAACCGCTTAATCTGCGCGCCCGCCATCACCTTGTCCTCGGCAAGCGACCGGTTCACTTCGGAGACATGCTTCTCCAGCATGTCATAAACGAGCGGATGCCCGGCCAGTTCCTGATATGAGCCGTAGATTACGTTGTTGCGCTCGGCCCAGCTTCCAACCGCGGTGAGGTCTATGTTAAGCATCACCGCAACGAAATCTCTCTTGTCGCCCAATGCCACCGCCTCCCGGATATTTGGATAGAACTTGAGTTTGTTCTCGATGTATTTCGGCGGAAACAACGTCCCGTCGTTTAGCTTTCCAACATCCTTGGTGCGGTCGATGATTTTCAGGTGCCCGGTCTTTTCGTCGAAGAAGCCGGCATCGCCGGTTTTTACGTAGCCGTCGGGCGTCATCACCTCCGCCGTCTTGGCATCGTCCTT
>Ga0126375_10000595_pt1 | contig 10231 bp, 13 predicted proteins | sample PanSoiMetPlot_14_FD_109577 | JGI IMG/M metagenome (GOLD analysis project Ga0126375, IMG submission 109577) | Tropical forest soil microbial communities from Panama - MetaG Plot_14 | ecosystem: Environmental > Terrestrial > Soil > Tropical forest | place: Panama | collected 2016-02-17 | reverse complement strand
TTCGACGATCTTGTCCTTGTATTCCTGAAGAGCTCTCTCTGAGATTCCGGCAGCGACACTCAATGCAGCGATTCTCTTCGCCGAAATCCTGTTAGCGAGGATAATAGCTGAAATTGTCGCAGCACCCATACCAACCGGTGGAACATAGTACTTCCACACGAGACGAACTTTTTGAGGCTTCGACAATTCGATTGGCTGAGCCTCATAATCGGTCTCAGTTGTGACCTGATTGTAAACAGGCTCATATGCCTTACTGTTGTCATCGATGATCCGAACAGCTTTGACAGTCGCACGACCTGTCAAATATGCGGTAGAAACGGTACCGACTACTCCCACACCAGTTAGAATGGTTGGAGAATGTTCGTTCAACAGGAGCTTCACATAGTGAAACCTGTGAGCCAAACCAAGTAGCATAGTTAACCTTTCAACTTTGTGGAAATGGTGTACGATCGATTCGAGTACCGGGATTATTTCTCAGTGCTCGAGCCTCAGCTTCGTCACGAGAATATGCCCTGATGAATACGGACCACATGAGGCCATTTTGTGTACGAAGGGGTACTCTGTACATCAATTTTTTCTGCTTCATTTTTCTTCACTTTTATCTCAATAACGCGATGAAAGCCCCTATTACTACAGCGCAGAGAAATAGCCCCGCAATCATGAAAATTGTCGAGGGCTCCAATTCACCTCCTTTCCTAGCAGTAATACGGATACCTGGATTTTCGGTTTCGCATTTCGCGAACGAACACCCAGATCAACCAGAAACCAAAGGTGATACACGTCATGAAGCAATCACCTAAGAACTTCCAGAATCCGTAATGTTTCTGTTCAACTACAAATATCACTGGCATAATCACCTCCCGAAAAATTTTAAAGAAGGAAGCGTCCTATTACGGACTTCATTATACCTCCTTCTATTATATGGGATGTTTCTACTGCGACTCGACGTAGGTTTTTCCTGCCAACCTATCGGAGGAAACATCTTGAGCTTTACGACAAGTAACGCACCACCACCGAATAGGATATCCGTTGTGCTTCAGCGACTCGATTGTGAACACAACCTTATGTCCACACTTCAATTCGACCCACTCAGTACCACTCATGGGGTCTCCTTTAAACTACCTCTACTCGTTCAAGCTCATGTCCATTTACGTGTGACCGCAATCTACGCAAGTGCCTCGAAACTGTGGAATTTGAAGTTCCTAGTGTTTTTGCCGCAGCACTTTGAGATCCATAGTACAGATCGGCCGTAACATCATGAATCAAATATGGAGGACGTCCAAGTTCTTGTCGAATCACGACGTTTTGAATGCTTTGTCCAGAAGACAAAAAAGAGAAAGGTCGATTGGTAACCAGAGTATCTGCAGTTTCCGGTCCACAGGCTCCGCGTAGCGCAAGTGCCTCAATACGACTTTTTCTCATTATAAGCAACGTTATTCCTGCGACTCCTGCTGAAATATAGATCGTTTTATGCCGTTTGACATGATTTTTTACACCATCGACTATATTATCGACAGTGAGCTTGTGTTCGATAGTAGGCATTTTTCCTTTCTACTTTTTTGGAACGAATTTCTTGCAAGTACACCACTTCTTTGGATCGAGAATTTTTCTCTCGTTGCAAGCTGTCGGATAGTGATCGTAGTCCTTGTGGCCGCACTTACAAATACTCATGCCGCCAATACTCCTGGTTCGAACAACTTTTCAGAAAGAGACGGAACGTTGGCGCCCTTACCCTTCATGATCTGCTCGATCTCTTCGTCCGAATATGCGAACTCTTTCAACCACCAGACTCTCTCAGCTTGACGAACTTCATCTCTCTTTGTTTTATGAGCCCGAAAAAATACCACCGCTACTCCTTTATCACAGTAATGGATCGAATATAGGTGACCCCGTCGGTATTAGCTCTCCAACCATCTTGGAGAAGCTTGGCGATCTCACGATACATTGCCTCTTCGTTTACGTGAGTTTTGAGTTCTCCGTCGTCCCTTCTCCACTGGCCTAGTAACTGCTTCTTGAAGTGAATCTTCATTACCCTCCTTCTTTGGTGGCAAGAATTTGGGCATGTCGGCCCAGTCGTAGAGAATTGAGGGAAATTTGTTAGAGATCACCAGTCCAACCCCCTTCACAAGGACATCCTTCAACCTTGCAATACCCCCAGCCGTGCTCGCTTTGCTCGTGATTGCACGTACAATCTTCGAAGTAGATCTGATCCTCGGTCAACAATCCTTCACGATCTTCATCGTCCATCAGATTATCTCCTTGTAGAGGCTTGCGGGAGCAGGGTCTGGAGCGATCTATTATTCGGCAACGAATATTAGACCGCCGTCGTTCCCCGCTGGAAAGGCAGACGATTTATATAGTGAAAGAGCCAGCTTCTCACTTTTTGTCGTCTCTTTTTATCTCAGCCCTACTCCCGTAAACCTCTCGGAAATATAAAGGGGCGCTCCGAGCTATACATACGCGATTGAACACTCGGATAAAATCAAGGACTCCGTCGATGCGAACCTTGATCCACGCCCCATTAGGTCAGTAAGTGATTATCAGACTTAGCGCGAGTCGGCCCCAACACCTTGCGTCGGTTAAATGGCGGACTCACTACGCATCGTTGCGATCCCTTACTCGTTACGGTCTGAACCACCTTTCTAGTGGGCGATCCGGTAGTTGGCGAGATATCCGGAATCTCTCCTACGCTCATGGCTCTTAGACCACCGTAGTCAGCCGATCCTTTTGTATTCCCAGCTAGAACTTAGAGAAAAAGTCGTTGAGCCAGTCAGTAAACGCTTGCAATCAGATATCTTTTACCGCATTGATATCTTAGCTCCATTAAGCGTGATCTTACCGACTGGCTTAACCACCTTTTCAGGCGGCCATTACCATTGTAGGAACAGCTTCGGTTGCAGCATCGACCAAGGCTGATGCAATCACGAGTTGTCTCACCGAATTCATCGCCGCAGCATGACCAGCCATATAGCCCCAAGCAAGTGCAACACAACCAACAGCGCTTGCTACCATCATAGTTGCATAAAACTGCTGCTTGTTCTCTTCCTTGATCTTGAACACGACGAACTCCTTTGTCTAGAGAGAAAAAATAGAAGAGGACGATCCTCCATTTGGGATCATACTTCACCTCTCCTATTATAGGATAGGTTTTTTCTGCGAGGGGCAAAAAAGAGAATCCTTGTTGGGACTCTCTCTTTTCGACACCTAGCTCTTCAGTAGTGGGAAGAACCATCCGAGCCGAGTCACAAGGTTGCGAAGCGTTCCCAGCACGTACGGATTGATGAGCTTCTGCCACATGATCTTAGCGACCACATACCAGAAAACGCTCAGCACCGTAGTGTTGACTGAACGAATCAGCACCAACATGATTCTGACAAGCAGAGGTACCATAATTACTCCTTAAAGTAGGTTTCATTATAGTCCCTGTTTGTCTTGCGAAAAACTAAAGTCTGTGTAGACTCTAGTTTTCCGAACCTTAGTTCGACCTGCTGAATAGTGCAGCGAGGGCTTCGGTGATCACGATCAGGACGACACCAAGGATAAGGCCCTTGATGAGACCGACAGTGAGCGACCGAAGGATACGCATGAACTTCTTCATTACAAATCTCCTTAGATAGGTTTCATTATATGCCCCGTAAATTCTGCGAGCAAAAAGAAAATCGTTCCTCAAGATGTCAAGTTTCTCTTCCCTACTGTGATCAGCAGCGGGCTATCGAGTGTCAGGCATCATCGGTTACGATTTCCTTTCTGAGACGAGTCAGCTCCTTGCATGAAGCGCCAGGTCTCATTATACACCCCGTAAATTCTGCGAGGTTGCAGGGAAAAAGCTAAAGCCCATGTTATTGGGCCATAGCTTTCAAAGCTTCGATCTCCTTGATAAGGATCTCGTTGATGATCTTCTGATGTTCACACCGTACCTCGAGGTTGCGAATACGGGCTTTCTCCATTCCCTTCTTGTGCTTCCTCTCACGGTAGATGCGACGAATCGGATTCTTCATTACAACTCCTTAAAGTAGATTAAATCTTTCATTATACCCCCCGTAAATCCTGCGATTTGCAGGCAAAAAGAGAATCCATGTCTGGACTCTCCTTTCTGAAACTATGCAGTAGGAAGTTCTGCACGAGCTTCGATGTCCGCCAGCTTCTTGTCGATGTAGGGATTAAGCACGAACTTCTCGACGATTTTGCACACGGCATACGTCGCGACGATCGAGAGTACTCCACCGACAATTTGTGCGGCAACATGATTCTCAGACATAACAACTCCTTAAATAGGTTTCATTATAGACCCCGTTTTTTCTGCGAAAAAAGAGAATCCGTGTTAGGGACTCTCCTTCTTGAAACTAGGCAAAGCGGGTATTACGCTTACGCATCTCGCGGACGAACACCCAGATCAGCCAGAACCCTCCTGTGAGGAAGGTCAGGGCGCAATCGAAGATGAACTTGCCGAGGCCGTAATTCATAATTACTCCTTTAAATAGGTTTCATTATATGCCTCGTTTATTCTGCGAAAAACTAAAGCCCATAAAGGCCTTAGCTTTTCTAATCTTGAAATTATTCTTTGTGTTGAGGAGAGTCTCCGTATTTAGACAAGAGCTCCTGACACTTCTTCAGAACACGACGATTTGCACGAACACTTGGACTCACGAAATAGTGGATAAAATCTGCAATCCGGATGAATGGTCTCACCGGAAGCGTAATCAGCCACATACTTGAATACAAGCGACGCCAGATCATGATGTTCTGAGGAGTAACAGGAACTCCTTTCTCTCTCAGGAGATTCCCAATCTCTTCATCAGTAATCATAACTTCCTTTCATAGATTTCATTATACGCGAGGTAATAACTGCGACTTGAGCCGAAATTTCCCCCCGGGGATTTTTTGGAATTGAAAAAATCTAGGCCGTGTTAGGACCTAGACTTGAATGGGACTAGATGTGCGTGATAGCGCCAGTAATCGCAATACCGACAAGTGTTGTTCCGAGGGCAGTTACCTTGTCCATGACAGCTACAAGGTGACGGCTCTCCTTTACGATCGAGCCAGTGCGGTGGTTGCGAACAATATGCGCAATTACATTCCATATAGTTTCTCCTTTCTATTAAAGGAGACGTTTCGCCTGCGAAAAAAATATGAGAGGCCACGTTTGCGGCCCCCCATATCTCAGATCTCTTTTCAGAAACTTCTGTTACTATGGCCTCATCAACAGACTGATCGCCCTGGATGTCACGACATTGACATGCTCGTGTTTGATGATCATGAAAATCCCCAGGAGATTGCCTCCGACTGTGACCAGCGTGTTCTTGCTTACACCTTCGCTTCTTTCATCCTTACGAAGACCGTGCAAGGTCACGATATGGTCGAGAATCGTGGCATACTCCTTAGAATCTACAGCATTATGTTTCAATTCACGAAACAAGCTGCCGAGTTCCAGTTCGACCGGACTTTCTACTTTCGGCCTTAAGAACATAGCGCTCCTTTATAGAGTTTCTATTATAGGCAATGTCTTAATCGCGATCGAGAGTGTCAGGAGTCGTGTCGACCTTGAACACTACTTCTTTCTTGAACTGGATTGTTTCAGGGTAGTCATCGAGTACCAGAGAATATACAAGCTTCTGGTCCTTATGACTGATGAGAATAGTGCCGACATAATCTTTACGATGAGCGAGCCATCTTTTTACGGCGAATCCAATCATGAATCCGACGATGAAACCAATCAAGGCCCATTGAAATCCCGACAATTCTCCCCCTTAAGCAAGCACTGCCACTGTTGGATACGCTCTTTCCCCGGCTGAATCCTGTGCTCGAATATACTCGGTGACTCTCGAGCTCTGAACAACACCGCTGTTTCCTTGAACCTCGATGACATCTCCGAGGTTATAGTCGCGTCCGTACTGAAACTGGTTTTGCGGAACGATCTCTCCATCGACAGCCTTGACGAATCGATGATCTGTACGAGCGTCATATGCTCGACTGTTCAAGATATTGAGGAGATTCGTCGCACTTCCTTGTACCATGTCTGTCGTAATGTCATCAGCGAACACCATGAGAGCTCTCAAATCGAATCCATTGTAAGTGGAATCTGTCATGGCGCTTACCCCCGCTGCAGTTCTCAAATCCGGCTGGCCTTCTTGCGGAGTAAATGAAGGAGCAAACGCATATACCAATGACTTGAAAGCAGCGATCGATTGAAGTTCTTTGATGTTCGTGAATGAGTCCATCTGTGGAGAAAATCGAACGGGAGAATTGACTGTCTGCCCGCTTGTCCGATCAAGCCCACGATAGCTTCTGAAACCGAGAGAGTATGACGTATCGCTCACCGAATCCAGCGTGATCTCCATCCCAACCTGATAAGTAGTGGCGATGTCCCGAAGAGCATCGTAAACAGGTCCGTATGGTATACCCACACTGATGTTTGCACCTGCGGAGTCATAGGCGTTCAATCCTAACCCTGGGATTACGAATTGCTGTGGATTGGGAACTCCGATAGGAATCGACCCATTTAGGTATTGACTTCCCTGGCAACACATGTTGAAAACGATCGTCCAAAGGATCAATCCAGGTGGACGGCTGTCAAGATACCAGTATTTGTCCTCATGCGATGCAGAAACTCGAATGAAACGATTGTTTAGCCATTTGAGAAGAGAGATACCTGTTACCTTCAGACTGTCTGGCTGAATATCGAACGTTTCGAGCATCATTATACTTTTAGATCCTTCAAGACCTAGAAATGTTCCAGGAGCTAACTTTTTAATCATCTCGGTTGTCGGCTCGACGACCATCTCTACTTCATTGTCACCATAATATCGCTCAGTCCAGATAATCGAGTAGAATTCATCGATCATGTCTGTCTTGTGGAATCCTCGGTCAAGCGTATAGGGCTGCATCATAGCCCTCCGAAGCGCTCATAGAATGTGAGCTCCCAATCCTGAATTCCTTGATCGGTGATAACAGAGAAATCATTGTCTCCCGGTTGAAAAAGAGGCCATTTCGATCCTTCTTGTATTTTCGAGAGAAGATTCGTGATAGTGCCGCCGCCAATACTCACATTTTGACTGTACTTTTGCATCGGGATCGAGCTCATGATGAAGTAAGATGAAGAATTGACCGTAGAAGTCACGTTGAAGTAGTTAATCTTTGGATCTCCAACTTGGATACCGATTGTAGTAGGTGCAGTTCCTGAAGAGAAAGAGACTTTGACCACTATCCCAGCTTCAACACTTCCATTGTATGTAATTACTGTTGAAGCTCCTCCAGAACGTATTGACTGACCAGTGATCACCTTGGGATCCACTGATGTAAAGTAAGGATCAGGGCAAATAACTGAAATGTTGAATTCTTGGTCCTTGCTGAAGATACTTGTACTTACATCTTCAATAATTCCAGAGATCTCTACTGGAGAAACGGTATCGTCGTAGAAAACAAGACGAATCTGACGTTTGGTCATGAAATAAGAGTAGATAAGCTTTCGAAGATCGTCGTAATGCCAGGTGTGCCAATCAGGATTCGGATGAATTGTAAGGACGATGTTCCGATTAGGAACGTTTCCACCTGTGTAGGCTGATCCGTCGACTGACCCGAACAAGGAGGTGTTTACCGAAGCTTTTACTGGTTCTAGTCCGTCGATGTTACGAATCTGCACCAGATCGGTTTCAGGTCTGCCATCTGGATCCAAAAGCAGAGTAGGAGCAGAAACCCACGAGCTGTATGCCTTGACTTCGGTTAACACTTAGACCTCCTTAGGCCCTCCGAAGAGGGCCCGTAGAGTTAGGTGAGAGCGAGCGCCGTTCTGAGCTGCGACAGCTGATTCTTGGTCTGCCTGTAAATATCCACTTCGCTCAAAGCGGTCGGAGAATAGTTATTCTGTTCGAATGTCACCGATGTAGCGGCTTTGGAAACATCCGTCTCGTCGATTTGAGTGGTGGGTGTCGAAGCAGAAATTCTGGCTGCTTGACCATAGGAGGCTGAAGCGGTGATCGGCACTGTGTTCGTCAATGCCGACAGCTCCTGAGCTTGTGTTTTAACTTGACTGAGATCTAAGATTGGGGTGATAACAGGATTTGGATCGATTTCTGCGGCCACACCTTCGGAAATATCCCTCATAGATTGTTTCATCGCCGTTAATGCGTCCTTGGCAGCGCTATCGGCGGCGTCTGTAACAACTTTCGAATTATCGGTGAATCCCTTGGCCATTCCTTCCATCGAGAATTTACCAATCTCAGCGAATTCTTCGGACGGAGACTTGATCTTGAGCTCTTTCTTCAAAGCTGCGATCATCTGACGACCAATCTTGGTCATCTCTTTGCGAATATCGGATTCTTTGTCTCGTAGACCTCGAATGATACCTTCCGCACTTGCGATACCCGCATTGTAAAGGTTGTTTCCGGCATTTGTTGCAAGAGTCTGAGATACGGTTGCTAGTTGTGAGTCGAGAGTATTCAAGCTTTGAACAGCAGTCCTACCACCTGACAAGAGTTGTTCAGCGAAACGTTGATCTGTAGGACCCTCGGAAAGAAGCTTCTGATAAGTCACATCGTCAAGGCCTAGCTTTCTCAGTTGCTGCAGAGTGGATTGATATGCAGCGACCGTAGTCGTCTGAGTTTGCAGTGACTTGACGTATGTAGCAAGCAGATCGACTGAGGTACCCTTGGCGTTCAGTACCTTACCGGCGACCAAGTCATCGAAGGCAGACTGTGCGTCCAAGACTGCCTTTTGCGCCTGGTCGATTGCTGCCATATCAGGCTCAACAGCACCCTTTGCTTCAGCTAGGTTAGCCTTAGCCTCTTTGATTTTGTCTCTGGCATCGGCAATCTGCGAAGTCATCGGGTCGCTGATATCCGGAGGAGCAGCGTATTGCTCTTTGAGACCTGCGATAAAGTCAGAACGCTGCTTCTGTAGATCGTCCAAAGTCTTGTTGGCATCTTTCAGCTTGTTGGCGACCCTGTCGTAATCGTTTGCAAGGGTGATCAGTTCTTTCTTCTCATCTTGCAAGCTCTTCGTCAAAGTAGCACGAGCAGCTATAGAGCGATCCAAGACACTTTGGTTTTGGGCAATAAGATCTTCGGATTTTTGGATGGTGTCGGCATACTCCTTGTGCACTGCTTGAATCGCAGCAACTCGATCGGCCTCATGCTTGTATTTCTTCTGATTGATCTCGTGGATCTTGTCTGCCTCGTCCGACTGTTCTTGTCTAAGCTTCGCCGACTCATTCTTGATCGTCTCTCGAGCATCTCTGATCGCATCGGACAGCTTGGTATTCAAATCGGTAAAGGCACCGCGAATATCATCCGCAGAGCCTCTAAGTCCTTGAGCAAATCCCTGTCCGACAAACTGTCCAATCCGATACATGACCTTGGATGGAGAGGCGGTTTGGAAGGTATCGTTGAATCCATTGATAACAGTTTGAGATGCAGCAACTGCTGAAGCATAAGCTTGATTAGCATTCTGGTCCATACCCTTGACCAAGCCTAGGATGATATTCTCACCAACGTCATAGGTAACTTGAGATGGTGAGTGAACAAGAGGAATCTTGTGTACAAGACTCATCGCATGGCTCATGATACCTGAGATCGTGTTATATAATCCAGCGGCTGCGCTGAGAAGTCCTCCAGTCATACCGTTGATGATCGCAACTCCGACATTCATACCAGCAGCACGCATCTCACCTGAATGAGCATTGATCCCAGCGGCGACACCATTCAAGAAATTGATAATCGCTACCATACCGGCATTGATGAGCTTGTTCGACTCTTGTTGAAGCGTGTTGATAAACTTGATCATCGCATTGACAGCAGCCGTGACAATTCTGCCACCGGCATTCCCAATACCTGTTACAAAGTTAACAATCACGTCCGTAGCCGCAGATATAACTTTCGGCAAGGCATTCGCAATACCCTCGATGAATTTGGCAAGCACGGATAGGCCAGCTGTAATAAGTCTCCCGTACTGACCCGCTACAGTGACGATAAATTTAGTGATAATATCGACCACTGCGCTTGCTACATCCGCAATTCTTGCCAGAATACCCTTGACAAACTGCGCGAGAAGTTTCTCACCGGCGTCGAGGATTCTATTTAGATTGTTCGAAACCGAGGTGATGAATTTGACGATGATATCTGTTACTGCTGTCACGAGCGGACCAAGATTGTCTCTTAGACCATGAAGCAAGGCAAGAAGAAGATTGAATCCCGCTTGGATGATCTTCCCCTCGTTGTTCTTCAGAACAGTCAGTGCT
>Ga0126375_10000594_pt1 | contig 10245 bp, 6 predicted proteins | sample PanSoiMetPlot_14_FD_109577 | JGI IMG/M metagenome (GOLD analysis project Ga0126375, IMG submission 109577) | Tropical forest soil microbial communities from Panama - MetaG Plot_14 | ecosystem: Environmental > Terrestrial > Soil > Tropical forest | place: Panama | collected 2016-02-17 | reverse complement strand
GTGAACATGAGCCTCGGTCGGCCAGGCACGCTCGACGACAATCCCGCGCTCAGAGCTTCGGTGCAGGTCCTGTACAACGCGGGAATCGTTGTCGTCGTCGCAGCCGGCAATGATGCCAGTACCGAGGTGAGCCAGCAGGTGCCCGCGACATATCCAGAGGTGCTCGCGATTGCGAGTACCACAGCCGCCGATGGAACCAGCGCCTGCCGCTTGCACCCCGGTGCCGTCATGGCGGACACCGCGTCGTACTTCACGACTGACGGCGCCTACAACGGTCTGACTGGTATCGGCGTGACCGTGTCGGCGCCCGGCGAAGACAACGAAACCATCAACAAGGCCTGCTTCCTCGGTTCGGTCGGGATTCTCTCGACACGCCTGGGCGGCGGGACGACGCGGATGTCAGGCACGAGCATGGCCGCGCCGCACGTCACCGGCGTAGCGGCGCTCATGGTTCAGAAAGCCGACGGCCAGGCCGCGTCGCTCACTCCCGAGGACGTTCGTTCGCGGTTGCGATTGAACGTCTCTTCTCCGGGTATCGCACCGCTCGACTCGCCTGCCTCGGGCTACTCCTTCGATGGCGAGCGGGAGGGCGTGGTCTCGGCGGCAGGAGCCCTGTAGTCAAGACGTTGATTACGCGCGGCCGGGCTGGTCCCGGCCGCGCGCTCACGATCTTCGACCGCGGCTCTCACTATGCGCCCGGCAAACTCATGTAGCGAGTGTCTGCCGTCGTATCGCAAATCCGAATCTCAGTAGCCGCTGGTCGGTCGAATTCCATCTCGTCAGCACCGTGCGGGACTCGCGAACGACCCGCGCTGTCGTCTTCGATGACCTCGTCGGCGCGGTCCGAGGGCGTTGTTCAGCGCGCGCGTCCCTACGTGCGAGCCGGTCGAGTAGCCGAGCCGGACGACGACGAGCTGACGAGAAGGCACGACGAGCATGATCTGGCCCCCGGCCCCCAGGGCGTAGTAGGCGTCCTCCTGAGCACGCAGTTTACGTGCACCCGCGTAATCCGCTGATTTGCCGAAAGCGACTAGCCCGCCCAGGCGCGATAAACGGTTCCGAGCGCGCCGCGAAGCCCCAAGCGAACCGTTTCCCAGTCCGCGCGCGGGTCGCCGAGCAGCACGATGTAGCCGACGGGCGTGCTGCCGAGAAATGCGGAGCCGCTCACGCTTGCGAACTGCGCGGTCGGGAACTTTCTACGCCGGAGGCGCGGCCCCCGCAGCTCGAGCTCGCGCCCCAATGCGGCCGCCAACGCTGACAATGGCTCGGCCTCGACTTCGCGCGGAAGGTCGGCGGCGATCAGGAGCCCATCGGGAGCGACGACGAACCCGCCGATGATGTGGTCGAGCTTCAGCAGCTCGGCAAGTACGCCCTGGAGGTCGCGCCCGCCGGCGGGTCGCGTGACGATGGCGGCGGTGCTCATGCGAACTCTGACCGGAACCTGTGCCACACCCGCTCGAGGTGCCGGAGAGCGGTCGTGCTCTTCATGTCGCGGTCGAAGGACAAAGTCAGGAGCGCTGTGTCGTCCGAGCGCAGGTACGTCGTCTCGACCGCGCCCTCGATGACGGCGTGACGCAACGGACCGAGGCCGGCACGCCCGAGCATCGCCGTTGCCACTTTCGAGAGCCTTACCGCACGAGCGGCGACTGCGTCGGTCCCCGGCTCATGCGGTACGGCGACGATCTTGGTTGCGTCGGCTAGCGCGAACAGCGCTTCGCCGCTCTCAGCCGGCAGACCCAGACGGTGAGCCTCGACCGCCCCGTTTGGTGTGGCGTAGCGCTTCGCGTGAGCGGGCGCTAGGAGGCCGCGGGCGACCTCGAGCACAGCGCGCGCCTCTGGCAAGTCCGGATAGCGCGCGAGCGCTCGGCTGAGAAGCGCACAGCACGCCGCGGCCTCACCGTCTTCGAGCTCGATTCGGGCGAGCCCGAGTAGCGCTCGGGGCTGCGTCGGATCCAGCGCGAGCACTCGCTCGAACGAGGCCCTCGCCCTCCTGGTCTCGCGCAAGGCCATGTGGAGCGAGGCCGCGAGCAGATGGCCTCCGACGTTCCGCGGATCGTGGAGGAGCGCCTTGTCGACGATGCCGGCCGCGCGCCGGTAGCGTCCCTCGTCCCGAAGGCGCCGTGCCTGTCGGAGCGCCAGTGCGCTCGTCGGCGGTCGCTTGTCGCCTCGGACCCAGTGCCAGATTTTCGCGAACAGCATGGCGCGTTTTTCGGGCCGTTCAAGATCTTTGCCACCTACGGTCAGCGCCCATCGGCCGCTGATCTCGCACGGTTGACGACGGAGCGCCACGCTAGCATGGCGCGGTCCTGACAGAAGTTGGTCACTGAAACGGACGAATTGTCACGGGGACGAGCCCGGGGCGACTCGAGTCGCCTTACTATCCGTTTGTTCGAGCGCAAAGCGGCGCCCCACCGACGCTCGCGGCTGGCAGATGGGTTGCCCCGGGGCGCACCACTGGACACGCCCACGGCCTCGATAGCAAGACCAAGAAGATCCGGTCCATCTCCATCAGCCGCGGCCGCGGCTCGCGCGCCTTCCACACGGCGAGTTGCTGCCGCAGCGCCAGGTTATCGAGCGCCAGCTTGCGCCGCGTGCGAAGACAGCTTCCCAGTGTCCAAAGAATTCGGAGCCATCGAATCATGACGGGCCAAATAGTAGCCCTGGGCGAAACCTAGGCGGGAACAGGAAGGGCCTTGGAGCGTGGGTTATGAGCCCTTTTCGAATCGAGACTGGAGAGGAAGCGCCACAAACAACGCCTCGTGAATTAGCGCTTCCTATCTCGTCGGCCTTTGGCGCTCTTTGGGGTTCTTTGGGAGCAACTTCCTGGGTGAAGTCTGGGTGAAGTCGCGCGAAGTGGGTGGCTCACTGCCCACGGCTCGTGGGATCGACGCCAGCGAAAGTGAGGAAGTCGATCATTCGGAAATCCCCAGTCACTCGACCGCGCGCCGTCGGGAGTGTGGGCCTCCAGTGTCCCTGATGAACATAGGAATCTGAGTCGAGTTGCAGGAGCCCGATGATGACCTCCCCGACGATGCGGCCGCCCACCGGCCCGAGATGCAGGCCACCAGCCATGACGGAGGCTTCTTTCAAGATGTAGACCCAGAGCGGCGTGGACTGGTCGAGGCCCACGCCATAGATGCTCAGCTCATTCAGATCCGCCTTCGAGAGCGTCCGCACGCCCATGGCCCTGGCGATGCTCTGGCCGGATGGCAACTGCCAGGTCACGGCGCGGAGCAGGTTGCGCTGGGGAAGCGCGGCCGGCGGGTCGCCGGACGCAATCGCCCCAAGCGGCAGGTTGAACAATGGAGTGGAGATCCTCGTGTCGATCAGCTTGTTTGGTCTCACGTCTTCCCCGAGGGTCCCCGCCTGGCCGCCCGGGCGAGGAATAGCACCGAAGTTGAAGAACGTTTGCCATCCAATAAACCGTCGGCTGGCGCGGACGCCGCCGCGCAGGTCGATGGGATCGCTGTCGCCTTCGCCTGCGGGGTCGAAGATCATGCCAAAAAATGGCATCGGCTGGTTGGCTGCGTCGCGGTCCCCGGCAAGGTTCGCTCGGTACGAGGGCCTTACCATGCTATGGCCGAAGCGGTACGCGGCGCCCTGGAACTCGACGGGAATTTGGGCCACCTCCGGCCGGTAGAATCTCCGTCCGCGGCGGAGGATGTCGTCCACCATGTCGTGACCGATGAAGAGCGGCAGGAACTCGTGAACGATCATCCACTGGTAATGCCACGTGGTCAGCTGGCGTGCGCGACGGAACACCTCGTCTTCGTCCGATCTCAGATTGCGGTCACCGTTCGTGATGAGGTCCACGACCCTGTTGTGGAAGCAGAGGAAGGCAGCATGGAGGCCGCTGATCATCAGGTTCTCGTCGTTGCGGGGGTCGGCGATGATGGCTGTGCCATTGCGGTCGCGCGGCACGTCCTCGAAGAGGCCGCCGGTCTCGACCCTGAACTTGGTGGCTCGCCGCCGGGACCGCCGCTCAACGGCCACGTAGAGCTCTGGATCAGCGTCCGGCCCTCCGCCATACACGGCGTCGAGGTCGAGGGCCGGCGTGCGGGAGTTGGCCGAGTCTGCCGGTTCCGTCGGCACGCCGAGGCGCGAGGACAGGTCAAACGTCATGTCGTGATCCATGAACTGCCCCATGAACGTGGTCCCGGCCGTGTGCGTAGAGTTGTTCGGGTTGTTGACGCTGAGCGAAGGGTCCACGATGAGAGCGACGGGACCAGCCACAAGATTGTCCTTCGCGTCCAGGAGGCCCCCCGGTTTGCCGATATCCCGCAGGGCGGCCTCGAGCGCTGGGCTCGCCGTGGCGAACGGGGGAAGCTGGGGAAACATGCGTCCGAACCGGTCGTCTCCGAGGACGAATCGACGAACCCGTTGTTGCGCGTAAGCAGCATGGGAGCCGAGAAGGCTCGACGTGATGACCACTACGGCGCCGGTGCCGATCGTCTGCAGCAGCGTCCGCCGACTGATCCACTTCGGCTGATTGGTGGTCATGTGGCCAACTCGATCTTTCCTATCGAGGCGGGGTAGGCATCGCGGAGGAGTGGTGATCCACGATCATCCAACTCTCCCCGTTCTTCACGAACGTGAAGCTGTAGCGCGCCGGCAGCGTCTTCGTTTCTCCATCTTTGGAGTACGAAAACGTGTAGTAACCGGTGTTGACGGCCGTGTTGCCGTACACGCGGATCAACTGCTGCCCGAACGCGACCTTCAAATTCGGTAAGACGCGGAAGGCCGTCACGAAGTAGTCGCGAAGTGACGCACGGTCTGCTCGTACGGTCGGAGACAGTGTTCCCCAGAGCACGCCGTCCCTCGCGTACAGCGCAAGAACTTTGTCGGGATCGTTCTGTCCAAGGGTCTGGGCCCATTGGATGGTGGCCGCGCCGACGTCGTCCTTTGAGTCTGCCGCGGCGAGAGAAGCGATGACGAAGAGCGCGCAACCGAGTACGGGTAGCCCAGCTGACGTCCAGGGACGAAGTTTCATTCCTGCTCCTCCTTTTGGTGGGACCTGCGACCCATCCGAAAGGAGCGGCGAGCAAAGCAGAGACCACGCCGAACCTCATGTACGACGCGCAGATAGCATTGTCCACGATGGCGAATTGGTGAAAAACAGCCACTGGCCAACCACCCAGCGGGGTCTGATAATCGCCGCATGGATGGCCTTGGCGAGCTCATTGGCCAAGCGCCCGTGATGGACGCTCTTCGCGAGCAAATCCGTCAGATCATCGCGCGAACGTCGGCGAGTCGGCGACTTCCACCGATCCTCCTCCAGGGCGAAACCGGCACCGGGAAGAACCTGGTGGCCCGGGTGCTCCATCGGACGGGCCCGCGCAGCGGCCGGCCGTTTGTCGACGTGAACTGCGCGGCGATTCCTGCAAACCTGCTGGAAGCCGAACTCTTCGGCTTCGAGCGCGGCGCCTTCACGGACGCCCGACAGCCCAAGCCCGGTCTCTTTCAGGCCGCACACGGTGGCACCATCCTGCTCGATGAAGTCGCACTGCTGTCCGACGCCCTGCAGGCCAAGCTGCTGAACGTCATTGAGGAGCGGCGGGTGCGCCGCCTCGGCAGCACGCGCACCGAGCCCGTGGACATCTCGATCGTCGCCGCGACGAATGAAGATCTTCTGGCGGCAGTCCACGCGCGTCGATTCCGCGAGGACCTCTATCACCGTCTCGCGGTCGTGACGCTGCGTCTGCCGGCCCTTCGCGAGCGCCGTGACGACATTCCGACCCTCGCCGAGCATTTCCTCGCGCGCGCCTGTCACGACTACGGACTTGCTTCGAAGCGTCTGACTCCGGGCGCGCGGGCCGCACTCCGCGCGCACCGATGGCCGGGCAACGTCCGCGAGCTCGCCAACGTGATGGAGCGTGCGGCGCTGCTGGGGGAGACGTCACACATCGATTCGGACGCGCTCGATCTGCTCGCGGACCGGTCCCGGGTGGCGCCGGCGCTACCGGCCGCGGCCCTCGACGCGCAGGTCGAAACTTTGGAGCGCGAACAGTTGCTCCAGGCGCTCGAGGCGACCCGATGGAACGTCGTTCGCACCGCCGTCCAGCTCGGCATCACGCGCGCGATGATCAGACATCGGATCCTCAAGTACGACCTCGTCCGCCCGTCTCGCCGCGCGCGCCGTCGGTCTCCTGCGGCTTCGCCGCCTCCACCGGTCGAACGCCCTGGCGCGTTACCGCCGGCAACGCTGCGGTGGGAACCTCGACTCGTCGTGCTCCTGATGGCGCTCCTCGACCCCAGCGGCGGCGCCAGAACGAGGGCCGAGCTCGGAAAGGAGTTTGGTCTCGTCGTCGAGAAGGTTGAGAGCTTCGCCGGTCGTATCGAAGAAGCCGGCGCGGCGCGCCTCGTCGCCGCGTTCGGCGTGGAGCCGGCGGAAGACGCCGCGCGTCGCGCCGCACTCGCGGCCTTGGCGATTCGCAACGCTCTCGCAGGGACGCTCCGCTCAGAGAGCGACCCTGCCATCGCACGCCTGGTGATCCATGCCGACCAATGCCCGGTTGGCAATGTCGGCGGCCGCCCGCAGCTCGACGTCGACGCGAAGCGACGAATGGTGGCCATCCTCGACGTACTCGGAGAGCTCTGTGCGGTGAACAGCGTCGTCGTCAGCCCGGAAGCGAGCTCGCTTCTTGATCGGCGATTCGATGTCGAAGAGATCGATCGCGGCGACAACCGGAGCCCCAAGAACTTCCGTCTACTCGGCTATCAGCCGCACCGCTTCGGCTCTCGGGACCACGCCGCGCCGTTCGTTGGCCGCCAAGGGCAGCTTGCGGCGTTGCGAGATTGCTGGGACGAAGCCCGCCGCGGACGCGGCCACCTCGTCGCCGTGATCGGCGAGCCCGGCATCGGGAAATCGCGGCTTCTCCGGGAACTGCGAAGCGCAATCGGCATTGGCGGCATGACATATCTCGAAGGCCGGGCTGAATCGTATGCCGCCGGCATTCCGTACTACGCGCTCGTCGATCTCCTCAAAAGCCACTTTCACATCGACGAACACGACGACCCGGCGGTCGTCGCGAGCAAGGTCACGACACAGTTGCGGGCACTCGATCACGCTCCGGCGAGTGACGTCGCACCGCTGCTGGCCCTACTCGACGCGCCCGTGCTCGACTCCGACTGGACCATGCTCGACCCCCCACGGCGCCGACAACGAACGCTCGACGCGCTTACGCGTTTCGTCCTCCGCCTGAGCCACGTGTCACCGACGCTTCTCGCCGTGGAGGACCTGCACTGGAGCGACGCCGAGACCCAGGCGTTCGTCGACAGGCTCATGATGAGCGCGCCGTCTGCCACGCTCATGATTCTCGTCACGTATCGCCCCGAGTTCGCGCACGGCTGGGGCAACCGGGAATGCTACAGGCAGATCCGGCTGGATGCGTTGCCCGCGAAGACCGCCGAGACATTGCTCGACGCACTCCTCGGCACCGACACAACCCTCGAGCCCTTGAAGCGAACGCTGATTGACCGAACGGAAGGCAATCCGTTTTTCCTCGAGGAAAGCGTACGGATGCTTGTCGAGACGCGCGTGCTCAGCGGCGTGAGCGGAGCACACCGGTTGGAGCGGGCGGTGTCGACGATCGACCCCTCGCCGACTGTCCAGGCCGTGCTCGCCGCCCGTGTTGAGCGGCTGCCGGTTGGCGCCCGGCGACTGCTGGAGGCGGCATCCGTGATCGGCAGGCAGTTCTCGTTACGACTCCTGCAAGCCATTGTCGAGACGACAGAAGATGAGGTCGTGCATGGCCTCTTGACCCTTCAAACGGCTGAGTTCCTGTACGAGAGCGCCGGCTTTCCGGAGGCCGAATATTCGTTCAAACATGCCTTGACACAGGAGGTCACCTACCACAGCGTGCCCGTTGAGAGCCGACGCGCACTCCATGCGCGGATCGTTGAGGCGCTCGAAGGTCTCTACCGCGAGCGACTCGGTGAGCAGGTGGAGCTTCTCGCCCACCATGCCGTCAGTGGTGAGATCTGGGACAAGGCTGCGACGTACCTGCGTGAGGCCGGCCTGAAGGCGTTCCTGCGTTCGGCGAACGCTGACGCGATGGCGTATTTCACGAGGGGACTGGAGGTCGTCAAAGTCCTTGACGCAACCAGTCGCGACGGCCATGAGCTCGGGCTCTTGCTGGCGCTCGGGCCCGCGATCCAGGCGGCGAAGGGCCTTGGCGCTTCGGAGGCCGAGCGGGTGTTCACCCGCGCGCGAGAGCTCTCCGAGCGCCGCGACGACCCCGTTGCGGCGTTCCAGGCCCTGTGGGGTCAGTGGATGGTCTCCGCGGGGCTGGGGCGGATCGAGCCTGCCCGTCGGATCGGAGGTGATCTTCTCACCGTCGCCGAACGGGCCAACGATCGAGCGCTCGAGCTCGAAGCCCACCACGCGATGTGGGCGACCTCGTTCTGGCTGGGTGAGGTCACTGCGGTACGGCAACATGTCGAGCGTGGACTCGCACTCTACGATCCCGATCAGCACAGCTCGCTCGCATTTCAGTACGGCGGTCACGACCCGGGCGTCTGTTGTCGCTGGTTTACGGCTTGGAACTCCTGGCTGTTGGGTTATTCCGTTCACGCTCACGCTGCTTGCGATGCGGCGATTGCGCTCGCCGAGCGGGTCGCTCATCCGCCGACGATCGCCATCGCGCTTGCCTGGTCATGCGGCCTGCACTACTTCGAGCAGGATGCGTCGGCGACCGAACGTTACGCGCAACGCCTCATCGCTCTGTCCAAAGAGCAGGACCTGCCCGCCTGGGAAGCGGCGGGCAGGATTTTCCACGGTTGGGCCCTCACCAGCGCGAGAACAGGCCCGGCGACCATCGAGGAGATTCGCGACGGCCTTGCCGCGGCTCAAGCCGCAGGAACACTCATGCCGATTGCGCCGCTGTACAAACTCGTTCTCGCCGACGCGTATCTCAATGACGGTGCTTCCGATGAGGGACTGCTTGTGATAGACGAGACGCTCGCTGGTATGGCAGTGACCGGGGAGCGAGTCTGGCATAGTGAATTCCACCGTCTCAAAGGCGAACTGCTGCTCGCGCGCTCGCCATCGAATCATGAGGCGGCGGAGCGTTGCTTCCGTCACGCTCTGGAGATCGCGCGCACTCAGCAGGCACGATCCTGGGAGCTCCGAGCCGTCACGAGCCTTAGTCGGCTTCTGGCGCGTCACAACCGTGCGGATAGCGCGCGACGAATGGTGAGCGAGCTGTACAGCTCCTTCACCGAGGGCTTCGACACCGCCGACCTTCGGCGGGCTAAGGAACTGTTGGATACGTTGTCCGCGCCGTGAAAGTGAACTGAGGCGTTCCTCGGATTTGAACCGACGACCTTTGGGTTATAAGGCTACGACTTGTCCCGACGCCCCCAACGATCCCCAATGACAGCGGTCATTTAAGTCTGCTTTGGAAGCGGCGCCTTCGGTCCCTATTGGGCGTCGTTGGACCCGGTTCACGGCCAAGACACGGCCAAAATCACAACCAATGAACCCGCCCCATCGGGGGATTATGAGCGTCGACGAAGTGTCTACCGGTCGCAGGAATCTCCCACGAATTCCCCTGCATTAGATGGAGGGCAAGCCAAGCTCCTCAACGCCGATCTCCTCGCGACTGCGGCGCATGACGGCCCGTGCGATCACGGCGGAGAGCTCGCGGACGTTGCCCGGCCAGCGGTAACGCCTCAACTCGTTCTCGGCATCCCTCGTCAGCCGCCGGACTTCACCCTGACGTTCGGCCAGCCTCGCCGTGAAGACACGCGCGAGCGGCAGGATGTCTTCGGGGCGTTCGCGCAGCGGCAACAGGACGAGCGTGGATCGCGCGAAGCGATCCAGCAGCTCCGCGCGGAAGGTGCCGCGCCGGACCAGGTCGGCGAGATCGGCGTCGGTCGCGGCAATGACTCGAACGTCAAGTGCTCTCGCGTCGCCACTACCGAGGCGTCGCACCAAACCGCTGTCGATTGCCGCGAGCACCTTGTCCTGCAGATCGAGCGAGAGCTCATCGATATCGTCCAGGAACAAGGTGCCGCCGTCGGCGGCCTCGAACAGCCCTGGAGCCGCCCCCGCGGTGTTTGGGGACATCCCGCGCTCGTAGCCGAACAGCTCGCGGTCCAGCCGGAACGCCGGCCCGGCTGTGCAGTCCACCTCGACGAACGCGCGCGACGCACGACGGCTCAGCATGTGGATCTCCCAGGCCACCACGCCCTTGCCCGTCCCGCGCTCGCCGGCGACCAGGACGGGGGGCGCCGCGCCCAGCC
>Ga0126375_10000593_pt1 | contig 10253 bp, 13 predicted proteins | sample PanSoiMetPlot_14_FD_109577 | JGI IMG/M metagenome (GOLD analysis project Ga0126375, IMG submission 109577) | Tropical forest soil microbial communities from Panama - MetaG Plot_14 | ecosystem: Environmental > Terrestrial > Soil > Tropical forest | place: Panama | collected 2016-02-17 | reverse complement strand
GCGTTCGCGCTCAACGCGATCGTGGCGCTCGCGGTGATCGCGCCGGTCGCGATCCCGCTCGTCCGCGGCCGCCGTGCGCCGAGACGCTAGCTGCGACTACCGCATCGCAGCCGCGCGAATCGACTCCGCGCGGATCTCTTCCGTGAGGCGCGCCTTGTAGGCGGAGAACTCGGGCGAGGTCTTGATCGTGTAGTGGCGCGGGTGCGGCAAGTCGATGGCCACGTCGCTCTTGATCCGGCCGGGACGGGCGGTCAGCACGGCCACGCGGTTGGCCATGAAGATGGCCTCGTCGATGTCGTGGGTGACGAACAGCACCGTCTTGCGCTCGGCCTCCCAGATGCCCAGCAGCAATTCCTGCATGAGGGTGCGCGTCTGGTTGTCGAGCGCGCCGAACGGCTCGTCGAGCAGCAGGATCTTCGGGTCGTTGGCGAGCGCGCGGGCCAATGCCGTGCGCTGCTGCATGCCCCCCGAGAGCATCTTGGGATAGTGGCCCTCGAAGCCCGTGAGACCGACGCGCTCGACGTAGTGACGCGCCAGCCGCTCCTGCTCGGCGGCGGGCACGGCCTTCTCGCGCAGGCCGAAGCAGATGTTGTCCTTCACGGTGAGCCAGGGAAACAGCGTGTAGGACTGAAAGACCATGCCGCGATCCGCGCCGGGGCCCGTCACCGGCGCGCCATCGAGCAGCACGCGGCCTGCTGTCGGCGTGTCCAGCCCTGCCACGATGCGCAGCAGCGTGGACTTGCCGCAGCCCGAGGGCCCCAGCAGGCAGATGAAGTCGTTATCCGCCACGGCGAGCGATGTTGGCTCCAGCGCGCGCGTGGGTGGCCCCCCGCGCGGCCCGGGGAACGTCCGGCTCACCGCCTCGATGATCAGGCGTGACACGCGCTCAGGCGAGGGACCAGGGGAAGAGCCGCTGGTTCAGCGTCTTGAAGAGGTAGTCGGAGACGAGGCCGATGATGCCGATGACCACGATCCCGAAGATGATCTGGCCGGTGTCGAGCAGCGCCTGGCTGTCGGTGATCATGTGGCCGATGCCGCTCGAGGCGCCGATCAGCTCGGCCACGATCACGTACGTCCACGCCCAGCCCAGCACCAGGCGCAGCGTCTCGGCGATGTCGGGCGCACTGGCCGGCAGCAGCACGCGCCGCACGATGCCGGACGAGCGCGCGCCCAGCGTGTAGGCCGCCTCCACCAGATCGCGCCGCGTGCCGCCCACGATGATCGCCACCATCAGCACGAGCTGGAAGAAGGAGCCGATGAAGATCACCATCAACTTCTCCATCTCGCCGATGCCGGCCCAGAGGATCAACAGCGGGATGAAGCCGGAGGCGGGCAGGTAGCGGGCGAACGAGATGAAGGGCTCGAAGAACGCCTCGATCGGCTTGTAGGCGCCCATGAGGATGCCGAGCGGCACGCCGATGACGGCGGCGACGGCGAAGCCGCCGAACACGCGCCAGATGGTGACGCCGATGTCCAGATAGAAGCCATGGACCGTCAGCAGCCGCCAGCCGGCCACGACCATCGTCAGCGGATCGGCGAGGAACGTCTGGTTGACGTACCCGCCCAGCGTGGCCACCGTCCACGCCGCGAAAAACAGCACGAAGAACGCGACGCCGAGGGCGAGCTTGGTCCCCGTGGTGACGGGAACCAGCGGCTTCACTTGATGAAGCGCGTGTCGATGATGGACGCGATATCGGGCACGCTCTTGATGATGCCCAGCTCCAGCAGCAGGTCGGCCGCCTCCTTGCTGAAAGCCTGGATCTCGCCCGCGAAGAATTTCTCGTTCGCCGCGCGATCCTGCCAGCGCAGATAGGCCTGCGACTTCTCGAACTGCTCTCCCGTCTGCTTCACTGCCGAGCCCATGGTCTCGAAGCTCTTCTTGGGATCCTTGCCGATCTGCTGCACCGCCTCGAAGTAGGCGTCGACCATGCCCTGCACGAGCTTCGGCTGCTCGTTGATGAACTTCGGCGTGCAGCCGAAGGTGTCCATGATCATCGGATAGTCGAGCGTGGTGGCGATGATCTTCCCGGCCTCCGGCTTCTCGCGTACGCTCGACAGATACGGCTCGTACGTCATCGCCGCATCGTTCTGGCCGGCCAGGAAGGCCTGCGCCGCCGGCCCCGGCTCCAGCGTGGCGATCTTGACGTCCTTCACCGTGAGCCCGTTCTTCTTGAGGAACCACGCCAGCGTGAAGTAGGGCGCGGTTCCCGGCGCCGAGGCCGCCACCGTCTTGCCCTTGAGGTCGGCGATCTTGGCGATGCTCGGGCGCACCACCATACCGTCGGCGCCGAACGACTTGTCGAGCTGGACGACCTGCTTCGTCGCCACGCCGTTGGCGTTCCAGATGATCCACGTCTCCACCGTGGTGGCCGCGCACGGCACGTCGCCGGAGGCGATGGCCAGGTGCCGGTCCTTCTGCGGGATGAACTTGATCGTCACATCGGCGCCGTGCTTCTTGAAGATCCCGGTCTTCTCGGCCAGCGTGAGCGGGGCGAAGCCCGTCCACCCGCTCATGGCCACCGTGACCTTCGGCAGGTCCTGCGCGGGCGCGACGGCGGCGACGGCGAGCACGACGAGGGAAGCGACGACGGTGACGACGGCGTAGAGAGTCCGCATGACGTCCTCCAGGTGGAGTGCTGACAAGCGGGGGTAGTATACGGCGATGCGATCCGATCAAGACGTCCTCAGCCGCCTCCGCCACGTTCTGCCGGGTCATCTGCCGTCGTCGACCTGTATCGTTCCAGGTCGCGAACCGATTGTCGCTGGTCGCGTGTCTCATGCTCGACTGGAGGACTCGCCATGCCTGACGACTTCGAGTACATCTCGCGTGCACGTCTCGAATACCAAGAGGGGTACCGTCATGCCTACCTCGGTGAGGTCGCTGAGCCCGTGATCTACGGTGTGCAGGGGGCGCTGCGCGAATACTACGGCGCCAAGGAAGGGCCGCCGATCGCCTCGACGCTGGACCATATCGTCGCAGCCGTTGCCGGCTGAATGTACGGCACGCTGCGAGGCGCCCTGGCAGGGCGCAAGATCGCATTCGATCGAGAAGCCTACAAGGCCACCGTTGAGGGACGCATCGTTGGGGTCGGCAAGACGATCCGGATCCGGTCGATGCACGTGCACTACGACCTCACGGTGCCGCCCGACGCTGTCGAGGCGACGGAGAGGGCGCTGGCGGTGCATGTGCAGGGCTGTCCTGCCCACCAGAGCGTGAAGGATGCCATCCATATCACCTGGGCGGCCACACTCCGCGCCGGCGACCGCACGTTGACCGTTCAGGAGGAGAGCCATGCCGCTCCCGCCTAGGGATTTCAGTACGATCGGGCCGAAAGAAGGCCAGCGCTTTCCCGACGTGCGTCTGCGCGACCAGAAGGGCGGGCTGGTCGACCTGCACGAGTACCGGGCTGGTCGGCCGGCCCTGGTTGTGTTCTATCGCAGCGCGGAATGGTGACCGTTCTGCAAGACGCAGCTCGTCGAGCTGCAACGGGTCGCACCGGACCTGGCGGTGAACGGTATCGCTCTGGTCGCGATCAGCTACGACTCCGTCGAGGTCTTGCGGAATTTCGCCGCAGCGCACGGCATCACGTATCCGCTACTGTCCGACGAGGGTAGTCTTGCGATGCGCGGGCTCGGCCTCATCAACGACCGGGTCCAGGAAGACCACGCGGTGTATGGCATTCAGCCTAACGCGCGCCACGTCAACTTGCCGTATCCCGGCGCCTTCCTTCTCGATCGCGACGGCCTCGTGACCCACAAGCGCTTCTACGAAAGCTACCGCGAGCGAGACACCGGTACGGGCCTGATCGCACAGACCCTCGGCATCATCGACGAGCCGTCAGCGCCTGTCGTCGCCGCGAGCTCGCCGGTGACCGTACGGGCGTGGCTCGATTCGCCGACGTACGTGTTCTTCCAGCGCCTCATGCTCACCGTCGAAGTCTCGATCGACTCCGGCTTCTGCGTCTGCGCCGACCCGCCCCGCGACGGAGTCACGCCACTGTCGATCGCAATCGAGCCACTCGGAGGTCTCGAGGTCAACCCAGCGCGCTGGCCGGCGGCACGCCGCGTCGCTCGCCCGGGTTTCCACGACGGATTGTGGGTCCATGAGGGCGTCGTGCGCGGCACGGTGCCGCTGACGTTCGCGGCAGCGCCGGGGGGAGGGGATCACCTGGTGGGCGTCACCGTGCGCTACCAGGCGTGCGACGGTGCCTCGTGCCTGCTCCCGTCGTCGATCCAGCTGCGCGTGCCGGTGCGCGAGGCTGCGCTGATCGGCCGGTCCCTGCCGACTCCTGTCTCGAAGACCTGATTCCACGGGACAGCGAACGGCGCGACAGTCCTGCCGGGCCTCGTTGAGCCAAGCTGGTCGGCCCGCGACTGGCTGGGAGTTTCTCGACAAGTTAACATCCCTGTGACATCTTCGGCCGATCGCGTGTGTTACCGAGACGCGGCAGGAGGGCGCATTGCCGATGGCGTTTTCCGTTGGAATCGGACTGACCAACGAATGTAACTTGCGCTGTCCGCATTGCTACCGATCGGACATGGTCGTGGAACGCCTCACCCGCTCCGACGTCCGCACGGTGTGCGACGCCCTGAGTGTCGGCTCGATGAACCTTGGCGTCGGCGAGAATGGCCTTCACTCGGAGTATCGAGACATTCTCGAGGACCTGGCGACACGTGCCATCAAGACAAGCATCACGTCCAATGGTCTGAGCCTCCAGACGCTCACCGACGAGCAGCTCAGATGCTTTCATAGCGTGGAGCTGTCCCTGGACTTTCCAACGGAGCGCGAGCACGACGCCTTCCGAGGGGCCGGCAACTGGCGCACCGTGGTCGCGGCGCTGGAACGGTGCGCCGGCTTGAGGGTGCCGGTCACCGTCACGGCCGTGATGATGAGCATCAACTATCTCCGGCTGCCCGCGCTCACCCGCGTGGCCGCGGGCTTTGGCGCGAACCTTCGCGTCAACGTGTACCAGCCATCGAGGACGGATCGGTTCACGCTGACATACGAGCAGTTCTGGGACAGTTTCCGCGGCCTGGCCGCGGCGACTCGCCTGATCGCGACGACGGAGCCGGTCGTGGCCGGCGTGCTCGGGCTCGATGACTTCGCGGGCCCGGGTTGCGGCCGGTCGACGATCCGCATCGCGCCGGACGGCCGCGTCATGCCGTGTACATACTGGCCGGGCAGCCGTCTCACGATCGCTGATCTGAAGCGAGTCGGCGCGAACATCGTGGAGGCGGAGGAGTTCGCGGCGGCGCGCCGCGGGCCCACGGCCTGCGCGGGCTGTCCATGTCGTGGCGGATGTGCCGGTCGGCGCGCCTTGACCGGGCAGATCGACGCCGCAGACCCATACTGCCCGTTCGCTCGCAGAGAGCGGATCGTGCTCGATTGGGAGCGCGGTACGCGTCAGGATCTTCCGAAGGTGGGCAGCGCGTGCACGACCGTCGTGTCCGGACTTTGAGCATGACTCTGCCCGCGCGCCCCGCGGTAGTCGGTACCTTGCCGCGCTCGTTGTATTTGGAGACGACCAACCGGTGCGACTCGAAGTGTCAAACATGCATTCGCACGTTCACAGCCTTGGAGCAACCGGCCGACCTCACGCTGGAGCGCGTGCGAACCATCGTCGACCAGTTCCCGCGCCTCGATCGCGTCGTGCTGCACGGCATCGGGGAGCCCCTGCTCAATCCCGAGATCTTCGAGATCGTCGCGTATCTCAAGAATCGAGTGCCCTCCGTGCTGTTCAATTCCGACGCCATCGGACTGACACGCGCGCGGGCTATCCGGCTCATCGAGAGCGGGCTCGACGAGTACCGTGTCTCCATGGACGCGGCGACCGCGCCGACGTTTCGAAAGCTTCGCGGGGTCGATTGCTTCGAGCGGGTCACGAGCAACGTTGCGCGGCTCGTCGCGCTCCAGCGCGAAGTGGGCCGGACGAGCCCGCGGGTGTCGCTGTGGTTCACGGCGTCACGGGCCAATGTCGAGGAGCTTCCGGCCTTCGTGCGGCTCGCGGCTGATCTGGCCGTCGCCGAGGTCTACGTGCAGCGCCTGGTCTTCAACGGGCTGGGGCTCGCCACCGACGCCAACGCGCTTCACGGTCGGCTGCGGGCCCGCGAGCAGGCGCTGCTCGCCGAGGCGGAGGCGCTCGCCGATCGCCTGGGCATCGCCATGCGCGCCTCGGGGTTGACCACCCCGCTCGCCAGCTTGAACGGCGGTGCCGAGGATATGCGGCCCTGGGCGGGTTGCCAGCGCCCGTGGAACCTCGCGTACGTCACCGCCAACGGCAACGTCCTGCCATGCTGCATCTCACCGTGGGTGGCGCGGGACTATTCCGGGCTCATCCTCGGCAACGCGTTCAGTCAGCGCTTCGAGCAGATCTGGGATGGCGAGCGCTATCAGCAATTCCGCGCCGACTTCGAGAGCGACCGGCCGCCCGACCCGTGCCGCGGCTGCGGGCGGCTCTGGAGCATCTGAGCCGTGTCCTCGACGTCCTCGACGCCGAGCAAGGTGGCGGTCGCGATCATGGCGAAGGCGCCCCGGCCGGGCACCGTGAAGACCCGCCTGTGCCCCCCACTGCTGGCGAAGGAGGCCGCCGCCCTCTACCGATGTTTCTTGCTCGATAAGATCACCGCGGTGGGAGCGCTGGCGGACGCGCAGCCGGTGATCGCCTACACGCCGGACGATGCGCACGCGGAGTTCGACGACCTCGCGCCGGGCTTCTCTCTGGTCGCACAGCAAGGCCCCGACCTCGGCGCGAGACTCCACTCGACGCTTGCGACTCTGCTGGGTGCCGGCCATGCCGGTGCCATCGCCGTCGACAGCGACACGCCGACGTTGCCCGGCGACTTCTTGCAGCAGGCGGTGCATTGCCTGAGCCGACCCGGGCCCGACGTCGTGCTCGGGCCGACGGAAGACGGCGGATACTATCTGATCGGCGTGCGTCGCGAGCATCGCGAGCTCTTCGACGACGTGCCGTGGAGCACCTCGGACGTTCTCGATATCACGCTGCGCCGCGCAGCGAAGGCGGGCCTGCGGGCTGTTTGCCTGCCGGCGTGGTTCGATGTCGACACGCCCGCCGACCTGGCGCGGCTGCGGACGGCGCTCGACACCGCCGACGCGACGCCGGCGTGCCGGACTCGTCTCCTCCTGGCGAGCTGGCGACGGTGACCATCGCGCTGGGCAGGGCCGCCTGGGCAGCGGGCCTGGCGGCCTTGTGCACCATCGGCACGCTCGGGGCAGACCCGCCGCGCTTCCCGGCCGTGGATCGCCCGGTCGCGCCGATTATCTCGTCGGCGTACTCGACCGAGGCTGAACGGGACCGGCACGGTGAGGCAGAGCGAGTCATGAACCGGCTGGGCGTCGCGCCGGGAATGCGGGTTGCCGACATCGGCGCGGGGGATGGCTACTACACTGTGAGGCTGGCGAAGCGTCTGGGACCTGGCGCGACCATCTACGCCGAGGACGTGACGCGGGACTACCTGGAGCGGCTCGCGACTCGACTCAAACGCGAGGGCATCGCAGGAGTGACCCTCGTGCACGGCAAGCCGTCCGACCCACAACTTCCCGAGCAATCGATCGATCTCGCGATCCTGGCGCACGTGTATCACGAGATCGAGCAGCCCTACGAGTTCTTCTACCGGCTGCACCCGGCCCTGGCACCCACAGGCCGGATCGCCATCATCGACAACGACAAGCCCACCCATCGGCACGGAACGCCGCCGGCGCTGCTCCGCTGCGAGCTGGCCGCGGTCGGCTATCAGCAGGTCGACGTTCTCTCGCTGGCGCCGGCGGACGGTTACCTCGCGGTGTTCGCTCGCCCAGAGACGTTGCCCAGGCCGGAGGCCATCAAACCGTGTCGGAGCTGACGAAGACGGCTCGCGCTCTAGGGAAAGCCCGAGCCGGATCGCACACCGACGAGCGCCACCATCGCGGCGGGAGCCTGGTGCCGCTCGACGATGAATCCCGCGCGTTCGAGGTGTCGGGTCACGGCGTCGGGGGCGAGCCGCAACTTGCGGTAGACGCCCTTGCGGAAGTGCCAGCCATCGTGCTGCCGGACCCAGATGAGGTCGTGCACTTTCACGGTGCTGGGCTCGTACTCGAGAAAGCAGCTCATGACGAGCTCGTCAGAGGCATGAACCGGGATCACTCGATCGAGGTCGGACAGCTCAGAGCTGAGATCGCGGAACGTGAGGACGAGCCGACCACCGGCGGCGACTCGCGCCGCGACCCCGTCGAAGACGCGCACGAGATCGGCTTCGCACTCGAGATGCGCGAGCGTGTCGCCCATGCAGACCACCAGCCCGACCGCTGTCTGGACGAGACTTGCGACGTCGCGGATGTCGCCGGCGATTGCCCGAACGGGCAAGTCGTGCGCACGCTCCTTCAGCTCTGCCAGGAGCCGCTGACTGAAGTCGATGGCCAGCACGTGGAAGCCGAGACACGCCAGGGCGATCGACTGGAAGCCGGAGCCGCAGCCGAGATCCACGGCCGTGGCGGCGCCATGCTCGACCGTGACACCCAGACGCTCCAGCAATGCGCGCTGCTCGGCGACCTTGGCTTCGTAGTCGCCGAACATGCGCGAGTAGTGCTCGGCCAGCACCGTGTCGTAGTGTTCGCGCACCGACAGCATGTGGGCGGTCAGTTCAGCTCGACCGAGATCGGCCGGTCCTTCGGATGGATCCGGAAGAGGAGGAACTTGAACGCCTCCTTTGCGCCGGTATTGCGCCCGGCGTGTATCTGCCCCGGCGGCACATACGATACCGTGCCCGGTCGCAGCGGCTGCTGCGACTTGCCCTCCGTGTCGAGTGCCCCATTGCCCTCGAGCACGTACACGATCTCGTGACCTGCGTGGTAGTGCCGACCGTGCGCCCAGCCCGGCGCGGTCTCCAGCCGGGAGACGATCAGCTCGTGTTTGTCCATTCCGGCCAGGTCAGTGCGGAGAAGCACGGTCTCGGTGAACGAAGGCTGGGCCGCGACGAGGCGCTGGCCCATCGCGCCGATGCCGATACCAACCAACAACGTTCCGACGAGCAGCCACGAGCGGATCGCTCGACCTGCGAAGTGCATGACATCTTCCTCCGGGTCGCCGTTCGGATCGCGGACCATCGATGCGAGTTTATCCCAGCGCGGTGAGCGTGCACGCCGCTGTCGCCTGGCTCGGTGCACCGACAACCGGGCCTGCGTTCACGATCCTCCTGTTCGCCGGCGCGGGTCTGACCGCTTCGTGCTGGAGGCTGGCACAGGAGTCGAACCTGGTCTTGGCCCCGCGCACGTTCCTCGTGCTCTTTACCCTCGCGTGGCTGGCCTACGCGTGTGGTGCGCTGGTGACCGCCCACCTGCGCTCCCGCATGATGGTCGGGGTCATCCTGGCGGTAGCCCTCGTGAGCCGCGTGGTCCTGCTTGCCGCCTTGCCCTCGCTTTCCACGGACGCTTATCGATATGTGTGGGACGCTCGGGTGTCCAGTGCAGGGATCGATCCCTATGCGTACGCGCCGGCGGCGCCCGAGGTCGCGGGCCTGCGCGACACCAACATCTACCCGAGGCTGAACCATTCCACGTGGCATACCGTGTACCCGCCTGTCACGCAGGCGTTCTTTCGCGCGGTGTACCGGCTCGCACCGGACAACGTCCTCGCGATGAAATTGGCGCTCGGCCTTGCCGAGCTGCTGGCACTCGCCTCACTCGCGTTCCTGCTTCGCACACTCGACCTGCCCCTCGGCCGGCTCACGATCTACGCGTGGAATCCGCTGCTCCTCGTCGAGGTCTGGGGAAGTGGTCACCTGGACGCGCTGGTACTCGTCGCGGTCACCGCCGCAGCGCTGGCCTCCGCGCGGCGTCGCGATGATCTGGCCGCCATTTTCCTCGGCCTCGGCACGCTCGTGAAGATCTATCCCGCCGTGCTGCTCCTGCTGCTGCCCGGTCGGCGCCGCATCTCGGTCTGGGCGCTGTGTGCCGTCACCGTCATGGCCGGCACGATCGCTGCCGGCGGGCTCGGCCATTGGCCGATCACGCCCATCTGGCGCTACATCGCGGACGAATACTTCAATCCCGGCCTCGTGCGGACGTTCGTGAACGAACCGCTGCTGGCGCTGGCGGCGACCGCGGCCTGGGTCGTCGTGATCGCGTCGCGCAGACACGACGGCAGCCTTGCCGAGCAGGCGGGGGCCATGGCCGCGGGCGTCATCGTGCTCGGGGCGAACGTCTTTCCCTGGTACGTCGTGTGGCTCGTGCCGTTCTTGGCGGTCACGCCGTCCATCGC
>Ga0126375_10000592_pt1 | contig 10254 bp, 4 predicted proteins | sample PanSoiMetPlot_14_FD_109577 | JGI IMG/M metagenome (GOLD analysis project Ga0126375, IMG submission 109577) | Tropical forest soil microbial communities from Panama - MetaG Plot_14 | ecosystem: Environmental > Terrestrial > Soil > Tropical forest | place: Panama | collected 2016-02-17 | reverse complement strand
CGATCCCATGGAATTGGTGCACTGCCACATCGCGCGACAGCCGGTGCCACCTGGCCAGCGGCTGAAGGGTATTCCCAGCCCGGTTTCGGCGATCATCATGAAGTTGCTCGCCAAGACTGCCGAGGAGCGCTATCAGACGGCGGCCGGCGCCGAGAGCGATCTCCGGCGCTGCCTTGCCGAATGGGAGACGCAGCATCGCATCGACGAATTCTCGCTCGGCGAACAGGACACGCCAGATCGACTGCTGATTCCGGAGAAATTATACGGGCGAGCGCCCGAGATCGATACGTTGCTGACCATCTTCGACCGCGTCGTAGCCGGTGGCAGGCCGGAGCTCGTGCTCGTTTCCGGCTACTCCGGCATCGGCAAGTCCTCGTTCGTCAACGAGCTCCAGAAGGCCCTCGTTCCTCCCCGTGGTCTTTTCGCATCGGGCAAGTTCGACCAGTACAAGCGTGACATTCCATACGCCACTCTAGCGCAAGCGTTCCAGAGCCTCCTCCGTCCGCTCCTGACGATGAGAGAGGAAGAACTGAGCGGATGGCGCGACGCCCTTCGAGAGGCGCTGGATCAGAACGGACGGCTGATCGTGGATCTGGTTCCGGAGCTGGAGCTGATCATCGGAGAGCAGCCACCGGTTCCAGCTCTTCCGCCGCAGGAGGAGCAGGGCCGCTTCCAGCTGGTGTTCCGCCGATTCATCGGCGCATTCGCGCGGGCGGAGCATCCGCTGGCCTTGTTTCTCGACGATTTGCAATGGCTCGACGCGGCGACGCTCGATTTGCTCGAGGATCTGTTGACCCGGTCCGACGTGCAGCACTTGATGTTGATAGGCGCCTACCGGGACAATGAAGTCGATGCCTCCCATCCGCTCATGCGCAAGCTCCAATCGATGCGCGGCGCCGGAGCGATGCTGCGCGAGATCGTGCTTGCGCCCTTGGCTCGTGAAGACCTGGGCAGTTTGATTGCAGATTCTCTTCACTGCGATCCGCAGCGTGCTGCCCCGTTGGCGCAACTGATCCACGACAAGACCGCCGGCAATCCATTCTTTGCGATTCAGTTCATTTCTGCCCTCGCCGAGGAAGGGCTACTCGCCTTCGATCATGGCGAAGGGCGATGGTCTTGGGACCTGACTCGCATCCATGCCAAAGGTTACACCGACAACGTGGTGGACCTCATGGTGGGGAAGTTGAGCCGCCTGCCGCTGGTCACCCAGAACGGCTTGCAGCAGCTCGCCTGCCTGGGCAACAGAGCGGAGTTCGCAACGCTGCGAACGATTTTCCAGGGCTCCAAGGAGGACATGCACGACCGGCTTTGGGAAGCAGTCCGAGCGGGCCTCGTCTTCCGCGCAGAAGACTCTTACAGCTTTCTCCACGACCGGGTCCAGGAAGCAGCGTATTCCTTGATCCCGGAAGAACTGCGCGCCGAAACGCATCTACGGATAGGGAGACTGCTGGCAGCATACACCCCTCCAGAGAAGCAGGAGGAGGAGATTTTCGAGATCGTCAATCAGTTCAACCGTGGCCATCACCTCATCGTTGCAACCAGGGAACGCGAGCGGCTCGCAGAGTTGAACTTCATTGCAGGCAGGCGCGCGAAAGCTTCCGCGGCGTATGCCTCGGCGTTGACGTACCTCGCAGCGGGCCGGGCATTGTTGACCGAGGAGAGTTGGGACGACAGGTACGAGCTCAGGTTCGATATCGAATTCTATATGGCCGAGTGCGAATTGCTGACGGCAGACATGGCATCAGCCGAACGCCGGCTTTCGATGCTAGCCCAACGCGCCAGAAGCGAGCATCACGTCGCCGCGGTCGTACGCTTGCGCCTCACCCTCTATACCACTTTGGACCAAAGCGACCGCGGCGTGCAGGTCTGCCTCGAATACCTGAGGCGCGGCGGCACTGATTGGTCGTCGCATCCGAGCCTCGACGAAGTGGGGCGCGAATACGATCGCATCTGGAGGCAGCTGGGAAGCCGGCACATCGAAGAGCTCGTTGACTTGCCCCAGATGACGAATCCGGACCTGCTCAACGAGCTGGACGTCCTGACCGAGGTGGTGACGCCGGCCCTGTTCTTCGATGAGAACTTGTCCTCACTCGTCATCTGCCGCATGGTGAATCTCAGCCTGGAGCACGGAATCAGCGATGCATCCTGCTTCGCCTTCGTATGGTTTGCCATCATCGCGGGACCGCGCTTCGGCAATTACAAGGCCGGCTCTCGGTTCGGCCAGCTTGGCTACGAACTGGTTGAAAGACGCGGATTGAAGCGTTTTCAGGCTAGAACCTACATGTCCTTCGGGGATATCGTCATTCCCTGGACGAGACACGTCAAGACCGGCCGGGATCTGGTGCGTCGGGCTTTCGATGCCGCCTACCGTATTGGTGATCTGACCTTTGCGGCATACAGCCGCAACCACCTGATCACCAATCTTCTCTCAGCGGGAGATCCGCTCACGGAGGCGCAACGTGAAGCCGAGAATGGCCTCGAGTTCGCACAAAAGGCTCGCTTCGGTCTCGTCATCGACCAGATCACCGCGCAGCTCGGCCTGATCCGAAGCCTTCGTGGTTCGACGCTGGAGTTTGGCCGCTTCGACGATGAGGGCTTCGATGAGCTTCGATTCGAGCGCCGTCTGTCAAATGATCCTGGTCTCGCGGAGGTCGAGTGCTGGTATTCCATCCGAAAGCTGCAGGCCCGATTTTTCGCCGGTGATTACGCTTCGGCCATCGCTGCCTCATTGACTGCGCAACGGATGCTCTGGACGTCGCCCTCGCAATTCGAAACGGCAGAGTTTCGCTTCTATGGCGCGCTTTCCTACGCGGCATCCTGGGACTCCGCATCTCCCGAGGAAAGGAGGGGACATTTCGAGGCTCTGAAGAGTCACCACAGACAGCTCGAAACATGGGCGGAGCATTGCCCGGAGAATTTCGAAAACCGCGCGGCGCTGGTCGGCGCGGAGATCGCGCGAATAGAAGGACGCGTACTCGACGCCGAGCGCCTTTATGACAGGGCCATCCGCTCGGCGCATGCCAGCGGGTTCATCCACAACGAGGCGGTTGCCTGTGAGGTCGCCGGGCGCTTCTATGCGGCACGTGGCTTCGAGAAGATCGCGCACACCTATCTGCAAGAGGCCCGCTACTGCTATGTCCGATGGGGAGCGGATGGAAAGGTGCGTCAGCTCGATGAGGAACATCCGTACCTCAGGAAGGGAGAGCCTGCGCCTGGCCTGACGACCACGATCGGGGCACCGATCGAAAACCTGGAGCTCGCGACCCTTCTCAAGGTCTCGCAAGCGGTCTCGGGCGAGCTCGTGCTGGGAAAGCTCATCGACACGCTGTTGCGAACGGCCCTCGAGCACGCCGGTGCCGAACGCGGGCTGCTGATCCTCCCGCGTGGCGCCGAGCTGCGCATCCAGGCGGAGGCGAACACAGGCTGCGGTCCGATGACCATCCATCTGCGCGACGTGTCCCTCTCCGGGGCCGAGATTCCCGAGTCGGTCATCCACTATGCCGCCCGCACTCAGGAGCGCGTCATTCTGGAGGATGCCTCTGCCCGGGGCGCGTTCTCGCGCGACGAATACATCCGTCACAAGCGGGTCCGTTCCATTCTGTGCGTTCCGCTCGTCAAGCAAGGCAGGTTGATCGCAGTGCTCTATCTGGAAAACAACTTGGCGGCCAACGTCTTCACGCCGGCGCGAGTAGCGGTGTTGAACGTGCTCGCCTCGGCCGCTGCGATCTCGCTCGAGAACAGCCGGCTGTACCGCGAGCTCCAGGAGCGCGAGGCGAAGATCAGACGGCTGGTGGACGCCAACGTGGTCGGCGTATTGATCGGGGATCTCGAAGGTCGAATCTTCGAGGCAAACGACGCGTTTCTCCAGATGCTCGGGTACGCGCGGGACGACGTCACGTCCGGACGGCTCCGCTGGACAGAACTGACGCCGCCCGAATGGATGCCCGCCAGCCAGCGGGCCGTGACCCAGCTGAAGGCGACCGGGACGTGCGAAGTGTTCGAGAAGGAGTATTTCCGCCGCGATGGCGGTCGCGTGCCGGCGCTGGTCGCCGCTGCGGTGATCGAGGGTACCGCGACCCAGACCGTGGCATTCGTGGTCGATCTCACGGAGCGCAAGCGGGCAGAGGAAGAGCGCGAAAGACTGCGCCAGGCACAGTCGGATCTCGCGCGCATCAGCCGCATCACGACCATGAGCGAACTGACGGCGTCGCTGTCGCACGAAATCAGGCAGCCGCTCACCGCGGCGATGATCGATGCGAAGACGTGCCTGCGGTGGCTCGCCCGGGAGCGCCCGGACCTCGCCGAGGTGGGTGCGGCCGCCGAGAGACTCGTCGCTGCCACGACCCGTGCGGCCCAGATCATCAACCGGGTCGGTTCGCTGTACAAGAAGGGCGCTCTGCAGCGCGAGCCGGTCGAGGTGAACGAAATCGCTCTCGAAACGTTTGCGCTGCTCCGGAGCGAGGCCCTGAGATACGGCGTCTCGTTCCGCAGCGATCTCGCGCCCGACTTGCCACCCGTCCTCGCGGATCGCGTGCAGCTCCAGCAGGTCCTGATGAACCTGATGCTGAATGCGATCGAAGCGATGCAGGAAACAGGTGGCGAATTGAGCATCACGTCAGGACGGGAAGAGAACGGCGAGCTGCTCTTTTCGGTGAGCGATACCGGCGTCGGACTCCCGCCAGACAAGGTGAACGCGATCTTCGAGGCATTCTTCACCACCAAGCCGCAGGGCACCGGCATGGGGTTGAGCATCAGCCGATCGATCATCGAGTCGCACGGCGGGAAGCTGTGGGCCGAAAGCTCCTCGGGCCGGGGCGCGACGTTCCGTTTCAGTCTGCCGATCCAGGGCGACGAGCAGAATCCCCAGGCCAGTCACCCGCAGTGATCCATTCGTGATCACGTCTGACGAATCGTTGTCGACGAAGGGGACGACAAGCGGTCCCCTTTTCGAGTGAGCAGGTCGCTGGCGCGGTTGCTGCAATGACCGGGGGCCATGCACATGTCCAAGGCCCTGCGGTTGGCGACGTACTCTCTCGCGGCAAGCCTGTTGATTGCGGCGGGAGGCCCTACAACTTCAAAGGAGTATGCCCAAGTGAAGACGAAGAGCTCATCGATCAGCAGGCCGGTTACCCAATTGGAGTACGGCCCGACCGGCATATCGGACGGCGTGCACGGTGAATTGTATGCCGCGCCAGCGTATGGCGATCTTGCCCACGGGCCGCACGGCACGTTCATCAAGATGCCGGCCGGATACGTGGGCCCACCGCACACGCATACAGAGGACTACTGGGCCGTCGTGATCTCGGGCGTCATGGTGAACAAGACGCCGGACGGTCCTGACGTACCCTTGCCGGTTGGATCCTACTACTTCCAGAAGGGCGGCGAGCTCCACGTAACCAAGTGCATCTCTCCCAGCGAATGCGTCTTCTTCGTCAATCAAAATGGCAAATTCGTCTTCAACAAATGAAGCCCGCCCCACCGTGCCGGTGCGCCAGGAAGCGAACATGATCTCTGCGACATTCCCGTACCAAAAACAGCGGCGGCGGCTGCTCGGCAGCGAGATGGCGTACGTGGAAGTGGGAGAGGGCGACCCCATCGTGCTGCTGCACGGCAATCCCACCTCGTCGTATCTCTGGCGGAACGTATTGCCGCACTTGCAGCCAGTAGGCCGTTGCATCGCCCCCGACCTGCTCGGCATGGGCGACTCCGCTAAACTGCCTGTCAGCGGCCCCAGCTCGTATCGCTTCGTCGAGCACCGCCGCTACCTCGACGCCCTGCTCGAGGCCCTGGGTGTGCACGAGCGGGTCACTCTCGTCGTTCATGACTGGGGCTCGGCCCTCGGCTTCGACTGGGCCAACCGCCACCGGGATGCCGTGAAGGGTATCGCGTACATGGAGGCGATCGTGCGGCCGCAGGCCTGGGACCACTGGGACGGCATCGGACCGGAGATGGGTTCAGTCTTGCGGACGCTACGTTCCGAGGCCGGCGAGGCGATGGTCCTGCGAGACAACTTCTTCGTCGAGCGGGTCCTGCCGAAGGCCGTCCTGCGCCCGCTGTCTGGTGAGGAGATGGCGGAGTACCGACGACCGTTCGCCCAGCCCGGCGAGGGGCGACGGCCAACGCTCACGTGGGTCCGGCAGATCCCCATCGAGGGCGAGCCTGCCGACGTGGCTGCGATCGTGGCCGGCTACGCTGACTGGCTGGCGACGAGCCGTGTGCCCAAGCTGTTCGTGAAGGCCGAGCCCGGTGCGCTCCTCGCCAGCGGCGCGAATCTCGACTTTGCCCGCGCCTTGCCAAACCAGGCCGAGGTGACTGTCGCGGGGATCCATTACCTTCAGGAAGATTCGCCGGACGAGATTGGGCGGGCCATCGCCGACTGGCTCGGGACGTTGGGCTGACCACCCGCGGTGATCCATTCGGGATCAGGTCTTGACGAATCGGTGTCGAGGATGCGGACAGCAGCGGTCCCCGTTTCGAGTGCGCAGGTCGTTGGCGCGATTGCTGCACTGCAGAACGAGCGATGACCATCGTCATGGTCCATGGGGCGTGGGCGGACGGCTCGAGTTGGAGCAGCGTCATCCGCCCTTTGCAGGCCAAGGGATTCAAGGTGGTCGCAGCGCCGATTCCCTTGACGTCCCTGAGCGACGACTTCAAGGCATTGGATCGGTCTCTGGATCGCACGAGCGGGCCTGTTGTTCTTGCTTCGCATGCGTATGCCGGTGCGGTCATCTCGGCGACTGCCAATGCCCGTGTGAAGTCCTTGGTGTTCGTCGCAGGGCTTACTCCGGCCGAGGGCGAGACGGTGGCGGACGTCTTCTATCGTGAGAAGCCGCATGCGCTGGCGCCGCAACTGGCTCCTGACGCCTCGGGAACCATCTGGATGCCCGACGAGGGATTCGCATTGGCCTTCGCGCCAAACGCTACTCCCGAGCAGATTGCCTTGTTGAACGCCACGCAACGACCGATCGCGGTCGCGTGCATCCAGGAACGGTCGCCGAGGCCGGCCTGGATGGACAAACCCTCCTGGTACCTGATCGCCGAGGAGGATCGGATGATCCCCCTGGCGACGCAGCGTCATCTGGCCCACCGCATGAAAGCGCGCGTGCGCTCGGAAAAAATCGATCACATGCCCCTGATCACCGCGCCCGACACAGTCGTGGAGGTCATCCTCGATGCGGCGTCTGGGTGAAAGCAGCAAGTGCTTTGAAGAGGAGCAACCCGATGAGTGAGCTCTGGCGCCTGTCGGCAAGCGAAGTCGCTCGCCTCGTCAGGACACGCGAAGTGTCGGCCCGTGAGGTAGCGGACGCAGCGCTGCAACGGCTCGACTCCGTCAACCCGCGGATCAACGCGATCGTCGACTGCCGGCCGGATCTGGTGCGAGAGCAGGCAGAACGGCTGGACAGTGCGTTGGCCCGCGGAACCGATCCGGGTCCACTGGCCGGCGTGACGGTCACCGTCAAGATCAACACCGACCAGGCAGGGTTTGCCACGACCGATGGCAGCAGGCTGCTAGAAAACCGCGTCGCCAAATTCAATAGCCCCGTCGTCGACAATCTGGCGCGGACAGGTGCAGTGCTCCTTGGGCGCAGCAACTCGCCGACGTTTGCCCTGCGTTGGTTCACGAGCAACCTGCTCCATGGCGGCACACACACGCGCAACCCGCGTGATCCGCTGCTCACTCCCGGCGGATCCACGGGGGGTGGAGGTGCTGCCGTCGCAGCGGGCATCGGACACATTGCACTAGGGACGGACATCGGTGGGTCGGTGCGCTATCCCGCGTATGCTTGCGGCGTCCACGGGTTGCGCCCCAGCCTCGGGCGAGTCCCTTTCTACAACGCGTCTTCGCCCGAGCCCACCATCGGGGGTCAGGTGATGCACGTGGTGGGCCCTCTGGCGCGTACCGTCGAGGATCTTCGCCTCAGTTTGTCTGCCATGTCGGCTGCCGATCCACGAGATCCTTGGTCGGTCCCCGCCCCTCTGGAGGGGCCGCCCCTGCCACTTCATGCCGCACTGTGCCGGCGACCGGCAGGGCTGCGGGTCGCGCGCGAGGTCGAGGCGGCCGTTCTGGATGCGGGGCGGCGCCTTGCCGATGCGGGATGGACCGTGGAGGAAGTCGACGATACGCCGCCGCTGAATGAGTCGGCTGAAGTGAACGAATGGCTGTGGCTCGCGGATGGCTTCGCGCAGCTCGCGGACGCAGCAGAGCGCGAGGGCGATCCAGGCGCTCTGGCCGTAGTGGCAGGCGTGAGACCCCGGATCAAGACGTATCCCGCGGACGCCGTAGCCCGAGCGCTCGTTCTGCGCGCTACCGTGACGCGCCAGTGGCAGCTATTCCTGAATCGGTATGCGGTGCTGTTGATTCCAGTTTCAGCCGAGTTGCCCTTTCCGGACCAACTCGATCTGCAAGGCGACGCAGCGTTTCAACGAGTGTGGGATGCGCAGTTCCTGTTGCGAGCGACCCCTGCGCTGGGTTTGCCGATACTGGCGGTCTCCACGGGGCTCGTGGGTCAGAGTCCGGTGGGTGTACAGATCGTTGCAGGCCGCTATCGCGAGGATCTATGCCTGCGCGCTGGCGAGGCGATCGAGGCTCGAGGAAAACCGCCTGCTCCGATCGATCCGCGCAACTAACGAGCCGAAGACCGCGAGCCGCGGTGAGGTTTTCACCGGTGGACGAGCATTGGGGATACGCGGTGGAGCATCTCCGGGAGGAAGGTGACCTCGTCCTCTGCAGGGGCGCGACGCATGGCAGCCGGTCACCCGTCTTGACCGTGTCGCCAGCCGTCGAGCGGCCCGTGCCGGGAAGCCTCTTGCGACTCGAGCACGAATATGCGTTGCGGGACGAGCTCGATCCGGCATGGGCTGCGCGGCCCCTGGCGCTGGTGCGTGAGCACGGACGGACGACGCTGCTGCTCGAAGACCCCGGGGGCGAGCCGCTGACGCGTCTTCTGGGCGGCCCGATGGAGCCGGCGGCGTTCCTCCGCATCGCCATCGGCCTCGCTACCGCGCTCGGGCGCCTGCACGAGCGCGGCCTCATCCACAAAGACCTCAAGCCGGCCAACGTCCTCGTGCACGGTGCGAGCGGCGAAGTCTGGTTGACCGGGTTCGGCGTTGCGTCGCGCCTTCCCCGCGAGCGCCCGGCGCCGGAGCCTCCCGAGGTCATTGCGGGGACGCTCGCATACATGGCACCCGAGCAAACGGGGCGCATGAATCGATCGGTCGACTCGCGGAGCGACTTGTACGCTCTCGGCGTCACCTACTACGAGATGCTGACCGGCGCGCTTCCCTTCTTCGCGACCGATTCGATGGAATGGGTGCATTGCCAGATCGCCCGGCAGCCCGTTCCGCCTCGCGAACGGGCGGAGGAGGTACCCGGTCCGCTCAGCGCCATGGTGATGAAGCTCCTGGCGAAGAGGGCGGAGGATCGCTACCAGACGGCCGCGGGGGTCGAAGCGGACCTGCGAAGGTGTCTGCGCGAATGGGAGGGCCAGGGGCGCATCGAGTCCTTCCCCCTGGGCGCGCACGACGTGCCCGATCGGCTGGTGATCCCCGAGACGCTCTACGGCCGCGATCGCGAGACCCGGATGCTGCTCGAGGCCTTCGACCAGGTGGTCCGCAGCGGAACGTCACAGCTGGTGCTCGTTTCCGGTTATTCCGGGATCGGCAAGTCGTCGGTCGTGAACGAATTGCACAGGGCGCTCGTGCCACCGCGGGGCATCTTCGCCTCCGGCAAGTTCGATCAGTACAAGCGCGACATCCCTTATGCCACCTTGGCCCAGGCGTTCCAGTCCCTGATCCGCCCGATGCTCGGCCAGCGGGAGGCGGAGCTCGCTCCCTGGCGAGACGCGATCCAGAAGGCGGTGGGACCGAACGGTCAGCTCGTGGTCGCCCTCGTTCCCGAGCTCGAGCTGGTCATCGGACCACAGCCGCCGGTTCCGGAGCTGCCGGCGCAGGACGCCCAGAATCGCTTCCAGATGGTGTTCCGACGGTTCTTGGGGGTCTTTGCAAAGAAGGAGCATCCTCTCGCCCTGTTCCTCGACGATCTGCAGTGGCTGGACGCGGCGACCCTCGAGCTCATCGAGCACCTCGTCACGCACGCCGAGACCCGCTACCTGCTCCTCATCGGCGCCTATCGGGACAACGAGGTGGGCCCGTCGCACCCTCTCATGCTGACGCTCGATTCGATCCGCAAGACGCAGGCGGCGGTGCGCGAGATCGTCCTCGGACCTCTCGGACGCGACGACCTGGGCCGGCTCG
>Ga0126375_10000590_pt1 | contig 10275 bp, 9 predicted proteins | sample PanSoiMetPlot_14_FD_109577 | JGI IMG/M metagenome (GOLD analysis project Ga0126375, IMG submission 109577) | Tropical forest soil microbial communities from Panama - MetaG Plot_14 | ecosystem: Environmental > Terrestrial > Soil > Tropical forest | place: Panama | collected 2016-02-17 | reverse complement strand
GAACTTTCGGAAGGCGTCGACCGAAGAAAAGCAAAACAGTGCCGCCTGTAAGTGTTGCCGCAGCACCTGAAGAGAAAAAGGGACGAGCAAAGAAAACTGCAGAAACTGGAGAAGCCGGTGCGGCTGAATCTTAGACGCAACCAAACGCGCGAGACTGTCCTGCTGCGATCACAACACCTCGAGTTGGCCGAGCGCGGCGAGGCGCTGGCGCTCGAGTACCTCGAGCGAGCTGGTTATCGAATCGTCGCGGCGAATTTCAGTTTGCCGGTCGGACGTAACACTCGAGATGCGATCGTCAACGCGGAAATCGACCTGGTTGCTTACGACGGATCTACTCTTTGCTTTATCGAAGTAAAGACAAGAACGTCGGACGAAATTGCGGCGCCGCAGCTAAACGTCGATTTGCGCAAACGAAGGCAAATCGCGCGCGCCGCTCGCGCTTACCGAAGGATGTTTGGATTGATGGATGCGGCTTATCGATACGACGTCGTCACTGTAATCGCGAAACCAGTCGAGCGCCGGCCGCGTATTGAATTGCTGAAAGGCTTTTGGACTGACGAACAACTGCGGAAACGAACGTGGCACGCCCCGTATTGGGATTACTGACTGCCACGAAAAGGCACAAAAGACACAAAAAGAGGAACTGGGTTATCAAATTTTTGAGGTCGTGCAATTGAAAAATCATTTTGTGCTTTTTGTGCCTTTTTGTGGCTAATTGCCTTGTTATGGCTCACCGCTTTTTCGGTGCAAGGTTTTAATCGTATGACGCCGCTCGAACGTTACGTAGGACAGACGCTCGACGACAAATACCGGCTCGATCGTTTGCTCGGTCAGGGCGGAATGGGCGCGGTGTATCTGGCGACTCATCTTGGCACTGAGCGTTATGTGGCGCTCAAGCTTATCGCCCCACAATTCATGCGCAATGAAGAATTCGTCGAACGGTTCAAGCGTGAAGCTCGTGCTGCGGGACGATTGCGCCATCCGAACGTTGTCGACGTTACCGATTTTGGCTTTTCGGGTTCAGGTGCTGACCGCGTTGCGTACCTCGTGATGGAGTACCTCGATGGTTGCACGCTTAGTGATGTGCTCGCTGAAGAAGATCGTCTGCCGCTTTACTGGGCGGTCGATATTCTGGAGCAAGTTTGTGCCGCCGTCCACGAGGCTCACCAGCAGGGCATTGTTCACCGGGATTTGAAACCGGACAACATCTGGCTTGAGCCCAATGGGCTCGGCGGTTACCGTGTCAAAGTTCTCGACTTCGGCATCGCCAAGCTGGCCGAAACCAGCAGCCCAAACACGGAACTGATTCCTCCGTTGAAGCCTCAGCCCGACGCCAATGACGAAGTATCCACCCTGCTTCTTTCTCCTGAAGCGGCAACAGCGATTGCTGCAACCGGCGCCCAGCCTCCGGCAAAGACAATGCCGGCGCCTGCTAAAGATTTGGAAGCAGCGACGCTGATTCAGACATCAAACGCAAACGAAGCGGCTCAAGACAAGAGAGACAACAACGAACCCACGCAGTTGTTTCAAAAGGCGCGGACCACCGGCGCCGGTGCGCGACTAACTGCGGTTCCATCATCGACCGTCGCCTCGTCTGGTCTGACACGAGTCGGCGCGATTCTCGGAACTCCGCTTTACATGTCGCCAGAGCAGTGTCGGGGCGAAAGGCTCGACGCGCGGTCTGATGTGTACAGCATTGGCATCATTGCATATCAAATGCTGACGGGGTCGCCGCCTTTCACTGGCGAGACGACATCCATCATTCGCGCACACACCGAAAATGCTCCGGCTCCGGTTCGCACCTTCAACAAGAAACTGCCCAAGCGAGTTGCGCGCGCCGTGATGTGGGCGCTGGAAAAGGACAAAAATGCGCGGCCGCAAACGGCGATTGCTTTTTCCGGCGCAATGCGCGCGAACGCTGACGGATTGGGCGCGCTCTACCGGCGAGCATTCTCACTCTACAGTGAATACTTTCCTGAGTTTCTCAAGTTGTCTTTGCTGGCGCACATTCCCGTCTTCATCGTGCTGTTGTTGACACTCGCACTGCGACTTGCTGATAAGCAATTGAGTAAGCCGGCGACAATTGCTATTGCCATACCACTCGGTTTGTTGGCGCTGGTCGCAAGGTTCTTGAGCGGATCGATCATTTCGGGCGTGACCGCGATCATCGTTACTCAGCTCGCAGTCATGCCCATGAAGCCAGTCAGGTTGCGCGCGGCGTTCGACGTTCTGCGGCGGCGGTGGCGGCCATTTTTCAAGACTGGAATTCTGCTCGCCCTGCGAATCCTGCTCGGTTGGATCCTTTGCCTCGTGCCGGGGATCGTTATGACGGTTCGTTATTATCTGTGGGCGCCCGTAGTGTTAATGGAAGGACTGGAAACGAAGGCCGCGAGAGTGCGGGCCCGGGCCCTGGCCTCGCGTTCATGGCGAACGATCATCCTGGTTATTCTGATTCAATTCATGGTGCCAATTCTGCTTAGCACGATTGTCGGCGCTGTGATTGGCTTTAATGCCAGCGAGGAAATGCAACACAAGGTCCGTTTCAAAATCGTTACTCAATCCGCAGAGCTAATCAATGTTTTTGTCCTGCCGCTGATGTCGATCGTCCCAGCGCTTCTTTACCTGAAGATGCGACAGCTTGGCGGCGAAACTTTGAATGATGTGATGTCGCAGCTCGAAGACGCTGAAGGCGCGAAGAGTCTTTGGCAACAGCGGATGCACACGCGCCTGACGGTTACGCCACAGAGCCGCACGCCAACATAATCTATTTAACCCAGGAATTCTTACTCAGCCGCGTTACTTAACTGCGCTGGTCTCTGTGTCTGTGCGCGGCGGCGCGTTCTTCACGTACTTATCGAACCAATTCAGCCTTTCCCTCAGCACATGAAGCAAAGTCTCGCGTGCCGCGTAGCCATGCGCTTCGAATGGCAACGTTACGTAACGAACGGTCGCACCATGGCCTTTGAGCGCCATGTAGAAGCGCTCAGACTGAATCGGGAAGGTTCCCGAATTATCGTCGGCTTCGCCGTGCATCAGCAAAATCGGATCTTTCACGTTGTTTGCATACCAGAACGGCGACATCTTCGCGTAAAGATCCGGCACCTCCCAGAATGTTCTACGCTCGCTTTGGAAACCGAATGGCGTCAGCGAGCGGTTGTAAGCGCCGCTCTCAGCAAAACCGGCGCGGAACAATCGCGAGTGTGCCAACAGGTTCGCCGTCATGAACGCACCATAGCTGTGGCCGCCAACCCCGATGCGGTCGCGATCGCCGACGCCCATCTCGACAACTTTATCGATTGCGGCTTCGGCACTCGCTACCAGTTGCTCGACGTAGCGATCGTTCGCTGTCTCTCCCGGACCAACAATCGGCATCGTCGGATTATCGAAGATTGCGTAACCCGAGAGCAGCAGAAACATATGCGAATAACCGCTGACAATAGTGAAACGGTTTCCCGAGCCGGTAATTTGACTGGCGGAATCCGGGTCGCCGAACTCACGCGGATATGCCCACATGATGACCGGCAGGCGCGTTCCCGGTTTATATCCTGGTGGCAGGTATAGAGTAGCCGAGAGCTTCACGCCGTCCTTGCGCTGGTAGGTAACAAATTGATGAGTCACGCCACGAAGCTGTGGCTGCGGATCTTTGAATTCGGTTGCGGCGCGACGCGAGTTAGCGCTCAAATCGCGGACGTAGTAGTTGGGCGGATCATTCGGAGTTTCATATCGTGTCAGGATGGCTTTCGACTCATCGTCCAACGGCGCAACTACGGTTTCGTAGGATTTCGCATCGCTGCGAAACAGTCGCTCAGATTGAAGCGTTTTCAAATTCAAGCGATCGATGAAGGGGCGGTCCCCTTCCGGCGATGAGCCCAGACCAGTAAGGAAGATAAAGTCACCGGTCTGCATGACTGAGTCAGTCGCACCTCCGCCACCGAAACCGCCGCCTCCTCCACCGCCAAAGCCGCCGGCGCCACTATCACGCCGGATCACAGGAGTGCCCGGGTTTTCATACGCCGCATCCTGCCGGCGATCCCAAAGCTTGCGCGGCTGCTCGCCATTCTCGAGAATCCAGGTTCGGATGCGCCGGCTGGCGCGATCCGATTCGCTCAAGAGGGCAATCCCCTTCTCGGTAAACGCAACAGAAGCAAAACGCCATTCCGTTTTCGCGAACTCCGTCGGGGCGCCGCCGAATGGGGCCGCGATCGACATTACCTTATCGCGAAACGGCACTTTGTTTTTTAGGTCGCCACCATCCAGCGCTTCAGTCCAGATGACAGTTGCCGGCTCATCAGGACGCCAACGGATTCCCCGCGGCCCTGTTTGCACTCCAGTAAGTGGCACGCCTTCCCGCGAAGGCACATCCGCAATCTTGCGCGCGAGTTGATTGGCGCGCGACCAAACTTCAACATCCTCCGGAAAACCATTCATCGGGATTAGGTGAGAGAACGGGCGTTTGATTCTGGTGACGAGGAAGAATTCGCCACTGGGTGACGGCGTAACGCTGTCGATAATTCCGGGACTCGCCAGCAGAGTTTTGCGGCCACTCGCAATATCAATCAGCCCCAGCTGACTGGTGAAATAATATTCAAACAAATCGTCGTCATGGGTTGTCTTCAGCATGTCTTCGAAGGTCGCGACGGGTGCTGCTTTGCCCATGTTTTCCTGAATGTTCGGCCCCATGGGCACCGTGGGCGCGCCGGGCACCGGGCCCCGCATGCCTGGTACCCAGGTGCAAATCAGCGTCTTGTTGTCTCGCAACCAATCGCAGGGATCGCCCGTTGTTGCATTGAGTCGATCAGTTCCGCTGATCATTCTCGATTTTCCATTTGTACTATCGGCAATCCACAGCTCAATACCGTTGGTCTTCGTGTTGAGAAAAGACAAGTGCGTGCCATCGGGCGAGAAGTGAATGTTTGAAAGGTTTGCCTGGGCGGGCACGATAACTTTGGTTTCGGTCCCGTCAGAAATCTTCTTAAGTGTGATCGCGTAGATATTGGCCGTCCGCTGCGGTCCGTTCGTATTTGGGTTTATCCGCGCACCGGCGAGACGCAGTATGGGCTGTGAGAGTTCCGCAATGGTCGGATAGGCACGGCGATACGACAGCGCCAGGACCTGTTTCGATGGACTGAGAATCGCCGTTGGCAGTGGCTGAACGTCGAACGCATCTACAATCTCTTTCGGCGGAAGTTGATAACGTGGAGCGTTGGCGGATTGTCCAAACGCGACGGCCATTGCCATCACAATCAACAGCGTGGCGAACGCAAAATGCGCTTTTCGCATGGGAAGACCTCCAGAAGATTTCAGATTAGTTTGTTGTAGAGAGCGGATTCTATCAGAGTCCAGAACAAGATCGAAGGCAAGTGACAGCAGTCAGTCAGGATCCCAATGCGACAACTACTGAATTAAAGTTCGCGCTCCAACCGTTCGCAATTATCCCTTCACGAACTCATAAATGATGTGCAACTGCAATGCTGATGAAGTGATCTCTGGCCTGATCTCCTTCGCTCTGAGTTGCAGCGCTCCACCCGCAGGCGGAATGTCAACGCGAGTCGAAAGCTTCTCCAGCGTGAACAGCTCGACCGGGTTATAACGACGATCGATTGTTCCCTGGACCATGTTTAGTAACGGGCCATTCAAAAGGGCCGGCGTGTTGTTTAGATGGATGTTCCGTAGCTGAAAGCGCGCGACCAATGCCCGGCGCCCGCTATCGTAACTGAGCACAACCTCGGAATCTGCATAACCGGAAAACTCCACGCAACCCATCAGGCTCGCGTTGTAGGCGCCGGCGAATGCCAGCGGACCGACAATCCGACCCTCTTCAAACCTAACCGAAGTTCGCACGCCGTCCGCTTCGCGCTTCAATCGAATTTCACTCGCGCACTGGGGCGTAGACTTCGCGCCGCCGATCGTCAGCGCCATTGAGGGCTCGTTCAGGTTGTCGAAGATCGCAGTGAGAAATGAATTTAAGAATTGCTCGTTGACCGTGATGGTGGCTTCCGCCGGAGTCGAGTTTGCGGCACGACGCCCGCGAGTAGCCGTCTCCTGGGCGCCAGCATCGACGACATAAAAAAGCAGGACAAAAAGGGTCAAATAAATCGATTTAGATTTGGCTTTCATTCCTAAAATCCTTGCTTACCAGAAGGTGTTCATCGGTCAGGCCTGGCGTAAAAAGTCAGACCGAATTGCTCCGGCTCCGCCGTGAAGTGCGCAAGCGCTCCGCGTTTCCGCTATGCTCACGAGTACTCAGGCCTTGCCCGGAAAACTGGGCGTAGCCCAGAATTTTCATTGCACCTCCCGGAAGGCCAGAGGCCTACTGCATACGGCATAGCCCGCGTCGCGGACGACTTCGCGCAAACGCTTTGCGGTGCACTGCAAATTCACAGCCCGCTGCGAACGATGTCATGCAGTCGAATCAGGCCCACGCACAGTCCCTTATCATCAACTACCGGCAGGACGCTGATCTGTGATGGGCGGTCTTCCATCAGGCGGAGCGCATCAAAAGCCAGCATTTCCGGACTGGTGACCACCGGATTCTTCGTCATCAATTCGTCGCATCTGAGATTGGCGAAGCCAAAGTCGCGTGGACCGACACGCTGCAGGGAACGGCGCAGGTCGCCGTCCGTGACTATTCCCAGGAGCTGACCTTCGTCGCCTACGACATTAACTGCGCCCAACCCGAACTGTGTGATGGTCGAAACGATATCCATCCATGAAGCATCCGCTCCGATGGTCGGGTTCTCTGCGCCGCTGTGCATCAAATCTGTGACGCGCAGAGTAAGCCGCTTCCCCAATTGTCCGGCGGGATGATTGGAAGCAAAGTCGTCTTCGGTCAAACCCTTCGCGCGCATCAGCGTCATAGCGAGCGCATCACCAAGTGCCAGGGCGACTGTGGTACTCGTGGTCGGGGCCAGGTTCAGCGGACACGCCTCCTGATCAACGGACGCATCCAGCACAGCGTCGGCGCGCTTCGCAATCGTGGATTTCAAGCTGCCTACGATTGCGATCAGCGGCACTTCCCGGCGTTTGATGTACGGCAGCAGCTCCAGCAGCTCATCAGTCTCGCCGCTGTTGCTTAACATCATCACCACGTCCTCCGGCGTAACAATTCCCAATCCGCCATGCAGCGCATCAGATGGATGAAGATAGATTGCCGCGCTGCCACTGCTGGTCAAGGTCGCCGCAATTTTTTGCGCGATGATTCCGGACTTGCCGACGCCGAGGAGGACAATCTTGCCCTGGCAGCCAATGAGAAACGAAAGCACGCGATCAAGCTCCGCGGGTTGCAAACGCGAGGCGGTCTTGGCAATCGCATCGGACTCAGCACGCAATAACTCAATAACCTGAGAATAACCAGTCGTTTCAGTCATGCAGCACCTTGATATACGAGCATTGAAGCAATTTGCAAGTACAGGCGCTGCGATCAGTAATCTCGACCAAAACAAATGCAGCGTTAAACATGGACACTCCATGCTTGTTCGGCTAATATCGACTTCCCGAACTGATTGAGTTTTCTCAGTCAAATCGATCGCACTCGCAGGAGTTAGCTGATGCCATTCGCAAAGCTTTTGCCGCGTGAAGAACAGTATTTTTCACTGTTCGCGCAAATGACCTCTTACATCAATGATGCCGCGCGGACACTCGTCGAAATGCTGTCTCATCGTGACGGCGATTATCAGGAATACGTGCAACGAATTAAGAGCATTGAACATGCCTGTGACGATCTGACGCACAATGTCGCAACTCGTTTGAATCAATCATTCATAACGCCTTTCGATAGAGAAGATATCTACATGATGTCGAAAGCGCTCGATGATGTAGTCGATCTAATCGATGGCGCGGCCCGCTCAGTGGTTATGTACGACATCCACGAAACGACTGAGCCCGCCAGGCAACTGGCCGGCGTAATCCAGCGAATGGCCATGCAACTTCACGAAGTCGTCTCGATCCTGCAGAAACCAAAAGGTGTCACCGAGCGGCTGGTTGAACTGCATCGCCTTGAAAATGAAGGGGATGACATCTACCAGCGTGCCGTCGGCGGGCTGTTTCACGAGAACCGCGATCCCCTTGAAGTTATTAAGTGGAAAGACGTTTACGAGAAACTGGAAAACGCGATCGATCGTTGCGAAAACGTGGCGAACATTATTGAGGGTGTCATCATCAAACACTCGTAGGCAGGATTGGTTTTACAGCGCTCGGCCGGTTACACCCTGTCACTGAGCTATGTTATCGTTGTCACGTTAAGCGCCCGCGTAGCTCAGTGGATTAGAGCGTTCGCCTCCGGAGCGAAAGGTCGCAGGTTCGACCCCTGCCGCGGGTACCATGTGTTAGTAATCCCCCAAAATTGACGGTCGTAATGGAAAACCTTGCTGTACAGGATTATGGTCATCATTCTCTGCCGAAGATTCTGCTGGTGGAGGATTTTGACGACACGCGTTTGATGATGAAGATGTGGCTCGAGAAGCGGGGCTATAGCGTCATCGAAGCTGAAAACGGGGAAGAAGCTGTCAATCTTGCGCAGAGCGAAGCGCCTGATCTCATCATCATGGACGTCATGATGCCGGGCATGAACGGGCTTGACGCAACGCAACGAATACGACAGTATCAGGCACTGCGCCGCACACCGATTGTCGCTGTTTCAGCTTACGGCGCTGATGAGTATCGCAGCCTGGCCCTCGAAGCCGGCTGCAATGAATATGTTTCGACTCCCTTCGAACCGAGAGCTCTGGCAAGGTTACTTACCAGTCTGCTGGCGGGCGAAGAGTCTTCATATCTGAATGCTCAAGCATCCGTGCTCGAACATTAGACCTTTCATTTCCGTCATCTTCGCAGTGTTGTGCTGGTGCATTCCTGCAGCAGCACAGGAAGAAACCTGCTCCCTCAAATTCGATCAATTAAGAGAAACTCCCGAACTGTTCGGGTTTCACCTGGGCATGACCCTCGATCAGGTGAAAGGCCGTTCAGCTCTGATCAAGTTCGGCCCCGCCGACAAGTTCGGCGTCGTTAAAACCAGTATCAATCCACATTACGAACCTGGATTTGACAAGACGGAGTTCGCCGGCGTCCGCACCATCTCTTTGGATTTTCTCGACGGCAAGCTGGTCAGCCTGTGGGTTGGATACGAAGAGACGTTCAAATGGCCGAAACTTGAAAATTTCATCGCGAACTTCAGCAAGTCACTGAACGTTCCAGCCGATTGGCCGGCCAAACGAAATGGACGCGAACTAACATGCGACGGATTTTCACTCTCCGCCTCAATCATCGCCGGCGGACCGGCCCTTCGTATCGCGGATGAAATTGCGCAGAATATGATCGCCGAGCGTCGCGAAAAAGCTGCTGACGAAGCCGAGGCTGAAGTCGTTGGTGACACGCGAACCCTGCAATATTACCCCTCCGATTGTTCGGCCAAAGATGACGTACCATCAATCAGCCGAACAATCTTTAAGAACAAAGTCGAAGCGGAAAGTGCCGGCTACAAACTGGCCAAAGTCTGTCAATAGTGTGTTCCGATTCGTTCTGGGCGATTAAGAAACACCTGCCCCAAGGAGACAACTCATGCTGAAAGAATTCAAAGAATTTCTCGCTCGCGGAAACGTCGTGGATCTCGCCGTGGCCGTCATCATCGGCGCAGCGTTTGGCAAGATTGTCACGTCTCTGGTCGAAGGCATCATTATGCCGCCCATTGGACTGTTACTTGGCAAGGTTGAATTTGCCAGCCTGTTCCTCGTACTCGATCACTCGAAAGGCGTACCGGTGTCTCTTGCCGATGCCAAAGCGAAGGGCATTCCCGTTCTGGCCTACGGAGCTTTCATCAACGACATCGTAAACTTCGTGATCATTGCATTCGTGATCTTTTTGCTGGTGAAAATGGTCAACCGGATGAGGAAAGTAGACACGTCCACGAAAGATTGTCCGCGATGCCTGACAGCAATTCCGTTGGCGGCCTCGCGTTGCTCCGGTTGTTGCGTAGATTTGCAAGCAGCCTAGAAAAAGGCATCGGGGCACTTTTTCCTGTCCTTTGCGACTTTGTGCGGCCGATCGGGCGTCCAGGGGAAATTCACAACCAGGTTCAAAGGATTTTCGGAAACGGCGTGCTTTCTGATCCCTGCTTGACCGCTCATCAGGCACTTCTTAGAATGAACTTCTAACCCCGCCGAATCGTACAAGAGTTTTGCTGCATGAGGAGCATATTCGATGAGCACATCTTATCAATCACCGAGTGACGGATCTGAAGCCAAAGACGAGTTATTAGTTCACGAACACGAGTCCGAACACGAG
>Ga0126375_10000589_pt1 | contig 10290 bp, 8 predicted proteins | sample PanSoiMetPlot_14_FD_109577 | JGI IMG/M metagenome (GOLD analysis project Ga0126375, IMG submission 109577) | Tropical forest soil microbial communities from Panama - MetaG Plot_14 | ecosystem: Environmental > Terrestrial > Soil > Tropical forest | place: Panama | collected 2016-02-17 | reverse complement strand
CCTATGGAACTATTTCCAACTAGGAGAGTCCGTCCATCGCCCGAGCTTGGCCAGGGCGGCGTTTGCCGGGCCGCGATTCACCACCTGCTCTACCTTTGGTTTTTCGGCTTCCTTTAGCAGCCCGATTTCTGCCATCTTGTTGATGGTCACCTCCACCATCTCCGCGGGCATCCCATCATTCACCGGCCAGACCTTCGCAGCAGCCAGCGCGTCATAGGCCGGACTCAGCACTTCCTTCGGATAGCCTGTGTGCTTGCTCGCCAGCTCGAGCGTGCGCTCCTTTTCACGGTACATGAAGCGGTGAGCCTTGATGATCGCCGCGACGGCACGCGCGAGTAGATCCGCCTCCTTGCTAATCAATTCTTCGTTAACGCTGAAAGTGCCATACCAGTAGCTAGGCATGATCTCCCAAAGAGGAACCAAGGGGTGGAGAGAGGCCTTCTTTGTTCGAGCCATATACGCTTGATCGATATGCAGGATGGCCGTATCAATCTTGTTAGATATCAGAGCAGCAATGTAACCAGCGCTCGCCACCGGTACGTAATTCACGTCTTGCGGAGTGAGCCCGGCACTGTGAAGAACGGCCCGCGTCATCACCTCACGGAATGCTCCGACGTCCTGGATGCCAAGATTTTTGCCCCGAAGGTCGCCGGGCTTCCGAATACTGTCTTGCGCCGCCATGACAACCGTGAGCCGGTGGGCATAGCTGAAGATGGTGCGAATTTTTGCTCCGCGACTGATTACTGTGACGATCGGTTCGCTACTTGCCGCCACGACATCCACTCCCCCCGCTATACCTCCGCGCAATGACTGTAGGCCGGATTCAAATGCCGTCAGCTCGACATTGATTCCTTGTTCATCGAAGTAGCCAAGCTCTTTCGCTATGTAGACGCCGATGTGGGGCAGGTTCGGGGGCGTGACCGGCATTCCAATGACCAGCGACCGCCGCGGAATCTGTGCTCTCGCCATGCCCGCCGCCGCTACGGCAAGAAGAATGCCGAGCGTCATGATTGCCAGACGCTTTCGCATATTCTCCTCCTGAATCAAATACGGATAACGACCTTAAGGGCATTATCGATCCGCTCGACGTAAGTCCGAAAGGCCTCGTGAATCTGATCGAGCGCAAAGTGATGCGTGATGATGGGGTCTGCGAGAATTTTCCCCGCGCTCATCAGCGCCAGCGAGCGGCCGGAGTTCATTCCTCCTTCCCCCCGGGCGGCATAGATCCGCACGTTGCTCCGTACAGCGAGGTTCATGTCCATCTCCACCGGCCCGGTGTACCACGCCACCACACCGATGCGACCGCCGCGTTTGACGTTCTCGAGTGCTTCCTGCATCGAGGTCAGACCGCCCGCGCACTCAAGGACAGAGTCCGCGCCCTTGCCGCGGGTGATATCGCGGACGCAATCTGTGAGGTTCTCTTTGCGCACGTTGACCGTAAAGTCTGCGCCCAGCCGCTTGCCGACCTCCAGGCGGGAGTCACGGGTGCCACTCAATACGACCCGCTCCGCTCCGAGGGCCTTGCACAGTTGAACCGCTATGAGGCCGATGGGCCCTGGACCCAGAACCAAGACCGTCTCGCCAGCGACGTAGCCTCCCATGAGGTCAATCGCCCAGAGTGGCGAGGCGGCAGTGGTCACCATGCAAGCTTGCTCAAAAGTGACGTTCTCGGGCAACCGGTAGAGTGTGTTGATGTGGTTCACGGCGTACTCGGCAAAGCCTCCGTCACACGTGAGACCTTTCGCCCGATGCCCTTTTTCGAGATTGCCGTAATTCAGGCACGAGGTATACCAGCCTTTGATGCAGTTCTCGCAGCGCTCGCACCCTTTATGCACCTCGACCGCAACGCGGTCACCGACCTGGAACTCGTCGACGCCAGGTCCCAGGGCCGCGACGATACCGGCATACTCGTGACCCATAATAAATTCTCCGGCGGGTTGTCCCTGAAGCGTGCGGTGCAAGACCTTGACGTCGGTTCCACAAATCGAGGCAACTTCCACTTTCAGAAGTACCTCCCTGGAGCCGACCCGCGGCACTGACCGTTGCTCCACCCGCATATCATCGGCGCCGTGGAGCGTTACCGCCGTCATCATCTCGGGAATCGTCATCGCTCCTCCCCTTTTCGGACCAACTTCACGTCTCTATGATTCTCGCCCGGGCACCCGACGATCGCGACGATGTCGCCGCCCGAGCCGCGGACAAAGAACCGGTTAAAAAAGTAGACAAGTGATCCTATTCAGAGGCGGAAAACGTGTCAAGGCGCCTCGTTTCAGTGATAATCTTTATCTTGAAGGTAAGGCAATGAAGAATCGCCAAGATTCACTGAGAACAAGTAAACCGCGACGGAAGCAGGGTACTATCGTCTAATCATCCAACTGCGCTGAACTCGTGTCCCCGATATTTTTGAGTCCGTAAGGCGCGCGGGCTTCCGAATCAAGGAAAAAACCGATTTCTCATAATTCCAGTTCACCCGATTCGTTCCAACCCGCCCATGTACGGACGGAGAGCTTCAGGGATTATCACGCTTCCATCCTTTTTCTGGTAGTTTTCCAAAACAGCCACGAGAGTTCTACCCACTGCCAGCCCCGAACCGTTGAGCGTGTGGACGAAAATCGGTTTCCCCTTTTTTTCTTTGCGATAGCGTATCTGCGCCCGGCGCGCTTGGAAGTCTTCAAAATTCGAACAAGAACTGATCTCTCTATAAGCTGCTTGGCCAGGGAGCCATACTTCCAGGTCATAGGTTTTGGCCGAGGCGAAGCCTAGGTCACCGGTGCAAAGCTCCACCACGCGATAAGGCAAATTGAGGCGTCGCAGAACTTGCTCAGCGTCGGCCACCAATTTTTCCAATTCCTCGTAAGAAACCTCCGGCTCGGTGAACTTGACCAGTTCGACCTTATTGAATTGATGCTGCCGAATGAGCCCTCGAACGTCCTGGCCGTGGGAGCCCGCCTCGCGGCGAAAACACGGAGTATAAGCCACATAACGAAGCGGGAGTTGCTCGCGTTCGAGCATTTCTTCCCGGTGTATATTCGTCACCGGAACTTCAGCCGTCGGAATAAGAAACAACTCAGGATCCGCGATGCGAAAGGCATCCTCTTCAAACTTGGGCAGTTGCCCCGTTCCAGTCATGGCGCCACGATTTACTAAAAACGGCGGCAAAACTTCCTTATAGTGATGCTCCTGCGTGTGTAGATCCAACATGAAGTTGATCAACGCGCGTTCGAGTCGCGCTCCCGCGTCTTTGTAGAGTGCGAAGCGAGCACCCGCCATCTTAGCCGCGCGCGCGAAATCAAGGATATCCAGTTCCTCGCCAATATCCCAATGATTTTTCGCCGGAAAATCGAATTTAGGCGGTTCCCCCCAACGTCGGATTTCCTTGTTATTTTCTGGACTTTTTCCGATAGTAACGGTCGGGGCGGGTAAGTTCGGGACAGTCAACATGAATGTGTCGAAGCGCCCTTCGATTTCCGTAAGCGGTTTCTCACCATCGCGGATAGCCTCGGAGATTTTTTCAACTTCCTTCATGAGCGGAGAAGCGTCACTGCCTGATTTTTTCAATTTTCCGATTTCGGCGGATAGCCGATTTTTCTTTTCCTTCAGGCGCTCAATATTCGCCAAAGCATCGCGTCGCTCGCGGTCCAAGGACACGAACTGGTCCCAGTCGATCCGCGTTCCGCGAGTCGCCATCCGCTCCTTCACCCCAGCAAGATCTTCGCGCAGCAATTTGACGTCCAGCATACCAAACCTATTTTAGCTCGAATGCGTTCTCGATGTGTTCCACGGCTGGTTGCTGGCCCAGCCAAGAGATCCCCACGACATCGAATCTCGCTTCGCGGTTATGTAGTCCTTTCTCATTCAAGAAGAATTGCGCTGCCTGAATCATCTTTTTCTGTTTCCGGCTCTCCACAGCTTCCAGCGGATTGCCAAACAGGTGGTCGGAGCGACTCTTTACTTCGACAAAGACAATGACCTTGCGATCGAGCACGACGAGATCGATCTCCCCTCCCCGGCATCGGTAGTTGCGCTCGACGAGCTTGTAACCTTTCTGTTGCAGGTAGCGCTCCGCAAGTCTCTCTCCATCCCTGCCGAATACCTGTCGGATCTTCGACACATTTACCTCATAGAAAACAAAAAGCCACTGTCCGGCCCCGCCTGTTCACCGGACGCGTTGAGCACGGGTTGAAAGCTCCGGCGATGGACGGGCGATGGGCCCAAATGGCATAGTGCTTCGAGATGAGCTGCGCATCCGTATCCCTTATGGCCAGCGAATCCATATCCAGGGTAAATCCGATCCAGTTCTATCATGATCGCATCTCTAGTAACCTTGGCCAGAATTGACGCGGCGGAAATCGAAAGGCAAAGCTGGTCTCCTTTCACGATGGCTCTCTGACGGGGCAACGATCCGGCGAAAGGCTCTATGGCTTCGAATACTATTCGCGGAATGATCTGGCTTCCATCGACAAGAAGACAATCCGGTTGCGGTTGAAGCTGCCGCGATGCTTTCACCATGGCGCTGAAACTCGCCGCAAGAATATTGATGCGGTCGATTTCTTCAACCCCCACGACACCCAAACCCCAACTTAACGCCTTTTGTTTGATCACCGTTGCCAAATTTTCACGTTGACTGGCCGTCAACAATTTGGAGTCTTTAATGTCGGGATGCTCAAATCGCCGTGGCAGCACCACCGCTGCCGCCACGACGGGACCAGCAAGTGGCCCTCTACCTACTTCGTCCAATCCAGCAACGCAGTTGAAACCGCGAACGTAACTTTCTTCCTCGAAGGAAACGGATGGCAACGGTTCGTTGAAAAGCTCCGGCAATGACGGCTGGATTTCCTTCATCCACGTCAGTTGTAGCCAAAAGAGTTAGGAACTGCAAATAAACCCGAGGTAGTCTCGGCTTTGCCGAATTGGAATTGACGCTGTCCTTATGTTACAAAAACTCCATGAAACTCACTCGCGAAGACGTGCAGCGCGTCGCGACGCTGGCGCGCCTCCGTTTGACGTCGGAAGAAGAAGCGAGCCTCACTGCGCAACTGGATAGTATCTTGCTCTACATGGACAAACTAAACGAGCTGCATACGTCTCAAGTCGAGCCCTTCACCCATGCCGTAGATCTCGTTAATGCGTTGCGCGAGGATTTGGTCACCAACCAGCCCAACGCCGAAGCTTTGCTAGCCAATGCGCCGGAAAAAGATGAGACCTTTTTTAAGGTTCCCAAAATCATCGAATGAATCTTCACGCACTCACGCTGCATGAAGCCGCCGAAAAACTCCGAAAACAGGAGTTCTCGTCTCGAGAACTCACGGAGTCCGTCTTCCGCCGCATTGCACAGACCGACGATAAGATTCATGCCTACCTTACGCTCTGTCGCGACGCAGCACTAAATCAGGCTAGAGAAGCCGATCAGCGCCTGCGCCAAGAAAACAATTCTCCTGCGCTTCTCGGCATTCCCATAGCGATAAAAGATAATTTTCTTACCTGCGACATCCAAACCACGTGCGCGTCAAAAATTCTCGGCCGCTTCATTCCACCCTACGACGCGACCACGATCAAAAAACTCCGCGCAGATGGCGCGGTCTTCATCGGCAAGACCAACCTGGATGAGTTCGCTATGGGCTCCTCAGCCGAGAATTCAGCTTTCTTTCCTACACGCAATCCTTGGAACATCGAACGGGTTCCGGGAGGGTCATCCGGCGGTTCAGCCGCGGCATTAGCGGCGGACCAGTGCCTCGTCGCCCTCGGCACTGATACGGGCGGCTCTATTCGCCAGCCCGCAGCATGCTGCGGAGTCGTCGGGCTCAAGCCGACCTACGGTCGTGTAAGCCGCTACGGCATCATCGCCTTTGCGTCGTCAATGGACCAAGTCGGCCCAATGACTAAAGATGTTGAGGACTGCGCGCTCTTGCTTGAAGCCGTGGCTGGTTACGACTCTGCCGACTCTACGTCAGTGAACCGACCCGTGCCCCATTACACCGACGCGTTGAGGGATAACATCAAAGGGCTACGGTTGGGCATTCCCAAAGAGTATTTCGTTTCAGGTATGCAGCCGGAGGTCGACAGAGCAGTCCGAGATGCCGTTCGCTTGCTCGAAGCCAACGGCGCCGGGATAAAGGAGATCACACTTCCCCATACGGAGTACGCCATCGCGGTTTACTATATCGTTGCCACAGCGGAAGCCAGCTCTAACCTCTCGCGTTATGACGGCATGCGTTACGGCCATCGCGCCCCCGCTGGGGATCTCATCGACACCTACATGCGAAGTCGCGAGGAGGGTTTCGGCCCGGAAGTGAAGCGGCGCATCATGCTGGGTACCTACGTTTTATCGGCCGGCTATTATGACGCCTACTATCTAAAGGCGCAGCGGGCACGCAGACTCATCAAGAAAGATTTTGACGATGCTTTTCAGGGCTGCGATGCCATCGTCACCCCCACCGCGCCCACGACGGCATTCAAGATCGGGGAGAAAACCCAAGATCCGCTGCAGATGTATTTGTCAGACGTCTACACGATCTCGGTCAATCTCGCGGGCTTGCCGGCCCTGTCTCTACCCTGTGGCTTCGACGCTACCGGCCTGCCCATCGGGCTTCAAATTATCGGCAGACCCTTCGATGAAGCGACCATCCTGCGCGTAGCATACGCCTATGAACAATCTACACCCTGGCATAAGGAAAAGCCCGGTCTTTGAGCACGATGAAGTACGAACCGATCATCGGACTTGAAGTTCACGCCCAACTGCTCACCCGAGCGAAAATTTTTTGTGGCTGTTCCACCAAGTTCGGTAGTGAACCCAACAGCAACGCTTGCCCGGTCTGCGCCGGTTTTCCCGGCGTCTTGCCGGTGCTGAACAGAAAAGTGGTCGAATTTGCCATCCGCGCCGGTCTTGCGACCCACTGCGAGATCGCTCCTTTCAGCCGCCTAGCGAGAAAAAACTATTTTTACCCCGATCTGCCGAAAGGCTATCAGATCAGCCAGTACGAACTTCCGGTGTGCGCGAACGGATATATAGATGTCATCGTCAATGGAAGTTCGAAGAAGATCCGTTTGACCCGTATCCACATGGAAGAAGACGCGGGGAAAAATATTCACGATCTGCGCAGTGACTCCAGCCTCGTCGATCTCAATCGAGCCGGCGTGCCCCTACTGGAGATCGTCAGCGAGCCCGATATCCGCAGCGCCGAAGAAGCAGGCCATTATTTAAGAAGCCTTAGGGCCATCCTTCAATATCTCGCTATTTGCGACGGTAACATGGAAGAAGGCAGTTTTCGCTGCGACGCGAATGTTTCCGTGCGGGCCGAGGGAAGTCAAGCTCTTGGAACCAAGGTTGAGATCAAGAATTTGAATTCTTTTAAGGCCGTCGAGAAGGCGCTGCAGTACGAAATCAAACGACAGAGTGAAACACTTTCCGACGGCGGGATACTGATTCAAGAAACCCGCCTCTGGGACGACAATCGCGAGGCGACGCGGTCTATGCGATCCAAAGAATCGGCTCACGACTACCGCTATTTTCCCGATCCGGACTTGCTGCCGCTTGTTATCGACAAAATGTGGATCGAGGAGATACGCGCTTCCCTGCCGGAGCTTCCGGATGCCAGAAGAACCCGGTTTGAGTCGCAGTATGCCCTTCCCGCCTATGACGCAGAACTGCTTACCAGCCGCAAAGATATCGCCGACTACTTCGAGTCCGCGGTAAAAGGCCACGCAAACCCTAAGTCCATCAGCAACTGGGTGATGGGCGATTTGTTTCGCGTTCTGAAAGAAAGGAAGCTCGACGAGCAGCTTTATATCAACAACTGGCCTCTGCAACCGACTCAAATGGCGGAACTTGTTAGCCTTATCGATGAAGGCACCATTAGCGGCAAAATCGCCAAGACGGTTTTTGATACGTTGTTAGATTCAAGCCGTACTCCCCGGGAAATCGTGGTGGAGAAGGGACTTCAGCAAGTTTCTGACACCGCCAGTATCGAGGCCACCGTCGAACAAATTCTGGCGGCAAATCCCAAGCAGGTTGCGCAATACAAATCGGGAAACGAAAAGGTTTTCAGTTTTCTTGTTGGACAGGTGATGAAGGCGACGAAAGGAAAAGTCAACCCGCAAATGGCCAACGAGATCCTGCGACAAAAACTCAGCCAGCCAATTTAGCCGAAGACAACACCTTTCTACGGTGTTAATGAGATTGCGTCTGCCGTCGCCTCCGCAGCCCGACCCGAGTCTGGACGATACGCCTGGGGCAGATTGAGAACGATGCCTTTCAAACCTTCTTGCCCGAGGGTTTTCAGTCGCTGCTCTGCCTCAGAGCGTACCGCAAAGTTTCCAATTCTCACCCGGAAAGCGCTGTTCCCCGTTTCTGTCATGGACACAGCATAGCCCTGCGACGCCAGCTTTTCGGCCCATCGCTGCGCCTCATCCCGCTGCGAAAACGAGAGCTGAACAATATATCCCTCCAAGGCCTTGGGTGTCGGGCGTGGAAGTGATTTCTTCTCCTGAATAACTTCTTCAGGCCTCTTTGTGAGCAAAGCAATCTGTTCGTTTGTCGGCTTTTCAGAAACTTTCCCCGTAACCGCCGGAGCAGGTTGCATTGGTGCGGGCGCCCCCTGCAGCGTTTTCATGCCCGCCCTCTCGCTTGCAGGCTTATCAAGGGCCGGTGTTTGCGCTGCCGGGGCCGGCTCCTCGGCCGCCTGTATCGTTGTCGGCGCTTTAACTCCCGCCGTTGCAACCGGCGAAGGAGTTCCAGCCGGTTGTTTCTCCTTGATGAGCTCCGGTCTTGAGACAAACTGTGGCTTTTTTTCTGCCACAGCTTCGTTTTGGATTGTCGCCTCCCGCGCCTTTGTTTCGACCTTTGGCGCAGCGACCAGGGGTTCAAGTTTTTTCTCTCCCGCAGAGGTCACCGTATCCGGCTTTACAGTTCCCGTGTTGGATACCGCCGAGTTCGCTGACGGAGCCTGACTTAGACTCTCTTCTGCTCCCGGCTTAACTTTCGAAGCAGGTTCCCCAGTGACAACAGGTTTCGCCTCGGATTTTGGAACATACACCGGCGGCTCCAGCTTTTTTTCTTGGGTCGACGCGTTTGGCTCCGGCGCTTTTGTTATTTCCGTCTTAAGTATGACTGTGCCTGGTCCTTCGGCCTTGCTCCCGTTCTCTTCTCGGGCCGATGTCACTTTTGAGGGAGGCTGTTGCGTAACAGCTGCTGCTTTAGCCTCGGACTTTAAAGCGACTGTGGATGGTTGGGCCGCGCTATCTTCAGCCACCTTAGGCTGATTTTGCGCCTTCAGCGCGTCTGGTTTAACCGCAACCGAGCTTTTCGCGCCAGCATCCCCAACCTCTTCTTTGGATGGAATGCCTCTGGTAACAGGGGACGGAGAGACACCCACAGCCTGCGCCTGCGGTCGCGGAACAACGATCACCTGCTCCGGAGTTTTTTCGGCGAATGGCTTCGGCCCCTTTGAGGCCTTCGACTCCTTCTCTTTGGCCATAGCATGATTCTCGAATTTAGCATCACTCGCTTTTACATCATTTGACCCCACATCTTTGGAACCGGCGGATGGCGAAACAGCCGGAAGCTTGGTCTCTACCGATGAAACGATGATTTTGGATTTGGTGGTTCTTTCGTTGAACGGACTGTCAAGCTCTGGCGCTTCCTTAGTTTTCGCTTCCACCGACACCGGATCTTGAGATTTCGTTTCCGCTACGTTTTCTTCCTTAGGCCGCAAAGCACCCACGGCAGAGGATGACGAAACGGCGGGAGCTTCTAGTTTTGTGATAGGAGCGGTCACTGCAGGCTCAGGCACCAGCACCTCCGGGGAGCGCGCCGGAGCGCGAGGTTGTGGTGCTTTGCTCTCATTAACTTGGTCACGGGTTGCCTCGGATCTGCTAGTCACTGGCGCCGGGCGGGCGGAAGGCGGATTGAATGCCACGATGCGCTCGGCCTCGGCTGATTCGACTTTTTTCGTGGCTATTTCCGGCTTACCTACTTTCCCCGTTTTGTCGGCAAGGGTTTGTTCCTGGATCGGAGCACGAAAATCCGGCTTAGGCTGCACAGGACGATAGGTAACCAACCTCATAGGCCCGTCTTCCTCCACCACAAAGATCACCGCCACTTCTAGAAGGTCGTTTTGACTTACCTCTTGCCGCAAAAAGGCGCGCACTTTTTGCTTGGAAAAGTATGCCACCGCTCTTTCCAACGAAACCCGAGGACCGGAAGGCTCAGGAACAACTTTTCTCCAGGATAGGTTCAAGCCGTAACCACTGACGTCCTTTTCCTGATAGATGTCGGCGTCACTTGCGAGAATG
>Ga0126375_10000585_pt1 | contig 10328 bp, 8 predicted proteins | sample PanSoiMetPlot_14_FD_109577 | JGI IMG/M metagenome (GOLD analysis project Ga0126375, IMG submission 109577) | Tropical forest soil microbial communities from Panama - MetaG Plot_14 | ecosystem: Environmental > Terrestrial > Soil > Tropical forest | place: Panama | collected 2016-02-17 | reverse complement strand
TTTCTCAGGAGAAACAGAAAATCAACTCGTCTCGCCTCGCTGATCCCCTTCTGATACCCTTCAAGAATTTGCTCCTGTAGGCTCTCCGGAAGTCGCTTCATTGCTGCGAGAAGTGCGGGGGGCACCTCCCGTATGCCCTTGCCGGCGATCACGTTTCGCTGAGGATCAAGAGTGTAGACCTCGCTTTCGGGACTCGCCATCGCGTATGTGTCTTTGAGACCCGCGCCTTCGAGTTCACGGTATTCCGGGTCGTCTGGTTCAAAGTTAAAATCTCCTCCGACAAGGACGCCCACATAGGCGTCATTTGTATTCAGTTTCTGTATCTCCTTGAGGAGCCGACGAATCTCTTCAAGCCGTCTCTCCTGGCTCTTCTCCAGCTCGGCAACAATCTCTTCGAAGTCCTCACGTCGTACCTTTCCCGCATCCACGTATTCGTTAATTTTCTGTATGAAGAATGCATTCCGCTCGAGACCGGAGTGCAGATGGAGACTCACCGTGAGAAGTTTTCTGCCCGTGTTCGGGTTTTCGATTTCGGAAATCAAGGCGTACCGAAGTTCCCCCGTCTGAAAGCCCATGTAGTCGTCGCAACGTCCAATGCCTCCACTGAGCTTGAGACCTTTCACTTTTCGCACCAGCAGAGGAGCCTTGGCGAGAACGGCCAAACCGTTGTTCAACCCCGGAACCACTGCGAGTCCGGGAGCCAAGCGGACACCGCAAGCATCCACCTGATGAACGGCTGCGTACCTCAGGCCGAAATCCTTCATCGCTGCAACATATCGATCGGCCATCTCAGGAAGGGGATTGACCTCCTGAAGAAGCATGATGTCCGGTTGGATCACAGATAGTTCTCGAAATTGGAGATCGAGCCTCGCCTGCCGTTCCTCCTTCGATTCACTGGCTTTGACCGTCAGTCCGCTTGGCTCAAGTCCGTGCAGCGTGTTGTAGGTCAACAACTTGGCATGTGCTATCGGAATACCGGTCGGCTCTCGCACAGGGATGGACTCCGTACAGGCTGCAGAGAACCACAGCGCGAAGACAGGAATCATGAGATGATGAGCGCCTCGAGCGAAGATGTATTTAGGAGTGCACATGATAGCTTCCTTTTCAGAACACCTGTGTCCTGATCGCCATATACTGTGATTCCGGTAACAGCAGCCAGTTGGTGACACGTTTCACGCCGCTCGTTCCAGCCGCTGCATGTTCCGCCCGCATCTTTTCTTCGGATCCTGAAACGACACCGAGTAATACGACACGGTCGTCCAAAACCTCGACTTGCACACGCGTATTCACCACCCCGGGCGCGTTCGCGAGCGCAGTCTTGATTTGCTCCTTCAGCGTCGCTTCGTCTGATGTTACGTTTTCGGCCAATTCGGCGGGACCAGCACGCTTGACTGGAAGAAATGCGTCGAGCGATCGAAGACCTTTTACCTGTTTAGCAGTGTTGAAGACAGCTTCTGCTTGCTTGGGATTGTCCACATGACCGATCACGTATCCCCGGTCCATAAAGACATACGTGGAAAGGGTGAGGCCGGAGAAGTCCGGATTGGCAACTAATGCTTCATGCAACCGAAGCTGGTGCAGATAGTCTTCTCGCATGGTCACTGAGCTGACTCGGTTCCCGGCTGCATCAACCATGGCTGAGTATCGGTCCCCGCCGCATCCACCAGACAGAAGAAGCGCAGCTGTGAAAACAATGAGGCTCCATAGAAACATCATTGACAAATCCTCTACTAGACCGACTTCATTACCGCCCAACCCGCGGAGACGATGGTGAGCGGCCAGGTTGTTCACTTCACTTCTTCGATGTCCGGCAACACCCACGTCTTTTCAAATAGCGGCTTTGTCGGCCCATAGAGCCGGAACATCACCTCGAATTGCCGACCTGCAACTGTGGGCACCCAGTTCGCCTCCTTACCAGCCGGCACATTGGGGCCGAAGTAAATATCAATCGATCCATCGTCATTCTTCTGCAGGTCCGGGATCTGCGACGACCGGCTGGCTTTTGGCGTGTTAAGGATTGTGTGCTTTGCGCGATCGTAGGCCGTTGCCGACCAGTAGTGCTTGACGGGCGCGTCCGGCGGCACCGTCAGCCGGTAGGTGTTGGCTCCGTCGAAGGGCTGGCCATCCTTGTCTTTGATCGTCATCAAGTAGAACTGAGCCGTGCCAAGCCGCTTGATACCGATAAAGGCATACGTGTAGGCGACCGCTCTGGCATCGATAGGATAGGAGTTCGGGTCTCCATAAGAAGTCTGTTGTGCCTTCACCATTTCCAACGGGGCCGGCAGACCCCAACGACTCCCCGGCCAGAACGGCGGAAAACCTTGGTCGTAGCGCTGCTCGAGCCAGGCCTGTGCCTCGCGGATCGCGGCTTTCAGGATCTGCTCCATTTTCGCATCCGGGTTGAATGGTTTTCCTTTTTCGATCCCGATCCACTTGAGCTGGTCGATCATCGCGCGGTCGCGCTGCAGCCAGGGCTCGCTCTGCACGACCCGGTCGAGTAGTTGAAAAAAACTCAGGTCGTAACGAATCGTCGAATCAAACAGGGTGCCACTGGCATCGGCAAACATGGTGGGCGACGGGTTGGCCGCCTGTGAGAGTGGATACACCCTCGCGCGCTTGCCATACGCGACAGCTTTCGCGATATCGGCATCGCTGTGGCTGACCAGATTAGAGCGCAGCAGCACATACCCATTGTAGGTGTCGGACTGCAGGACAATGTAGCCCGCGGGCGGCTTACCTTTATAGCTATAGCCCGGCGGCAAAATGAGGTATTTGCCGCCCTTACCTTTGTCAGCACCCTCGGGTCCGGCATCCTCCAACGGCATTTGCCAGACATTGACGATGTTGCCGGCGAACGAACCCGTATCGGCAGGTGGCACATCAATGACGATCGGCCCCACGTCCTTCGTGTTGTAGAAGGACATGAAGTAGATCGAGTCCGGATTCGGCGTCAGCGTTTGGTTTCTCGAATCGGCTGGTCGCGACCAGTAGAGGATCTGATTCACCTGGCCTTTGGTCTTGGTGAGCATCTCCTGGAGCATCAGTTGGGTATTGACTGCAGGCATGCCCCAGATGACGGCCTCGACGGCCCGCCGCTCGATAGTACGGCGAGGGAGTTCATTAGACGAGAAGTCTTGAGCGTGAACCGATGTTGACGCGCAGAGAAACACGAGGCTCGCAAGAACCGTCCTATTCATGACTGGTTCACCCTATTGACGTCAGTCTGTATCCAGGTCTGGTTATAGAGCTTGACTCTGCGACCAGGCCGGGTGAGCGTAACGAACTCTTTCAGGGTGAGGTCGGAGTGAGAAATCTCCAGCATCCGGTTCATATGGAGTTCTCGCTTGGGCCTGCTGGATCGCAGTTACCGCATGGTCTGAGGTAACACGTCTTTGAACTGGCTGGAACTGTCAAAAGTGACAGCGCGACGGCTCTCTATCCCAGGTAGATCATGCCTCACTGACCAGGTGCTGTCGCCGGTCCGGACACACTGGGATGCTCGGGTTGTTCGGCAGGAGCAGTCTGAACCAGGCTATTCAGAATCCCATTGACCGGCGTATACATCGAATCTGTTTTCCCGATCACCAAATCCTGGAACATGCTTCCCAAAGTGACACGCACCACATCGCTGAAATATACCGGGTCCTGCGACATCGCTTCGCTTTGCATGGTGCCTTCGGCGATAGAAGACCACAGTAGGGCTCCGGTCTCCGCCTCCCACAATTGCAACGCCATCCGCAAGATCGTGGCTCGCGTCTGAGAGACTCTGACCCCAAAGACAGGGAAAACCCAGCGATCAGTCAAAGATTGCCTGAACAACATCAGTCGCGGTTGGAAGATGTAGCGTGCGCCGATGGCAACTCCAAGTTTTTGCAACGGCTCCCGAGCCAAGACGTTACTGGAGAGCGCGGCATCATGCATCTTCGCATAGTCATCCACAAACCCGCTCCTGTTGATGCGCGTGACCGTCTCCACTGGGTCAATAAGTCGAATTCGCGGAGCGAGTTTGGTCATGATTTCTGCGAGAAAGTTTTCCACTCCGACTTCGTTTCCCTCGATCGGAATCAGCCCCAACGCACCGAATATCGCGACCGGTTCCCGTTCGAGCACCCTGTAGTCGAAGGGCGGCGAACTCGGGCTTGCATAGGTCCGCACGTGCCAACCCAAAACCGAACTCGAGCACCCAGTCGTACAGGCGACGATCAGGACTAGACCGGGAATCAACAACGTTCGCAGATGCAATAGTTCGATCATGCGCTTCCACAGCCAGGCGACCTTCCAGAACGCAGGAAGATGTGCCCGTCAACTCGTACCGCGACTCAAAACTTAAAACCAAGGTCGATCCGCTCAGTTGCTCCCCAGATTCTGCCTCAGCTTCTCCATAGCCTGATCGATTGTGAACGTCGCCGCCCGCTGGCTCGGCGGGAATTCCTTGAACGTCTCCAGGAATTTAGCCACTACGGTTGAGCCCGCGAACGCGATGGGAGCCTTATAAATAAGCCAGTCGTAGTAGGTGTTGGAGGTGATGTCAGCCCGCTCGTACGGATCGGCCCGAAGGTCGAAGAGCTTCGGGACCCGGAGCGCCACAAATGGTTCTGCCCACACCCTCAGCGTGCCTGGTGCTCGTTGCTCCATGAACACAACCTTCCAATTTTCATATCGCAGAGCAACGAGATCTCCGTCGTCGTTGAAGTAAAAAAATCCCTTGCGTGCGCTCCGCGGTTCCTGACCCGTTAGGTAGGGCAACTGATTGTATCCGTCGAGATGGACTTTGAACGTTTTGTCGCCGGCTTTGTGTCCCTTGAGGAGCTTCTCCTTGATATCCGGCTCGCCGGCGGCTGCGAGTAATGTCGGCAGCCAGTCCAACCCGCTGAACATTTCGTTCGATACCGAGCCGGGCTTGATGTGACCCGGCCACCGCACCATCGCGGGCACCCGGAATGCACCTTCCCAGTTGGTGTTTTTTTCACTCCGGAACGGAGTCATCGCACCATCCGGCCAGCTATTCATATGTGGGCCATTGTCGGTCGTATAGACGACGATGGTATTGTCGGCGATCTTCAGGTCGTCGAGCATCTTCAATATCGAGCCAACAATGGCATCGTGCTCGATCATGCCGTCTGCGTACTCGGTTCGCGCAGTCAGACCAGGCTTGTCGCGATGCTCGGCACGCACATGCGTGCGCAGGTGCATCCGCGTCGTGTTCATCCAGCAGAAAAATGGCTTGCCCGCCTTGGCTTGGCGCTCAATGAAGTTGATCGCGGCGGCCGAGGTCTCGTCATCGATCGTTTCCATCCGCTTCCTGGTGAGGGGACCGGTGTCTTCGATCGTTTGTTTCCCGATCCGGCCCCAGCGTGGCTGCTCGGTCTGGTCGTCCTTCTCGGTCGCCTTGGAGCTGATCACGCCTCGCGGCCCGAACAGCTCCTTGAATTTCGGATCTTTTGGATAATTGAAATCTTCCGGATCCTCCTCGGCGTTCAGGTGATAAAGATTGCCGAAGAACTCATCGAAACCGTGCACCGTGGGCAGGTACTCGTTCTTGTCCCCGAGATGGTTCTTGCCGAATTGGCCTGTCGCATACCCGAGCGGTTTCAGTAGCTCGACGATAGTCGCATCCCGGGCCTGCAGTCCAACGGGCGCACCGGGAACGCCGACCTTTGAGAGCCCCGTCCGAAGCGTGGCCTGGCCGGTGATGAACGAAGAACGGCCTGCGGTGCACGATTGCTCGGCGTAATAGTCAGTGAAAATCATGCCTTCTTTGGCAATGCGATCGATGTTCGGCGTGCGATATCCCATCAGTCCCATAGAGTAGGCGCTGACGTTCGTCTGGCCGATGTCGTCACCAAAGATGACCAGAATGTTTGGTTTCTTATCTGCCGCTTCAGCAGTCTGGGCGACCGTAGCGATTCCTGCACAAACCAATGCCAACCCCATAGCCAAAATTCTGCTTGCGCAGCGAAGCATGGCGTCTCGAAGCAGTAGCAGGGCACACAATCTCGACATACGTTTCATCGTTCATCACTCCTTCCTCCACCGGCATAAAGAGTCAGACTCTGTAACCAGGCGCGTTTTTCTCTTTCATCATTGAGACACTCGCACCATGGCCGTTCGCTTCGTTGATCCTCAATTGGTTGGTGGCGACAAGCTTTCCAACTGTTCCAGTCGCTTCAGAGCTTGCATCGCCTTGAGAGTCTGGTAATTGATTCCGGCGGCGTTCAGACTGGCTCCAGCCTGGTACGGATACTTTTCAAAGTCCGTGAAGAACTCCCGGATCTTCTGCTGGATCGGAACAAACAGCCAAAGATTGTCCGCATACCACCTGATGTACGAGCCGGACTCGAACGGCATTTTTTCATACGGATCGGCTCTCAGGTTGATGATGATCGGCCAGCCTGTAATTTTCCGTGTGCCGGTCGCAATATTGCCGTCGATCATGGCAAAATTTACCTTCCAGTCATTCCAGCGAACCGCATTGAGTTCGCCGCCCTGGCCGAAATAGAAATATTCCTCGCGCGGCGACTTCTTCGCCTCGCCCTTCAAGAACGGCAGGAAGTTGTAGCCATCGAGGTGTGCCTTGAAATCCTTGCCGTGCAGCTTGATGCCCTGCTTGAACCGTTCCACGGCATCTGGCATGCCGGCGGCTGCCGCAAAGGTTGGCATCCAGTCGTTGTGGGCGATCATCTCGTTGTAGATCGAGCCTGGCTTGATCACGCCTGGCCACTTTACGAGCAGTGGAACCCGATGGCCGCCTTCGAATGTCGTACCCTTCTCCCCATGGAATGGGGTAATACCGCCGTCGGGCCATGTGACCGTTTCGGCGCCGTTGTCGGTCGAATACATGATGATGGTATTGTCGGCAAGTCCGAGGTCCTCAACTTTCTTTAAAAGTTCGCCGACCATCTTGTCATGCTCCACCATCCCATCGGGGTAGAGACCGACACCGGTGACACCATCACTTTCTTTCTTGAGGTGTGTCCAGACATGCATGCGGGTCGTATTGAACCAAACGAAGAAAGGCTTTCCGGCCTTCTTTGCCCGCTCCAGATATTCCACGGCTCCGGCGAAGAATTCTTCGTCTACGTGTTCCATGCGTTTGCGGGTCAGCGCACCGGTATCTTCTATCTTGCCCCCAGCCGTTGCTTTCAGCACACCACGCGGACCGTACTTTTTCTTGAATTCAGGATCCTTTGGGTAGTAGTAGCCCTCCGGTTCTTCTTCAGCATTGAGGTGGTAGAGGTTACCAAAAAACTCGTCGAACCCGTGCGCAGTGGGCAGATGGTTATCTCGGTCGCCGAAATGGTTCTTGCCGAACTGCGCCGTCATGTAGCCCTGCTCCTTCATGATATCCGCGATTGTTGGTGTCCAATCCGGGATGCCGTGCGGTGAACCAGGCATACCGATCGTCAGCAGTCCTGTCCGAAATGGGTGCTGACCCAGCATGAACGCAGCCCGTCCGGCGGTGCAGGATTGTTCGCCATATGCATCGGTAAACAGTGCCCCTTCTCTGGCAATGCGATCAATGTTAGGGGTCCGATACCCCATGATCCCGTGGTTGTACGCGCTGATGTTGTGCACGCCGATGTCATCGCCCCAGATCACTAGAATGTTGGGCTTCTTCTCGTCAGCCAAAGCCGGCGAGCCAACAACCAGCGGGACACAAATGCCTCCGATCACCAACAACCCTCTCACGATCATTCCAACACGCATGCTGCCCTCCCTGTTCGCTCAAGACAACGAAGTCGATCCAGAGCGAGACAATGCCGTCGTCAGCCAGCCATCACCTTGATAGAGCGTTGATAGACACAGAATCCTCACTCGACTCAATCGGTCTTCCATTATTTTCCTCTAGGATAAATTTGGAGTAGTTTTGCCACGAATCTCTGACACTAGAAACTGTCAAAAATGACAGTTGTAGAGACGCTACTCGCAAAAATGATGCGGCTGGATGGTGCTCTTAAGCAGTGCTAGGTAAAACCCTAATCCTATTGCACGTTGCGGGTGAGCGGTATGAGACGAGAGAGACGTTTAGAGATGACGCTAAGGATTCGAGGAACGAGGTCCCAGGACTTGGCGGCAGGCTGGAGTAAGATTCGATTCCTGGCCGTGCAAACACTGCAGGATGCGCCCGCCACCAGGTCTGATCTCCGGACAGAGCTTCTTCACATCCTCCTCACATGCTTTCTGAATGCGCTGAAGATTTTGCTTTCCACCGGCCGCTTCTTCCGGGGATCGTTCTGATTGATTTGGCGCTTCTTTTACCGAATCGGCAGACGCTACGCTACCTGGAAGCCAGAGAGTGGTACAGACCAACAATGTGCTAATCACCACACTGCGCGCAATTGACTTCGTCATGCATCACCACTTCTGTTGCCTGTAACGGCGCGCAGCATACCACAGCTCCTTTTGCCCTGCACGTTGCGGCCAACCCCAAGCCTGTACGATAATATCTACGAGGCTAGCTATGCACTTCTCGCGTCGAACCCTACTCAAAGCGACCGGGCTTGGAGCCCTCCTCGGTATGACCGGCGGCTGCGATGCCGCTGGCGGGGTGTTCGGCCGCATGTTCGCCGTTCCCCCGCGTGACACCACCTACTTCACATCCAATTCCAAGTTCTATGTCGTGAACTACGCCGACAGCGTCGTGTCGGTCTCACGTGAGGTCAACATCGAGCAATGGAGATTGACCATCAAAGGCGAAGTCAAAAAGCCTATGTCACTGGGGTGGCGCGACATTCTCAATCGCGATTCCTACGATCAAGTGTCCACCCTGATGTGCATCGATACCTTGCCAGGCGGCGACAGCCTCGGCAACGCGACCTGGCGCGGTATCTCGCTCAAGAAATTGTTACAGGAGGCCGGTCCTGACGAAGAGATCGCGCGTGACGTCGTGTTCCGGGGCATCGACGGCTACGACGACAGTATTCCCTTCAAACGGGCCATGCAGGACGATGTGATGCTCGCCTTCCTGATGAATGGCGAGAAGCTTCCCAAGGAACATGGCTTCCCCCTCAGAGCCATCGTGCCGGGACTCTACGGCATCAAGAATGTGAAATGGATTCACGAGATTGAAGTCTATCCGGGCGACTATCTCGGCTATTGGCAGCGCAAGGGCTGGACAGACGACGGAACGATCAAGATTTTTTCTCGCATCGATTCCCCTGGCCATTACCAAACACTGCGCGGGTCCGAACAGAAGTTCCGCGGCATCGCATTTGGTGGTCCAAACAGTATCAGCAAAGTCGAGTTGAGTTTCGACGCAGGCCGTACGTGGAACGAGTGCGAGATCGAACCACCGATGTCGCCCTACTCCTGGGTGATCTGGAACTACACGTGGAAGCCACCCAAGCAGGGCAAGTTCCAAACGGTTGTACGTGCCACGGATACAAAGGGACAACTGCAAATCGCAGAAATTGTCCGTCCACAACCGGCAGGAGCCAGCGGGCTCCACACGATCATCGCTGATGTAGACACATTGCAGAATCGGGTGGGTTGAAAGACTCATGATTCGGAAACTGAGTTCCGGTCACTATCGTCTCTATTCACGGAAGAAGAATCCGAAGACGGGAAATCGTCGAAACCTGGGAACGTTCAAGACGCGCGTGGCGGCAGAAAAGCACGAACGGGCGGTGCAGTACTTCAAACGGCACTAGACACCCACACTCACGATCCCTCTTAAGTGAAATGGATTGGCCAGAAAACCTTAAAGTGGCTGGTGTAGGATCCCTCACGCCCTTATTGCATGCTGATTCAACCTGGTATAGACTCTTCTCCCGTCTTCACCATCCCTTTGCCGGCTGGTGTGCTGATGCGCGTGACACTTCCTTTGTCGGCCGTCTCGCTGCTCTGTGTGCACATGCTGGTCTCCGTTCCTGCTTCAGCCGCCGACGAGACCAAACGCGGAGCCAGTCCCGTCATTCAAGCCGTACCGGGCGAAGTGCCTATCCAGGGTCAATACCGGGCGCTGATCATCGGCATCAACGATTACCAGGGACCGCCGAAGCTGAAGACCGCCGTCGCAGATGCCACTGGTATTCGCAACGTTCTCGTCGAGCGTTACGGATTCAAACCCGAGAACGTCAAGTTGCTGTTGAATGCCGAAGCGACGAGAAGCCGGATCGAAGGAGCTTTGATCCGGCTTGCGCGTGAAGCCGGTCCTCATGACAGCGTCATGGTCTACTATGCCGGCCACGGGCAATTCAGCGATGACAACCAGCTGGCTTGGTGGGTGCCGGCCGACGGCTCCCTGGAAGAGCCCGGTACTTGGATCCTGGATGCCGCGATCCGCAATTACATTGCAGCCATGCGTGCGCAGCACGTGTACATCATTG
>Ga0126375_10000584_pt1 | contig 10330 bp, 8 predicted proteins | sample PanSoiMetPlot_14_FD_109577 | JGI IMG/M metagenome (GOLD analysis project Ga0126375, IMG submission 109577) | Tropical forest soil microbial communities from Panama - MetaG Plot_14 | ecosystem: Environmental > Terrestrial > Soil > Tropical forest | place: Panama | collected 2016-02-17 | reverse complement strand
GAGCGAGAAAAGATTTGGAAGAAGCACGGGCTCAATGTTAAATCGATTTACTTCAACAGCGGCACTGTACTGACCCAAGCCATGGCCGGCGGAAACATCGTCGCTTCAGATTCCGGGGTGCCGGACATGATGAGCCTCGCGCTGTCGGGCGTCTTGGATACCAAAATCATCGCGGTCACCATCAATCGGCTCGGGCATATTGTGGTTGTCCGGAAAAATATCGCCAAGCCGGAAGATCTGAAAGGCAAGCGGATTGCCGTAAGCCGGATTGGATCAGCCTCCGATATCACCACCCGCATGGTCTTGCGCTCGTGGAAAATCGATCCCGACAAAGACATCATCGTTTTGCAGTCGGGAAATACACCCACAAGAATGACGGCGTTAATGGCCGGTCACGTCGACGCGGCGTTGGTGAGCCCCGATAGTCTATACAAGATTTTGGCCAGCGGTTGTTGCCGGGCGCTTGCTGACCTTTCAGAGTTGCCCCTCGACTATGCTCGCTTCGGTGTAACCGTGCCGACATCACTGATTCGGGCCCAACGCGACACCCTGCGCCGACTGCTGATGGCTTATATCGAAGGCATTTACATCTTCAAAACTCGGCCCAAGACGGTTCTTGCTGTATTCGAAGAGGAAGGGATCAAGGATCCTGTCGCAGCCAAAGATCTTTACAACCGTCTGTCCGGCAGCTTGCGAGAATATCCTATTCCGGAGCCCAATGGGATTCAAAGCGCCCTTGACTCGCTCACACATCCAAATGCCCGAGCCACAAAACCGGCGAGTCTCATGGATACCAGCATCCTCGAAGAGATCAAAAAATCCGGCTTCATCGATAAACTATACGGGTGTTCATCTTAGACGCGCCTTACCGGGAAAAGCAATGACACCTATAACACTGTTGGCAATCTGGATCGCATCCTTATGGGTCGCGCCTGCAGTTACCCATGCGCAAGACAAATCCGCACCGGAAAAAGTCCGCATCGCCGTCGCCACAAGTTCGATGGCGTTTCTTGTTCCCTTTGTGGCCAAGGATCGCGGGCTTTACCTCAAGAACGGCGCCGATGTCGAACTGATCCAAATGCGCCCTAACATTGCAATGGCTGCGTTGCTGAGCGGCGATATCGACTATGCGGAGCTGATCGGTTCTATTATCCGCTCCGCAGCCAAAGGCCTGCCGGTGCGCGCCATCTCGACGGGCATCAAAGCTCCCTTCTTTAGCTTCGTGGCGCAAAATAAATTCAAGAGCATGAAGGATCTGAAAGGTGCCGTGATTGGAATTACTTCAATCGGCGGAACCAACCAGGTGAGCAGCCGTATGACCTTGCGCCACTTCGGGCTCGATCCTGACAAAGACGTAAAGTTTCTGGCCATTGGTGACGAAAAACTGATGTACGATGCTTTCAAGATCGGTCGCGTCGATTGCATCGTCGTCGCTCCACCCTATTCGATCCTCGCGAAATGGGATGGTTACCCCTTGCTGGCCAATACGGCGCAGTACGTCACGGTTCCCTTTGCCGGCCTTGGAGCGACCATCGACAGAATCAAGAGCAACCGCTCCCAAATAAAAAGGGTCTTGAAGGCGGAAATTGAAGCGTTGAGATTCATTCAGGCTAACGCCGCGGGAACCACCGATGTCATCCGCAAGCGCTTCCATATGGACGAAAAGCTTGCCCGAGAGTCTTACGATGTTTCAGTGGAGGGTTTCAGCCGCGATAGCCGAGTACCTCTGGACGGCGTTGACATATTGCTGCAAATCGAAAAGGACGCCAAACAAATTCCTCTTACCGTAACGCCGCCAATGGTGGTCGACGCGTCGCTGGTCGAAGAGGCTTTAAAGGAGTTGGGAGGCCGCTAGCCCACGCTAGATTGTTCCGTTTGAGATGTTTAACAAAACGACTTCAAGAAAATTTATCGCGTCAGGCAACCAGCGAAAGAAATTCTAAATCCGAATATCGAAATCCGAAACAAACTCCGAGACAAAAAATCTCAAATCGGAAAATCCAAAATACCGAATCCGAATGAAATTTGTTTGGAATTTTGCCTCTTTTGCTCATTTGAGATTGTTTCGAATTTCGGATCCTTCGACCTGGCTCAGGACAGGTTTCGTGCTTCGAATTTTTGTTAATCGTGCTTCGCGTTTTTGTGCGCGCCGCCGTTTCTCAATTTTAGAGATACAACCAACCGAAAATTTGAAATATGTTGGGCTATAGTTTCTTCACTGGAATTCGCTGCTGTTTTCGTCTCTCACCGATTTCATAGTGCTCCCCTTTTACCGCCATTTGCGCTTCTTCCTCGTCTTCGTCGGACCACACGCCGAGGTTATAGCCGAACCAGGGATCTTGCGGCTTCAACTTGGGTAGCTCCAAACGTTCCCACAGTTGCCGGGCGTGCTCCATGTACTCTTTTTTCGGCAGCGACACCGGCGGATAGTCCCACTTGCGCGTAGCGTCGATCAACATCGCCGAGCAGCCCGCCATTTCATTCAGAGAATTTTCCATCTCCTGTCCCGGAGGAAATGCCGACGGATCCATCTGCGGCGCGCGGTTACGAATGATTAACACGTCGCGATGTGGCTGCATGCGGAAAGCCAACGCCCAAAAAAGTGAATCCAGATTGCGCGGATTGATATCTTCGTCCACAGCGATGACCATTTTGCCCGTGGCCGGATTGTAACCCACCATGCTATGCAACGCCTGCCAGACATGCGCTTGATTGATTTTCTTCATCTTGATGACGCAGATCTGGCGCACGGCGATGCTGTGAAAAGTGACTTCGATGATACCGGGAATATTGCACTGATCGCGCAGGAATCTGAGGTAGTTTCCCTCCGCCGCCACCTGGCGCATCACGCTCGATTCGCTCGGCGGCATTTGGCTGATGATCGTCGCCAAGATCGGATTTTTTCGGTGCGTGATACACTTGATTTCGAAAAATGGGTTGAGTAGCCGCTCCGCGATGTAGCCAGTAGACTCGCCGAACGGGGCTTCGGGTTCTAGAAATTCCGTCGAAATTTCACCTTCGATGACAATTTCCGCGTTCGCCGGCACCAGAATATCGTTGGTCTTACATTTCACGACCTCGATGGGCGCGCCCGCAAGACCGCCGGCGACATCCAGCTCGCTGACGCTAAATGGAATCCGCGACGGCGCCGTATAAGCAACGCAGGGCGGCGCTCCGATGACCAGCGCGGCTGGCAGTGGAATGCCACGCTCCCGGCATTTGCGCCAGTGATAGCCGCCGTGATTGCTGGAACTGAGAAACACACCGGTTCGCGTCGGGCTTTTCACGTGGCCGCGATAGTTGCCAATATTGATGATTCCTGTCTCGGGATCTTTCGTGAACCAGTGGGACGCCGTGGTAAACGGCGCGCAGTCGTAGCCGGGCGTCGAGATGGGAATCGGGAATTCACCCAAGCCGCCTTTTTCCGTAAGCGTCGCGCCGGTGTAAACAACTTCGTGCACTGGTGCACTCTCGACAATTTTCGGCGGGATTGGACTACTTTGCGCCTTGTTCCAACGATCGACGATTTCCTCGGGCTTGCATTGAAGTCCGAATCCATAGATCTGGCGCGACGCAGCCAGCGTGCCAACAACGACGGGAATATCGTATTTCCTCCCCTTCGCATCAAATACATTCGTAAACATGAACGCCCGCCGCTCATCTTCCGACAAGCCGCGGAACTGCCACCGCACCAGCGGCATCAGTTCCGTATCTTTATTGATCGGTTCGTCGATCTTGACCAGCAAGCCCGCTTTTTCCAGCGCAGCGATGTGTTCTCTGAGATCCTTGAAGTAAGCCATAAACGTTTCGCCTCCATCGTCTTCCGTAAATGGATACTTGCTTTTACATTTGAATACCAGGGGAGACGATTCCCAGAGATGTGTCACGCGGGTTAACCGGATTCCCCTGTTTTGCTAAGGCCTAAGCAGACGAGGCGTGAGCCTGGAGTAGCAAAGGCACAGAAGCGTAATGTTTCAAGGTCGTTTTTGTACGTGGCACTCGTTCTCAACGGCTTGATCACTCGACTCATCGCACCGCTGCTCGCAACTCTTCCTAGAGCCAGAGGCCCATTGCCTTTGCTGCGCAAGGCTTGCGCCTCGCTCTTTGTTTCACCGTCAACTGCAGAATGCGGAATTAACAGAGAAAGGTCTAAATTCGTGGGGGTGGGTCACGGAGCGCAGCGACCAACCCGCCGCTCTAAGCCAACGATCGATGGCGACGAGCTAGCGCTGCTTGCCTTTACGTAGAACATCAGACTAGCCCAGATAAGCCATGCACAGAGAAAGAGTGGCGACACACTGTAGGCCGAGGAGTGAGCCTCGGAGGAAGCGGGGGAAAAAAGTCGCTCAAAGTTCAAGGTTCCAGGTTCAAGCTGCCCCCTGCCGTTCCGACTTTGGAACATTGAACCCCGAACCCTTTAAGGACAGACCCATTGCCCGCGACCGGAGAGGTTTGCTCCTCGGCCGTGTTCTGTGAATAATCCAGACTAGTGTCTGAGTTAGAAGTTCGCTACTAGTTCCTTCTTACTCATCATTTGGACTTTTTAAACAAACTTTTCTGAAACACCGCACTAGGGGAGGCTTCCGCGGATCACATTGGCCACTATTTGGACAACCCCAGTTTCGTTCACGACCACGGAGAGATTGAGCCTTCTTCTGAACACGAGGGGAACGGGCCAACCGAATGTGAAAGTCTGCAACCCCGCGGTTCCCAGAACAACCAGACCAAATGGATTCTGTTGCGTAAGCCCCGAGTTATGAGCCGCCGCAAAGGAAAGATCCACTACACTCCGACCATCTATTTGCAGTCGTACAAAGGAAAGACCGGTTGCTCCGCCTTGTTTCGTCACGTGGCCAGCGAGAAAGAGGCCTGGCCCGGTAAGATTGATGAGATCGTGAGTACCCTTCGGAGCGGGCGCCTTGAGACCTTGAATTCTTTGTGGGTCGCACATTCCACCTATACAGGGGTTCTCCCTGATTGGTTCCCCAGCGGCGGCATTTCGTCTGCGTATCGCCATTGTAATTCTCCTCTCTTTCAACTCGGATTCCGCAATTAACGTTGCTACCTGCACGGCGAGGCGTGAACCTGGAGGAGCGAGGGCACAGGCAGAGACCCATTTCCGCCAGAGGCGGATCAGCCTGCGGTTGAGACTGAATCGCTACGGAAGGCTTGCGCCTCGCTCGTCGTTTTCACCTCCAACTGCGGAATTCGGGTTCAACCATTAGTCGGAAGTCGAACGGCTGTCGACCTCCAGTGCCTCTGTTTCCATCTAATGAGTAGGAGGAGTGATGATCACGGTCCTTCGCAAGCTCTGTGCAGCATGTACTCCACCGGTTTGTCCGCCAAACATTTCCATGATGTGGAGTCGACCGATGTGAGGCAATGAACAAACAGAACCCCTCGTGAACCATCACAGTTCATTGTGTTGTGGATGGTAACACGGTGATTAGATGCAGCTCGGTAGAAATCCGCCACGACTTATCTCTCTTGGCAAGTTACGAGTGCCGTGAGCGACGTGGAATCTATATCACAAGCCGATGAAAAAAATTTGTCAAGGTTCCAGAGCCGACTCTTTTGAGGCCATTGGCCCGGACATCCCAGTTCCTTTGGAGATCTCATGCCGTAGAAGCAAGAGGCTGGATCCCATAGAGTCGGGCCGGATTGTCCCACAGGATCTTTCGCCTCGTCGCCTCAGACAAATGAGTATTATTGGCGAGCTCCCCTACGGTGCGATCGGGAAACTTCTCCGCCGCGTCAGCATGAGGATAGTCGGTGGCCATGATCAGGTAGTCGTCGCCTACATGCTCCACGAAGCAGCCGATCAGCTCTTCACCGGCCTCGCAGCTGATCATGCACTGCCGCTTCCAGTAGATGCTTGGCAGCTCTCTTGTGGTGCGCTCTCGGCCCAAAGTGTAGTGCTTCCAGTGTTCGTCCATCCGCTCCAGCCAGTATGGGAGCCACCCGCATCCTGACTCGAGCTGGGCTACCTTCAGCTCCGGGAATTGCTCCAACACGCCGTCTGCTGCCAGGGTCAACGCAGCCAGCATCTGCTCCAGCGGATGGCAGGCGACATGGCGTCCGAATCGACTGTAGCGGTCCGAGCCGGCCTGGGCCATGACGGTCCGCGCCCCTTCGTGCACGCAGATCGGCACCTCCAGCTCCGAGGCAAGCGCGTAGATCGGAAAGTAGTCGGGATGGCCAAATGTTCGGCACTTGAGCCGGTTCGGGCGCCAGAAAATGCCCGACAGGCCCAACTCCATTTTGGCGCGCCGGAGTTCCTCTATCGCGCGCCGCGTATCGTGCAGCGGGATGAGCGCAACACCCGTGAGCCGGGCGCGGTTATGGCTGCAATACTCGGCCAGCCAATTGTTGTAGGCCCGGCAGATGGCGGCTGAGATTCCCGGTTCGATCTCATCGTCCCAGATGATGTAGAGGCCGAGCGTGGGAAATAAGACCGCGACGTCGACACCCTCGCGGTCCATGTCGCGCAGATTTGACCCGGCATCGAAGCCGTGGGCCACGCCGTCGCTGAAGACGGACCGGTACAAGGGGTCCTCCGTGAAGAGCGCCGCGCTCATCGCCTCGTTGTCGAAGGTACGGTCGCGGGACAACTGGTCCGAATCCGACACGGATCGTCCATCAACAAAGCGTCGAGACTGAAAGGGTCCGGCGATTCTCACGCGCTCCTTGAACTCGGGCTCCAGATAGCGGTCCCAAAGATCCGACGGCTCCATGACGTGCCGGTCGGCGTCGATGACGGAAAATCCATTCTTCATCGCAGTTCCTCAAGGGTTTTACAATTTTTGATTTTCGATTTTGGATTTCCGATTATCGGAGCAAGAGAAACCAAACCGGATTCGAAACTTCTTGTGCTGTGTTTTCCCCAATCGAAAATCGGCAATCTAAAATCCAAAATTCATCTGATGACTTTGTCCGCCCGATACAACACCGACTGCGGAATAGTGAGACCGATTTGCTTGGCCGTTTTCAAGTTGATCACAAACTCAAATTTTGTTGGCTGCTCTACCGGGAGATCGGCGGACTTGGCGCCCTTAAGAATCTTGTCGACGTACCTTGCCGCGCGCCTGAAACTCTCGGCGTCGCTGGCTGCATAGGATACGAGGCCGCCGACCTCTACGTACTCACTTCTCTCATACATCGAAGGCAGTTGGTTCTTTATGGCAAGGTCCGCGATCCGCTTTGGGTAACGATTGAGCAGAGCATCCGTAATCGTGATGATCGCGCTCACGCGCCCCTTGGCGGCAGCTTGGAATGCGGCGCCAAAATCAGGGTCCGGACCACGTACCTCCAAGGATTGAAGCTGTATCCTTAGCACGCGCGCCGCAGTCTCATAATCTTTAAAAGCAGGAGCCCGGTCTATCATGTTCGCATCCACAAGGACTCCAACGCGTGATATCTCCGGGACCACCTCCTTGAGCAATTCCAGCCGCTTTCCGTTTAGGTCTCGGGTGAGTCTGGTGAGCCCTGTTATATTTCCGCCAGGTCGAGCCAAACTATCGACTAGTCCCGTTGCGACTGGATCCTGAGTTGTCACCATGACAATGGGAATCGTCTTGGTAGCTTGCTTGGCCGCGCGGATTGCTGGTAGAGCTGCTGCGACAACCACATCGACCTTGAGTTGCACCAGTTCGGCTACAAGGCTTGGCATACGGTTCGATATTCCCTCAGCGTAGCGATACTCAACCAGGATATTTTTCCCCTCAATATAACCGAGATCTCGCAGCCCTTGCTGGAATGCCTCGATTGAAGGCCCGGGAGTTTTGGGATCGTCAGTTGATGACAAATATCCTATCCGGGGGATCTTTTTCGGCTGCTGCGCATAAGCCAGGGGGAACAAAGCTAGAGCGACCAGCCAAACGACAATGATAGTTTTCCTAACCATACCGGTCCTCTTTACTGCGGTTCATTGCCGGTTGTCCAGAGCGTTTTTTGCCCCATAGCTGGTAACAGTGGAAGGCTATCCATGACGCAAATCAGACTGTCATATGCTTATACCGGTGGAAATTTCCTTGACGTTCCTCCCAAATAACGGTTCAATGAAAACGTAGCGTCTGAAATCGAACGAGGAGGTTACCACATGGCACATTTTCGAGGCGTAGGCGGCTTCGCCACCCTTGCCGCCGGAAAGACCGCGCACTGGGAAACAACCTACGGGAACGGGCTCGATGAGGGCATCGTCGTCCAGGCGCCCAACTTACTCGACGAAAGCGCCACGAATATCGAAATGGTCGTGCTCAATCAGAGTGTTGTTCTGCGCCCTAGAGATGATGGATCATCCGGCCTGGCATACAGAGTTGCTATCTTGAATGCCGGCAATGGGATTATGAGCTACAACTTGAACATCGAGGATTGGCAATGAAAACCACGCGAGTCACGGTGATCAGCCAACGGGGAGAATTGGTAGCGACGTATATTCCTACACAGGAGCCCAAAAACTCCGCCGGGCCGACCGCCAGACTGGTTGCTGGCCTCGGGCAGCGCTCCCATGAACTGGAGATCGAAGAAGCCGAAACGTATCACACGAGGGGAGCGGTCGCCGAGCTGCACAAAATTGTAAAGAAACGTCTGAAGCTCAAGTAGTCAGGCGCCACTGATTAGTCACAATCTCCCGTGGCTTCAGGCAGACCCTGCGCAACAATGAAGTCCACTTTCAGCTGGGCAAGTTCGCTTGCCAACTCGCTCAACCGGGGCCTGCCTCCTCCAGATCGATATCAGTGACGATGCACTGTGTCCCTCCACATAACCAAGATCACGGAGTCCTTGTCGGAAGGATTCGTAGGGTGTCCCAAGCGGCGTCGCAACTGAAGGAAACCCGATCCGGGGAACTTTCCCTGGCTGCCGGAATGCCACGCGTCAAGAGCAGAGTGCAAAGAGTAAGGACCGTGATTTTCTTCATGTGTTTTTCTATGCCCTGATCCACTCGTCACTCGACACTTGACACTCGCCCCTTCTCACTTGATGATCCTGTCCGCTCTTGCGAGAAGACTCGGCTGAATCGTGAGGCCGATCAGCTTCGCTGTCTTGAGATTGATCGCCAGTTCGAACTTCGTCGGTTGCTCTACCGGCAGATCTGCTGGCTTGGCGCCCTTCAGGATCTTGTCCACGTAAAAAGCCGCGCGTCTAAATCTCTCAGCATCGTTGGTTGTATAGGACATAAGGCCACCGGCCTGCACAAAGTCGCTTCCCTCGAACATTGAAGGCAATCGGTCTTTTATCGCAAGGTTCGCGATTTGCTTTGCGTAATGTTGGGTCACGGGATTCCTAACCGTGATGAGCGCGTCAGCGCGGCCCTTGATCGCGGATTGAAATCTTCCTTCTAAATCAATGTCGGGACCCTGTAAGCCTAAGGATAAAAGCTGTATTTTTAACGCGCGCGCCGCTATTTCATACGCCTTAAAACCAAGCGTTGCCGATTCGGTCTCCGTATTCCAAAAAACCCCGGCGCGCGATATCGTAGGCACCATCTGCTTTAACAATTCCAAGCGTTCCCTGTCTACCTCTCGATCGAGTGTGGCGATGCCGGTGATGTTTCCGCCCGGGTGGTCCAAGCTGTCGACGATACCGCTGTCGACTGGGTCAACAATACTCAGCATGACGATCGGAATCGTCTTGGTGGCCTGTTTGGCTCTACGGAGCGCTAGAAAATTTGATACGACAAGGACATCGACCTTGAGTTTAACGAGTTCAGCCACTATGCTGGGGATCTGGTTTATCTTTCCCTGAGCGCTGCGATACTCAACCAGGATATTTTTCCCTTCAATGTAACCGAGGTCTTTCAGCCCTTGCCGGAATGCCGCGGGGTTAGATTCACTCATGTATCCTATACGAGGGATTTTTTTCGACTGTTGCGCCTCAGCGGAAAAGCAAAGTGCGAAGAACAGACTGGCAATAACGAAAGCTGTGATTTTTTTTCTCATAATTTCTTCTTAATTCTATTTCTCTACTGCCTTTTTTCCCTACTTTTTAATTTTTACCCTTCGGCTTTGCTCAGGGCATGCTTTTGCCTTGTTTACTTAATCACCTTATCCGCCTGGTAAAGCACCGACTGGGGAATTGTAAGACCGAGTTGCTTAGCGGTCTTCAGATTAATCACCAACTCAAACTTCGTCGGCTGCTCGACCGGGAGATCACCTGGCTTCGCCCCTTTAAGAATCTTGTCCACGTAAGTCGCTGCGCGGCGGTACAGATCGCCGATGAGGGGTCCATAGGCCATAAGACCGCCCTCCTCGGCAAATTGTCTTGTGGGATAAACGCCCGGCAAATGTTGCTTCAGCGCCAGCTCGACGATCCGCTTCGAGTTCAGAGTCAT
>Ga0126375_10000582_pt1 | contig 10343 bp, 6 predicted proteins | sample PanSoiMetPlot_14_FD_109577 | JGI IMG/M metagenome (GOLD analysis project Ga0126375, IMG submission 109577) | Tropical forest soil microbial communities from Panama - MetaG Plot_14 | ecosystem: Environmental > Terrestrial > Soil > Tropical forest | place: Panama | collected 2016-02-17 | reverse complement strand
TTTACTTTTTACTTTTTCCTTCCAGGAGCCGCGCCAGCGCATCGCGATCGATCCGCGCCACGTTGGTGCGCAGGCAGATGGGTCCGGGCACGCACATCGCGGCGGCGAGCGCGTCGGCTTCGGCGCCGGCCTCGCGCAGGAAGACTGCCTCGATCCAATCGGGATACGACCATCGGTCGGCAATGCGTCGCGGCGCGGGCGATCGAGGAGGCAACGGAGCCAGGAGTCCGGTCAATTCCGCGGCGCGGTGTTCCGGAACCAGGGAGAGGTCTCGCAAGAGGGCGAAGAGGAGCGCCCGTGGATCGGTCGACCCGGCGTGCGCGCGGAGTCGCCTGCGCCACAGGCCCACGCCGAAGATCGCCTCGACGATCGCCGTCCGTTGCTGCGAACCGAGCCCGCGCTGCTTCCGCAGCAGCCGATCGATCTCGCGCTCTGCGGGGACCCCGTCGATCACGCGAGCGATCGCCGGCAGCACGGTCCCGGCGAGGCCGCTCAGGGCATCCCAAGGCAGGGTCTCGAGGCGCCTCAGCGCGGGTTCCGGCATCCGGGTCTCTTCGATAGCGCGCCCACCGGCCGGACGCACGACTCCTCGTCCGCTGCCGGACATTGCGGGGGTCGGTTGCATGCCCACATCCGGCTTCATCCCCATCCTTGCGGCCGTGAGCGATCCCCACGAGCTGCTGCAGGCGGGCCGTTTCGACGAGCTGGCCAACGAGGAGCATCCCCTCTGGCGCGGGCTGGCCCTGCTCGAGCTGCGCCGCCATCCCGAGGCGGCCCAGGTCTTCGAGGAGGCCGAGGGAGCGCAAGAGAGCGGAACCATGCTGGAGCTCGCGGGCGCGGCGCGCTGGCTCGCAGGGGAGCGGCAGGTCGCGGCCGAGCGCTGGATCGCCGCGCTCGACGCCGGGCACGACGGACCGGCCGGGGCGGTGAAGCCGCCGGCCTTGTTGCTCTACGCGGGCTTGCGCATCCCGGACGAGCGCTACGCCCTGCGAGGCAGGCGCCTCTTGGGGAAGCTCTGGAAGCCGAAGCTTTCTCGCGTATGGCCCGGTCCGGTGGCGGGATTCCTCCTCGGCGAGGTGGACGAGCAGCCCTTCCTCGAGGACGGCTACGAGGATCCGGGTCTCGAGGCGCGCCGGGTGTCCGGCGCGCAGTTCTGGGCCGGAGTGAAGGCGCAGGATCCGGAGAAGGCGCGCGTCCATTTCCAGGAGAGCGCCGCGATCGAAGGCGCCAGCGCGCTGGAGGTGGAGCACCACCTCGCCAGGGGCGAGCTGAAGTAATCAACTGAGATAGCCGGAGGCCTGCAGGCGGAAGAGGTGGGCGTAGCGGCCCTCCTTGGCGAGCAGCGCCTCGTGGCTGCCCAGCTCGGCGATGCGGCCACCCTGCAGGACCGCGATGCGGTCGGCGGTCCGCACGGTGGAGAAGCGGTGCGAGATGAGGATGGCGCTCCGGTCCGCCGCCAGCGCCTTGAGCCGCAGGAACAAGTCGTGCTCGGCCTCGGCGTCGAGCGAGGCGGTGGGCTCGTCCAGGACCAGGAGCTCGGCCTGGTCGCGCATGAAGGCCCGGGCCAGCGCGATCTTCTGCCACTGCCCGCCGGACAGCTCGTGCCCCTCCTCGAACCAGCCGCCCAACATGGTGTCGAGCTTCTGCGGCAGCTCGTCGACGACCGCGCGTGCGCCGGCGCGATCGACCGCCGCGTCGATGCGGGGGCGGTCCGCGATGGCGCGCACCTCGCCCAGCCCGACGTTCTCCAAGGCGGTGAACTGGTATTTCACGTAGTCCTGGAAGAGGACGCCGATGCGGTCGCGCAGGTCGCGCGGATCGAAGTCGCGCAGGTCGACGCCTCCGTACAGGATCGACCCTTGGGTGGGATCGTAGAGCCGCAGGAGCAGCTTGATGAGCGTCGACTTGCCGGCTCCGTTGTCGCCCACCAGCGCCAGCTTCTCGCCCGGCTCGATGCGCAGGTTCACGCCGTGCAGCGCTTCGCGATCGCTGCCGGGATAGCGGAAGGCCACTTCGCGGAACTCGATCAGCTGCGAGCGGCCCTTCGCCGCGCTCGAGGGGCGCGCCCGGGGCGACTCGCCGGCGGTGGGGATGTCGAGATAGGTGAACAGGTTGGAGACGAACAGCCCGTCCTCGTAGAGGCTGCCGATGGAGGCGAGCGCCGACTGGATGGCGGCCTGCCCCTGGCGGAAGGCGGCCAGGTAGAGGGTCAGATCGCCCAGCGTGATGCGCGCCTGCGCCGCCCGGTCGGCCATGTACAGGTACGAGGCGTAGAAGGCGAGCAGCGAGAGCGCGCCCAGGAGGAGGCCGGCCGCGCCCTTGCGCAGGGCCAGGCGCCGGTCCTCCGAGTAGAACTTGTCGAACAGGGCGCGGTAGCGGCCGAGAACCAGGGGCGCCAGGCCGAAGATCTTCACCTCCTTGACGTGCGAGTCGCGCGTCAGGATCCACTCCAGGTAGTTCTGCCGGCGTCCTTCCGGGGCGCGCCACGAGTTCAGACGGAACGACTCACCCGAGAAGCGCGCTTCCGCGAAGAAGGCCGGGAGCGACGCCGCGACGATCACCAGGGTGCTCCACCAGGACAGCCGGGCGAGGAGCGCCGCGTAGGAGATCAGGATGAGAAGCTGCTGGCCGAGCGATGCCAGCTCCAGGACCAGGGAGAGAGGGCGGACGCTGGCTTCGCGCCGCGCGTTCTGCATCTTGTCATAGGTGTCCGCGTCCTCGAAGTGGCGCAGCTCGAGGGTCGCCGCCTTCTCCAGGATCAAGGTGTTGACGTGGTTGCCGAGCGAGGCTCGCATCAGGTCCCGGAGCAGCGCCTGGGCTCGCGAGAGCACGGTCGAGACCACCATCAGGCCGAACTCGACCAGCACGTACTCGACCACCCGGCGCTCGTCGGCGCGGGCCCCGGTGCGGGCGGCCTGCACCACCGCGTCGACGATCAGCTTGCCCACCCAGGCCATGGAGGCGGGAATCACCGCCTGCCCGATCAGCAAGGCGAGGATTCCCGCGGCGAAGCCGCGGGAGGAATCCTTGACCAGCTGGAAGACGCGGGGCAGGGCGCGCAGGTAGCTCAAGGTGAGCCGCGCGCGCTCGCGCAACGACTGCGGGGGCGGGAGCGCGGGCCTCAATGCTCGAGCATCTCCTGCACCTTCATCTTGTCCTCGCGATAGGTGAAGTGCTGGTAGAGCTGCCAGGCGTTCTGCTTGTCGAGGATGCGGTCCTTGAGGATGGGGACCGCGGCCAGCTTGTCGTCGCGGTAGACCAGCCGGTCGATGAGCTGGCCCGCCTGGTTGGTGGTGAAGAAGGCATGGGCCGCGGCGGTGCGCAGCACGGCGAGCTTGGCCGCGTCGGCGCCCTCGCGGTCCAGGGCGTTGCGCAGCGAGCGGAACTCCCGGTCGCTCATCGGCTGCGGGCCCTTGCCCTCCAAAACGCGCACGTTGAGCAGCTCGCCGCCGCGCGCCTGGACCTTCTTCTCGCGCACTCCGCCGGTGGGGAGCTGGAAGACCATCCGGTAGTAGTGGTCGGGCAGCGCGTCGAAGGCGACCGGCGCGGTGTCCGCGGCCACCAGCGCCGGGCCGTCGAAGGCCTGCACCTGGGTGCCCTCAGGCTCGGTGACCTCGATGACCGTGCGCCCGTGCGGCCGGTATTCGAGGCGCATGCCGTCCTCGACGATGACGGTCGGCTGCGGCGGGCGCTCGGGCCTCTCCGGCCGCTCGGGGATCTGCGGCGCCGGCTGCGGCTGGGCCTCGGTGGGCTTCTCCGGCGGGACCACCTGCGGCCCCGCGCAAGCGGCGAGCAGGAGGAGGGCCAGGAGGAGGCGCTTCATGGGGAAGTTGTAAACCGGGAAGGCGATCATCGCTCGTTCTTGAAGATCTGCCCGCCCTTCATGACGAAGCGGACCCGCTCGAGGCGGGCCACGTCCTGCAGCGGATCGCCGTCGACGGCGACCAGATCGGCGAACCGCCCCGGCGCGATCTCGCCGAGGTCCTTCGACTCTCCGAGCAGCGCCGCTGCGACCGTGGTGGCGCTCTGGATGGCCTGCATCGGCGTCATGCCGTAGCGGACCATGTAGCCGAACTCCTTCGCCTGGTTCTCGGTCCAGGCGAAACCCCCGGCGTCGGTGCCGAAGGAGATGCGGGCGCGCTTGCGCACGGCCTTGCCGAACGCCTGCTTCTCCAGCTCGACCATCTTCGGCCAGACGCCGCCCCGGCCTTCCGCGACGTACACTCCGACGTAGATGGTCGGACACCAGTACACGCCTTGCTTGACCATCCGATCGATGAGGTCGTCGGTCAGCCCGTCGCCGTGCTCGATGGTGTCCACTCCCGCGCGCAGCGCCGCGTCGATCCCGTTCCACCCGATCGCGTGGGCGGCCACCTTGCGGCCGATGCGATGCGCCTCGCCGACCAATGCCTTCGCCTCCTCGTCGGTGAAGTTGACCCAGCTCGACAGGCGCCCCTTCGCCTCGTCCCAGTAGTACTTGCGGTCTGCGTAGAACTTGATCCAGTCCGCGCCGTACTTCGCCTCCTCGCGGACCGCTTTGCGGATCCCGTCCGGCCCGTCGACGATCTGCACCCCTTCCGGCATGCGCAGCTCCCAGGAGTAGCCGAGCAGCGGGTACATGCCCGTGGGCGCCATCGCGCGCGTCGCGACGTACATGCGGGGGCCCGGGATCACGCCGCGCTGGATGGCCACCTTCACGTCGACGTCGGCGTACATCGCGCCCTCGGTCTCCAGGTCGCGGATGGTGGTGAATCCGTTCATCAGCGCGGTGCGCGCCGCCACGGTCGCCCGGATGGCCCGGTACGGAGTCGATTCCTTGAGGAGCTGCTCGTCGTAATCGGCGGCCGTGATGTCGCCCTGCAAGAGGACGTGGGTGTGGTTGTCGATGAGCCCCGGCAGGAGCGTCGCGTCGCCCAGGTCGACGACCTGCGCCTGCGCCGCCTTGCGGGCCAGATCGTCCGCCGGACCGACCTCCTGGATGCGATCCCCGGAGACGAGGACCGCCAGGCCCCGCCGCGGCTGGTCCGAGCGGCCGTCGATGAGCCGCGCCGCCTTGATCAGCACCGCCTTCTCCGGCGGCTTGGCGCCCGGGGTTTCCCGAGGCGCCTGCGCAGAGGCTGCGAGGGGAAGGGCGAGGGCGGCGCAGATCGTTCGGAGGCGCATCAGTGCTCCGCGGAGCTCGCTCGGATCTCGCCGGCGAGGTTGCCGAAGAAGTCCCTTGCGATGAAGGCCACAGGGCGTCCGGCGCCGTCCAGCGCGACCTCCACGCGGGTGGCCGGGCCGGCCCGGAAGGCAACCCCGGGCCGATCCTCGAGCACCACTTCCGACGGCCCCGGGTCCGCGACCGCGGCGATCGTCTTGGCCTCCGCCGCCGTAGTGGTGAGGTTTGCGATGAACAGCCCGTTCGCGTCCGTGAAGCCGGTTGTACCCGGAGTGACGGCGTTCCTGCTGCCCGTCACGTCGATGCGGACCCGCAGGTCCGCGATGGGTTTGCCCGATCCGTCGCGGATGGCCACCGCGATGGTCACGCTGTCCACGCCATCGGCGACCAGTGGGGTCCCGGCTGTTTCATCCGGGTCCCGCACGGATGCGTTCTGGACGATCACGATGCTGGACGTCGCCGCGCCCGGCCTTTCGCGAAGCTCCTGCGCGCTCGCAGACAGACACAGGACCGTAGCGGCGGGGAGGGGGCAAAATCGCATCGGCATTCCCTGGGCGCGGCACGGTGGCATGGGCCGCGCCCGAAGGGAAGCGGAGCGGGGGGACCCCTCCTTCCCGCTCCGCTCCTGCTCAGTACGGGTAGTACTTGGCGACGAACGAGTCCTGCGCCCCGGTCGCGGTGCTGAAGTGCTTCGTCTGCGCCGGTACGTCCGCGCCGAACGTGGAGCCAGGCGGCCCGATCGTCCCCGCCACCACCGCGCCGGCATCGGAGAACCCGGCGACGGCATTGGCGGAGTCGTCCCCCGCTCCGCCGCCTGACCGCGCCGATTTCACCTCACCGGCCCCGCTGTAGCGAGCGATGAACGCTTCGATCCCGCCGTTAGAGTTGGCCGTGGCAGTGGTGGCAATACCCGCCGCCGAAAGGAATGAGAAGGGAGTCGTAGTCGGCACGGTGAACTGTCCGATCAAGGCCACGCTGCCGTCGGCGTATGTGGCAAGTCCGAGCCCGCTCGCCACGGCCGCCGGATCCGCCGCCCCGGCCTGCGCCTGCCAGACCGGGCTTCCGGTCGCGTCGTACTTGGCGACGAAGACGTCCTGGGCCCCCAAGGCACTGAGCTTGGGCGGGGTCGGCGGCGGGCCAAACGCGACGTTGTTCCCGTCGAAGTTTCCGGTCACGATCGCGCCGCCGTCCGCGAGCGCCGCGACCGCCGCGCCGGACACGGTGTCTCCCGCGCCGCCGATGTCGACAGCCCAGTCGACGGTGACCCCGTCGGCGAGGTACTTGACCACGAATGCGTCCTGGACGTCCGCCCCTCCCGAGACGAGTGGCCCGAACGTCCCGGAGAAGTCGCCGGTCACGAGCGCCCCGCCGTCGGCAGTCGCCGCGATGCCGTGGCCGGCCGCAGTGCCGGCCGTGCCCTCCTTGATGGCGGTAGAGAGCGTGCCGTCCGGATGGTACCGCGCGAGGAAGAACCCTCCGGCCGTCAGCAGCTGCGATGTCGCTTCTCCTGGCCCGAAGGTCACGTCTCCAGAGAAGCTCCCCGTCGCCGCGGTGCTCCCATCTGGATATCCGGCGAGGCCACCCACCGTGACGGTCGAGCCGGGGGCGCCTGCGGTGCCCTCCGTCTGCTTGGCCCACGCCACGGTCCCGTCCGGGTTGTACCGGGCGACGAATCCCTCCACGTCCCCCGTTGCCGTCAGTGTTATCGTCGGGCTGGTGGGGAAGACGAGCGTTCCGGTGAACGTCCCCGCAACCACGACGCTGCCATCAGCTCCCGTCGGGCAGCCTGCGCCGGAGCATCCGGCGATGCCCGTGCCAGCTACTGCCTGGCCCGACGTCCCCAGCGTCCGGATCCACTGCACCGAGCCGTCCTTGTTGTAGCGCGCGACGAACAGGTCCGAGGTTCCGAGGGCGGTCGCCGACGTCAGTCCCCAGTTGGTCGTTCCGCTGAACTCGCCGGTGACCGCGAAGCTGCCGTCGCTGAACGACGCGACCGCGCGCGAGGTCGTCACCCCGTCACCTGTGCTCTGGGAAGCGAAGGCCAGTCCGGTCACCGTGGTGCTCTGCGTCCCGGACACGGTCGGGTTGGCAATGTCCGCGATGGTGATGCTCTGGGGCCCGCCGGTGTTCAGCGTGACGCTGAAGGTGTGGACACCTGCATCTGCGGCTGTGAACAGATACGTCGAGGGCGAGAACGTCGCCGCAGGGCCGGTCGAGATCCACTTCACGCGGTTGCGGTAGCCCGTCGCCGGATTGTTGAGGGCGTCGACCGCCGTCACCGTCACGTCGAACGAGGTGCCCGCGGCGAAGGGGCTCGGCAGCGCCGTGAGGGTGAAGGCGGCCGCGCCCACGTCCACCGCCACTCCCGCGGAGGTGCCGGTGATGGAGACGCTCAACGAATCGGTGGCCGTGACCGTCCGCGTCCCGCCCGTCCTGAACGTGACGCTGGCAGAGAAGACACCAGCATCCCCCGTTACAAATGGATGGCTCGCCACGCTGAACTCCGCCTGGGGATCGCTCGACGTGAAGTTCGCCGTCCCGGTGTAGCCGACCGCCACGTTGCCGAACTGATCCAGCGCCGTCACCGTGAACGCGTCCGGTTCGCCGGCGGTGATCGGGCTGGTCGCGACGACCACGCTGAACGACGCCGCGGCTGCCGCGTTAACGGTGACCGCCGCGGAGGTTCCCGTGATGGCGCCGTCGGTAGCCGTGACCATCTGGGACCCCGCCGTCTGGAAGGCGACGCTGGCGAGGAAGACGCCCGCGTCCGTCGCGGTGAACGCATGGCTCGGCGGAGTGAAGACCGCGTGCGCGTCGGTCGAGCTGAACGCGGCGGTGCCGCGATAACCCGTCGCGATATTGCCGAACTGGTCGAGCGCCTTCACGGTGAAGGGATCGTCGACGCCGGCGATGACCGGACTATTGGTGACGACCACGGTGAAGGACGCCGCGGCTGCCGCGTTCACCGTGACCGCCGCGGAGGTGCCCGTGATGGCGCCGTCGGTGGCCGTGACGGTCTGCGATCCGGCCGTCTCGAAGATGACGCTGGCGAGGAAGGAGCCGGCGTCCGTCGTAGGGTTGAAAGCATGGCTGGCCGGCGTGAACTGCGCGTGCGGATCGCTCGAGGTAAAGGTGGCCGTGCCCGCGTAGCCGGTCGCCACGTTGCCGAACGCGTCATGCGCCGTCACCAGGAAGTCGTCCGCAACGCCGGCGGTGACCGGGCTCACGGCCACGCTCACCGTGAAGGATGCGGCGGCCGCCGCCGTCACCGTGACCGCTGCCGAGGTGCCCGTGACGTGGTTGACCGGGTCATTGGCCGTCACGGTCTGCAAGCCGGCTGTCTTGAACATGACGCTGCCGGTGAAGACTCCGGCATCCCCGGCCACGAAGGCGTGGCTGGGCGGCGTGAAGACTGCCTGCGTGTCGGTCGAGGAGAACGTGGCGGTGCCGGTGTAACCCGTCGCGATGTTGCCGAACTGGTCCAGCGCCGTCACGGTGAACGGATCGGGAACGCCCGCGGTGATCGAGCTGATGGCCACCACCACCGTGAACGTCGCCGCTGCGGCCGGCTGCACCGTGACCGCGGCGGACGTGCCGGTCACGGCGTTTACGGCATCGTTCGCCGTCACGGTCTGCGATCCGGCCGTCTTGAACATGACGCTGGCGACAAAGACGCCTGCATCGGTCGCCGTGAAGGTGTGGTTGGGCGGCGTGAAGACCGCCTGCGCGTCCGTCGAGCTGAAGGTGGCTGTTCCACGGTAGCCTGTCGCCACGTTGCCGAACGGGTCGAACGCCGTGACCGTGAACGGATCGGCGATGCCCGCCGTGACCGGGCTGTTGGCCACGACCACCGTGAACGTCGCCGCAGCGGCCGGATCGACCGTGACCCCCGCCGAACTGCCGGTGATCGTCGCATTCACGGTGTCCGTCGCCGTCAGCGTCCGCAAGCCGGACGTCTTGAAGGTGACCGCGCCGGAGAAGATTCCGGCATTGGTGCCAGTGAACGTGTGGCTGGTCGGGCTCACCAGCGCCTGCGGATCGTTGGTGGTGAAATTCGCCGTGCCGGTGTAGCCCGCCGCCACGTTCTGGAACTGGTCGAACGCGGTGACGGTGAACGAACTCGGAGTGCCCGCGATCACGGTCGTGGCTCCGGTCGTCACCGCGAAGTGCGTCGCGGGCCCCGCGATGAAGGTGACCTGCGGGTGCGTGTTCAGCTCGACCGGGGCGTTGCCCGGACGGGCAGTGACCGTGATCGTCTTCGTCTCCGCCTTGGTGGTCGTCAGGCTGGTCGTGAAGACGCCGTTCACGTCCGTGGCGCCGATCGGGCCGGGGCTGAAGATGTTCGCGGAGCCGCTCGCGTCGACACGCACCGGAAGCGCGGCGATCGGCTGGCCCAGCTTGTTGCGGAGCGCGACCGAAATGGTCACGCTGTCCACCCCGTTCGCCACCACCGTCGTGGTGGAGCTGGAGCCGACCAGCGCCGGGCGATCGATGCGCATCGTCGGCCCGGAGGTGCCGTTCAAGGTGGTCGTCACCGTGGAGGCGTCCGGATCCGGATCCAGCACGGTCACGTTGAGGACCGCCGCGTCGGAGCGCAGGCCCGTGACGTTCTCGACGGCCACCACGCGGAAGGAATAGGTGCCCTGCACGTCCCCGACGAAGGTGTTCGAACCCGAGGGGAACGTCAGCGCGCTGCCCTGCGGGATCGAGAGAAGCTCGAAGGCGATGGTGGATCCGAGCGAGGCGCCGCAGGCCGCGTCCGGATCGGTCGCCGTCGCCGCGAGCGTCACCGTCTGCAGGCGGGCGGGGAAGGTGGGGAAGTTGCTGGTGCTGGTCACCACCGGAGGCCGCGAGCCGCAGGGGTCCACGTGGACCGACGCAGTGCCGACCGGCCCCTCGTGGCCGCTCGAGTTGATCGCGACCGCCTGGACGACGTAGTCGCCCGCCCCGGAGGCGCGGAAGTCGACGCTGGCGCCGGAGGTGCTGCTCAGCTGCGCCGCCGCGCCGACGCCTGTCACGGCCCAGGCGAACCGGGGCGCGAATCGCGCGGGGCAGGTGGTCGCCGCGGGGACGGCGGTGAACGTCTGGGTCTGGAAGCTGTTCAGAGTGGCGGTGGCGGGCGTTACCTGCACGGCGATGGGGGCCACGCCGCAGGTGGTGGTCGCGATCGAAGTCGAGGCCT
>Ga0126375_10000581_pt1 | contig 10345 bp, 12 predicted proteins | sample PanSoiMetPlot_14_FD_109577 | JGI IMG/M metagenome (GOLD analysis project Ga0126375, IMG submission 109577) | Tropical forest soil microbial communities from Panama - MetaG Plot_14 | ecosystem: Environmental > Terrestrial > Soil > Tropical forest | place: Panama | collected 2016-02-17 | reverse complement strand
GTCCCATGTTCCGGATCCCAATAACGCTGCCCGGCGGAGCAGCCCAGCGACCCATTCGGCATTTGATGGTAAGGGAAGCAGATTTCTTACCTTCATCGTAGTCACCGTCAATGGCGTCGATGCCGTCTGATTCCTCATCGATAATGGCGATAGGCTGTGACTTAAAGAGATCATCTTCTGAGATGAAGTAGAAGACGCCACTCACCATAAACGCGCGCCATTGCACTTCTTGTGCCAACCGCGTGATACAATCCCAGCTATTCTCTGGCCCCCATCGGCCACCATACTTCTGCTTGCGCACCTTACTGGTCGGCGGGAGTCCCCGGTAGAACTCATATACGCTCTGACCAATATTCGCCTCCCATTGCGCGTTCGCATTGGCGCTCTTACCGTACGGAGGATAGCCGTACGCTGTGACGATGCGTTCTGCCTCAATCCGGTGTGTGGCGTACGCGCTCCCATTGCCAGAATTCTGTACCTTCTCGATCGCATCCGCGTATTCCATGCTAGGCCAATCCGTAAAGACTTTGCCCAGTTTCTTGTAGAAAGCTGTCGCGTCTGTTGTAACATCTCGAGAGGCAGGCCAGCCATAGTATTTGATCTGTTGGAATACGCCTACAGGATTCCTGTTGGGATCTACACTCAACCAGTTGTAGTCCCCAACCTTTGGCTGACCAAGGTTTGTGATACTACTTTCTTGGATAGCGCACATAATCGCGCACACAAGCATCTTACGGACCCTCGGAAGACCAGCATTCAGAGCATCGTTTGCATTCTTACGCTGGAATTCCTTCATCCTAACGCTCTTGACAGTCACATTTGAGTTCTTGGGAATACCAAGACCTCTGTTGTTTTGATTGTGCTGCGTGGGTGGCTGTTTCGTGCCGCTATCGATCGGCTGTTGCTTATGAAGCTCAGGGATGACGTACCGAATCTTGGTCTCTTTCACCTCCCGGAGCATACGCAACACAAATTCAGCACGCGTGATCCTCGTACGAGCAGTCTTAAGAGACTGCTTGATGGGCTTGTTGTATTTCCGAAGAAGAGCGATCTCACGATCCTCGAATGTAAGCGTAAGCTCCGGACCATCCTTGCGCACAGACACGAGCCTGAAGTATAGCCCATCGATCTCAATGTCATTACGAGAGCTTAGTAGCCCGGAGTTGAGCAACGCACGATCACGGTCTTCTACAACAACCTCCACTGAGCTAGCTCCTTCAATCGTGCGATGAATGTTTACGTCTGTCACCGCATCAACGATGTTGAAACCAACTGCCTTTCGCTGCATCTTCAGATAAAGACTTGTCAGATCAACATCATGACCCATGAGCTCTAGCTGTGTCTCGCGTAGCACACTAGGCTGCAACTTTTCGCGAGCAGTCGGAGTACGTGGTGCGTTCTTAGTAACGGTCATTTCTTTGGGATCTTGAGTAACTTACCTACCTTGAGATGACGCGGATCAATGATGTTGTTCGCCTTCTTGATCAGCCTCCAGTCATCCGGCTTCGGATTCTTGTACACCTTGTTTGCAATCTTCTGCAGAGTATCACCGGTCTTGACTCTGTACGGCTTCTGAAAACCTTTACTTCCCGGATTTGCCTTGGAACCACTGGCCTTACCAGGTGGTAACCGCGAAAACGCAGCGCGATCACTCGCGACATATTGCATGAGGTTAACCACACAATCCTGCCGCAGGCGGACAAGGCTCCCACCAGAGTCATTGTCCCAGATGACGTTCGTTCCCCATTGCAGATTCTCGATGACCCAGTTCTTTGGACCAGGCTTCGGTAAGCCATAGCCGGTGATCGTTACGACAGGAGGTTCCCCACCGCCTGCGGGTGGCAGCGCCATACGGCTCAGCCTGCTGATCTCAACTTCTTGTCCATCAAGACTAGAGTACCCGTCAAACAAGACAGGCACGGTCATGCGAATAGGATCCTTCCCCATCCACATCGTTAGACCTGTCCGACGCTGTCGAGAAGTCACGGTCCAGCCACCATAGCCACCAGTTACCTGTATCGGTGTCTCGTCAAGAAATGCACTCACATCCGCAATTCCCTCCGCATGAAACGTAACCTTGTAGATGTCATAGTTGATAGTAGACATTAGGCTCTTGCCTGCCTTGCAGCCATTCTATCAACCGTGACTTCCTCAAGTACCTTGCGACCGAGCATCAGCTGGATGACAAGCGGACGATCTCCCCAATCCTGCATGTAATTCTGCCCCGCTCGGAAGACCTGTCTGGGTGCTCCCGTCTCATGGGCAGCTTGAGGACCAAAGAACTGGTTTGCGTTACGGGTAGTGGTGGGAAGCGGCACCACACTGGCGCCACCCGGAAGCAGCAGGAGTTCCGGCCCGCGCTCACCGACCATGGTCCAACCTGGGTGCCGCAATGTCCCACCCTCTTGGAGCCCAACGACTCCACCTAGGAAACCTCCGACCCGTCCAAAGAATCCGGCAATCCTATGCCAGTAATGAGCTGCTTTGACGAGCAGAGCGACAATCGTGAGCAGCGGCCCGATGACGGGAATGAACCACATAACGAGTGGATGATCCCACAGAAACTGAACCGTCTTATTCACGAGATCGTGGAACGCTTTCCACCTGAAGTAGAGAACGACAAGCGTTGCCACAAGAAGAATGATTGCCGTGATGATCCAGAAGACCGGACCACCCATTGCTTCCCAGGCAGCAGCTGCTGCTACGGTTACAGCCTCCCAAGACGGAACCAACGTTGTTACCAATGTCCATGCCAGTCGTCCGGCCGCAAGAGCAGCCCAGCGCATACGCAAGACGAGCTTCTCCGCTGTCGTCAGTACTCGAAACTGTCCCCTCTCATTACGCGCCATGCCTGTCGTAAGAACTGACCACAGGCCCGGAAGCGCCTTCATAACCAAGATCACGCGCCCGAGCACAAGGTAGTAGGCAAACAGAGCCCTATTGACGATGAATTGTGCAAGCGTCATCTCTCCGAGCCGCTTGGTCGCGAGAGCATCCCAGAACACTTTGTTCTTTTCGGCGATCGTGGCCGCTATCGTCACAGTCGTCCAGGTGATGATCAGGGGGATAAGGATGTACAGCAACCAACCGAAGTGCTGCAAGAAGAAATTGATCGCATAGAGGATAGGACGCAAAGTCAGAAGGGCTAGATAGAGCGTAGCCCAAACAGCCTTCGACTGCCCTACATCCTTGACAAGCTGCGTGAAGATGCTCAAGACCAGCTTGAGGTCTGCTGCTAGCTGATCCCAGATCATACCGGCTCCCCGCCCGAAAGCGTAGACAAGGACCTGCCGCACGCTTACCGACCGGCCGGTGAAATGATCAAAGAACCGATTGAACCAATCGTCTAGAGCAGAGATCCTACCCTGCATTCGACCGAAGGCGTCATTTTCGAGCATGCCAAACATGCGCGAGATGTTGTCCTTGAAGGTCGAGAAGAGACCGGTCAACGTCATGCGCGACTGCCGCATCGCGGCGTCAGCGTAGCCGGGTGTCGTCCGCATGTAGTGAATGATCGCCTGAATCGCAACGCTCGCGGGAATACCTAGCTGCCCCACATGGTGCATCTGATCGGCGGTCAGCCCAAGTTCTTTACGGAGAATAGCAAAGATCGGGATACCATCGCGTGCCAGCTGGTTGACGGACAGACCGGTCAGCCGTCCCTGGAACGCCATATGCTGGAGAGCGACAGTTACGCGGTTGAGAGCAGGTCCGGATACCTTGCCCGCGACCGAGAGGGCATCGATGAGAGCCTGAATGGTATCAATCGTCTGATCGGAAGAGATACCCAATGCCTGGAATGACGGGAACAAGGCCCGGAACGCCAGCGTCATGTCCTTGATCTGAAACGGTGTATACTTCGCGATGATCCACAGCCGGTTCAGCGCACCATTCAGTTGTTCTGTAGTGTCGAAGAACGGCCGAAGAGCAACGGTCGCCGTCTGCATCGCATTGTTGAAGTCGAAGCCCATCTTCAATGCGGCAGCAGCAAGACCTGTCAGGGCCAGTGTTCCGTAGTAGACATATCGGCGTAGGGTGAACATTGCCTGATTCATGAGCCAGGTTCGATCTGCGGTACGCTTCATGGCTCTGCCCACCGTCTCGGTGCTCAGGGCGAGCTCACCCTGGGACATGATCAGTTTCTGATTATCAGCTAGGAACTGACGTGTCCCAGCCAGGCGGGCAAGGACAATGACTTCTTGCGAGGCAGACATTATCCAAAGAGTTTCCCGACCTGGTTTGCAATCTGATTGGCACGCTCGAGATCAAACTCACGCTCAATCTCACGAGCCGCTAGCGCCAATGCCTGTATCTCGCTTCGCTCATCGACATTGCCTGAGCGTAGGAATTTTTGAGCGGCTCCGTATCCTAGCATGAGTGCGATGAAAGCAGCAGAAGCAATCTCGTCGTGCCCTAGAGGTTTCCCTCTAGTAGCATCTCTTGGTTGATGTCAAGGGATGTATTCTGGAACCAGCGATTCAGAACGTAGGAGTGTTGAGTGACCGCCACATCGTTATTGGCAAACAGACCCATGACAATATGACGTGTAGATGCATGTTCCGGTAGATCGTCCTTGAACTGTAGAGCCTCAGCGAGCTCCGGTGTAAAGCCGCGGATAGACTCGCCTTTGTAGGTGAGCGGCTGAACATCTCCATCTCCCAGATCAACATAGATCCCGACGCACGCGGTGATGAACGTATCGAGCGCGGCATTTAGCGCGCGCATCCAACGATCCCCCGTTTGCTGACGACGAATCCTTATGCCAATCTGAGTAAGCTCATGGCCATCAAGAAGCCTGTACCTGATCAGGAGCAGAGGCGGCTCAGTGTCGTATCCAGGAACAGGGATGTCAACCTCCCGCGTTTCTGAAATATCTCGACGCTTCGCCGCCAACTGCTCCAACAGGTTTTCTGGTTCCTTCTCGGCAAGAGCCTCCTCGACAGGAGTCGGGACGACTTCTTCCTCGGGCGTTTCCATCTGTGTGCTCCCTCCCAGTACAGTCATACTATGCTGTCGGGTAACCTTCGACGACCATCTCAAGCTCGAGCAGCGTCGCAGCGTTACCTTCCGAATCAATATCCGGAACTGAGACACGATCGAGCTTTCCAGTGTACGTCATGATCGGAATGTCACCGAATACCTGACCTTCAAAGTCCAACGGTACTCGGGTCACTACCATCTTCGAGCTGCCGACAGCGTCGAGCAACTGACTGATGTTTTTCATGTCCTGATACACCCTCGCCAGGCGTGAGACCACGACGTTTGTCGTCGATGGCTTGCCCCCAAGAGAGATCGGATCCTTCATGCCGCCGGGGTGATACACAGTTGCCTGCGCCTGCTTCGCCCCGCCGGTCATCTTGTCCCAGGTTCCATAGTCGATCATGTTCCCCGTCGTCGGATGCTCGACCTGAACCTTGATTAGCCATGTATCTTGGCGAGTGGGATGAACTTCATCCGCCATTATGACACCGTCCCTGTGATCGGAATGTTCACGATCTCGACCGTAACGAGCTCCGCATCCGGTGAGCAACGCACCGAAATGTGAGCACGAAGCTCATTCCCTGCTAGCGTAGCAGGCGTGTTGACAGATGGCCCAACATCGACGTTAAATGCATCAGAGGGCGATGTACCGTAAAGCAGCCCATTCCGGTAGTACGTCTGAAGCTCTCCGATGAGCGCACCACCGAATGCGGTGATCGTATGTCCCTGCCCGTCCAAGATCGAGAAGACGTAGATCTCCGAAATGAGAAGCGCATCGGCCACAATCGACATGATGACGCGTGGTACTCCGAGATTGACCCAGTCCGGATCATTCGTCGGATCAGACATTGAACGCCAACCGTAGATTCGGGAACCACCGACGAACTGACGGATCACATTGACCCGGCCAGTGTTCATCTGGTCCCTTGTTGTCGCATCCCAACCCGGCTGACTGAGTCCACTCGGGAAGGAAAGAATTCCCTTGACACCAGCCGCCGGGGTCCCAGCACCGTACAGAGCATCTGTCGCGGCAATGCGAGCAGCGACAAATGGACTGGGAGGAACGACACGAGTCGTACCCGAAACCACACCCGGAACAACGAGCCAAGGCGCAAACGACGCACCATAGCGACTGAACCCATCTGCCTGTACCGCTGCTATGAGTGTAGCAGAGGACCCGGAATCGGGCAGATCCAGAATCGCGATGCGATTGTTGTTCTGAGCGTGAGAGAGCAACTGCGTATGCCTTGCGGCAGTTGTTGCCCCCGGACAAGAAATCTGACCAGGCCCGATGTCCTTGGTGAACACCGCTAGCGCAGTCGCCCACTGCGCATCAACGATATTGTTGCGATCGTCAGCGCCAGCAGTCAGATTCTTTGCTGCCGCCACTGCCGGGACGTTGGCGGAAGCCCCGAGCGTAATCCGAACATAGCCGGAATACTGTGACCAGGTCACCGCATCCTGCTGCGTCGTCAGATCAGCCGTGATCTCGAGCTGATTGTTGTTTGCGTCCAGAATCTGAAGGCGATAACCAGACGCAAGACCAGCAAGAACGGCGACCTTGATGTTGTTGTAGTACGCACCCGGACCCAGAGCAGTCACGTTGAGTGATACCGCCGCTCCGGCATCTGGTAGGGTCGTACTTGCCTTGACGGCAGCCGGTCCCACGACGCGGCTGACCATCGCGGTGTTACCACCTTCCCGGAAGTAGCAGTCAAGAGCGTCCCAAAGAGACGAGTAGGTAACTCGCCCTCCCAGTTTGACATCGGCGTCGCCGGTGTTGTAGATGACGATCGGAACACCAGTTGGACCGGCATCGGACAAACCAGCGACAAACCAGACGCCTGTGTCGATGGGTACTCCACTCGGATTCGGAGCGCTCTTTACGACCACCTGTGTTCCGGGTCGCAAAGCAGCCATTTACGACTCCTCCTTCTTTGCCTTGCTTGACTTCGACTCCTCGAGGAGCATCAAGATACCCTCATCGATGAGCCACTGATTTTCGCCCTCTTGTTCCCTACTGAGGTCGACTTCCTCGCCGGGACCAATCATCACGCCTCCGACGAGTTCCTCGGGATGTAACCCGACGTGCTTATATCGTGCCATTCGCGTCACTCCTTCAGATCAACCGTCGGGATGACAGTCTCGGCTTGACCCCAATCACTTCCGGGCTGGGTGGCGGGATCTGGCGGAACCGGCGGCTGATACGGTTGCGCCGGACCAGCATAGCGGGTGACGACATTATCAATCCAGACCTCAAAGACCACTTGTCCCGCACTGATCGTCATGTCATCGGTGAAGGAAAAGCGGTCATCGTAGCTCTCATCAAGCCAGTAAGCACCCGAAGCGAAGCCGCCGAAAGACTGCTTCTGAATCATGATAGAGCGTACGATCGCGGTATACATACGCACGAGCCTCAGCGTATGTACACGCGAGTCTGCGCTAACAAAGACGCCAACGGCGATGCTGAAGGGAACCATGAAGGTTCCCCCACCATTTTGTTTCGGATCAGCCCTGGTACTCAGACCGGGACTAATCACAACAATGCTAGGCAGCTGATTCCTTGCTTCCCGATCAACCTGGTCTGCCGTAAAGTAGGAGCGCGGCAGCGGAAGTGTATCAACCGGAATATTCCGTGGGTCAGGTGCAGCCGGTGACTGTAGCTCGACTTCACGAATGTAAACAGGGAACCAGTCTTGCAGAGTCTTGAGTACAGCAAACTCAAGATCGTCCGCGACCTTGATCTGATCAAAGATGCTCAAACTGCTGTCCTCCAAGCATTGATCAACCAGGTCCGAACGATGTTACGCATTTCGGTCTTATCACTTTTCGTGAGTTTGATAAATGGACGATGCCTTTGTTGCGTGGCAGCATATGGTAGATCTGAACCTAGTTTCACATGCTGCGGACCAACTTCACGAATCTGACCCTCAGCTCCCCATACGCTGACGGAATTTCGTAGAGCGAGCGTTGCATGTCCAACCCGTAGATCAAGACCAAGACGTTGCTTACGCAATAGCCATTCTTCGGTATCCTGTGCCCAAGAGCCACCACCACGACGACCTTCGCTCTCGAAGGTTTGCCCGATAATCTCCATGAGGCGCTTAAGAATTGCCTCCATGGCAGGCTGTGCGGCAATAGCTGCTACACCCATCCGTTCAAAGCGGGTAATTGATTCCTTGATACCGAAGGCTTCGAGTGTGTAGTTCACCAGCGCCTCGACATCCACTCAACGGGTTCCGGGAATGACCATGAAGCCGTTCCCGTTGTCCCCGAGACAATAGCGCCAGTGCTACCTTGGTCGGCAGACGTTACTTGCTTCGACAAGTTCTGTACTGCCGTCTCGTACTTCTCTTTCAGCAATGGGTACGCACTACGGTCTGATGAGACCTGCTCGGAGAAGAACGAGATCTCAATCTGCATGGCCACCCGGATCGAGGCTACCGTCTCAGCATCGTCCCAAAGAAACTGTGGGATGTCATCGCCAATGACGTCAGCGATCTCGGGCATCGTAATGGCGATGACTGCATCAACTTCTGTATCAGTAGGAGTTGTGTCGGCGGTGAAGGTGCCTAGACGGATCCCGTACTGATTCACAGTCCGCGACAAAATATGCGAAGCTACCTGTGAGACCGTTGGCGTGTAATCCGTTGTCGGCACCTTCTACCCCTTCCTACTCCTGGGCGGCAGCGAGCTTCGCTTCGAGCGCCTTCTCAACACCCTTGCGAGGATCGTTGTCGGTCGCGAGGTTTTCCGCATCGAGAACCCTGTTGATGCTGTCGGCATCTTCGCCGGCAAGCGACACGGTCTCGTCCACGGTGAGGCTATTCGCCTTGATGTACTCGGCGAGTTCCTCGACACTGAGGTCATTTACTTGCCGCCCTTCTCCCTCAGCTGCCTCAATCAAAGGAGGAGGGGATGCTGTCACCCCACGCGCCGCGTAGACTGCTGCAGCACCCTCTCCCTTGAAGGTTTCGTCCTCGATCTCCTGTACCGTCTCATCGGTGTAGACGGCATCGAGATCTACGAGGCGATTGTACGAGGCCTCGTCGTCGATGTCCACCTTCTCACCGATAGTGTTGATCTTCTCGAGCCGAACAGTCTCATCGGGATTGACCGCAGACGGCTCGTTCCGGAACCAGGTGATGAGTCGGTGCTTGACAATCACTTCTGGCATCTACATCACCCCCTACGTCAGTCCCGTTGCCTTGAGAACAGCGAAGCCGTTGTTGGCGAACATGAGCGGGCGAACAGACGACTGAATCCACGTCTGCTCCTTCCCATTCGGATCGCGCCACGTCTCCGTGGTAAGCGGCTTCTCGACGCGCATCTCACCAACCTGACCCTCCGCGAGCGCGTAAGCAACGCCTGCCGTGCAACGGTTGGTCACAAAGATGTCGATGTCGTACGAATCGAGCAGAGCTCCCAGCTTGTCACCGTAGATCCCCTCGAGATTGAACATCTCATTCGGATTGAGGATCCATAGGTTGTAGTCCATGTCCATCTCGTCCTGCTCGGCGATGAGATCCGCCTTGGCGAAGTCTCGAGCCGGGAAGAGTGGCCAGTTAGACCCACCGGCGTAGGTCGTGTTGACGCTCCCCCACGACACACCCGTAAACGTACGCGAGTTTGCCGTGATGAAAGCCTCAAGGATCTGCATGCCCCTCTGGTTGATCTTGCGGACGATGGTGTTGCTCAGCTGTCGCATCGCTTTGGTGAACTCACTGATCAGGTTACGGTCCCGCGCTTCATCCGTGAAGCGGAACTTGCCGCCCCACTTCTCGACCACCGCAGCTGCCGGTGCCCGGCGGCTGAAGGAGATCTCGGGAAATTCCGAACCCGGCTCAACGCGCTGGATGTCACGATCAGCATAGAAATCAGGCTGAACCACGACATCGTAGATGACGGCTCCACCGGTGACTCCACCAGCCGACGTAAACGCACGGTCGGCAAAGAACCGTTGCGCTGTCAGATCGAGGACCATCGGGGTTAGAACCCGCGTTGGATTCTGAAGCGCGATGTCGATCGTGAACGTCGTTGTGGAGATCGTCGGTGGACCCAGCGGGTTGACGACCGCACCAGGGTACGGTGCCGCTGCGACCGGAGGCACACCAGTGGGCTCGAACCGAGCCATGACAAAGCGGCCGGAACGCAAGAACTCCGGATCCGCCCGTCCTGCCCGGATCAGGTTGTCCAGGGTGTCGGGGCAGTAATCGACCCGACGACCGTGGTCGAGCTGGAGCACAGTTTCCTTCATGTTGGCTTTCCTCCTCTCTCCGGTCTTACGGCTGCGACGAGCCATAGAGTTCGACGACGACGTCCGTTCCCGCAGCACCCGCAGCACTGTGAGCAACGCCCACCCTGC
>Ga0126375_10000580_pt1 | contig 10350 bp, 16 predicted proteins | sample PanSoiMetPlot_14_FD_109577 | JGI IMG/M metagenome (GOLD analysis project Ga0126375, IMG submission 109577) | Tropical forest soil microbial communities from Panama - MetaG Plot_14 | ecosystem: Environmental > Terrestrial > Soil > Tropical forest | place: Panama | collected 2016-02-17 | reverse complement strand
GTCTCCGCGGCCTAAAGAACGCGACCTCCGGGAGCGCTCGAGCGCCGCGAGCTCGAGCTCGTCGAGGAGCGAGAGCGTCGGCTCGTCGACGTCGAGCGACCTCGTCCGTCGAGGCGGCTCGTACTGACGAGCTCGCGCCGGCGCCGGCTCGAGGAGCTCGACCGCGGGCTTGACCTTGAGCGATGAGCCTCGAGCTCTTGCTCGAGTCCTGTTCCCTCGGCTCGAGTTACAGGATCGGTGAACGAGGCGAAGCTCGTCGATCGGAGGCAGGAGCTCGCCGCCGGCGTGACGAGGGACGACGTGGTCGACGCTCGGAGCGAGCCTCGAGCGAGGCGAAGCCTCGAAGTCGAGCTCGAGGCCGCAGAGCTCGCAGAGGTCGCCGGAGCGAGCGCGGAGCTCGGGCATGAGCCGAGCGACGTGATCGCGCCAGCGCCGATGACTGAGAGCGTTTGACGTCACGGTCGAACGGTAACGAGGCGGTCGGCGACTCATGCGATCGCCAGAGGCGCCGGCGTCGGGACGTCGGCGCCTCGCCTCGAGCGCAGGGGAGGTCCTCTCGAACGGGACCGCTCGAGCGAGCTCTTGAGACCTTGGCGAGCCTTGAGGGCTCGCCGGTCTCGGTGGGGGGTCTGGGGGGAGGGCCGGCCTCGCCTGGAATCGGCGCAGGCGGGAGCTCGGCTCCTCTCGGAGCCCAGACGAGCCGGATGACGTCGACGTACCCTCGAGCTCGGTGCACCAAGGCGCGAGGGGTCGAGTGATGACGGCCGCCGGCGAGGGGATGCGAGTCGGTCGCCGGCGGCCGCGGTCGCCGGCGTTAGGTAGTCACGGAACGATCCCGGACGTCGGCGAGGCCGTAGAGGACGACGGACCAGTCGGCCTCGCGCTCGCGCCGCAGCGCCTCGCGAGTCTCGAGCGGGATCGTCCTCAGACTGAGGTCATCGGCGAGGAGCTCCTCGGCTTGTACGAGCGCGACGTCGAGAGGCCCGTAGACGGCGCCTTCTCGCATGAGCTCGAGCTCGATTCGCCGGTCGGCGCGATACAGGGCCCGGAGCTCCGCGAGCGCGAGCTCGAGCTCCTCGACGTCGCGGCGATCGTCGGCGCGCTCGCGGCCTCGAGCGATCCTCTTACGGATGCGCGCGAGCTCCTCCTCCATCGAGCGGAAGCCTTCCTCGTAGGCCCAGGCGGCGATCATCGACCGAACACCAAGCCGAGAGTCAGACCGAGCGCGAGGCCGGAGACGAAGATCGCGAGGACGATCATCCGAGGAGCTCGAGTTGGCGCGGCTCGACGTGCTCGATCGCATGCTCGAAGCCGAGCTCGGTCGCCGCCTGCTCGCTCGCCGTCCAGCCGTCGCCGAGCTCGCCGCAGCTAGCGCAGACGGCGCGGTAGCGCCAGGGCTTCTCCGGCGTTCGCCGGCGCCGCTTGATCGAGACGGTCGGACCAAGCTCGGCCTTCGAGACTGGACGACGGCGCCGGCGCCGGCTCATCGGCGCGGCCAGCCGTCGCAGGCCTCCGCGATCGCCAGGAGCGCGTGAACCTTGGCGAGCTCGAGCGTCCAGTCGCGGGAGGCGTTGAGGCTCTTCATCGAGCCGTCGACGACCATCGAGAGATGCTCGTCCGGCGAGAGCGCGCGGAACTCCTCCTCCTGGCCGGCGAGGAGCTCGAGGAGCCGGCGCGCCTCCTCGCCGTGGTCGACGACCTTGGTCGGCTCGTCGCTCATAGCGGAGCTCCCTGCCGGCGCGCCTCGGTGATCGCCGCGGTGATCGAGTGGACGCCGAGCCGAGCGAAGGCGGCCTGCTTGATCGTGCGGACCGTTCCCTCGGCGATGCCGAGCTCGGAGGCGGTCTCGTTGACGTTGGCGCCTTGAGCCGCTTTACGGAGGACGTCGACCATGCGAGGCGAGAGCTCGCGGCCGGCCTCGAGCGCGTAGGAGCCGCGGCCGCTCACTTCGACCGCTTGATGACGTAGTCGTTGTCCGGCCACCAGCGCTCCGGGATCGTGTCCGGGACGTCCGGCCGCTTGCCCTTCTTGCCGCCGGCGAGCCAGTCGATCCAGTCGCGCTCGCCGCTCGTCATGCCGTAGCGCTTGCCGGTCTTCTCGACCTCTTTGCAGTAGTCCCAGGCCCAGTCCGGGATCTTGTCGGGCGCCGCGCTCGGCTTCTTCTTCGGGTCGCGGTCGGTCGTGAGATACCAGCGCGACCAGTCCCACACCCACTGTGGCGGCTTCATGTAGTCGTCCTCCTTCGAGCCCTTCGGGCCGGGGTCCTTGCCACTCCAGACGCCGCTCTTGTATTTGAGGTGCCACCACTCGGACGGCGCATCGGACCACTCCTTGGCCCAGCCGTACTTGCGGCCGATCTTGTCGATCATCGAGCGCATCTGTTGAGTCGCGACGTCGACGGCGAGTCCCCAGCCGTGATTAGACGTCCCAGGGACCGCGGCGAGCGCGCCGGTCCCGTTGAGGTAAGCGTTGTAGAGCTCCTGCTGTTGAGCGTAGGTCCGATAAGAGCTCTTCGAGCCGGTCGGCAGGAGCTCGCATCCCTTCTTGCGCGCCTCGACATTCATCGCGTTCCAGGCGGCCGCGGCCGCGTTGGCGAGTTGGCCGGAGGCGATCGGCGCGAGCTCCGAGTCCTTCATCTTGCCGTTCGAGCTCATCGCTCGCGCTCCTCGAGCTCCTCCTCCTCGGGCTCATCCTCGCCGGCGGCCGCGCGCTCGGCCGCGCGCTCCGCAGCATCGGCGCCGGCGAGGAGCTCGTCACGGAGCTCGAGGAGCTTCCTCCGGGTCGAGCGCGGGAGGATCATCGGAGCCACTCGACGAGCTCGTAGAGGCCGAAGCCGAGCGCGGCCAGGACGAGCCAGCCGGCCAGGCCGAGGACGACGGCGACCCAGAAGGCGGCGCCGACCGAGAGCCTCGGGACGTCGACCTCCTCCTCGTCGTCGAGCTCGCGGTCGTAGACGTCGGCGATGTTGAGGATCGGGTCGCGCGGGAGACGGATGACCTCGGCGAGCTCGTCGCCGGCGCGGACCTTCGAGCGCTCGAGCTCGTCGAGGACGCGGAGCGCGTGAGTCGCGTCGCCGTCCGAGGCCTCGAGGAGCCGCGCGCCGATCGGATGCTCGAGAAGCCGCTCGGCCGAGGCGAGCTCGGCGAGCTCCTCCGCGGTCTGAGTCCTGCGTTGGCGTCTCATCGGGAATAAAGCCCCCTTTGTCACGTTGCTATTCTCTAGTTTCACAAACAGGGTTCAACGGAAGAGAGGACGGAACGATGACCAAGCTCGAAGCTACCAAGCCGGCGAGACGGACGCAAAAGAGAGCGCTCCGGCTCGGCGGGTTTCATCGCGTCTCGGACGTCGGCGGCCGGGACGACAAGCTCCGCTCGCCGGAGTTTGCCAAGGCCGCCGTCGAGCGCTGGGTCGAGCATCCAGACGGCGCGGCCGCCGGCGGCGCGCGGCTCGTCGAGTGGCGCGTCTCCCTCGACTCGAGCGGGCATCGCTCGGACCAAGACGCCGAGCTCGAGGCCTTGATCGTGAAGGTCGAGGCCGGCGAGCTCGACGGGATCGTCGTCGCCAAGCTCGACCGCCTCTCGAGGCTCGCGCCTCGCCGGCGGCTTGACCTCCTCGAGCGGATCGGCGAGGAGCGGCTCTTCTCGGCGACCGAGTCCAACGACGTCTCGACGCCAGAGGGTCGGTTCGTCCGGCGCATGTTCTTCGAGCTCGCGCTCCTCGAGTGGGAGCGCTATGCGCGGAACTGGGAGACGGCGAAGGTGAGCGCGATCGCGAAAGGTGTCGCGATCGCCAGGGACGCCGCCTACGGGTATCGGTTCGATGAGCTTCATCGGTACGAGGTCCAGCCGGCCGAGGCCGCGGTCGTCGTCGCGCTCTTCGAGCTCCGCGCGGCCGGCGGCTCCTGGACGGAGCTCGTCGAGCTCTTCGAGCGTCTGACCGGCCAGGAGACGGCGAGGCAGACGATGAGCGCGCTCGTCCGGTCGCGCGTCTATCTCGGCGAGGTCGCCTATCGGTCGCGCGACGGCGAGAGCGAGGACCTCGTCAACGTCGACGCGCATGAGGCGATCGTCGACGTCGACCTCTTCGAGACCGTCCAGCGCGTCAACCGGGAGCGCGCCGGCGACTCGAGCTCGCGCGGCCGCGGCCACGCCGGCCGGTCCTTCTCGTTCCTCGGCGGGATCGCGACGTGCCACGGTTGCCGTAAGGCGATGGTCTACAAGACGCGCTCGAGCCAGGCCGATCGGTATGTCTGTAACAGCCACTCGAAGTGTCCGGCGCCGGCGTCGCTCGTCGCCTCCGAGCTCGAGGCCTACGTTTGGGACGCGCTGCTCGAGTGGGCCGGCGAGGAGGCCGACGAGCTCGTCGAGCTCGAGGCGGAGCTCGACGCTCGCGGCGACCGGATCGTCGCCGAGAAGAGGCTCGAGGACGCTCGCCGGGTCGCCTCCGAGTACGAGACCAACGTCGAGCTCGAGCTCGAGCTCGGCCGGGACGACTATGCGGCCGGCAGGCAGGCGCGCCGGGACCTCGTCGAGCTCCGCGAGCAAGAGCTCGAGGCGATCGGCGAGGCGACCGAGCTCGAGCTCGTCGCGTCGACGCTCCGCCAGGCCGGCGACGAGCTCGAGGCCGCCGAGAAGAGAGCGCTACTCAAGGTCGCGCTCGCGGGAGGTCGGCTCATTCTCCGGCGCGCATCGCGCGTCCCGGTTGAGGAGCGGGTCGTCGCGCTCGAGCTCGGCGGCTCGCCGGCGACGGACGCGCAGGATTCGCCGGAGCTCCTCGAGGACCTCGCGACGGAGCTCCGGGCATCGGCCGGTTAGCGTCGCGACGATCGCGAGCGTGAGGTAGGGCAGGGCATCGGAGAAGGCCTCGAGCATCGTTCCCCCTTCGCCGCAGAGCCGAAGTTGAGACGGCCGCCGAGAGGCGGCCGTCGCCGTGAGTGACGCCAACCTCAAGACGTGCCTCGATCGTCGTCGGCCGAAACATCGCCGTCCGAGCTCGAGCTCGACCTCGAGACGTAGGCGGCGAGGACGCCGATCGCGGCGCCGAGGACGGTCGAGAGGAGCGACGTCGCGGCCTCGCTCAAGAGCGCGTCCTTCTGAGCCTCGGCGATCGCGGCCGCGATCGCGAGCGCCAGGAGCGCGCCGGCGACCGAGGCGGCCAGGATGAGCGCGACCGCCTCTCGAGCTCCGATCGGCCGGAGCCTCATGCGAGGACGATCCCTTCCGGCGGCTCGAGGATCGTCCCGTTGTAGTCGAGCGGCGGGAGCTCCTCGCGCGGCTCGTCCCAGGCGCGGCCGTCGAGCGCGAGCGGAGCGGCGCCAGGCGGGATCGGCGCGAGCCAGGTCAAAGCGAACTCCGGCGAGATGACGGCCGAGGAGTTGATCGTCGCGGCGAAGCCGCTCGAGTTGAAGAGGCAGAGCTCGACCATCTCGTTGAAGGCGAGAGCCCAGACGGATGAGAGCGTGAGCCGCGCTTGAGTCATCGCCGGCGCGGCCGCCGACCAAGGGACGATGACGTCGGCGATGTAGTTGGTGTTTTGGTGCCGGAGGCGCGCGTAGCTGTTGAGGTTGGTCGGCGTCCCGCCGGCCGTGACCAGCATCGAGGCGTGAATCGCGTAGATGCCGGCGCGCGGCGCGTAGATGCGGCCGGGAGCCGCGCTCGTCCCGTCGTGCATGCCTCCGCCGCTCGGATGCGGCGTGTCCCAGCGCTCGCGGTTGAGCGGGACGACGGTCGTCGCGTTGTGAGGCGCGGAGACGCCGACGTCGGAGTAGGCGCGGCAGGACGGCGCCTTGAAGACTCCCTCGATCGTGTTGGCGAGCTCGGAGCCGAGCGCCGGGTAGTCGGTGAGCGCGTCCTCGGGGAGCGGGTACGGGATGAGGAAGAGCGGTGTCCGGTCGGGCATCGGAGGCCTCCTAGCCGGGGATGAGGTTGTCGAGGACGAAGGCCTCCGACCAAGAGCAAGCCGGGTCGACGTCGAGCCAGCGGAGCTCGGCCGGGACGTCGCGCCAGGGGAGCGCGAGGCCGGAGAGGAGCGGGTCGGAGAGGACGACCTCTTGACGCCAGTCGGGACCTTCGATGACGTCGGTCCAGCCTTCGACGATCGGCGTCCACTGGCCGAGCGGCGCCGTCGCCGGGAGCTCGAGGAGCTCGAGGACGAGGCCGACCTCGAGCGGGTAGCGGCGGAGGAGCGTCAAGCCGGGGAGCTTCCAGCGCGGCTCGGAGAGACGGGCGAGCCAGAGGTTGGCGATCTTGGTCGCGGTCGCGGCGTCGGCGAGCCCGGACTCGAACGAGCCCGACCATCGGACGCCGAAGATCGCCTGCGAGGCCGAGTCGTCGACGGTGATCGAGCCGGCGCCGTAGCCGTAGCCGAGGACGAAGCGGTTGACGACGTCGAGCGTCTGATACCAAGGCGGCGAGTAGAGGACGTCGGCCGGGTCGAGCGTGAGCGGCGTGTAGACGCCGGCGCGCGCCGAGTAGGCCTGGACGACGATCGTCCCGTCGGCTCGGTCGAAGGCGGTCGCGCCGATCGAGTTACGGTCGGTCTCGAGCGCGGCGAGCGCGTCCATCGTCTCGAACGAGCTCGGGTCGAGCGGGTCGACCGGGACGGTCGCGGCGAGCGGGACGTCCGGCGTCGGCGCCTGGACGACGCCGTTGAGGTTCGCCTCGCTCAAGATTCGAGCCATGCGAGCTCCCCAGAGCTCGGCCGGCCACTGATGACCGCCGACCGGCCGGCGGCCGGCGTCGGCGAGCGCGGCCACGGCGATGACCTCGAGCCGCGAGTCGACGCGCGGGTCGTCGTCGAGGAGCGAGAGGTCGGTTATGCGGCCGGTGAAGATCGGATCGGCGTCGGTGTCGCGGATCGCGATCGTCGTCCCTGGCCGCCAGAGCTCGAGGTCGGCGCGCGGGATCGCGCGGAGGCGGAGCGTCGCCGTCGACGCTTGGAGAGGCCCGTCGACATCGTCGCGGCCGTGGTGAATCTGGACCGAGGCGAGGACGCGGCCGAGGTCGACCCAGACGCCGTCGACGCCGCCGAGCCGGATCGAGCCGACGTAAGCCGGCGCGGCGCGCGGCTCGAGCTCGAGCTCGAGCTCGCTCATCGCCGGCCTTGGCGTTGGTCGTGCTGACGGAGGACGCGAGAGAGCGCTCGAGCCGTTCCCTCGGGGTCGACCGGGCCGTAGATGTTGACGGTGATCGCGCCGGCGCCTCCGGCGACCATCGCTCGAGGAGCTCCGACCGAGCGGCCTCGAGCGTCGAGCGGCGTGAAGTAGAGGAGCGAGCTCGAGCTCAGTCCGGGGATGTGCGGGATCGAGATGTGCGGGACGTGAATCTTGCCGAGCCAGCCGATGAGGTCCTTGACCCAGCCGATGAGCGCCTTGACGGCGCCGATGACCGGCGAGATTGCTCGGTCGATGAGGTTGAAGGCGGCGACGCCGGCGGCCTTGAGTTGGTCGAACCGGGTGACGAGGACGTAGATCGCGGCGCCGAGCGGACCGAGAGCGAAGAGGCCTAGCCGCCAGTGGTCGACGATCCAGCGGAAGGCCGACTGAGCGGCGCCGAGGAGCCACTCGAAGCCGCGGCCGAGAGCTCGAGCCGCGGCGAGGACGCCGTTGAGCGCGCCTTGGACGATCGCGCGGAAGGTCGCGCTCTTCTTGTAGGCGACGACGAGCGCGGCGCCGAGCGCGACGACCGCCAGGATGATGAGCGTGACCGGGTTGGTCGCGAGCGAGACCATCATCGCTCGATTCGCCGCCGAGAAGGCGATCGTCGCGGCCTTGGCGACCGTCTCGGCGACCGTGTAAGCCTTGATCGCGACGTTGGCGGCGAGGATCGCCGCGGAGAGGCCGGCGACGACGCCGATCGCGATCTTGACCGCGGTCGTGTGGCCGGCGGTCGCCTTGGTGAGCTTGACGAGGAGCGCGAGGCCGGCCTGGTAGTAGGGGAGGAGGCCTTGGCCGAGCGTCGCCGTGAGGTTCTCGGTCTCGGCCGCCTGGACGCGCTGCGCGTTGGCCGCCGAGCTCGAGGTCCGGGCGAAGTCGCCTTGAGCGTCGGCGGTGTCTCGCATGATGAGCGCCATCGTCGCCGCGGCCTTGGCGTGAGCGTCGAGGGCTCCCTTGCCGGAGTAGAGGCCCTGCTTCAAGGCCTCCTGCTTGAGCCTGGCGTCGGAGAGGAAGACGCCGAACTTACGGAGCGGCTCCGACTCGCCGGCCAGGCCGGAGCGGAGCGCGTCGAGGGTCTCCTCCGGGCTCGCGTTGTTGAAGCTCGCGAGGTCGCCGGCGAGCTCGACGAGCTGCTTGCTCATGCCGGCCGCGGCCTTCCTCGAGAAGCCCATCGGGACGAGCATGTTGCCGAAGGTGCCGGCGGCCTCGAGCGCGGCGCGCGAGCTCAAGCCGAAGCTCTCGGCGAGCGTCCTCGACCAAGCGACCATCGCCTTACCGGAGCGGCCGAAGACGACCATCGTCTTGTTCTGTTGCTCGTTGAGGTCGCTCGCGGCGTCGACCGCCTTCTTGGCTCCGACCGCGATCGCGCCGAGCGCGATCGTCGCCGGGACGGCCGCGCGCTTGAGCGCGGCGCCGACCTTCTCGCTCCGAGTCATCGAGTCGCCGAGGGCGCCGTTGACCTTCGAGAGCTCCTTGACGGCCTGGCCGGCGTCGGCGCCGACCTTGATGAGAATGTTGCCGGGCCCGGCCACTAGAGGAGCCTGTAGCGCTTGAAGATGACGACGATCGCGCGCTTGAAGGTCGGGACGGCGCGCGAGCGCTCGAAGGCGGCGACGGCCGGCGCGATCCAGTAGCCGGAGCTCGGCGGAGCTCCCCAGTGATTCGGCGAGCTCTTCGGTCCCTGCTCGGAGCCCCAGACGAGCCGCGCGGCCGGCGCGTTGTCGCCGCCGGAGCCGACTCGCATCGCGCCGCCGATCGAGACGACGGGGAAGCGGTCGCGCTTGACCTTGATCGAGCGCGCGACGCGCCGAGCGACCCTCGTCGGCGACCGCTCGGCCGAGGCGACGAGGTAGGGGACGAGCTCGCCGGCGCATCGGCCGGCGGCGTCGCGAATCTCGCTGTTGGCCGTCGAGCGGAGCTCGCTCTCGACGCCGCGGAGAGCCTTGAGCGTCTCGGCGAGCCCGTCGACCTCGATCGAGAGGCCGGCCTTCGATGACGTCCGGCTAGGCGCGGCTCCTCGCCTCCCCCCAGACGTCGACGAGCGTCGCGAGCTCGTCGAGCTCGAGCTCCCAGAGCTCGGCGAGCGGCCGGCCGGTCTCGAGCGCGAGCTCGATCATCGCTCGAGTGACGCTCCCGGAGGGTAAGGCTCGACGACCTCGCTCTCGTCGGTGAGGTCCTCGACGTCGACGAGCCGCTCGATCCAGACGTCGAAGCCTTCCTCGATGCCGAGCGCCGAGTAGGCGAGGAACATGCCCAGGGTCGGCGAGAGCGCTCCCTCCTCGATCTTGTAGCCGTGGCGGCGCGCGTACTCCTCGAGCCGCTTGACGTCGCGCGGCCGAGCCTGCCAGGCGACGACCTCGCCGTCCTCGTAGGTGACGGTCCCTCGGATGCGGCCGATCATTCGACCGCCTCGGCGATCGCGCCGGCGGCGAGCGGCAGGACGCCGGAGTCGTCGCGGGTCGGCTGACCGATGACCGGGAGCTCGACCGAGGTCACGGTCTGGACGGCGACGTCGCCGCCGAGCTCGATCGGGACGATCTGGACCGTCCCCTTGTAGATCGGCGCCGCGGTCGCTCCCTTCGGCGACCACTCGAAGGCGAGCTCGGCGAGCGCGTGATCCATGAGGAAGTTGACGAAGCCGGCCGGGTCCTCGAAGTCTTGAATCGCGTCGATGTTGAGAGCCCAGGCGATCGAGCTCTCGGGAGCCGGCTCCGGCGTCTCGAGGGTCGGCGTCCCGTCCTCCGAGTTGACGGTCGGCGTGAGCTTGACCGCGGCCGCCTGTGGCGAGACCTCGATCATCGTCGGCGCCGCGGTCCCGAGCTTGAGGAGTCCGGGTCCCTGGCGTGAGTCGGTGGTCGGCATGGCGTTAGGCCTCCTCTTCGATCGTGACGGTGACGGTGAGCTCGAGCGCCGGGAGCGGCTCGGCGTTCGAGCTCGAGCGCCAGGAGCTCGGCGCGTAGTTGTTCGTGGTGAGAGCGAGCGCGACGGCGTCGGCGACCGCGAGGATGCGGTCGACGACGAGCTCGTCCGAGAGCGGGTCGCCGGAGACGACGAGGACGGGGACCTCGAACGTCCTCGAGGCGAGGCCGCGGCCGACGAGCGAGGGGAGGCCGATGAGGACGCCGAGCGGCGTCGGGTAGAAGGCGCCGGCGTCCGTCGAGGCCTCGATCCCGGCCGCGGCGAGCCGCTCGGCGAGG
>Ga0126375_10000578_pt1 | contig 10352 bp, 11 predicted proteins | sample PanSoiMetPlot_14_FD_109577 | JGI IMG/M metagenome (GOLD analysis project Ga0126375, IMG submission 109577) | Tropical forest soil microbial communities from Panama - MetaG Plot_14 | ecosystem: Environmental > Terrestrial > Soil > Tropical forest | place: Panama | collected 2016-02-17 | reverse complement strand
CCATGGCCACGCGCTCGCACTGCTGCAATGCAGTCCTCGACAGGCAAGCTGATGAACATGACTTTGACATCCAGCTTGGCGTAGTGCAGTTTGAGCAATCGTGTGGTGCCATCTTTGAAATTATTTCCTTCATATAGCACATCAGCACCGAGCTCATGGTGCTTCAAAATCAAATCATAAGCAAAGTTCAGGCCCAAATCATTCATAGTGTCAATGCCGCCATTGGCAATGTCATAATGACCAGGAATGAACAAGGCGCGGTCTACACCGTTGCGGCATATAAGTCCCATCGGTTTCCGTTTCTTGCCATATCCGGTTGGATAAGCAATCTTGACCACTTCGTTATAGCTGGCAATGATCTCACGCACGATGGTGGATTTGCCGCTGCCATTTGTGCCACGGATTGTGATGATCATGCTGATCTCCTTAGTTTCTGTTGTTCATGCAGATCTCTGATTGCTAATATAAACCCATGAACGGAACGACTCCCTCTTGCATACATGGCATCACGGATGAATTTATCTAATGTCTGTGGATCTATTTGTTTTTGAAGCACATGATAAATGGCTTTCACCACATCATCAGCATTGGTCCATTTGTTGCTCACATCAGCCTCCTCATAGAATTCTGCGCCCAATTCCTAGCATCAAGTATCATGTAACGTTCTACGTCATCACTCCACTCGTGTTGTTCCTGCATGAATGCTTCAGCTTCCGCAGCCGTTTTGAACATCTCTTTCGGTGAGCAGCACTCTGTTTCACCTTTCATGTGCATGAGGATGAAGTATGGTGTTTTAGGATGCTTGATCATCCCATTTTCCTCATCGCTTCATGTAATGCAGGCACGATTGCAGCTTTATCTTCCATAGCTTTGCGCCACCACTCGGCTCGCTGTTGCTTGCCGATGTCAGCGCGCCTTCTCACAATTCGCTCAAGAGCCATGGATGTATCGGCTTGGTAAGGTTCTGGATTGTATCCAGCTTGCCGCAACGTGCTGCCACTCTCTGATTGAAATACGATGGGCAAACCTGCGCTCAGCATTTCATAAAACCTGTTGGGCGGTGAATGATATTCGCTGTGTGATTTGCGGTCCTCGAGATATAATCCCATGCCACGCGCGCCAAGGTAAGTGTAGAAATTCTCAGTGATTTTATCTACATGCTTGATTTTTGGACTTTTGTATTTCTCGGCAAACTTATTCTTGCCTTTGACCAGCGGACTTGAAATTGTGATATTCACAATAGGATTGGTAAAGTACCTGTCAAAATACTTTGCACGGCCATCGCGCCATGAGCCAAAGTAGAACACATCATCACCAGCTAAAACGCGCCGCGCTTTTATCTGGCTTTCGGTGACTTTATCATCCAGTGTCAGTGCATTCCAATTCACATAGCTGCTATATTTCGTGGCCTTGACATTATCCTTGATGGTGGTCCAATAATGGATGTGGTCTTTGCCTGCTGCTGCGCGGTTGCGAAATGCCAATCGAAATGGTGACTCAGCGCCACTTTGCGCCTTGGGCGGAATGATCCAGTAATCATTTTGCACCCATACCACGCGCTCTGAGCGTTCAACCAATGGGCCAAGCCGGTTCAAGCATCGACAATATCCATAGGCACCATTGATAATCAGCAGCAGATCCACCTTATCCGGCTGCTCATCTATGTTGAGGTCGGTGGTGATAGGCACTTTGAGTTCTTTGGATATCAGCATCGCGATGCGCTGGCTGGCCACCATCGAGTCTTCATAGATGCGTGCAAAGCTGAACAGGCAGATATTCATTTTGTCAGTCCTTTCATTGCAGCATGAAACTGCTTCTTGGTTTCTTGACTATGATCTACGTGCCACACGGTTTGATCCCATGCTATCTGCTTTCGGTTGCGCATGGCACGTGCGATATCTTCCACATCGCTGACAAGAGTATTATCTGCGACATCAAAATACTGCGACAGCATCTCTCTACAATCATGGTGGAACACCATCGGCAACCCGGCACTCAACATTTCGTAAAACCTACACGCTGGCGGTTCAATCTCTGACTTGGGATCTTTCAAGTACAAGCCTAAGCCATACTGCGCCAAGTTTTCTACAATGTTCGGGGTCAAGCTGTCAATATGTTCACACTTGGGATATCGTTCTTCGAAACGCCCACTGCTGTTGCTAATCACTGTTGATACTTTTGGAGCCATGAAAAATTTGTCAAACATTCCTACTCTGCCTCTACGCCAGCTTCCATAATAAATCAGGCGTGGCTTGTTTTTCTCAGACCATTTGAAATTGGGTTGCCATGCTATCGCATTCCAGTTGATGAACGCATCAGCTTCCTCGAGAGTGCTCCACACTTGCGGCGGCTTCATCTTGTGCTTGTGGCGCAACCTGAAAGATTTACGAAATGGAGTTTTGGCGTGGTTATCCGGAGCAGGAAGTTTGGTGGTGGCATAATCATTCGTGCAGTACACGACATTTTCACTACGCAACACAGCTTTGCCAAGAGCCTCGTAGTGTCTGCAGAATGGCATACCACCACCGACGATGATCAGTAGGTCAAGATCTTCACCATCAATTTCATCATTCCAGTAAATCGGTTCTCCGAGCTCCTGGCTGATGAAGCGTGCCATCTTGTGCGAGAACATAGTGGCGCTCTCACTTGGCTTGATGAAGGTGAAGATCTTGAGTTTCATGCTCGTAGCTTCACTACATTGTTACGTCGGTGAGAATTGCATTCATCCGTGACATTCACGATTGGAATATCCTCACTGACTAATACCTGTGTGATAGCCCAGATTACCAGATGTTCATCGGCATCTAAATAATCCATGCCCTGTAGGATTTTAGCGCCTCTATCTTCACACAGACGCTTTGCTGCGTTTTGCAATCTGACCGCTTCTTTTTTCATAGAGTGTTTTAGGTCTAACTGAAAAACGCAGACATATTCTTCTTTTGCATAGAGGCGCTTTTTCTTGTAGAGCTCGTTTCTTATCTGTGCAAAGCGATGATCAGGCTTGATTGTCTGACCAATCTTGGTGCCAGCAAATTTTGTGCAAGATTCATCGCGATAGGTTCTGAGACCGTAGAGATGCTCTAGGCTTTTCCCACGTTTCATCATCTCTTGCACGTTCATGCTTTCAACATCTGAGATTGTCACAGGTTCTCCTTTGGTTATAATCCTCGTAAGTAGTTCATCTAAAGCTGTAGCTTTATTCACCTGCTTTCGATGCCGACGACGACGAGGATTATCACAAACTTTTCGTTTGAAGATGTTGTCAGCATAGTCTACTTCAACGCCATTGACACGCTTATATTCAGCGCGGAATTCTGGAACAAAAAAATCCACACGCTGCATTGTTTCTTCGTAAGACATTCCACATTTGGCAAAATCTTGACACAAACGCTGTGCCAACATCTTGCTCAAAAACAAATAGGGTGTCTTGAACTTATTGCTTCTATCAACTCCCTTCTTGGCCATGACACTTACCTCTGCCGCAGCCACCACCGACCATAGGCATCGATGATGGTGTTCCACTTGCGCTGGCCTTTCTCGACGAGATCAGCCCACCACTTGTGCCGCCATGAGAAATCCATGAGGAAGCTTCGCACATCCTCAGGGTCGCTGGTCATGCCCTTTGGGTCAGGATCTTTGAAATCCCAACCTGAGTTGAGTATAGTGTTGGCTAGTTCAAACAACGATGGTGTATCGTAATCTGCTTTGGTAGTCGTCGCTGAATCAACCAACGTCCGGATGTCTGGTGGTGCTGTCGTGGCCGCTGCATTAAGCGGCTTCGGTTTCGAATCCTCGAATCGTTCGTGTTGCAGATACGCTTTCTTGGCACGCAAGTCATTGATCGCTTTGCGTATTTGTGCAGAGTTCGCTGTGTCGACAAGAAGTCGTTCAAAGAGCTCAGCTTCCGTTAAGCTATCAAGCTCTTTTTGGGTCGGCCTGGGATAATCCATGGCGAAGTTCCTTGTGTGAGTGTGGTGTGGAGTTTGTGGTTTGCAGCCTGAGCGTTGTATCCTGTGATTTTTCATCGCCTCCTTTCCGAGATTGCGCCAATCAATATTTCCCCAACTGATTGGCATGGTTCACTGCGCCCACCGATATTTCTGCTTGGGCATCTTTCCCTCATTTACTGCCCTGTGATACTTGCTGTATTCACAGAGTAGATTCTGGCAATCCTGCGCGTGCGGCCTCGGCATCTGGTTGCGCTCGAACAATGGTAACAGGTCAGCGCGCAAGCGTGCCAGCGCAAGCCGCCAATCATCCTCAGCCCATGGTTCCTTGCGGTGCCTGCCAAGCATATAATTCAAGCCGCGCCTGCTTCCTGGTCCACTTGCCGCAAATGTATCCCAATCGCTTGCACCCATCAATGGTCGCGCATATTTCAAATCTGCGACAACTTGTGCCGCGATGAAACTGCCCATGCCATTATAGAGCATCAATTGCATGTGATAGCTGTTCAGCGTGTCACCTTCTCGTGGTCGCAGTGTTAGGCGTTGATTCCACATCGGCTGCAAGATCTCGCTGAAGATATAGGCCAGTTTTGGCGTAGTGAGTGCTGCGCCTTTGAGTTCCTTGGCAACCATGTGACCAATTTCGTTCACAGATACTCCGCCGGTAGCAACGATATAGGCACCATTGAATATCTGTCCGCCCGCTTGCTTGTGCCGCAACAGATGCCGCGAATGAACGTGTTTCACAAACGGCACTGGATATCCCATGACGCTAAGTGATTCCGGCAAATTCAACAGGCGCGCAACCACCATAGCAAACCAAAGGTCCGGATCATCCTTGTGCGGCAAGCGCCAGTTCTCGCGAATCCACGCGGTGACTTTATCATCCTCTCTGTAGATGTTGCAGAAGCGATAGTCACGCAGGATGGGATCCTCTGTCCATGGAGGTTTCTGTCCAGCCGCGCGCCGCTGCGCAATGGCATAACGCTCCTTGGCGAATGCCATGATGCGCTTAACCGGATCTTCGACTTGTGAGATGACGGTTTTCATGGTTCTTTATCCGCACCTTGTGATCATGCCTACGCTGCGTCATTCGATCCTTCATTGTCGTTCGCCGCGGCTTCTGGTGTTTTCGGTTCTTGTGTTTCATCTTTTCTCCTCCATAGATTTGTTGCACAGCGCGGGCAACAATGTCCCCATTCATTAAAGTCACCAAGCCAATGCATCAGCCAGCCATGAGATACGGCTTGCTCCCATGCCATATACATTTCGCCTTCAAATTCTTGTTCCAGCACCGGCACAAATTCTTCGTCCATGCAGAGATCACAGACGATGCTGGTGATTTTATCATAGTGATGGTTGATCATTTAGACGCTCCTCCTTTCCACTTCCATTACCTATTGCGGCACGCTTGCCTTCTCTAATTCTATTAGCCTAGACGGCACGCTGTCTTGGACCATATCTATCTAGGTTGCGGCTCGCTACGTCCAAACGGGTCCATTGCATTTTGCGGCGCATGGGTTGATATCCTTGAACGGCAACATGACAGCTTTACCAAGCGGAGAAGCCGCAGGATATCTTTCGTTGAGCCGACCCCCATGCTGACCGACCAAGAGCACTCTCCGCTCAGTATGGGATATCATCCTTCATGTCAACTTTTTCCTCACCAGCGTCAACCATCTCTTCCTCGGCAGCACGCTTCTCGCCGGTCTTGAAGGAATCCTTGAGCTGCCTGCCCATATCCAAAGCCATGCGATAGTCGCCGCCCACGACCTTTAATCCTTCCCTGTAGGGACCTGCGCCCTTGAGTGGTGCAAAGTTCACCGGATCGCCGAACTCGAACATATACCATGTGCCGAGATTGTTGGTTTTGGCGATAGTGGACAGCTTGTACAAGAAGGAGTACGATGGATACGGCCGACCATTTGGCGAACGCTTGTTCTGGATCGCCGTGAGCCAGTTGCGCGCAACAGTGTGTCCGGTGCTGGAAAATGGAATTACGTGCGCAGTCGGCATTCCATTACGCCATGCCAGCCCGACGATATAGCGCGTGTCGATGCACTGGTTTCCGTTCTCGAAGCGATAGCGCGGCAAGCCACGCTTCCCTTCTACCTCGATGCGCATGGCACCTTGCGGAGGATTATTATCGCCATGCCAGTCGTATGTTCCGCGGAAGCCACCACCTTGATCGCGTGGCACCCACTCATTCCACTTGCGGTAGTACCAGCACGGCTGAAACCACATTCCTTCCTTGCCACCGATGATAGGATCGCTGGAATTCTTCAGCCAGATATCCCCGGCCTTTGCATCATCCAACTGAGCCGGTCCTGGCAACACTTGCGGACTCTGCGGTTGAAGAACGTAAACCAGCGGCACCAGGAAGTCGCCGAGCTCTGCTTCGTTTATTCCCTCGCCGGCTTCCGACATCAACTGCTGCATCAACTCCTCATCAACTTCGACGAGTTCCTGCTGCTCGTTTCTTGCTGGCACTTTGGCAACCATGACTATTTCTCCTTCTTGGGTTTCAACTTCACTATGTGTCCTACGGTGGCTCCCAGCACGCGCAGATCCTTGGTGCCGAGCGGCTTGCCGTTGCGATATCTATCCTTGACCATCATGGTCAATGTATTCCATGGCACCGATTGTTGACGCTGATATGGAATCTTCAGTTTGTTCAGGAAGTTTTCAACTTTATCAAGCAGCGACCCGCTGCCCAAGCCTAGTTCTATGGTGATTACCGTTTTGATGATATCACCTAAGCCATGATCGCGCAGCCATTCTAGCGCTTCCTGTTGCTGGCCATCCGGCCAATCTGAGCGAATGTTAGCATGATAATGATCCTGAAGCCTAGCATCATACGCTGGCATATTGCCTTCAGCCTCCAAGCCAAGATTGTTGATGCCTAGCTCCATGAACAGATCTGGCAGTGTTTCTGTTTCCATGTGGCGACGTTGCCCGCGTAACTCCTTGCCTAGAGCTTCAACATCTTCGATGCGCCGCTCAAGATCACGCATATGACGCACTTGGTCACGCACGAATTCCAATTTATCCTGTGGCGGTGCCTCATCAGCTTCCTGTTCAAGGCGTCGCGTCAATTCTGCATCCGACATGGGGCAGCTCTCGGTTTGAATGAAGTTTAGAACGCTAGTATGTATCTGACCGGCGTGGAAGTAAAGCGGTTTTTAATCGTCTATTTTTTCGACCACTTTCAATGCCGGTTTAGGTACAGGTGGCATCGGTTTCCGTTCTATTTGTTCCTCGAGAAACATCTTCATGCGTCTTGCGTTGTGGATGAACTTTTTGTTGCGTCGTATCAACGCACGCAGCCCGAGGCTCATGTACACAAGTTCACCGCTGCGCATTCTAACGCTGATGTCATCCAGGAGATCCTCGAGAGTCGAGAACTCGCGGATGATTTCAGCATAGTATGCGGCAACGGCTCCGTCGATTTGCTGCGGTGCATCTTTGAACTCGCGCATTGGCTTTCTCCTATATGAGCCAATCCCTATAATTTTCACCAGTGATGGCTTTCGCCAGATCAATTTTCTTTCGCAATGCTTTGATTATCTTTTCCTCCACTGTGCCACGTACAATCAAATCAACATAAGTCACGCTATTATGCTGGCCGATGCGATGACATCGATCTTCGCTTTGATATCGGTGCTCTAGATCATGGCTTGATGCTGCATAGACTGCGAGAGTTGCAACATTCCAGGTGTTCCCACGTCCGCCGGATGCTGGCGTCGATACGATGAAGCGACAGTATGGGTCACTGAGAAATCGTTTTTCATCTTCATCACGTGTGCCTGCGTTGCCGCCGAAAAAGCGCGCCACGGATTCTGGACCATAAGTCGCGGCAATGGCAGTGGCAATCTTTTCTAGCTCATGCGTGTACGTCACCCAGATAATCGCCTTGCCTTCATGTTCCGCCAATACATCTAGTATCTCGTCAATGCGTCGGCTCTTGATATCCTGAATCTTTCCTAGCTCATCCTTCACATGGCCGCACACGATTTGATGCAGCCGTGTCATTTGCGCCAGCACATTCGTGGCCGTGATATGAGTGCCGTTGGCCAACTTAGCCGTCGCCTCCTGCTTGATCTGCTGGTATAGTTTAGCTTGCTCACCTGTCAATTCTATGTCACGCGGTTCATAAATCTTTGGCTGCAAGTCCAGGCAATCTCGCTTGAGAATCTGGTAGGAGTATGGCGCAATGCGTTGCTGGAGTTCATCCAGGTTTCTATAGCTTTGAACCATGGGAACATGAGTGATGTATCCACCGAGTTCCAAAATCTTAGCAATCTTCTGATCACGCGTTAGGTGCTTATAATTAAAATGCATCCTCCGACGACGCAAGGCCACATCCAGCTTGGCGTCGATCACTGTGTTCGGTAGAAAACACATCATTTTCACTTCGGCGTAGCGCGCACGAAATGCAACGTAATCCGGCATTCCCAGTATTTTCTCATCAAGAAAATTGAACTGGCAATAGAGATCTAGCGGTGATTTGGGCGTAACCAAGCCGGTAAGAATTCTGCGGCATCTGGCCATCCGGCCCAAGCGTAGCACCGCTCTGGTGCGCTCTGCACGTTGCGCCCTAATGGTCGTAGATTCATCTATCACCATCATGGTCTTGCCATGTTGCATGAAGTTGCGGCACAGCATTTCAGTCTCGGTCGGCTGTCCTTTGCTGCCATAGCTCAAGGATTCAATATTCACGAATAGAGCGCGTGGTCGCCCTGCTGCCCGAATAAGATAGATGCGAGCATTGCGCGAGGCTGCGTTCTTGACATTATCGGCGATCACTAAATTTTTCAGCAGATTTGGATCCAAGTGCCTCTTGAGTTCTGCTGGTTGATCATCCGCTTTGTCGCGATACCAATTTTTGATGCTGCCTTTTGGTGCCAGCACCAGCAAATCCATGATGTCATCTTCGCTGAGTCGGTGTTGATACTCCGCCAGCACCATCTGGCTCTTTCCTGTCCCTGTTTCTGCTAGGTGCGCAAAAGCAACCGGCTTGGCCAACGCACGTTCCAAGCCAGTCTGCTGATGTTTCATCGGAGAGGTTTGGAGTCTATAGCCATTATTTTCCATCAATGTTTATCCTCTCCAGTCGCCATTTTCCATCTCTCTTCATACGTCTTGTGTTTGTCTCTGCCAGCGATATGATCTGCAATCACCTTGCCGAATTTACCCTCGGTTATCCACTTCTTGTTTTCATCGTTCGGGTCCATCCAATATTCATCGCTGACTCCACCGTGGAATTCTGCTAACAAATTGTGATCTAATCCGGGCACGGTGATATCCACATCATATCCAGCCCAATGGAAATGTTTGGCACCGGCAAAATGCAACCGCACGGCAACGTCGCCATACTTCGTGTGACGAATATGACTGCGTACGACGTGGAACACCGGTCTGCGTCTGCCATACATGGTGACTTCATAGTCGCGGTCTTTGAAGAAGTAGCTCATGCGATGGATATTGACGCCGAACACTGCGGTCAAATCTCCCTTGTGCACGTTTACCCGCACCATAGAGTAATTGCTCCACTCAAAGGTTTCGCAGGAATCTAGGAACAGGCGCGATAGAAAGTCCTGCGCATCCAATCCATGCTTCTTCGCCCATTCCTCGAAGCCATGCGGTATGTGCCAAGCACGCTGTGGAATATCAAACATCTTTCCTCGATGTTGATACGGGCCGTTTTTCTTGTGACGCGTGGGAATCCATTTCGTCTCCACCATCTTCAGCACTTGAATGTGCTTACCATCGGCGCTGACAAAAACTCCGTAATCTGTCGGTGCACCGCCTTTATGCTTCTTAGCTAGTTTCTCGTCCTGTGGTCTATCCCACCAGATCGTCATCTTGTAGACATCACCTCCACTCATCGGTTGCAGCTCCGGCGGCGGATTATTGTACTTGATAAAGAACATGAATTTGGGGATCCACACGACCAGCTTCTGCTTCGTGAGAAATTTATCCGCATATTCTTTCGGCGGGTTCATCTCATCATGTTCAATCATGCTGCTAATGCCGTAGGCAAAGCAACCGAAACCCGGACGATGATGATGGAACCACGGCGACAAATGCATCGGTCTATCAGACTTTTTAGGCGGCTTTTTCTCATCAAGCTGGAAATTCATTCCGTCAAACATGCCAAAATCCACCAGTGGCACTAAGGTTGCGCCCACCTGCTTATAGAATTCATATGCTTCATGGTCATGTTTCTTCATTCTCTCGAGATAAACCCAATATCTGTCGAGTTGATCCAAGATTGTATCACGGCAGTTGAATTCCCCATACATCTCGGCTTGTGCAATGGCGACTTCTTCACCCTCTTTGGTGATATGATAGAGGAAGAAATCATCGTTTTCGGTGCTCGGCGGTTGCGGCAGTTCTTCGCGT
>Ga0126375_10000577_pt1 | contig 10356 bp, 17 predicted proteins | sample PanSoiMetPlot_14_FD_109577 | JGI IMG/M metagenome (GOLD analysis project Ga0126375, IMG submission 109577) | Tropical forest soil microbial communities from Panama - MetaG Plot_14 | ecosystem: Environmental > Terrestrial > Soil > Tropical forest | place: Panama | collected 2016-02-17 | reverse complement strand
TCAATCTATGATATCATAAACGTTCGGGTTAGACAACTAACCGATGGCTGGTGGCTTCGACTAGAGCGAGTTGACGCTCGTCAGTTCGAGATTGTCGCACTAGAAGAAGATGAAATTGCTGCTTTGCCACCACCTCCCCCGCCAACATCTGCTACCATCACCAATGGCGGTGGTATGAACCTAGTCGTGCCAGTAGTGCCAATCCGAGGTAAGTTTCTTAGGAGGTTCTAATGGGAACAACCGACCCCGTTGTCGCTATCGTCGAACGCATGATGGAGCAACTCCAGAAAGACAACCCTGGTGTTGACTACAAGCGCAAGCCAAAGAAGGAAAAGCCATGCAAGAAACCCAAGCGCAAGCAGCGATCAACGCCGCAGTCGTCTTTGCACTAGCAATAGGGATTGTGTTGATATGTTGGTCGATCTTTGGCTAAAGGCCCTTCGTGCTAAGTACGGCTTGGTTGTCACAACCGACAACCGAATGCTGCTACGCCAACACTTGTACCGAGCTAGGATGGAGGCCAATAATCCTAGCCTTGAGTCCATCGCAATGGTTCTGCCCGAAAAGGCAGACGAAATATGGCTGGTACACAGAGATGCGGACGGTATTGGAGCCAATCACAAAGGTAACGTTGAACCTCTATACCCGTGATGTGGATTGGTTTAAAGATCGCTACCCTATCGGGTACACGGAGAAAATCCGCGAGGTTCTGCGTCAATACATAGCTTATACCGAGGCATACGAGCGAGATGAAACAACACCGATTACAGGAAAGTAGATGTCTGGGCTGCGGTAAGCTGCTTGATTGCGCTTCCTGCCTCCAGCACGATGATGCACCTGGACCAGGAGATGTTACAATCTGCCTAGACTGCGGTCACATAATGATCTTCACTGACGATATGGGTCTTAGAAATCCAAATTTCGCAGAAATTCATGATCTTGCAGGTGATGCAGACGTTTTACTAATTCAGCGCCTAAGAAAAGAAACGGAGAAAGATGAATGATCGCCGTCTCTTATTGGTGTTGCTCATGCTAGGCTGGGCAATGGCTATGATATTGTGGAATATCATAGACGAACGGGAGCGGCTAGCAGCTTGCGTTGAACATCCAAGTGTTGAAACCTGCGGTAAGGGTTCAACATTCAAACCGGCCTCACAATAGGTATGGGCCTTTGAAATTTCATCAGCGTGGAGAAAAGACATGAGTGAAATCGACGAAGCAATGGACGCAATACCAAATCTAACCGAAGAACAAATCGAACTGCTGATAGCATATCAATTACAAGAGCTAGCTAACTACGACATGAAAGGAACTCGCAAAGCAAAGAAAGATCAATCAGAAGAAGATGTTGAAGCTGCGCTAAGTCAACTCTTACAAACTGAGCCAGCAAAGCCAGCAGGCAAGTTCCTTAGGAGGTTCTGATGCCAGAGTTAACCTTAGTAGAAACACTAGAAGAAGTCGGTATGAAAGTCGTGACAGTGGATGAACAAACCTTTGACCCATTCATCGACGGCGTTCAGTACGCTTGGGACTCAACCTGTATCGAGAGGTTGAAGCGTTGCGGTAGGCTACGCAAATACAAACTCGATGGATGGGAACCCAAGTCCGAGAGCATCGCCTTGCGTTTCGGCCGTGAATACCACCAAGCCTTACACGATTACGAGGTCTTGCTGGCCGAGAAGTACAAGCATCGTGATGCGGTATTCGAGGTGATCCGTGCCCTAACCTTACGCCTTGAAGATTGGGACCCTGATGATAAGAAGCGCAATCGAAGCACTCTTCTTCGCACCGTGATCTGGTATCTGGAAAAGTTCAAAGACGATCCGGCCAAAACCCTTATCCTCGCAAGCGGTGCACCAGCGGTCGAGATTAGGTTCTCGTTCGATCTCCCCTACGATATCGAAGCTGCTCCCGGTCAGCCTTACGTTCTATCAGGCAAGCTAGATCGGGTTGTGACTTTCAATGGTGATCTGTTTGTGATGGATCGAAAGACAACTACATGGGGGCTCGGTAGCAGCTACTGGAATCTATGGACCCCGCACAATCAAATCTCCCTTTACACCTTAGCCGGGAAGCAGGTGTTCCAGGCCCCGATCAAAGGGGTAATCATTGACGCTGCCCAACTTCTTGTCGGTGGCGTTAACTTCGAGCGAGGTATTATATACCGCACACAAGAACAACTCGATGAATGGGTTGAGGACCTTATCCCATTCCTGCTCCGTCAGAATGACTTCGGCCACAACGATACGTCCTGCGATAAGTACGGTGGCTGTGAGTTCCGTGAGGTCTGCGGTAAGTCACCGCAGGTTCGTGATAGATTCCTTCGATCCGCATTCGAACAGGTAACGCCATGGAACCCGTTAGCTCCCAGATGAGAATGATCTTAGTGCTAGGTAAGGTCAGAATTGTAGAGCGTCAGCACACTCGAATGAAGTTAGCCTTGGGTGGCTCAACAACGATGGAGATATTTTCAGACGTACTAGAACACGCCGACGTTAAGGCAGGTGACGTACTAACCCTATACACAGAGGTTCTATATGCCAACCCTCAGTCAACATCAATCCAATGAGTTCACAAAGATAATAATCTTAGGTGACCCAGGCACAGGCAAGACCGGCGGTCTAGCTTCCCTCGTCAAGGCTGGTTACTGGTTGGGCATCGAAGATTACGACAACGGCCTTGATCCGTTAAAGCAGTTCATCCAGCATGAATGCCCAGATAAAATCAACAACGTAGTCTATCGTTCGCTCCGCGATAAGCGTAAAAGCACACCGCTCGGCATGGTTGTTGATGGTCCAGCAAGAGCGTTTCCAGAGGGTCTAAAGATGCTAGACCGCTGGAAGTATAAAGAAGATGATAAAGAGATTGATCTTGGCTGTCCTGCTGAATGGGGGCCAGATAAAATCTTTGTGCTGGACTCACTTACCCATTGCGGTAGATCAGCATACGACTGGGCAGAGCAGCTTATGCCTCCAACCAAGTCAGGCATGACTGATCCAAGAGCAATCTATTTTAGAGCGCAAGAAGCAGTCATGTCAATGCTATCTAATCTAACCTCTGAATACTTTCGTACCAATGTGATCGTTCTTACTCACGTTAACTATGTTGACCTCGAGGATGGTACCCGCAAAGGCTATCCTAACGCAGTCGGCTCGGCAATCTCACCCAAGATCGGGTCATTCTTTAACTCGATCGCCCTATGTACGCTCAAACCAGGAGGTAGACGGATAATACAAACAGCACCAACATCAATGATCGACCTTAAGAACCCTGCACCGTTTGCGATGCTACCTGAATATCCTATCTCTACTGGCCTCGCAGACTTCTTTCAGGTCTTGAGGAACCCACCACAGACTAAGCCTAGGCCTACATTGATCAGGAGATAAACTCATGGCTACACAACCTCGCAGGAAGGCGCCTAACTTCTCGTCCATCATGGACATGCCGATGGACCAGATACTACCACCAAAGCCTATGCCAGCTGGTGACTATCTGGCTATGGCCGTTGGCCACGCTGAGCCAGGACAAGCTTCAACTGGAACTCCGTTCGTAACTGTTACTTTCCAGTACATGGAGGCACTAGAAAGCGTAAGCAATGACGACCTCCAGGCTGCGCTGACTAAAGCAGACGGTACAGTCAGCGCTCTAACCGAAAAGACTATCCAGACTCGGTTGTACCTAACTGAAGGTGCAGCCTATCGCAACAAAGTTTTCTTGACAAACCTCGGCATCGAACCTACGTTGTCGATTAACGAGGGAATTCAAGAAATCCCTGGTAAGCAGACGATCATCACAGTAACCCACCGTGCTAATCGATCCGGAGAGGGCGTGTTTGCAGAAGTCTCCGGTACTGCCAAAGTAGACTAATCCAACACGCATCCAGAGCCCTGTCTATCTCCAGTTCTGGGTGCGCTAGGGACCGGGGCGGTCTGTACACCTCCCGTCCTGGTCCCGCCTCCATCATGACTGATATAATGCTTATAGGTGAAGCCTGGGGCGAGCAGGAGGCTCGACAGCGAACAGCTTTTGTCGGGCCGACAGGATATCTGCTAACTAACATGCTAACCGAAGCAGGCATTCGCAGATCAGATTGTTATCTTACTAACGTGTTCAACTTCCGACCGCAGGGCAACAAGATCGAAACCTTATGTGGCCCACGTGAGCAAGGCATCCAGGGTTATCCATCGCTAATGCCCGGCAAATACGTTAGCAAGAATTACGTTGGAGAACTCCGGCGCTTAGTTAGCGAACTCGAAGATGTTAACCCCAACGTCGTGGTCTGTCTTGGCAACACCGCATGTTGGGCACTACTGGGTAAAACCTCTATCGGTAAACTCCGCGGTATTGTGCAACTCTCAACACATATCCCAGGCTACAAGGTCGTTCCAACATTCCATCCCGCAGCCATATTCCGTCAGTGGTCTCTTAGACCTGTTACCGTATTCGATTTAATGAAAGCTAAGCGTGAGTCCGAGTACCGTGACATTCGTAGACCAAAGCGTAAAATCTGGATCGAGCCAACCCTGGAGGATATCTATGAGTTCGACAGACGATACATACAATCCAGTCCGAGACTTGCTGTGGACATTGAAACGGCTGGAGAAGTTATTACGTGCATCGGATTTGCCCCGGCTACGGATGTTGCTCTTGTTGTTCCGTTCCTTGACCCAAGAAGAACAGGAAGAAGTTATTGGTCTAGCGCCGATGATTATCGCGAAGCTAGGGACGCTATCGGAACTATTCTTTCAAGACCAACTCCAGGCAAAGTCTTTCAGAACGGACTCTATGACATCACCTTCATCTACCGAGCCTGGGGAATAAAGGTTTATGGTGCCGAGGATGATACCATGCTACTGCACCATGCATTACAACCAGAGCAGCTAAAGGGCCTAGAGTTTCTTGGCTCTGTCTACACTGATGAAGGCCCGTGGAAACAGATGCGGCGACATAAGACCACAATCAAACGAGAGGACTAACATGGATAAAAAGGATGGGCTAATAGATAGAATGGTTATAGACAACGCATTCACTTTTCCCCAAGATTATTATCGAGAGTTCGGCCCGTACATAATGCGTGGAACTGATCGCAGCGAAGCCCATGAGTTCTTTAACGCTTGGGGTGGCAAGGTGTTACTGAACATAAGAAGGAAAAGTAAACTCGGCAATCCGTACGCCTGGGTCTTTGCTTCAACTCCTTATCCAGATGAATTCCGAGACTTCATGTTGCGGTTACTAAAGAGGCTAGATGAAAATGACCCGTATCATAGGTACGGCGAAGCTAGAGCAACCTTAACTAACTTCGAGATGTGGTATGCGAGTTATCCAGACCGACAAACTTCCACGGCTTAGCAACCTCGAAGCAAGCTGGATATATAACGGCCTTGATTGCTGCGTTACAGCAGAACTTCTTGATGTTCTGCTGCCGCAACTAGACCCTATGACCTCAATCACATATGACTTTAGTCGTGCGTTACAGGGTCCAGTATTTGATATGCGTATTCGTGGCGTACTCATAGATCAAGAACGGCGCAAAGAAGTTCTGAACGAATACGCTGATATAGTAGATCAGTGCGAAGCCACATTAGAACGCATCGTTCGCGAGGGTACAGGCTTCCATGGTTTCAGCTGGCGCTCGTGGCAGAACTTGCACAAGCTCCTGTACGATATCTACCGCATACCACCAATTAAAACCAAAGAGGGCAAGCGCACAGCTAACCGAGCCGCACTAGAAAAGATGGAGTTCTATAAGATCGCAAGGCCAGTCGTTCGCTTCATGGAAGTCTTGCGTGACCTTGACAAGAAGATGGATGTTCTATCAATGGAGCTAGACCATGACGGACGAATACGTACTGCTTATAACATTGCTGGTACTAATACCGGTAGGTTCAGTAGTAGCTTTAGTGAGTTTGGCACTGGTGGTAACCTACAAAATATTGAAGAAAGTCTTAGATCAATCTTCGTAGCTGATCCAGGAATGAAGCTAGCCAACTTTGATGCAGAACAGGGAGAGTCACGTGTCGTCGGAGCAATCGAGTGGAACCTATTCCATAAGGGAGATTACCTGGATGCGTGCGAGTCCGGAGACCTCCACACAGCCGTCGCCAGAATATGTTGGCCTGAACTTGATTGGCCGGGTAACCTTGAAGGCGATCGAGAACTCGCCGAACGAGACTATTATCGACATTACTCTCGACGATTCATGTGTAAGAAGCTTGGTCACGGTACTAACTACGGTGGATATCCACCCACAATGTCAGTTCAGACTAAAACTGAACTGCCAATCATCATAGACTTCCAAGAGAAATACTTCAAAGCATTCCCTGCACACCAGATGTGGCACGCTTCGGTTAGAGAACGCATCAGATCATATGGCTACCTAGTCTCACTGATGGGCCGCAAGCGTTACTTCTTCGGACGCAGAGATAGCGATGATACCATTCGCGAAGCCACCGCTTACGATCCACAAGGCTCGCTTAGCGATATTGTTAACCAGGGAATGCTCCATGTCTGGCGAGCTAATAACTGCGAACTGTTGATGCAGAACCACGACTCGATCTTGATCCAGTACCCACAGGAGAAGGAAGATGAAATCATTCCAAAAATTCAGGACCAACTATGGCATGAAATACCGCTCAGGCACGATAGAACGCTGACCATACCTTATGGCTGCCAAACAGGATGGAACTGGGGCAAGTACAGCGAGAGCAACCCCGATGGCATCAAGAGCTATCAGCCCAGCGATAAACGGACCCGGCAAACGTGCGTGCGAATCGTGGATTGAATCGTTTATTGCTCACACCGAGAACCTGGAGTCAGCGCCGATCTTCCGTAGATGGTCTGCGATCACTATGATTGCAGCAACGTTGGAGCAGAAAGTATGGACAAACCTATCGACACCACTCTATCCGAACTTGTACACCTTTTTGATTGGCCAACCTGGTATTGGCAAGTCTCGTGCTATAATGGCTGCAAGCGGCATTGCAAGAGAAGCCCTACCAGAGATGTTCTTTGGGTCCACGTCGATGACGAGGGCCAGCTTGTCAGATCACATGAACGAAGCCAAACGATTCATTGCCAACATCCCGTTTGCCCCGATCGAGTATCATTCCTTAGTGATAGTCGCAGACGAGTTCAGCGTATTGATGGATCAGTATGACACGGCGCTAACCGCTGCATTCGTTGAGTTCTATGATTGCAATCCATACTCCGAAGGCCGACGAGTAGCTAACATCCGGATTAAAGTTCAGAAGCCACAGCTAACCATGCTTTGTGGTTCCACGCCGTCTAATCTCATGCATACCCTCAAGGACTATGTCTGGGATCAAGGTCTCATGTCCCGTGTAATACTCGTCTATTCCGAAGATAGGCCCTTGATCGACGTATTCGAAAACCCTCCGATGGACAAGCCCAAGGACCTTATTCATGACCTCAAGCTGATTAACACTGTAATGGGTGAGTTCACGTGGACGCAATCCTTCAGAGAATACCTTACCAAGTGGCGAAACGCCGGACAGATACCTGTCCCTGACCACCCGAAGCTGCGACATTACTGTACTCGGCGATGGGCTCACCTGCTTAAGCTGTGCATGGTATCCAACGTAGATCGCAACGGGGGACTTCGGCTTGATGTACTGGACTTCAACCGAGCAATGAACTGGCTTGTCGAAGCCGAACTGTCCATGCCAACAATATTCCAAGTCGGTACGGTATCGCCAGATAGTCGTGTAATGGACGAAATAGCGTACTTTGTCAAGCAGCATCCGAATGGCGTCGGGGAGCATCAGGTGGTTAACTTCGCCAGAATGAAGGTCCAGGCCCATGCCATCCGCCCAATGCTAGAGGCGATGCAGCAGTCTCGTCAGATCATTGCTAGCGCTATTGACAAGCGTGGCTTACGGATATTCACTACACCGAAGTAATACCATCAACATAGTCTTGTACTTGTTTTAACATCTGATCTGCTGATTGTCTAATCTCCACTTCCCTCCTGCCAACTGGGCCATAATGCTTTCTCAAATGCCGTAAGGTTATAGCACAGACCTCGGCTGCATATGCTGGCTGGCTCTTGCTCATTTCCTGATGCTTGTAGCCATCGCCATCGCCATAGCATTCCCACTCGGCGCTGCTGCAACTTACTCCTTCTGCAAACGCATCTAAGAACCCTTGCGGGTTGCCACTGTTAGGCTTGAACGCCTGGAACAACACATCGAAGTTATCCGAGCATCCATGTGCGTCGTAGCTTGTCTGCCATGCACCTGCCTCTGTAGTAGTTGACTCCGGTCCATAATACCCAGGTGGTACAGACATATCTCTGCCGCAGCAATGCTCACCGCTTGACTCCCGCATTCCTAGCCCGAGTATATAGACCCACAGATGTCTAAGCGTGTTGGGCCCATCCTGATCGTTCGCCATCCCAACCGCATCGAACCGACCTTTCTCCCAAGACAATACATCTACATCACTGTTGTGAGTATTAGCCCTCGCCATGTCCACCGCCGGTGCATACCCCATTTTCCATTGGCGGTACGTGTTAGCAAACGCTAGTGCAACTCCGGTAGTGTATCCTATTGGCGCTCGACCACGGTCATCCCACTGATAATCTGCGATCGACGAAGTTGCCGCTATATCACCAATGTTATCCTGGTCAGCAGTAGATAGTGGAGGCGGTAGTCCTTCCACTGGCGGTGGTATTGGTTCCGGCGCTGGCGGTGCATCTGACTCTAACGCATTCCAAGTCTGCGGTCCCACAACGCCATCGACACTTAACCCTCGACTACGCTGGTAATCCCTAACTGCCTTGTCTAGTGCGTCGTCGAAGTAATAGGTCGGCAGCATCTCGAACAGGTCCATAACATCAGGGCCAACGTCGCCCTTACGGATAGTGGGTCTGTCGGTCATTGTGTATCCTCCTATTTGATTAGTCCAAGTGATCTAAGGACCTCTGGATCGACGCACTTTGATAATAGCGCAGCTACTTCCTTCTGAAGCAGGAACATATGCTGTAACTCAAACCATAACAGAAGTAGCAGTCCTCCATTTGTTAAGACGAACGCAAGCAAGAACGGATGTGATTTCATCGACTCGACAATGCTACCTGCGATCTGCACTGGGTTCATATTAGTTACCAGGGCTTAGCTCCCTTAGCTTGTGCAGCTTCTGCTCGTTATTGTCTATCGCTTTCATCACATCAATATAAGCTTTGCGTGCTATTTGTGCACCGGTAGCAGCTCTCGCTGGCTGACCTGTCGGGTCTCTCATCCAGATATCAAACAGATGCTCTATCTGTCTGCGATAAGCATTGTCAGCTGCTTCCCTCTCCAGCTGTAGGAACCTATCATCGTATTTTGATATCATCAACTCTGGCTCTGCACTGGCCAATCCATAATACTCTGATCCAACATTCCACCCCCCAGTCATATAGCCACCTAATGCCACACCGAGAAGTATGGCAATGACAGCAGCACCAGATAGCACAATCTTGTTCACCACAACCCCAACCTTCCACCCAACCGCTGGCGCTCTTCTTCGTGCTTAGTCATCTCTGTTCTGCCCCACCTAAGAATCCTAGCCCACTTAGCTAAGTCCTCTAGCTCATGGAAACCAGGAACTTCTTCTTCGCCCGCTGCAACCTTCACCGCATAACCAGCCCATGCTCCAGGCTTAGACAACGGCATACCTTTGACAACTCCAACAACCGACAGTAGGCTCTGTAGTATATTGCCATAGCTCACGTCATCATCGTTCCAGTATTTGTAGCCTTCATGGCCTAGCTTCCATACTGCATCGAAGGCGTGCCAGCCTATCCCGAAGCTAGGATCGCGTCCAGTTATGGCCGCATGGACAATATCTCTGGCAATCGGTATCGGCATAAACACGCCTTGGGCTAAGAACTTCCCTGCACACAAAGCAGCGCTATCCTCTTCCTTGCATATAGGATCAACCATATCCTCGATCAGCGTTGGCAATATAAAGTACGTAACCATGTCCTTAGCCGCAGTCCTAAGATCAGTCCATACGCCTCTGGGAGACTGACCCATCAGTGCGTCCTTAGTCATAAATATCGCTCTATAACGCCGATTAAGCGCATTGTTGAAGAAATTCTGCAATGGCGTTATCATCTTAATCAGCGGGTTCTGCGAGCGCAGCAACGCTGGCTTAGATGTTATAGCTGTATTGCCATGCGTCATCGAGACAGCACGGCCAGCTAACGTGTCAGCATTTATATGTGCGTTCCACAAAGCCTCATTAAACTCCGGCCCAGTCAATCCCTTATTCTGTATGGCCGTCATGGCCTTTTCCATTTCCATACTATACCTAGCGAGCCACAATGGTCTGGACATATAAGAGTCAACTGTA
>Ga0126375_10000576_pt1 | contig 10358 bp, 12 predicted proteins | sample PanSoiMetPlot_14_FD_109577 | JGI IMG/M metagenome (GOLD analysis project Ga0126375, IMG submission 109577) | Tropical forest soil microbial communities from Panama - MetaG Plot_14 | ecosystem: Environmental > Terrestrial > Soil > Tropical forest | place: Panama | collected 2016-02-17 | reverse complement strand
TTTCTATCCGCCGACGATCCACGCCGACAGGCGGTTGAGCAGCGTCGGGGTAAGCCATTCGATCAGGACGATGCCGAGCCAGACGACGAGCAGGACGCTGACGACGCCGCGCAGGAATCGGAGTCGGGCTGATGGCACTCAAGCGAGTCTGCCGCGAGCTAACGGCGTGCAGCTCGCAGCGCTCGTTGATGCTCGCGACGGCATGTCATGCACTGACGCCAGCCCTCGGGCGAGATGTAGGTATTCGCCGCGTCATAAGGGTGCCCCGCAGGGCAGTGCGTCTTGCGTGCATTGATCGCCGGCGGCGAGATGCCGCGCAGGTTGTTGACCCGTTGACTGACGACTTGCAAGTGGGCGGGATTCACGCAGCTCGGGTTGCGGCAGAGATGATCGAGATGCATGCCTGCGGGGATAGGGCCGCGCAGCAATTCCCATGCGACTCGGTGCGCGCGCAACATGCGCCGTGCCGGCGGCTCGGACTTGATGACGCCGTAACCGAGCGGCACTCGCGCGCCGCGCCACGGCCAGCACTTGCTCGGCTTATCCGCCGTGACGTAGCGCCAGAAACGATCCGCGAGAGTGAGAGGAGTTGGTCCCGGTGGCACTAAAGCGAATATGGTACCCGAGTCCCAACTACAGCTCTCGCGGCGGCTCGGGCGTGCGTCTGATCGTGCTGCACACCGCTGAGGGCGCGCGCACTATCGAGAGCTTGGGCAGCTTTTTTGCTTCAAGCTCGGCCGGCGTCAGCTCGCATGCCGGCGCCGACGACAAAGCGAACACAATTGGTGAATACGTCAAGCGCTCAAACAAGGCGTGGACGCAAGCGAACGCGAATCCGGTAGCGGTCAGCATCGAGCTGTGCGGCTTCATATCGTGGTCGCGCAGTGAATGGGAAAATCAGCACAAAGAGATGCTGAACAATTGCGCGAAGTGGATCGCCGAGGAGGCAAAGCAGTACGGCATTCCCATCGTCAAGCTCAACTCGTCGCAAGCGCAAGGCTCAGGTCGCGGCGTCTGTCAGCATCGCGATCTCGGGAGTTGGGGCGGCAATCACTCCGACTGCGGCAACAACTTCCCGATGGACGACGTGATTCGCAAAGCCGGCGGCACCGTCACGTCGGGTCCGGCGGCGCCGAGCGCGCCGAGCGGCAAGGCGCCGCCGTTCCCCGGCACGATGCTCAAAGACTTCACGCAAGGCAACGGCACGTCGACATGGCAAGGTCAAATGCGCTCACGCGGCTGGTCGATCTCGGTCGACGACGCGTACGGCCCGGAATCGGCGAAGGTGTGCCGCTCGTTTCAATCTGAGAAGGGGCTCGGCGTCGACGGCATCGTCGGACCGGAAACGTGGGAGGCAACATGGTCGGCACCGGTGACGTGACGTGAGCGTGTGGACGGCGGCGCTGGACATAGCGTCAGACGCGACGTGCCGCACCCGCCCACGCCGGCCGACGCTCATCTCGACGGCGAACACGGACGCTGGCAGCCGCACGTTTTGCTCGGCGTCATCGGCGGCGGCATCGCGCTATGGCTCGTCGTCACCGCAATCTGTTTGCTCGGCTTGAAACAGAGCAACCCGGAGGTTGCGATCACCGCTTTGTCGGCAATCGGCGCGACGCTTGCCGGTGGCTTCGCCGGCTGGATCGCGCGCGGTCAGCATCTAATGGCGCGCGACGCGAGCACGCACGACAGCAACGATGCAGACTCGTCGTGACGTGTGGTGGGAGTGGCTCACCGCCTTCCTGAGCGCGGTCGCCGCCGTCATCGGCTCGACATTGACGCTCAGGCGGGTGGCCGAGCACGAGCAGCATGCGTGCGACTTGCGCCTTGAAGCATTCCGTGAGGGGCTAGATCGTGAGAGGTAGTGTCGTCGCATTGATGGGCGCGTCGCTCGCCGCCGCCGCCGGGTCCGGTGCGCTCGTCGCCGTCGCCGTGAGCGCGAGCAGCGCGCCGGCCCCGCAAAAGACGGTGACGGTGAACGTGGCGAACGGGGCAACGGGGGCAACCGGCGCGACGGGGCCGGCCGGCGTCGTCGATTGTCCGAGCGGTTTCGTGCCGGGGTTGGTGGTCATCAATCACCCCGGCGGTCATGTCACGATCTATGGGTGCATTCAATGACACGCAATGACTGGATAGGACTCGCTCGCGCCGTCGTCGTCACGGTCGTCGTCGTCGTGCTCGCCGGCATCGTCGTCGAGATCGTCAATCACACCGGCATCATCACCGGCCTCGGCTTTGACGATCAGATCGCGCGTGCGCTCGCCGACGCCGTTACGTTCTCGCTCGCCGGCTTTGTGCTGTACGACCAATGGCGCGATTGAGCATGGCGTCGCATCACTATCACGGTGAATGGGAGCAGACGCGAGTGATCGCGCTAGAGCGCGTCGGTTATCGCTGTCAGCGCTGCGGCAAACGGCGCACGCTCGACGTGCATCACGTCGACGAGCGCGGCATGCACGGTGCTCGCGCTCACGATCAAGCGAATCTCGTCGTGCTGTGTCGCAGCTGTCATCGGCGCGAGCACGGCTGCATGCCGCGCCGTGATTGACTCAGACGCACTCACGCCGGTGCAGCAGCACGGCTCGCTGCTGTTCAAGCGCGACGATCTCTACGAACCGTTCGCCGACGTGCCGCTCAACGGCGGCAAGGTGCGTCAAGCGATGCTGCTGCTCTCGCATGCACGCGAGCAGATCGTGCAGCAGCACGGCGGCGTCGTGCTCACGGCGACCGGCGTGCACTCGCCGCAAGGGCTCATCATCGCGCGCGTCTGCCGCGAGCTTGACTTGCGGTGCGTGATCTTTGTCGGCGCGACGACGGTCGGCGGGGCGCTCGCGCGGCACGCGATGCTGCGTCACGCGGTCATCGCCGGCGCGAGCATCGACGCTCGTGCACGCGTCGCGTATGAGCCGGCGCTGATGCGCGCGGCGCAGCGCTGGCGCGCAGAGCACGACGGCGCTGGCTACGTCGTGCGCTTCGGGATCAACCTTGAGGATGACCCCGACGCGATCATCGGCTCGACGGCAGAGCAGGTGTCAAACGTGCCGAGCAGTGTGCGCAGCATCGTCGTGCCGACCGGCGCCGGCATCACGGCAGCGGGCGTGATCGTCGGCGTCAAGCGCTGTGATCTCGACGCGCGTGTCGTCGTCGTGCAGATCGCCGGCTATGACCGACGCGAGCTGATCGACCGCATCGTCGACGGCGCCGAGTATGAGTACGTCGCGCTCGTCGGTCACGCTTACTCGCGGCAGCTGCGGCGCAGCGTCGGCAACACCATCACGCTCGATCCGATCTATGAGGCGAAGGCGTACGAGTGGTGCCGCACGCACTGCGACGACGGCACGCTGTTCTGGATCGTCGGCGACTCGACGCGCGTGCGCGTGCACGAGACGCCGAGCCGCGCACGCATGACGCTCGTCGCCTGAGATCGCAGCACACCGTCGAGGCGCCTGCCGTCGCGCAACACGACCGGTCCCGCCTGTCGAACTCCGACCGGTACGCGGCGCCTCGGCTTGAGTGCCGGGGTGGGGGGGCACCGCCAAACCGGCGCGATGCGCGCGGAGATCAGGCAGCTGCGAGAAAAACCGCCGAAAAATCGATGAGCACCGCTTCTGACACGACTAACGCCGGCGTCGCCGAGCCGATTGCCGATCTCGCCGTGCCGCTTGAGCAGCTGCGGCACTATCCGCGCAACCCGCGACGCGGCGATGTCGATGCGATCAAGCGCTCGCTAGAACGCAACGGTCAGTATCGGCCGATTGTCGTCAACCGACGCACCGGTGAGGTGCTCGCCGGCAATCACACCGTCAAAGCGGCGCGTGATCTCGGTTGGCAGAGCGTCGCCGCGACGTACGTCGATGTCGACGACGAGCAAGCGGCGCGCATCGCGCTCGCCGACAACCGCACCGCCGATCTCGCCGTCTACGACGACGCCGAGCTAGTCGCGCTGCTGCAATCGCTCGACGATCTCGACGGCACCGCTTGGCGCGACGACGAGCTGACCGCGCTGCTTGAACAGCTCGACGCCGAGTCGGTAGACGACGACGACGAGCAAGAGCCGCAGCGTCTTACGTTCGATGTCTACTCGCGCGAGCAGCTGATCGACGCGGCGTTCGCGCACTACCGCGCAACCGGCTTTCCATACCGGCAGCTGCCGCTGTTCAGCTGTCTGCTTGAGATCAACAAACTCGCGGCGCTGTCAGACGACGCGCTTGAGAACACGATCCTCGGCTACGGCGTCGCCGACACTTATCACCCGCACCGCTGGCACGTCGAAGTTGAGGGCAAGCGCACCGCAATCGACACGTTTGAGTCAGACAAGTATCTGCGCGTCGCGCTTGAACACGTCTTTGACTACGGCGTGCATCTCTCGCCGCAGAGCTTCGCCAACACGCTCGCGCTGACGCGCAACGCGCAAGCGGCGGCGAACTTTCGGCCCGGCTATGCGCTCTCGCTGCTGCGCCGCTACGCGCCGAGCGGCGCGAGCGTGCTCGACAGCTCGGCCGGTTTCGGCGGTCGGCTCGTCGGCTTCATCGCGTCGCAGTGTGAGCGCTACGTCGGCGTCGATCCGGCGCGGCAGACGCATGAAGCAAATCAGCGACTCGCGGCCGATCTCTGCCCCGCGAGCAAGCGTGTCGAGCTGCACTGCGCGCCGGCCGAGGACATGCCGTGCGACGAGATCGGCAGCTGCGATGTCGCGCTCACGTCGCCGCCGTATTTCGCTAAGGAGCGCTACAGCGACGAGCCGACGCAATCGTTCGCGCGCTATCCGACCGCGACCGACTGGCGCGACGGCTTCCTTTTGCCGATGCTGCGCTTGCAGCACGCCGTGCTCGCCGACGGCGCTTACAACTTGCTCAACGTCGCCGACGTGACGATCAAAGGCGAGACGGTGCCGCTCGTCGAGTGGTCGCTAGCCGGCGCTCGCGACAGCGGCTTTGAGATCGTCACCGTCGAGCGCTACGCGCTGCATCAACACTTCGGTCGCGGCGTCGACGAGCGCATCGACGAGAGCGGCGTCGCCGGCGAGTCAGTGATCGTGATGCGCAAGTGAAGTGCACGGCGACATGCAACGACGGCTCGCCGTGCCGCAAGCATGCGATGCGCGGCAGCGAGCGCTGCTCGCTGCACGCAGTGAACCGTGCCCGACCGAAGCTCACCGACGAGGCGACCGACAAGCTGCTCTCGCTGCTGCGCGCCGGCTCTTACGTCGATGTCGCGTGCGACGCGGCCGGCGTCGCGCGGCGCACGTTCTACAAGTGGTGGAAGCAAGGCGATCCGGCCGGCAGCGATCCGGCGTTCGCCGAGCTGCGCGAGTTTCGCGCGCGCGTCGAGCAAGCGAAGGCCGACGCCGAGTCGCGTCTTGTCGCCGTCGTCGCGTCGGCTGCGCGCGAGAACTGGCAAGCAGCGGCGTGGCAGCTTGAACGCCGTTACCCGGAGCGATGGGCGCGACCGTCACAGCGCGACCGCGACGCCGAGCGCGAGTCGGCGCCGGCGCCGGCGTCGAGCGACGATCCGTTCGCGGAGATCGATCAGCTCGCCGCGAAGCGCCGTCAACGTGAATCATGACCGACGAGCTACAGACGTTCGCGAACTTCTGCGCCGTGCTGCGCCTTGAGGACGGCAGCGCGATGACGCTTGAGAGCTTTCAGCGCGCGATGCTCGCCGACTACTTCGCCGGCTCGGCCGAGACGCTGATCTTGCTGCCAAAGAAGAATGGAAAGTCGACGCTGCTCGGCGCGCTCGCGCTCTATCACTTGATCGTCACACCGGACGCCGAGTGTGTGATCGGCGCGGCGTCGCGAGATCAAGCGACGATCCTGTACGACCAAGCGGCCGGTTTCGTGCGCCGCACGCCGACGCTTGAGCGCAAAGTCGACATCAAGCGCGGCTATCGCGAGATTCGCAACCGTGAAGATTCCGGTCGCATACGCGTGCTCGCCGCCGACGTTGACACGGCCGACGGCGTGATCCCGACGCTCGCGCTCGTCGACGAGCTGCACCGGCACAAGTCGGCCGATCTCTACGGCATCTTCCGCGACGGCCTCGGTCCGCGCGACGGTCGCATGCTCACGATCTCGACCGCCGGCGGTCACGAGCTGTCACCGCTCGGACAAATGCGCGCGACCGCTCTGACGCTGCCGACCGTGCAGCGCGACGGCGCGCATCTCACGGCCGCGACCGCCGACCGCTCTTACGTCATGCACGAGTGGGCGCTGCGCAAGGAGGACGACCTCGACGATCTCTTGCTCGTCGCGCAAGCGAATCCGGCGAGCTGGCAGACGCTGCCGGCGCTGCGCGCGCGTCACGACTCGCCGTCGATGCTGCCGTGGCAGTGGGCGCGCTTCGCGTGCGGCGTGTGGGTCAGCGCCGAGGCGTGGTGGATCACAGCGGAGGATTGGAACGCGCTCGGCGTCGCTGACGACTTGAGCGCCGGCGAGCGCATCACGCTCGGTTTCGACGGCGCGCGCGTCGGCGATTCGACCGCGCTCGTCGCGTGCCGCTTGAGCGATGGGCTCGTGCAGCTGATCGCGTGTTGGGAGGCGCCGCTTGACGCGCCGACGTGGGAGGTTCCGGCAAACGAGGTCGACGCCGTGCTCGCCGAGGTCATGGAGCGTTATCGCGTCGTGCGCGGCTATTTTGATCCGCCGCTATGGCGCTCAGAGATCGACAGCTGGTCGCGCGAGTACGGCGCGAAGGTGATCGAACGCTATGAGACATCGCGCAGTCGCATGATGGGCGCCGTCGAGCGCTTTCGCACCGATGTAGCGACACAGCGCTTGCATCACACCGGCGACGTGACGCTGACGCGGCACGTTCTCAACGCGCAGACGCGCGAGGCGCGCGGCGGCGGCTACTGGCTGACTAAGGAGAACGCCGCGTCGCGGCACAAGATCGACGCGGCCGTCGCCGCAGTGCTCGCGTATGAGGCGCGCGCCGACGTGCTCGCCGCCGGCGGCAACCGCTCGCGCGTGCCGGTGAGCTGGAACTAGATGCAGCGATTCGTGAACTTCTATTGGCGTCACGACCTACCCGGCTGCGGTCGGCTCGTCGTGTTCGCGTATCGGCGCGGCTGGCACCGAAGCTAGTATGGCGGCTCAAGACGAAACGACGCAGCTCACCGGCGCGGCGCTGACCGCCGAGCAGTGGCGCGACACGCTGCTCAAGCAGCTCAGCGGTCGGTTGAGCGCGATCAAGCGCTGTGACGCGTACTACCGGGGTGAACACCGTATGGCGTTCACGACCGCGCAGTTTCGCGAAACATTCGGGCACTTGTTCGCGGCGTTCGCCGACAATTGGTGCGATCTCGTCGTCGACGCGTCGGCCGAGCGCTTGCGCGTCGAGGGCTTTCGCTTCGGCGGCGCCGACACCGGCGCCGACACGGCGGCGTGGGAGATTTGGCAGCGCAACAAGCTCGACGCCGAGTCAGACATGGCGCACACCGACGCGATCAAGCTCGGTTGCGTGTACGCGCTCGTCGGCGCCGACGACGGCGGTCAAGCGACGATTCAAGTCGAGGCGGCAGACAAGGCAATCGTCTGCGTCGATCCGGCGCAAGGTCATCACCGCCTCGCCGGCTTGCGCTATTGGGCCGACGAGTTCGGCGTCGATCACTGCGCGCTGTATCTGCCCGATGAAGTGCGTTGGTGGCGCCGCGAAGGCGGTCAAGCGGCCGGCAAATGGGTCGACGACATCGGCTCAGGCACGAATCCGCTCGGCACCGTGCCGCTGATCCCGCTCGCGAACATGCCGACGCTCTCTGACCGGCTCGGCCGATCAGACATCGAGCGCGTGATTCCGCTGCAAGATGCCGTCAACAAGCTGTGCGGCGACATGATCGTCGCGAGCGAGTTCGCCGCTTATCCGCAGCGATGGGCGACCGGCATCGAGATTCCGGTAAACCCCGAGACAGGCGAGAAAATGGCGCCGAACTTTCTCGGCGGCGCTGATCGCGTGTGGGGTGTCGAGAGTGAAGGCAGCCGCTTTGGCAACTTCACCGTTTCCGATCTCTCGCCGTACGTCAAGGCGATTGAAATGTGCATCCAGCACGTCGCGGCGCAGACGCGCACGCCGCCGCACTATCTGCTCGGCGCGATGGGCTCGTTTCCGAGCGGCGAGAGCTTGAAGGCGACCGAGACAGGGCTCGTCGCGAAGGTGCGCCGCAAGCAGCTCTCATTCGGCGAGGGGTGGGAGGAAGCGATGCGGCTCGCGTTCGCCGTCGAGGGCGATCAGCGCCGCGCGGAGATGGTCGAGGTCGAGACGATTTGGGCGAACCCCGAAAGCCGCATCGTCGGCGAGACGGTAGACGCAGCCGTCAAGCTCGGCGCGCTCGGCGTGCCGCGACCGGCGCTGTGGGAGTACGTCGGCGCGTCGCCGCAGCAGATCGCGCGCTGGAAGATCGAGGGTCAGCCAGAGCCGACGCCGGCGCTGCGCGAGACGGTGACGGCTGCGGTCACGCCGCAGCAGGCCGAGCAGATCGCGCTCGGCGAAGTGCCGACCGGCGCGGCACCGGGCGCACCGCCGACAACTTCTGCACCGGCGCCGCCGGTGAGAAAACCGCCACCGACAGGAGGCAGCAGTGGACAGTGACAACGCGACGGCCGGCGCGACGCCGCCTGAGCACGACCCCGCAAGCGGCGCGACGCCGAGCGGGCAGCAGCAAGCGACCGACGGCGCGACGCCGCCGGCGAGCAGCGATGAGGGCGCGAAGCCCGACGTGTCACTCGGCGACAAGGGCCGCGAGGCTCTAGAGCGCGAGCGCGCGGCACGGCGCGATGCCGACCGGCAGCTCGCGGAGGCTCGCAAGCGCGTCGCCGAGCTAGAGGACGCCGGCAAGTCAGAGAGCGAGCGCACGCGTGCCGATCTTGAGCGCGCGACCGCTCGCATCGCCGAGCTTGAGCAGCAGCAGCAAGAGCGCGAGCTGCTCGATCTCAAGCGCGAGATCGCGGCCGAGGCGCAGCTGCCCGAGCAGATGGCCGAGCGGCTGCAAGGCTCAGACGTGCGCTCGCTTCGCGCGGACGCGAAGCAGCTCGGCGAAGCGCTTGCCGCCGGCCGACCGGTCGGTGATTTAGGGATCGGTCGCGGCGCCACCGCCGCCGGTCAGATGCGCGGTCCTGACATGAATCAGATAATTCGCGAGGCAGCCGGCCGAGGCTGACAGGCAGCGCGACGCGCTGTCACCCGCTCGGCTCTCGCCCTCATCGAAAGGGCTAGAACCCTATGCCGTACAACAACGTAATCACGCGCACGAACACGGCTGCGCTGATCCCGGAGGAGGCGTCGGCCGAAGTGCTCAAGCGGTTGCCGACCGCATCGGCGGCGCTGTCACTGTTTCGTCATATCACGATGTCGCGACAGCAGTACCGCATGCCGATCATGGCGGCGCTGCCGGTCGCGTATTTCGTCACCGGCGACACCGGCCTCAAGCAAACGTCAGAACAGCAGTGGGCGAACAAGTATCTGAACGCCGAGGAGTTGGCGTGCATCGTGCCGATCCCGGAAAAGGTGCTCGACGACTCTGCGTTCGATATTTGGGGCGAGGTAACGCCGTTCGTGATCGAGGCAATCGGCCGCGCGCTCGACGCCGCCGTCTTTTTCGGTACGAACAAGCCGGCGAGCTGGCCGAGCGCAATCGTCACCGAAGCGACGGCGAAGGGCAACGTCGGCGTTGCGCCGACCGCGACCGCCGCAGAAGGCGGCGTCGTCGGCGACATCTCAAAACTCATGCAGCTCGTCGAGGAAAAGGGCTTTGACGTGAGCGCGATCATCGCCCACCGCAAGATGAAGGGTCTGCTGCGTCAAGCGCGCGGCACGACCGGCGAGCAGCTGACCGCGATGGACCCCGGCACGGAGGTCGAGCCGGCGCCGACAAACGTGTTCAGCGTGCCGGTGACTTATCCGATGCGCGGCGTCTGGCCGACCGCAGCGAAATCATGCGAGGCGATTCTCGGCGATTTCTCGCAAGGTCTGCTCGGCGTGCGGCAAGACTTCACTTGGAAGCTGCTCGATCAAGCGGTCATCAACAACGCCGAAGGCAAAGTCGAATATAACCTCGCACAGCAGGACATGGTGGCGATGCGCGTCGTCTGCCGCTTCGCGTGGGAAGTCGCGAACGTGCCGCAGCCCGAGGCGAACGCGAATCAGTACCCGTTCGGCATTCTCAACTCGGCGACTTGAGAGAGTGAACATGACACCGCAAGCAGCGAAAGCGACAACAGCAGACAAACCGGCGGCAGCTGCAACGCCGCCGACCGAACCGAGCGTCGATTACGACGAGGCGCTGATCCTCGGCGTCTGGCCGTTGATCGGACTCGCACCGATGGACGACACCGATCACACCGTCGAAGGTGTAGCGGAATAAG
>Ga0126375_10000575_pt1 | contig 10359 bp, 10 predicted proteins | sample PanSoiMetPlot_14_FD_109577 | JGI IMG/M metagenome (GOLD analysis project Ga0126375, IMG submission 109577) | Tropical forest soil microbial communities from Panama - MetaG Plot_14 | ecosystem: Environmental > Terrestrial > Soil > Tropical forest | place: Panama | collected 2016-02-17 | reverse complement strand
CGGCAAAATTCTACTGATTCCTTGAGCAAGAAAGCATGTACGGCTGGCGCGCAAAAATCGGACGCATTTCCCCTTCTCCAGAAACCGTGGGCGCGGAGGAGTGGCGCCGCTCCATGCCCAACGGTGTCTGCCTGGTCGAGACGCGTACCCTGGTGCATGATGTGACGATGGAAGGGCTCGCGGAAGCGGTGACACAGGTGGAGCGAGCGGCGCTGGAGCTGGCGTCCGCCGAAGTCGATGTGATCTTACAGGCAGGCACCGCCATCGCTTTCTTTCGCGGTCTTGGGCACGATATCGAACTAAGCCGGCGTATCACCGCGGCAACCGGAATTAAAGCGACTACATCACTGACGGCAATAGTCGAAGCCTTACGCGCGTTGGGAATCAAGAAACCGGCGGTTGCCACTTCCTACATTGCCGACATCGATGCACGGCTCGTCGAGGTGTTGGAAAAATCCGAATTCCAGGTCGCCGCTATCAAGGGCATGGGAATCAAGAAAAGCGTCGATATGGGCAAAGTGGAGCCCAAGGAAACCTATCGTTTGGCGAAGCAAGTCGCGCGCTCTGCGCCTGGAGCCGACGGCATTTTAATCTCCTGCGGCAATCTGCGCAGCTTCGAAGCGATTGAGCCGCTTGAAACCGATACCGGCTTACCGGTGGTTACAAGCAATCAAGCGGGATTGTGGCAAGCTTTACGTTTGGTAGGAATCAACGAGCGCCTGCCAAATCTCGGCCGGCTGCTACGACACCACTGATGACAAGCGCTTCGGATTAATACCAGGCGTAAAGCTTTTGCTACATTCTTTCGATGTCGCCTAAAGTAGTCGCGATTCCAGTTTTTATTCGAGCTTTTCGGCTGGAGCAATTCTTCTACGAGCGCTGGGCCCAGCCACTCAGCGAACGTGGGGGGCTTTGCGATGAGGCGGGATACGGCTTTCCCGAACATCAGCTGCAAATCGAGGGCTTTGAGGCGGGCAAGTTCGGCGATCCGCTTACTTTGTATGAGCGTAAAGCTGATCAATAGCTCCGCTCTGCTCGATGTCACGGACGAAGCGCATATCGATGAACCCCTGGGGATCGGCGGTTTTAGCACGGGGATCGCGCGCGGCGGCGAGATCGAAGATGGTCTGGACGGCGGCCGGTACCGCGTAGGGCGCGCGGGGAAACTGTTTCAAGACAAAGGACTCATAGGCGTCTTCCAAAGCTTCGCGATCCTGGACGCGAAGATATTTCTGCATGATTTTCAGAGCCGCTTCGCGATTGGTTTTGGCATAGTGAATCGCTTCGACGATGACGCGCACAGTGCGCCGGACCGTATCTTCATTGGTCTTAATGTAGGCCCGCCGGGTTACCAGTCCTCCTTGCAAAAACGGAATGCCCAGCTCCGCGCCGTCGGCCAAGACGCGGAACCCTAAGCGCCGAGCTTGCACGGTCTGTGGAGAATCGAGCACCGTCGCATCAAGTTTTTTGGCTTCCATGGCGCCAAGGCGAGTGGATGGACCACCGCCGCCAGCCTGAATGATCTGAACATCTTTATTCTCATTGATTCCGAGTTTGCGCAGAATCAAACGTAACCCCCAGTCGGCGGCGGCGCCGAACCGGCCAATGCCGATGAGCTTGCCGCGCAAATCCTCCAGCCGACGAATCTCAGGGCGGGTGATGAGCTGGTAGGAGTTCAAATTTACCCAACCAGCGAGCATGACCAGATCAAGACCGTTCAGATAGGGACCGACGGCCAATCCACCGGACATTGTGGCAAGTGGCGCCTGCCCGGCGGTGAGCGCTTGTACGGCGGGGGTGGAGTCCACATAGATCAGGTCGGCGGTCAGGCCGTGGCGCTCAAAAAGCCCCGCCTCTCGGGCGAACCATGTGGCGGAGTTGGTCATCGTGAACTGACTGTAGATCACTTTGAGTCGCTCTTGGCCCAGCGTCACGGCAGGTGCGAAAGCCGTGACTGCCATGAGCGCGCAGGCGACAGTTATGACGCGTCGACGCCATTTGAAAAAGTCGATGAGGCGGGCAGTCTTCAATAATTTTGATTCCATACGCGTGTGTTTCTTTAACCGACTGGTCTGGGGATGTCAACGTGATGTAGAAAACAGCGTGGTGGAGACGAGGCCAACTCATAGAAGAAGGGCAATCGCAAGGAACGCCCGGGCCGCGCGTGCCGAATAGTACGCTGAAGCTATTCGAGTTAAGCCGCGAAGGTTAAGAAAAAAAATCTATGGAAAGGAGTCGGGTCATCAACCTCGCGGTTCCACATTTTTCATGATGCGAGCCCGATCACGAAACTTCTCCACAGTCAGTCCCGATAAGTGCCACCCCAGCCGTTGTTAGGCAAATTTGCCCTGACTAATTTTTGCCATTCTTGCTAGTTTTTATCCGAAACACGTCGCCGTTATCCGACGTGCGCCGTGGTACGGATGCTGCGTTACGATCCTATGCAATTTCATTCACGCTAGCGCCAACCCACAGAACCAGGGAGTGCAAAGTTATGAAAAAATCGGAGAAGATCAAACGAGGTTTGCACGACTTTTGGTTAAAGCAGCTTGATGAGAGTAAAGGCAATGGTGCCCATGGCCGGAACGACGAACAATCCCGGCAATCCTCGAATTTGGCATCGGACCCGCTCTATCAACGCCGACTTCAGCGCATGACCAGCCAGACCCGAGAGAAGCCGGCAGTGAATGGTTCATGCATTCAATCGCCTCGAATCGTCGTTGTCGAAAAGCAGGTCACTCGACCGAACCATCACGCCAGTGCAACTGACAAATTGCGCCAATGGCTTAGCCAGAACGTCGCCACGGGACAATTCGAGGGACAATTTTATGTTAAGGCAGTCGACTTATTGAGCCTCGAAAGGGCCAAACAGGATTGGAATGGTTCAACAGGTAGCGGACATGAAGAGTCCTATTCAAATCCAGTTTGGCTAGCTATCGACGATAGGTTGATGTGGCTATCCGGCCCATCTTCGTGAACGGTATCTCATTCGATGAAATATCAGCGATACTTCGCCGCAATGACTGGCTTGATTGCAGACGCCTTCTTGTTTCTTTTATTACCATAGTTGACGCGTTGTCCGGTTTACATTAATCCCGGATTCCGCAGTTGAAGGTGAAACAAGCGATGAGGCGTAAGCTTTCCGTTGCGAAGGCAATGGGTCTGTACCTCTAAAGAACTAAGCCTTTCAGCGCATTTCTACGGCCCGGCAATTTTCCTGAACAGCTCCCGGAGTTGGTTATATTTGGCTCCCCAGCCGCATTTCTCTACTGAATTGCTCTCGCAAAGCCTCATCCAGGATGCGCATGTGTCGGCCTAAATACGATATCCGTTCAGCATGTCAAGAAAGGATGCCGCTTTTGCGAAGTCAACCTCTGATATCCCTACTAAAAGTGTAGTAAGACGATCCTGTGACGCTGCCTTTCTTCTATGGTTGGATCATCGTCGCGATTTCGATGGTCGCGGGTTTTTTTTCGGCCGGCGTAAGTAACATTACCATGTCCGTCGTATTGAAGCCGATCAGCGATGAGCTTGGCTGGAGTCGCGCGCTTACTGCGGCGGCGGTTACCATGGGGGCGCTTATAGGCGGAGCGCTCTCGCCGGTCTTTGGACCGATCGCCGACCGGTTCGGTCCGCGTGTGCTGCTGCCGGCGGGCGGCCTGATCGTAGGCTTGCTCGCTATAGGCGTTAGCTTGTGCACCGAGCCATGGCAGTTCTATGCGACTTTCGTTCCGGCCCGGGCGCTCACGGAATTTCTTTTATGCGGCATCGTTCCATTCACCGCGGTTGCGAATTGGTTTTACCTCAAGCGACCGCGGGCGATGGGTTTAGTCGCCATGTCGGTACCGCTAGGGGCGGCCGCTCTGTCGCTTGTATACCAGCTCTTAGTAGCCCATTACGGGTGGCGAAGCGCTTTTTTAGCGCTCGGAGTTTCGCTTTTGGTTTTGGTGGTGTTGCCCGGTGCAATTTTTCTGCGGCGGCAACCGGAAGATTTGGGCTTGGCTCCCGATGGCCTGTCGCGCGGCCATGCATATGACGGTCCGATCCCCCTCGCAAAAGACCCGCTGCAAACCGTAGTGGAACAAAATTGGACGCGCGCTGGCGCGATGCGCACGAGCACGTTTTGGTTGCTCGTGACGAGCGCATTTCTAGCTTCGCTCGGCACCGGCGGCGTGGCGTTTCATACTGTCGCCTATTTTACTGACATGAAAATCGCGCCGACGGTTGCGGCGGGGGCGCTGAGTCTCATGGCTTTATCCGGCGCGATGGGTAATGGAGTGTGGGGCGCTTTGGCGGAACGGGTGCAGCCGCGCCGCCTCAATGTTGCTACCATGATCGTTGCAGCGAGCGCCGTCGGTTTGCTGACGCAAGTGAGAGATCCGTTTGCAGCTTACATCTTTGCTTTTTTGTTTGGTCTCACTGCTCGTGGCGCGGCGGTGCTTACGCAAGTCCTATTGGCGCGCTATTTCGGCAGGCGCTCCTACGGCGCCATCAGCAGCATTCTCGATCCTTTCCACAAGGGTGGTTTGGGACTTGGCGCCCTCTTGGCCGGCATGGCGTTCGATTTCACGGGAAACTACCAGACGATTTTCTCGATCTTTTTTGGGAATTATCTGCTTTCCGCGCTGTTGATATTTTTGGCTCGGCCTCCAGCAGAGAACAGTGTTTTCGTCGAAGATCATGCTGAAAAGGAAAGAGAGAATGAATTTTCACTTTGAATACCGACACAACCAATAATTCTCGTATAACCAACTCTCGGTCTTTTTATTTTTAGCTCTCGACCAGCATTTAGGATAGGATAGAATCTAAACCGAAACGCCCAAGAGGAGGAAACGTTATGGCCGCAAGATTCGATGCGATTATTATTGGCACCGGCCAGGCCGGGCCGGCTCTCGCTGCCCGCCTTTCAAAGGCCGGGATGAAGGTAGCCGTCACAGAGCGTAAACTATTCGGCGGCACGTGCGTGAACACCGGCTGTATTCCAACCAAGACACTGGTCGCCAGCGCCTACGCGGCGCATCTGGCGCGGCGCGCGGGCGAATATGGCGTTGGCATTGCAGGCCCGATCACCGTCGACATGAAGCGGGTAAAAGCGCGCAAGGATGAGATTTCCGGGCGGTCGAACAAAGGCGTGGAGGATTGGATGCGCGGACTCGCCAACGGTGCGGTCTATCATGGCCATGCGCGCTTTGAGAGCCCGCGCACGGTTAGCGTGAATGGGGAAATATTAGAGGCGGACAAGATTTTTATCAACGTGGGTGGACGAGCGCTGGAGCCGCCGATGCCAGGATTGGATCAAGTTCCCTATCTGACCAACTCGAGCATGATGGCCGTGGATTTTTTGCCGGAGCATCTGATCGTAGTCGGCGGCAGCTACATCGGTCTGGAGTTCGGCCAGATGTATCGCCGCTTTGGATCCAAAGTCACTATAGTAGAGATGAGCCCGCGCCTGATCGCGCGGGAAGACGAGGATATCTCAAATGCGATACGAGAGATCCTGGAAAAAGAGGACATTCAGATCCGACTGAATGCCGAATGCATAACAGCGCACAGAGAAGGACAGCAGGTCGTTATCGGATTGGACTGCGCCGAAGCAAACAAGGAGGTAGCAGGATCGCATCTCCTGCTTGCGGTGGGGCGCGTACCGAATACCGGCGATTTGGGACTCGATAAGGCTGGCGTTGAAACCGATAAATCTGGCTACATCAAAGTCGATGATCAGCTGCGCACCAATGTGCCTGGCATCTGGGCGCTGGGTGATTGCAATGGTAAAGGCGCATTTACCCACACGTCATATAACGATTACGAGATCGTGGCGGCAAATCTCCTCGATCACGATCCACGCAAAGTGTCGGACCGCATCACGACGTATGCATTGTTCATCGATCCGCCGCTCGGCCGCGCCGGTATGACCGAGGCGCAGGTCAGAGCGTCCGGGCGCCAAGCGTTAATTGCCACTCGGCCGATGACGCGAGTGTCGCGCGCTGTGGAAAAGGGCGAGTCGCAAGGATTCATGAAGGTGGTTGTTGATGCGGAGTCGAAACAAATTCTCGGTGCAGCGATCCTCGGGGTGACCGGTGATGAAGTTATTCACACGCTTCTCGATGTGATGTATGCCAAGGCCCCTTACACTACAGTGACCCGCGCGATGCATATTCATCCCACTGTATCAGAGCTACTACCGACGCTGCTGCAGGAACTGAAGCCGCTTGTATAAAGAAAACAGGCAGCAAAGAGCATGGGTAACGCGAAATGAACGTCTTGATGCTCTATCCCAAATTTCCCGAGGAGACTTTCTGGAATACGACGCGGTCGCTAAAACTCTTGTGGGGTCGGAAGGCAATCATGCCTCCCTTGGGTCTTTTGACGCTTGCCAGTTATCTCCCCGACGATTTTTCCATTCGCCTGGTCGATCGCAACGTAGCCAAAGAATCGGAGTCGGATTGGAATTGGGCCGACGTGGTCTTCTTGAGCGTAATGATGGCGCAACGGGAAGATTACTCCGCCTGTGTCGCCGCTGCCAGAGCACATGCCAAGCCGATTGCCATAGGCGGTCCTTTTACTCACGCTCTCCCGGAGATTGCTTGTGCTGATGCTGATTGGGTCTGCTTCGGCGAAGTCGAAACCATTGTCGAGGAACTCGTTAGGGATTTGCGTGCTGATCGCCGGGGTAAACATTATCAAGGCGGCTCTGCTACGGATATGGAGGCGGTCAAGGTTCCTCGATTTGAGCTCTTGCCTCACATCAATGATTACGTGACGATGGCGATGCAATTTTCCCGCGGATGTCCTTTCAGGTGTGAATTCTGCGACATCATCGAAATTTACGGCCGGGTGCCGCGTACTAAAAAGCCCGCGCAGGTATGCGCCGAGTTGAACGCGCTCCAACAGCGTGGCTTTCGGGGCTACATTTTCCTAGTGGATGACAATTTTATCGGCAATAAGAAAAACGCAAAAGCGATGCTGGTGGAATTGGCCGCATGGAATCGTGAGCATGAATACCCCTTCCGCTACTACACGGAAGCTTCGATCAATCTTGCCGACGACGCCGAGCTACTCGAGCGCATGGCCGAAGCCGGCTTCTTTCATGTTTTTATCGGCATCGAGACTCCCGATCCAAAACTGCTCAAGACAACTCAGAAGATGCAGAACATTCCGGGAAACCCTTTGAAGAAACTAGCGAAAATTCGCAACCACGGCATCCACATCACTGCCGGCTTCATCGTCGGGTTTGACGGCGAAGACAAAACGGTCTTCGAAATGCAGAGAAACTTTATCCAGGCTTCCGGTATAGGCGTGGCGATGGTCGGCTTGTTGCAGGCGATTCCTCATACTCAACTGTCGCGCCGTCTAAAAAGCGAAGGCCGCTTGCTGGAAAAACTCGGCGTAGCCGGGAACCTCACCCTGGAAGGGATCAATTTCATCCCCAAGGGTGAGCTAACCAGGCGGGAATACCTAGAACAATACAGCCGGCTTATTGGGTTGGTTTATGATCCGCAGGCGTATTTCGACCGCACTGTGCCTGCGCTCCTCAATCTTAAAGTGAAACGCTTGCCGCGCGTTTTATGGCGCGATGGCCCGAAACTCCTGGTCGTCTTTCTAAAGGAGTCTTTTCATTTAGGAATCAAGGCGAAGAAACTCAGAAGCTGGTTTTGGAAAGGTTTGCTGCAAGCGTTGTGGAAAAATCCCGCTGCGTTGGAATCCTTTGCATTTGATGTTTCTGTTTTTCATCACCTGCAACAGCACGCCCATCATGTGCAGCGTGAGATTTCCCGCTATCTTTCCTCGCCAATTGAAGACGACGTGTTAGATCAAGTAATCGGCTCCAACCTGTCACTTGCACCTGCAAGCGCTTCTATATGGAAAGAAGCCGGTCAAAGAAGGATCGATACCGGCGAAGCGCCATGCGCAAATCCTCAGTTGACACCTGCTGCGAGTTATCCCACTGCATCTCCAAATTACCCTTTTGGTCGCTAAAGCTTTGGGCCAGCCGCTGCATTATCTGAGCCACCAACCCATCCGCGTCCTCGACGGCCCGGCGCGGCTCATCGACAAAGCCGCTTTGTATTTTGTTCCAACGCGACCGAAAATCTTCTTCTTCCTTGGCCGAGAGGAGAGGACTAAGCTCTTCTCCGTCACCCGGCGGGGCGGATCTTGTGGCCGCAAGTTTTTCTTCATGCTCCGGTGATTTGTCCTCAACGGGAATGACTCTTTGGCGCTCGGCCGCCGTTGCCATGTCCTTGGTGGTCAGTTTTTTATTTCTTATCTCCATCGCTAAGCCTCCTTTAATCAGTCAATGCGAATGGTCTTACCATTATGTTCCCGTGCGTGTTCGAGGTTATTTTTCTCGGTGATGGGAGCGCCATTGCCCAAAAGGTCTTGAAAAAGCGCGCGATAATAAACCAAGGCCTGGCGTAATTCCTCAGTGTCAGCGGCCCCTCGCTGACTACGCTCCGAGATCTGGTGGGCGGCGCGATAATTTTCCACCACTGCCGGATGGTCAACGGACAAGTCCGCCGCCGATTGCTCAAAGCCAGCCACCGGATAACCGCGTCGCTCCATTACTTCTCGAACGAGTTGGTTGGCGCTCGCCACAGCTGTTTCCGGATGGTCGACAAATTCGCTTTGAATAGCCATCCAGCTGTGCTGATACCTGGTGCATTCTGCGGGTGGCAGCGGTACGATATGGAACTGGCTCACGCGTTTTTCGCGTTCTCGCAGTTCCGACTCCGCAACGTCTCGGTTTTTCAGCGTTCTAACCGCGTGATGATATTCGGGCCCAAACCGTTCGCGCAGTTTCTCGGAACGTTTTTGGCGTACGAAATACCACACCCCGATGGCGATCAATATTATTGCCGCAATCACAGCCACGGCAATCATAAGGACTTGGATATCCATAAAACACCTCCAAAACACCTCCAAAAGATGAGATAACGATGAAGCTTCTCAAGGTATGTGTTGAGAAACCCGCCGCAAGGTTTGTGCCATCGAGAGAATGCAAAAATCTTCCTGAATTGAAATTCCCCATGCCATAGTTAGGAAAATGTAAAGCGATTAAGTTTCGAATTTGGGACAGAAGTTGAAGTCACAGTGGTCGCTTGAAAAGGTCTTTGTTTTTCCCTTGACGCAAGCTCTCAATCCAACCTATTTTGCCAACTGGCCGGATTCGTTTACGCGCGGCTCAAAATACATCGAAGTCCCTGCCACGATTTCATCGGGAGACTGGGTCTGCGAAAGGAAACAAGATGCTGAGCGTCGGACGCAAGAGTGTTTTTTGCCTCCTCGCGTTCGTTTGTCTGACCGTACCTGTGGCAAGGGCGGAAAAAATCAGAACGTCCATCCCGGGGCTAAATTTGAACTATCTGTCCGTTTTCGCCGCCGAGGCCAAAGGATTTTTCAAGGATGAGAGTTTGGAAAATGAGATCATCATCATCGGTGGCCCGGCGGGGATCGCGGCTCTCGTTAGCGGTGACGTCGATTACAGCGGCGCGGGAGGGAGTGGACTGCGGGCGGCTGTTAAAGGAGCGCCGCTCAAGGCGATCATGTACCAAACCGAAAGGCCGACCTGGTATTTGGTGGTTCATCCCCACATCACTCAGGTTTCCGATCTCAGAGGGAAGAAAATCGGCGTCGCGCTGATTGGCGACAGCGAGGACCGGTTCACAACCTTATTTGTCGAGCGCGGAGGCCTGTCCGCCAAAGATGTCATCAAAATAACCATAGGGACTAACCCTAACGATAAAGTGTTGGCGATAAAAAGCGGCGCGGTAGCTGCAGTCGTGCTGGACCCGGCAGGCACCGCTATGGCGCAACGAGAAGGGTTGCGCAGCTTGGCCTACTTGGGTGATATTTTCCCCTTGCCGTTCCAGGGTTACGTGACCACCCAACGAAAGATCGCGGAAAACCCAGGGCAGGTGAAACGTTGGATCAGGGCGATGGTCAAGTCGCTCATGTTTCTGCGCCAGCAGCCTGAAGATGCCGCCGAAATAGCGACGAAAAAGCTCCATTTGAGAAATATCACTACGCCGACGCTGATCGATGTGATCAAGAGCTATGTTCGCGCCCTTCCCCAAGGCGTTCCCGGCATGCCGTCGCCGGATGGAATAAAAAATATTATCGAATACGAAGTCAGACTGCCGATGAAAATGGAAGGATCAATTTCCGCAGAAAAGTTTTTGGACCTGAGATGGGTGGAAGAAGTGAAGAAACAATTGGAGCAAGCAAGCACAAATAAATAGTTCCTGAATCACGGCTAATTTTCATCTCTCTCCGATAGAGAAAAAATCAAAAGCCTTGCAGATTGACTCAATGTCAGTATCAAATCACTTCCCTCGCCCGCTTGCGGGAGAGGGCAAGGGT
>Ga0126375_10000574_pt1 | contig 10365 bp, 10 predicted proteins | sample PanSoiMetPlot_14_FD_109577 | JGI IMG/M metagenome (GOLD analysis project Ga0126375, IMG submission 109577) | Tropical forest soil microbial communities from Panama - MetaG Plot_14 | ecosystem: Environmental > Terrestrial > Soil > Tropical forest | place: Panama | collected 2016-02-17 | reverse complement strand
TGGCCGGGGACGAACGTTAGCACGGCCCAGCCTCGACGCCGGACGGCGCCTGAGTGTAGTAGGACGGCAGTGGACGCTCTCAACTACATCGACGGAAAGCACGTCCCAGCGGGCGAGTGGCTGGAGAACATGGACCCCGCCGCCGGGGCTCCATACGGGCGCGTGGCCTCGAGCGACGCTTCGGACGTCGACCGGGCGGTGGCCGCGGCCCGCCGGGCCTTTCCAGGGTGGTCGGCCACTCCTGCCGCGCAGCGGTCTCGCCATCTCCGTTCGCTGGCGCGGCTGATCGAGCGGGACCGCGACCGCCTCGCGCGCGCGGAGGCCTTGGACGGAGGAAAGCCCGTCGCGCTCGCTTCGTCGATCGAAGTGCCGCGCGCCGCGCAGAACTTCGACTTCTTCGCCGACGCGGTCACGCAATGGCACAGCGAGGCGCATCCCACCGACGAGGTGGCGCTCAACTACACGCTCCGGCAACCGCTCGGCGTGGTCGGGTGCATCTCGCCGTGGAACCTGCCGCTCTACCTGCTCACCTGGAAGGTGGCGCCCGCGCTGGCGGCGGGGAACTGCGTAGTGGCCAAGCCCAGCGAGGTCACGCCCATGACGGCGCACATGCTCGGCGAGCTGTGCGGCGAGGCAGGGCTGCCTCCGGGCGTCCTGAACATCGTGCAAGGCCTGGGACCGCGGGCGGGCGGCGCGCTCGTGTCGCATCCGGAGGTGCGCGCCGTCAGCTTTACGGGCTCCACCCGCGTCGGCCGCGAGATCGCCGCCAGGACCGCGGAGAGATTCGTGAAGGCCTCGCTGGAGATGGGGGGCAAGAACCCGACGGTGATCTTCGCCGATGCGGACCTGGCCGAGGCCGTGCCCCAGGCGGCGCGGGCGGCCTTCCAGAACCAGGGCCAGATCTGCCTGTGCGGGTCGCGCATCCTGGTGGAACGGCCCGCGTACGAGGAAGTCAAGGAGCGGCTGGTTGCGGCTGCGCGCTCCCTGCGCATCGGAGACCCGCTCGACCCGGCCACCGAGCAGGGGTCGCTCGTCTCGCGCCAGCACTTCGACAAGGTGATGGGCTGCCTCGATCTGGCGAAGGAGGAGGGCGGCCGCGTTCTCTGCGGAGGCAAGCGCGCGCGCGTGGAAGGGCGGTGCCGCGACGGATGGTTCGTGGAGCCGGCGGTGATCGAGGGGCTGGGCCCTTCGTGCAAGACGAATCAGGAAGAGATCTTCGGGCCGGTGGCGACGCTGCAGCCCTTCGACACGGCCGGCCAGGCGGTGGAGCTCGCCAACGCCACCCGTTACGGCCTTGCCGCCTCGATCTGGACGAGGGATCTCTCTCGGGCGCACCGCTTGGCGGCGCAGCTCCACTCGGGCATCGTCTGGGTGAACTGCTGGATGCTGCGCGACTTGCGCACGCCGTTCGGCGGAGTGAAGGAGTCCGGGGTGGGCCGCGAAGGAGGCTTCGATGCGCTGCGCTTCTTCACCGAGCCGAAGAACGTCTGCGTGAAGCTATGAGCGGCTCCCGGATCGAGTCTGCGCGGGCGCCCGAGCCGGTCGGCGCCTATCCGCACGCGCGGCGGGTGGGGAACCTCCTCTTCCTTTCCGGGATCGGCCCGCGGGTGCGCGGGTCGCGCGAGATCCCCGGCGTCAAGCTGCGCCCGGACGGCACGGTGGAGAGCCACGACATCGAAGCCCAGTGCCGGTCGGTGTTCTCGAACGTGCGCGCGGTGCTGGAGGAGGCCGGGTCGAGCTGGGAGAAGCTCGTCGACGTGACCGTCTTCCTGACCGATCTGCGGCGGGATTTCGCCGCGTATAACCGGCTCTGGGCCGAGTACTTCAAGGACGCGCAGCCCTGCCGGACCACGGTCGAGGTCACCCGGCTTCCGAGCCCCATCGCCATCGAGCTGAAGTGCATCGCCACCGTGGAGTGAGCCATGCCGGAGCTGAAACCGCTCAACTTCAAGCGCTGGATCGACGAGCACCGCCATCTGCTCAAGCCGCCGGTCGGGAACGCGCAGATCTGGGAGGGCGACCGCGATTTCATGGTGACGGTCGTGGGCGGACCCAACTCGCGCAGCGACTACCACGTCGACGAGGGCGAGGAGTTCTTCTACCAGCTCGAAGGGGACATCACCCTGCGGGTGCTCGAGCACGGCAAGCCTCGCGACATTCCCATCCGGGAAGGAGAGATCTTCCTCCTCCCTCCGCGCATCCCGCACTCGCCCCAGCGCCCGCCGAACACGGTGGGCCTGGTGCTGGAGCGGCGGCGCCTGCCCGACGAGCTGGACACCTTCCTGTGGGTCTGCGATCGCTGCGGCCACGAGCTCTACCGCGAGTCCTTCCACCTGACCGACATCGTGAAGCAGCTGCCGCCCATCTTCTCCCGTTACTGGGGCGACCCGGCCCACACCACCTGCAAGAAATGCGGCCACAAGCATGAGAAGCGTTGACGTCCATACCCACCTCTTGCCTCCGGAGCTTCCCCGCTGGAGCGAACGCTTCGGCTACGGCGGGTTCATCCGCCTGGAGCAGCTGGGCGGGTGCAAGGCGCGGATGGTGCGCGACGACGGCGTGCAGTTCCGCGAGGTGACGAGCAACGTCTGGGATCCGGCCGTCCGGCTGCGCGAGTGCGACGAGGCCGGGGTGGGAGCGCAGGTGCTCTCGACCGTTCCAGTGATGTTCTCGTACTGGATCCCCGACCCGCGCCACGCCCTGGAGGTCGCGCGTTTCCTGAACGACCACCTGGCGTCGGTCTGTGCGGCGCACCCGCGCCGGTTCGTCGGGCTGGGAACGCTGCCGCTGCGGTCGCCCGACCTGGCTGCGCGGGAGCTCCACCGCTGCGTGCGCGAGCTGGGCCTTGCGGGCGTGCAGATCGGTTCCCACGCGGGCGACTGGAACCTGGACCGGGCCGAGCTGTTTCCCCTCTTCGCCGAGGCGGAGGAGCTGGGCGCCGCGGTCTTCGTCCACCCCTGGGACATGATGGGCCAGGAGCGCATGCCCAAGTATTGGCTGCCGTGGCTGGTCGGCATGCCCGCGGAGGTCTCGCAGGCGATCTGCTCGATGATCTTCGGCGGCGTCCTCGAGCGGCTGCCGGCGCTGCGGGTCTGCTTCGCCCATGGCGGCGGGGCTTTTGCCGGCACGCTCGGGCGCATCCAGCACGGCTTCGACAGCCGCCCGGACCTCATGGCGCTGGACAACCCGCATCCTCCGACGCGCTACCTGGGGAGGTTCTGGGTGGACTCGCTGGTGCACGATCCGCGCGCGCTCCGCTTGGTCCTCGACACCTTCGGTTCGCGGCGGGTCGCGCTCGGCACCGACTATCCGTTCCCGCTCGGCGAGGAGCGGCCCGGCGCCCTCATCCGCTCGCTGGAGCTTCCCGCGAGCACCCGCGAGGACCTGCTCGCCCGCAACGGGCTCGAATGGCTCGGCCGAGAAGCCGGCGAGCTGGATCTGGCATGAACGAGTTTCGCGACGACCCCGGCTGGGCACGTGCGCAGGACGCGGCCGATCCGCTCACCCGTTTCCGCGAGGAGTTCGTCTTTCCCGACGGGGTCGAGCTGTACTTCGCCGGGCATTCCCTGGGCCTCATGCCACGGCGCGCCCGCGACTACGTGACCGCCGAGCTGGACGCCTGGGGACGCCGCGGCGTCCTGGGTCACTTCGAGGGCGAACGGCCCTGGATGCCGTACCACGAGCAGCTTGCTGCCCCGGCCTCGCGCCTGGTCGGCGCGCTTCCGCGGGAAGTGGTGGTGATGAACTCGCTGACGGTGAACCTGCACCTCCTCCTCGTCTCCTTCTACCGGCCCACGCGGGCCCGGCATCGCATCCTCATCGAGCAGGACGCCTTTCCTTCGGACCGTTACGCCGTCGCCTCCCACGCCGCGTTCCACGGGTTTCCCGGGGCCGTCGTCGAGGTTCCGCGCGGCGAGGACCCGGCGCGATACCTGGACGAGTCGGTCGCGCTGCTCTGGCTCGGCTCGCCGAATTTCCTCACCGGCGAGGCGTTCGATCTGGCGAGGCTCACGCGGGCTGCGCACGAGCGCGGGTGCGTCGCCGGCTTCGATCTAGCCCATGGCGCCGGGAACCTGGAATTCGCCCTGCACGATTCGGGCGCCGACTTCGCCGTCTGGTGCAACTACAAGTACGTCAACGCAGGCCCGGGCGGTCCCGGCGGCGCCTTCGTGCACGAGCGACACGACGGCGCGATCCTTCCGCGGTTCGCCGGTTGGTGGGGACACGACAAGGAGTCGCGGTTCTCCATGCCCGGGGCCTTCCTTCCCATCCCCGGCGCGGAGGGGTGGCAGGTCTCGAATCCTCCCATCTTGCAACTGGCGGCGCTGCGCGCGTCGCTCGAGCTGTTCGATCAGGCGGGGATCGGAGCGCTCCGCCGGAAGAGCGTTCGGCTCACGGCCTACCTCGAGTGGCTCCTCCGAGATGTCGCCGAGGTGGTGACTCCGCGGGATCCTGCCCGGCGCGGGGCGATGCTGAGCCTGCGCGTCAAAGGAAGCGCGCCCGCGCTCGTCTCGGCCCTGCGGGCCCGCGGAGCCGCCTCGGACGCGCGGCCCCCCGACCTGCTGCGCGTCTCCGCTCCGCCGCTCTACACGCGCTTCGCCGACGTGCAGCGCATGGCGGGGCTCCTCCGCGAGGAGCTGCGGCGTGCCTGATCCCGTCACCGTCGTCGGTGCGGGACCGGTCGGATCGCTCTTGTCGCTGTTTCTCGCCCGCCGCGGCCACGAGGTGCGGGTATTCGACTGGCGGCCCGACAGGCGCCGGGTCCCGATCGGCGCGGGCCGCTCGATCAACCTGGCGGTCTCGACGCGGGGGCTCCATGCTTTGCACCAGGTCGGGCTCGACCATGAGATTCTGCGCCAGGCGATCCCGATGGTCGGCCGCATGGTGCACGCCGGAGGACAGGAGCGCTTCCTCCGCTACGGTCGCGACGACAGCGAGTTCATCAACTCCATGTCCCGGGGCGAGCTGAACGCGCTCTTGATGACCGAGGCGGAGCGCACCGGCCGCGTGCGCATGGAGTTCCAGCAGCGGCTGGTCGGCTATCGGGATGGCCGGGCGCGGCTGCGCGACGAGCGGAGCGGGGCGGAGCGCGAGGCTCCGGCACCCGTGATCTTCGGCTCGGACGGGAGCGCCTCTGCGCTGCGGGAGGCGCTCGGCCTGACGGTGGACGAGAGCTGGATCGACTTCGGCTACAAGGAGCTGACCATCCCGCCGGCGCCGGGAGCCGGCTTTTCCATGGAGAAGAACGCCCTCCACATCTGGCCGCGCAAGAACTTCATGCTCATCGCGCTGCCGAACCTCGATGGCAGCTTCACCTGCACGCTCTTCCTGCCGTTCGAAGGGAAGGACTCCTTCGCAGCCATCGAGGCGCCCGCCGCCGCCGAACGTTTCTTCGCGGAGACGTTCCCCGATGCGCTGGCGCTCATCCCCCGGCTGGGCGAGGCGCTCGAGGCCGCTCCGCTCGGGCGCATGGTGACCGTGAGGTGCGCGCCGTGGTCGCGCGGGCAGGCCGTGCTGATCGGCGACGCCGCCCACGCCATCGTCCCCTTCTTCGGGCAGGGGATGAACGCCGGGTTCGAGGATTGCACCGTGCTCATGGAGATCCTCGATCGCATTCCGGACTGGTCCGGCGCGTTCGTCGAGCTGTCGCAGGCGCGCAAACCCGACGCGGACGCGATCGCCGATCTCGCGCTGGAGAACTTCGTGGAGATGCGCGACAAGGTGGCCGACCCCGAGTTCCTGCTCTGGAAGGAAGTCGAGGCGGAGCTGTCCCGCCGTTTCCCCGGCGAATACCTCTCCCGCTACCAGCTGGTGACCTTCACCCGCATCCCCTACCGCGCGGCCCAGCAGGCCGGCCGCATCCAATCCTCCCTCCTCCGCGAATTGACCGCGACCGCCCGCTCCGCCCAGGACGTCGACTACTCCCTCGCCCATGCATTGATCCGTCGAGATCTGGTGCCTCTGCTCCGTCTACATGGAATCCAGGCCTGAAGGATCAACGCAGAGAACACAGAGAACACCGAGGTTGGCGGGTGCACGAAATGGGCGGCAACGCACGATCGGGAGGAAACAAGAACCTCTGCGATCTCCGCGTTCTCTGCGTTGATCTTTTTGGTCCCTAGCCGCGGAGCTCGGTGCGGACGTCCCAGAGATCGGGGAAGAAGGTGAGATCGACGAGTTGCTTCAGGTAGGAATAGCCGGCGGTGCCACCGGTTCCGCGCTTGGCGCCGATGATCCGCTGGACCACCTTGACGTGGCGGAAGCGCCAGATGGCGAACTGCTCGTCGACGTCGACCAGCTTCTCGCACATCTCGTACGCGTCCCAGGAACGGGTCGGGTCCTCGTAGATCTGCTTGAAGACGGCGATGAGGCCGGGGTGGCGCGGCGGCGGGCCGGTCACGTCGCGCTCCAGCACCTCGTGCGGGATGGGCATTCCGCGGCGGGCGAGGTGGCGCAGGAACTCGTCGTAGAGCGACGGCGCGCCCAGCGCAGCCGAGAGCTCGGCGTGGTCACCCGGCGATTGCCGGTGCACCTGCAGCATGCGGGCATCCTTGTTTCCCAGGATGAACTCGAGCAGCCGGTACTGGGGCGACTGGAATCCGCTGGCCGGCCCCAGCACGTGCCGGAACTCGCCGTATTCCGAAGGAGTGAGCGTCGCCAGCACGGACCACTGGTTCACGAGCTGCGCCTGGATGTGCTTCACCCGGGCGAGGATCTTGAACGACGGCTCCAGATCGTCCGCCTGGACGAAGCGCACCGCCGCGCGCAGCTCGTGCAGGAGCAGCTTGAACCACAGCTCGGTGGTCTGGTGCTGGATGATGAAGAGCATCTCGTCGTGATGCGGCGGCTGCGAGAGCGGCGTCTGCGCGGAGAGCAGGCGGTCCAGCTGCAGGTAGCCGCCGTACGTCATGCGGCCCTGGAAGTCGGTGACGACGGACGGCTCCAGCTCCTCGGGCATGGCGGCCTCCGGGCTCAGGGGATGCGCAGCTCGCGCAACGCGGCGGAAAGCTTCTCGGGGCCGCGGCGAGCCTCCGAGAGGCGGTAGAGCACGTAGCGGGCCTCTTCGGACAGCGCCTTCCAGCGCTCGGCGGAGAGCCCGGGCACGCGCTCCGCCAGGCTCCCGGGGATCCGGGCCGGCCCCCACGCCGCGGGGTCCAAAGGGCCTCCCTCGAGCGGAGGGACCGGGTGCCCGGCGCGCTCGGCGAAGCCTTTGATCGCCTCGCGGTAGACGTCCAGATCGCCGGGGCCATCCACCGGCAGATGACACACCGACAGCCGCTCGGCGCGCGTCATCGCCGTCCAGCCGGCCAGGGACAGCTTGAGCCCGGCGAGGTCGAGCTTCCGCCGCACCGCCAGGGGAATGAACTCCAGCGTACGGTGCAGGTCGCCTTCGAAGTCGAAGCGCAGGTACATGCGGCCCCTATACGTCGGGCCAAGGGGTGGTGACCACCACCCGGACGAGCGGCGAGACGCGCAACGCCCCGAGCATCGCCGTGAACGGCCGGATCCCGAAGCGCCGCACGTCGATCTCGGCAAGGGCGACCGCCCGATCGCCCTCCCTTCGGATGGCGAGCTCGCCGGTCAGCTCGCGCCCGTGCAGGGCGAGGATCCCTTTGACCGATCCGGATTTCATTTCGTTTGAGGTAAAAGTAATTAGCGGAAACCGGCGCGCTTCCAAGACCTGCTCCGCGCAACTGCTTTCGATCTCTTGCCGATCGCGCGCGGACAACCTTTGCAGGTCTTCCCGCCCGCCGCGCATCGCGGCCACCACGCGCAAAGAATTCGCGTCGAATCGCGCGGATACAGAGCGGGAACCAGCCTCGATCTCGAACTTCTCCGCGCGCAGCTTCAGGTCGTGCCCCACCGCCGCCAGCACGCCTTCGCGAAACGTGAACACTTCGCACGTTGCTGTATCGGGTCCGAACCGGATCATCGCACCTCACCCTATCCGACGCGGGGCTTGACAGGTTTCGTACAAACGCGTGAGTGTTCGCCCGGCAAGCAGCCTGGAGGCCCCATGAAGCGGCGGACCTTTCTGAAGGGCGCAGCGCTCGGTGGAGCAGCCGTCGGCATCGGCTTCGACATGTCGCGCGCCCGAGCGGAAATGCGGCAATTCAAGATCGCCCGCACGACCGAGACGCGCAGCACATGTCCTTACTGCTCGGTCTCTTGCGGCGTGATCATCCATACGCTCGGCGACAAGGCGAAGAACGTCACCGCGCAAGTCGTGCATGTCGAGGGCGATCCCGATCATCCGATCAACCGCGGGACGCTCTGCCCCAAGGGCGCCACCTTGAAGGACGACATCACCCACGCGAATCGACTGACCTTCCCGCAGGTGCGAAAGCCCGGCTCGGACAAGTGGGAGCGCATCAGCTGGGACGACGCGATCAAGGGAATCGCCCGTCATATCAAGACCACGCGCGACAAGACGTTCGTCGCCAAGAACGCCAAGGGAGAAGTCGTCAACCGCACGCCGGGCATCGCCTGGATCGGCGGCTGCACCGACACCAACGAGTTCAACTTCCTCCAGTGGAAGGCGATCAGCGCCTTCGGAGTGCCGTATCGGGACACACAAGCGAGGGTTTGACACGGTCCCACGGTGGCCAGTTTGGCCGCCACGTTCGGCCGGGGCGCGATGACGAACGGCTGGGTCGACATCAAGAACGCCGACGTCATCCTGATCATGGGCGGGAACTCCGCCGAGGCCCATCCCTGCGGGTTCAAGTGGGCGATCGAGGCCAAGAAGACGCGCAACGCGAAACTGATCCACGTGGATCCTCGTTACACCCGCACCTCCGCGGTCGCCGACCTCTACGCGCCGCTGCGTGCCGGCACCGACATCGCGTTCCTGCACGGGATCATCAAGTACGCCCTCGACAAGAAGCGGTTCCACGAGGACTACGTCAAGGCGCACACCAACGCCTCCTACATCGTGGGCGAGAGCTACCAGTTCCACGAGGGCCTCTTCTCGGGCTTCGACGAGGCCAAGAAGGAGTACGACAAGACCAAGTGGGCGTACGAGCCCGATCCGAAGACGACCGCGTACCAGACCGATCCCACCCTGCAGCATCCGCGCTGCGTGTTCCAGCTCTTGAAGAAGCACGTCGAGCGCTACACGCCGGAGATGGTGGAGAAGATCTGCGGTACCCCGAAGGAGCAGTTCCTCAAGGTGGCCGAGGTGGTCACCTCCACCGCCCCCGCCGACAGGGCCGGCACCATCATGTACGCCCTCGGCTGGACGCAGCACTCGACGGGCGTGCAGATCATCCGCACCGCGGCGATGCTGCAGCTCCTCCTGGGGAACGTCGGGCGTCCCGGCGGCGGGGTCAACGCGCTCCGCGGCCACTCCAACATCCAGGGCGCGACCGACATGGCCGGCACCTTCGAGATCCTGCCCGGCTACCTGGCCACGCCGCGCGGCGAGCTGAAGGACCTGACCACGTACCTGGAGAAGGTCACACCGACCACGCTCAACAAGCAGGCGTGGGCGTCGATGAACTACTGGTCGAACTACCCCAAGTTCATGGTGAGCCTGCTCAAGGCGACCTACGGCAAGGCCGCGGCCAAGGAGAACGACTGGGGCTACGAGTGGCTGCCCAAGACGGACGGCAACTACTCGTGGATGTTCATCTGCGACGACATGTACCGCCAGGGCTCGACGCGCGCCGGCGGCAAGGAGCCCGGCCCCGAGGGCTTCATCTCCTTCGGCATGAACCCGGTCGGCATCGGGCCCAACTCGCCGAAGTGGGTGGCGGCGCTCTCCAAGCTGAAGTGGCTGGTCATGGTCGAGAACGTGGAGACCGAGACCGCCGCCTTCTGGAAGGCGCCCAAGGAGTACGGCACGCCCGACGCGTCGCAGATCCCGACCGAGGTGTACCTGCTCCCCGCCTCCAACTTCGCGGAGAAGGACGGCTGCTTCACCAACTCGGCGCGTTGGATCCAGTGGAAGTGGAAGGCGATCGATCCTCCGGGCCAAGCCAAGACGGACCAGGAGATCGTGAGCCGCATCTTCCTGGCGGTGCGCGACCTCTACAAGAAGGAGGGCGGCGCGCTTCCGGAGCAGGTCACCAGCGTCGTCTGGAATTACACCAACCCGGCGAACCCCGATCTGGAAGAGGTCTTGAAGGAGATCAACGGCAAGGCGATCACCGACATCAAGGACCCCAAGGACCCGACCAAGATCGTCAAGGCGGCCGGCCAGCAGCTCGACGGATTCGGGCAGCTGCAGGACGACGGCTCGACGCTGTGCGGGAACTGGCTGCACTCGGGCGTGTTCCCGGCGGCGGGGAACTTCGCCAAGCGGCGCAACCCGGCCGACCCCACCGGACTGGGCTTCTTCCACGAGTGGGCGTTCTCGTGGCC
>Ga0126375_10000573_pt1 | contig 10376 bp, 7 predicted proteins | sample PanSoiMetPlot_14_FD_109577 | JGI IMG/M metagenome (GOLD analysis project Ga0126375, IMG submission 109577) | Tropical forest soil microbial communities from Panama - MetaG Plot_14 | ecosystem: Environmental > Terrestrial > Soil > Tropical forest | place: Panama | collected 2016-02-17 | reverse complement strand
GAGGAGCCACCCTGCACGACGCCGCCGGCGCGGGTGTTCGCCACCAGCGCGCGTGCAGTGCCGGCAAGGTCGATGCCGAAGTGCTCGTAGAAACGCCGGTCCTCGGTTGACAGCACGGCCTTGATGAGATGATCGGGAAATTGGTCAAGCGGGATTGCGTCGTTGTGCTTGATCCCGCGCGAGCCGACCTCGTTGCCGTAGCGATCGAGGAAGGTCACGGCCAGTTCGGATTTTTTCAGCCAGTCATCGTCCGACGTTTCGCGGAAAGCTGGGATCGCGAGGGCCAGCATCACAATCATGCCGAGAGTGCCGATGGTCGCGCCTTCCGAGACGAGTTCATTAAGCCCACGCCGCCACCGGAGACGTGGAAACGGTCCATGAAGGTCGAGAAACGCTCATAGGTCTCGCGCAGGCCGGAGGCGGTGCGGAAGACGCTAAAATCGACCCAGGCGTCCAGCCCAAGCAGGAATCGCCGGATATTGGGCTTCCAGTCCTCGGGAAACAGATCGCGCAAAGCTGTACTGCTCGTAAGTTTAACGCCGGCGGTGTGCCGGCGAGGGGAATTTTAGCCGATCGCGCAACGCGGGGCCAATGCCCCGCGATTCCGCTCGGACGCAACCAAGGTGAACACGAAAATTGCGGTGAAAAATGGCCCGTTTTTCCGTCTTCCCCAGACTCACGCCGCTTGTGGTAAAGGGCTTTGGGCTCCCAAACCGCATTCGGTTCATCTTAAAGCAGAGGTTCAAGGACCTCTTGCTATAGCAAAACTTGAGGAAAACCGGACAATCAGTGCTGTGGCCCGCGCCCGCGCCCCAAGAGGGTGCTTGGGGACCGCAAATATGGTTCGAATCGCGCTTCGGTTCCCGCGCCATGCAGACGGAGCTGTCGGGCCTTGCGCCCGAAGCTGTGGGGTTATCCGGGAGGACTATCGCCTGAGCCCGGCTTTGCCAGTGCCCGTCGATTGTCTTAACGATCTCAGGAATGTCGGGACCTATCCGAAGCTTTGTTCGCAGCCGCTGTTTGTGCTCTCCTGGCTATGTCCGGGGCTGGCACCGGCCGGTTTGGCAACGCGCGCCGTTCGCAACAGCTGAATGATCACCTTGCGGTGCGCGGGGGCCGGATCCAACCGGGTTGGTCATCGAAGACTCCATTTTTGTTCGTAAGTTGCAATGCGCCCGGCGGCTGAACCGCAGGCCTCCCGCTGTTGCTAGCGCAGCCTCAGGGGGTCTGGTGCGATGGATGTGACAGGGCCTGAAACTCCAGACCCAGTTGCTGGGGCAAGGCGTCCATGACGGAACCGCCATAAGGCGTTACAAGGCGCCATGAGTTCAGAGAAGGCCGACCCGCAGACCCCTTTCTGGCGCCGCAAGGCGATGTCGGAGATGACGCGAGCCGAATGGGAAAGTCTCTGCGATGGCTGCGGCCGTTGCTGCCTGAACAAGCTGATCGACGAAGACACGAACGCAACCGTGTTCACGGACGTCAGTTGCAAGCTGCTCGACTGCCAGACCTGCCGCTGCAGTGACTACACCCATCGCCAGGCCAAGGTGAAGGATTGCGTGCGGCTGACGCCGCGCAACGTGCGGCGGCTGAAATGGCTGCCGCCGACCTGCGCCTATCGACTGGTGGCCGAGGGAAAAGACCTTGCCTGGTGGCACCCGCTCGTTTCGGGCGACCCGGAAACGGTCCACACCGCTGGCGTCTCAGTGCGGGGACGCGTCGCAGCGAGCGAAGCCGACGTGCCTGATGAAAGGCTCGAGGAATATATCGTCAGCTGGCCTGGGAAATGGCCGAAGGCAGCCCGCAGGAAGTCGGCTCAACGTCCGCGCGGTGCAATCGCAAAATCATAAGCGCGCGGCTCGGCGGAGTCGCTGTAGGAAAAGTGCCACCATTCGCGAAAGTAACCGGCAAAACCGTGCCGGCGCATCACCGAACTCAACAGGTTGCGCCATTGACGCTGCTCGGGGGCAATCGCGGTGCTCTGGCCATAGCTCTTCACGTCGAAGCAATCGTAGCCGGTGCCCATATCGACGCTGTTGTCTGGCGCGCGCCTCGCCGCCGGGCCGGTGCAGGCTCCATAGCGTCCAGCAGGATCGAAGCGGGGGACAGGGGCTGGTGGCAATTTGACGAGCGTCAGATCGACAGTCGTTCCGGTCGAGTGCCGTGATTGCGAGGCGATGTAGCCGAGCGCGAACAGATTGCGCTTGTGCAGGGTGGGATAGAAGCGCCGAGTGGCTTCGCTGTCGCCGCCGTCATGCGCCCATGCTTCCATTGCGCGTACGGCGCGCGTCGGGCGATAGCAATCGTAGACTTTCAATCCAAGTCTATCGCGAGCCAGTTCTGCCTGCACGGCTTTGAGCGCTTCGGCCGCTTCACGGCGCAATACGCATTCACCCGCGCCGTAACCAGGCAGGGGACGCCCCGTGAAATTGTCGTCCGTCGCGTAACGGATGTCCTGCACGATGCTTGGATCGACGTCGTGCAGGTAGACAAAGCCGGGCGGCAACCTGTCGCGCGCATGGGCGGACGTCGCTCCGAGGAGGAGGGCAACAAAGAGAAGGGGTCGAATGCGCAACCGAAGCTTCATGTTCTTCGTGAATCCTTCGTGACAAGTGCCTGCCGCAAGTATTTGAGGCGTGCTGCACATACCACCCCCGCGCAGGCACGTCTTGCTTTACCGGGACCAGCAAGGCATGAGCGGGTTATCTGCTCATGACTGTGCTTATATACACTGCGCGATGACCGCCCCGAAATCGAAGTCCAAGGCGCGACCGGTGAAGTCCGAGGCGCCACCCGAGCCGAGGGCGCTGACGCATCCGGAAATACGGACCATCGTCCTCGGCATCATGCTGGCGATGTTCCTGGGCGCGCTCGACCAGACGATTGTTGCCACCGCTCTGCCAACGATCGGCCGCCATTTCGGCAACCTCGACGACCTCTCCTGGGTGGTCACGGCCTATCTGCTCACCGGGACTGCCGTGACTCCCCTTTACGGCAAGCTCGCCGATATCCATGGGCGGCGGGTGATGATGCTTACGGCGATCGGCATTTTTGTCGTCGGTTCGGTCGCCTGTGCGCTGGCGCCAAGCATGACAGCGCTGGTGCTCGCACGCGCCTTCCAGGGTCTTGGCGGTGGCGGCCTGATGGCGTTGGCGCAGACCATTATCGCCGATATCGTTTCGCCGCTCGAACGTGGCCGGTACCAAGGATACATCGGCGCGGTGTTCGCAACCTCGTCGGTGGGAGGTCCGGTGCTTGGCGGCTTCCTAACCGAGCACATCGACTGGTCGCTTATTTTCTGGATCAACCTGCCTCTGGGGCTGGTCGCGCTTGGCATGACGTCCAACGTGCTCCGGCGCGTGCCGTTTCGTCCGCGCAAGCACCGGCTCGATGTCATCGGCGCAGTGCTGATGATGTCCGCAGCAATCGCGCTCCTGCTCGCTTTGTCGTGGGGTGGGAGGCGGTACGAATGGATCTCGCCCCAGATCGGCGCGCTGCTGCTTGTCTCGGCAATTCTGTGGGGATTGTTTGCGTGGCGGCTCATGACCGCGCGCGAGCCGTTCCTGCCGCTTGCCGTACTGGGCAATCCGGTCGTTCGCTGCGCGACGCTCGCGGGCGCGTGCAATATGGGCACGCTGGTCGGGATGACGATCTTTGTGCCGCTCTATTTTGAAACCGTTCTGCACCTGTCGGCGAGCCAGTCGGGGCTTGCACTGATTCCACTGATGGCCGCGACTGTGACGTTCTCGACGATCACCGGCCGGATGATGACCTATATCGTCCATTACAAGCGGATGTCTCTGATCGGACTCACGATCTCCATTCTGTCGCTTGCGCCGCTCGCAATCTGGCCGGCGTCGATGCCGACAATACTCGTGCTGCTTCTGTTGCTCGTGATCGGTGCGGGATTAGGAACGGTGTTCCCTGTCTCCACCGTCTGCATGCAGAACGCCGTGTCGCGTTCGCAGATGGGCGTGGCTACCGGCGCCGCCAATTTCTTCCGGGCGCTGTTCTCGGCACTGGTCGTCGCGGTGCTCGGTGCCATCGTTCTCGGTGGCCTCGGCGGCGTCACCGGCATGTCGGTCGAAATGCTGGCGCGCACGGCTTCGGCGCCCGAACTCGCTTACGCGTTCCGTTTCGTATTTCTGGCCTGCGCCCTGGTTCTTTCCTTTGGCATGGCATTTCTGATCGCGATGGAAGAGCGGCCGCTCAGGGGGCCCTCGGCGCCTTCGCAGGCGGCGACCGCGCCCACCGCGCCCGCAACGCCGATCCCCGCCGAATAGAAGCGGCTACTCGCTCGCCTGCGCGAGCCAAACAGTCCGGCCGCCGGCCTGCAGATCGTTGAGGACATGCGCAACAATCTTGAATCCGATTCCCTTGAGCAGCGTCGCATACTCGGCGGGATCGAGACTGGCATGGTAGAGCGGATCGCCTCGATAGCTGCCGATCGCTTCGCCATGCTCGGTCCGGCATTCAACGTCAGCACGGTGGACGGAGCGGCGTGTTCGCGAAACACGTCGAACATTCCGCGCTGGTCCGCGGGCGTGAGATGGAAAAAGCTGTCCCACGCCAGAATTCCCTGGAACGATTGTCTCAACGACAACGTGCGCATATCGCCGACAATTCATGTGTGTCCGGGCAGGCGGCTACGACACAGCGAGATAAACGTCGGGGACGAATCAACGCCGGTGACTCTCAAACCTTGCGCTGCCATGTGTCGCGCGATCGGGTGGCCTGATCCGCACCCGAGGTCGATCACGCTCGCACCCTTGGGAGCATAGCGATGAAACGATCGAGCCAGGGTTTGTCGTTCCACGCGCCGCGGCTGCGATCCTCGTCCCAGGCGGTCGCGTGGCGCTCGTAGTGCGCGATGATTCTGTCGGCGAGTTCACTCATCGCGACAGACTGGCAACGCAGGGCACGACGCTCAAGAGAAAAAACCCCGGCCTCAGGCCGGGGTTTGTTTGTGGTCCCGCGCATTTCGCAAGACGACCGGCCTCACGCCGACCGAATTTCGCTGCGGAATCGCATGCCGGCGCAGGCGTGCAACTCACTCGTGCCGGTTGGCGTTAACCGTTGTTGGTTTCATCCGCCCTGCGACTGGATTAAAATACGGGCGAACAGGCGTATGGCAGGACAGACAGTGTAGCAGGCTCAATTCAGAGGTGTAACAATGTCGAAAACAATCACGAAATTGATGGCCGCCGCGTTGATCGCGGTTGCCGTGCCGTCGTTTGCGAGTATCGCTTTGGCGGCGCCGGTTGGCGGCGCGCCGGCGATCAAGAATGCAGCCACGAGCAATATCGAGAATGTGCAATGGCGCGGCAGGGGTTGGGGCTGGGGCCGTGGATGGGGCTGGGGCCTCGGTGGCGGTCTCGCCGCCGGCGCGATCATCGGCGGCGCGCTCGCGGCGCCTTACTATTATGCCGGCGGCTACTACGGTGGCCCGTACTACTATGGCGGCGGCCCGTATTACGCGGCCCCCGCGTACGAAGTGGAGCCCGGCTACTACGAGGAGGGCGGTGGTGGCGGCGGCGTGGAGTACTGCATGCGTCGCTTCAGGTCCTATGATCCGCGCAGCGGCACCTACATAGGTTACGACGGGCAGCGTCATCCGTGCCCGTGATGTGAGCTGCGACGTCGACGAAAGAAAACCCCGGCGCGAGGTCGGGGTTTTCCGTTTTGGGTGACATCTCATTCGCAGAATTTGCAGGGCGGGAAGTCGCGGCTGTACACCGGCTGCGCAAGGAATTTGTCCTTCCCGTATGTCCAGAACTGGCCGACGGCCGGGTAGGTCTTGATCACGGTGTTCCACAGCTCGGGCTTGTCGTACCCGAACATCTGTTTCTTCTCGACCTTCTTGATGTAGATGTCCTGGATCGGGTTGCGCATGTCATCGAATGACACCGGCCCGCGCACGGCATCGATCTTCAATCCTGACATTGTCTTTATGAATTGCTCCGCACCCGGCCATTTGCTGCCGCTCTTCTTGATCGTCTCGTCGATCAACTGTGCGGTCGTGTAATTGCTCTCCGAGAAATACGACGGCACCTTGCCGTATTTGGCGCGGTACGCCTTAACGAACGCCTCGTTCTTCGGGGTTGTCAACGCGGCGCTATATTGAAGCGAGGAAACGTCGCCGACGACTTCGTCGCCCATGAAGGGCAGGGCAAATTCGTCATAGCTCGTGCCGCCGCCGATGATCGGCTTCTTGTATCCGGCCGCGCGCAATTGCTTGGGAAATTGCAACGCCATCGGCCCGACCATCAAGGCGAACACGGCATCGGCGTCGGCCTTGATGGTGGGGATAAAGGGTCCGAAATCCTTTGTGCCGAGTGGCGGCCAGATCTTCTGGACGATCTTGCCTCCGCAATCCTCGAACGTCTTCTGGAAACCGCCGACCTGCTCGTAGCCGAAGGCATAGTCGGCGCCGACCGCGACAATTTTCTTGTAGCCCTGGTCGCAGGCCCATTGGCCCATCGGCTGCGACGGCTGCGAAGAGGACCAGCCGGTGCGGATCAAATATGGAAACTTGTCAGCCTGGCGTTGGGTCAAATCATCTGCCGCCGGAATCGACGGGATGTAGACGGTCTTCATTTCGGTGCTGACAGGTGCCAGCGCATAGCCCGTGGAGGCAAGCACGCCGCCGATGAACATCTGAACCTGGTCGTTCAGTACGAGCTTCTTGGCCTTCGTGACGCCAAGATCGGGCTTGGCCTGGTCATCTTCGAGAATGAATTTGACGTCCATGCCGCCCAGCTTGTTGCCATGCTCGTCCAGATACATCTGGAATCCGTCGACCATGTCCTTTCCGACCTGGGCAAAGAGGCCGGTCATCGGCGCAATAAAGCCGACACGCAGTTCTTCCGCCCGCACTTGCGATGCAAGCGCGCCGAACAAAAGCGCTCCGCTCAACAATAGTGGCTTGATCAGTCGCGTTAGGCTCATGTCTGACCTCCCGTCAGCGGATCTGCCGTCCATTTTTTGATTGCAGACGGGCGGATCGCGGTTGCAGCACGTACCCCGGACGCGTCAACGCTATCATTCCCCGCGCCACGGGCGGAAGCCCAAGATTTGTCGCGTGCTGCTATGACTGGTTGCGGCCCGCCTCGAGCGTCGAGCGCACGGCTTCGGCCAGAGCGGAAATCTGATAGGGCTTGCGCAGGATCGGCATCCCGTGCTGGCCGCTGAGCGCCTTCGCGTAGCCGCTCGTAAGCAGGACCGGGATTTGCGGGTAGCGTTTGCCGATCGTTTTGGCCAGTCCAAGACCGTCGAGATCGCCGGGCAGCATCACGTCGGAGAACACCATGTCCACGGATTTTCCGGCCGCCAGAAAATCGAGTGCGGATTTTGCGTTATCGACAGCCACGGTGTGGTAGTTGAGCTGCTCCAGCAGCGTGGTGGCCACCGTCTTCACATCCGGATTGTCCTCGACAACAAGGATGGTCTGGCCTTCGCCATACGACTGGGTGGTCGTTTCGGGAATGACAGCCGTGACGGCGGCATGGCTGCGCGGCAAATAAAGCGTGACCCGCGTTCCCCGGCCGACCTGGCTGCGGACAGCGATTCCTCCACCCGATTGCTGCACGAATCCGTACGCTTGAGAGAGTCCAAGGCCCGTCCCCTTGTCGGGACTTTTCGTCGTGAAAAACGGTTCAAAGATCTTCGGCAGTACTTCGGGCGGGATGCCAGCCCCGGTATCGTTGGTCGTCAGCGCCGCAAATTCCCCCTTGAGAGAATCGGCGGTTTCGGTGCCGCGCAGCGTCACGTTTTCCGCCGACACTGTAATTGAGCCGCCTTGGGGCATGGCATCGCGCGCGTTGACCACTAGGTTGACCAGCGCCAGTTCGAATTCGGGAATGTCGATCGAGACAGGCCAGACGTCTTGCGGGATATCTATGCGCAGATCGATCTTGCCGCGCGCCGAACTCGCAAGCACGTCATGAAACGCTGTGACAGTCTGGCCGAGATGCACGGTCCGTGGATTTTGCGTCTGGCGACGCGAAAAGGTCAGCAATTGCCGCGTCAGCGCTTCACCGCGCGAGGCAGCGGTGAGGATCGCTTGAAGCGAACGAATATTCTTCTGGTCGGTCGTCCTGCGCAGAAGCGATTGCGCCTGACCGCTTACGACCATCAACAGGTTGTTGAAGTCGTGCGCGACGCCGCCGGTCAATTGACCGAGCGCTTCCATTTTCTGCGCCTGCGCGAGCTGTTCTTGCGCGCGTTCGAGCGCTTCCTGCGCATTGCGCTTTTCCGTGATGTCGCGCGTGATCTTGGCAAAGCCGACAAGTTTGCCGAACTCGTCGCGGATCGCGTCGACGACGACGTTGGCCCAGAACAAGGACCCGTCCTTACGCATGCGCCACGCTTCGGCCTCGAATCGACCCGTTGCTGCGGCGATCGCCAGCGTGCGGTTCGGCAGTCCGGCCTTGCGATCTTCGGGTGTATAGAATTGCGAAAAATTCTGACCGATGATTTCGTCGGCCGTATAGCCTTTGATCCGTTCGGCGCCCGCGTTCCAGCTTGACACCACGCCGATCGGACTGAGCATGTACAAAGCATAGTCGGTGACGCCGGCCACCAACGCACGGAATTGCTGGTCGCTTTGCCTCAGGTCCTCAGCCGATTTTTTCTCGGCGGAAATATGGCGGCCCGATACGTAGATGAGCCCGTCATCTGTGGTCATTGTCCAAGCGATCCATCGCCACGATCCATCGCGGTGACGGAAACGGTTTTCGATGCGCACGTTTTGCGTGCCTCGCGCGAGCTGTCTCCGCGCGGCAATGGCTGCTGCTGCATCGTCGGGATGGCGCAGCTCGTTGACATGCAGCGATTTGATTTCGTCTTCGCTCCAGCCGAGCAGATTTGTCCATGCGGGGTTGGCGCTGAGGATGAAGCCGTCGAAGTTCGCAACGCCGAGCAGATCCTCGGACACCTTCCAGATGCGATCGCGTTCACGGGTGCGTTGCTCGACTTCCGATTCAAGCCGGTCCGTGAGTACGTGCAATGCTTTTTCGTTTCGTACTCGCTCGGTGGTCTCGAAGGCGGTGGCAAGCACGCCGCCGACACCGTTGGGCGCGGATGCATCCGGAATCGGGCTGTAGCTGATGGTGAACCGCGCGTCTTCGGGAATGCCGTATCGGTGGATCCGCCACGTATGATCCTCGGCGAAGAAGCAGTCGCGCTCACCGCGCAGGATCGCCTGATTGAGCGCACCGAGTTCGCCGTAAATTTCCGGCCAGATTTCGCGCAGCGGCTGTCCCAGGGCGCCTGGGTGGCGATCACCGAGCAGGGTGACATAGGCATCGTTGTAGATCATGATCAGGTCCGGCCCCCACCGAACGGACATCGGGAAGCCAGACGCAAGGACGAGCTCAACGCTCCATTTCAGGGATTGGGGCCAGTTTGTTGCCGGTCCCAGGGGTGTAACTGCCCAATCAAACTCTTCCACCCGCGTGCGCATGTCGAGCACACGTGTCACGGCTTCCATTGGGATCCCGGCTGTATCATCGCGCCAATGGCGCATCCTATCCCCCTTCGCCAAGTACCCAAACGCTGGGCAAAGGGAAAAGTTCCACGATCGCTGGTGCTTAACGGGCAGAAGGCCCTGACGGCCGATCCTTGATGAAGGTGCCGTTGCGCAGTTCGGACACGGCTTGCTGAAGCTCGGATTGCGTGTTCATCACGATCGGTCCATACCAGGCGACCGGCTCCTCGATCGGCTTGCCGGACACGAGCAGGAAGCGAACGCCTTGATCGCCCGCCTGTACGGCGATTTCGTCACCTGAATCGAAGAGGACAAGCGAGCGGTCTCCGGCCTTCTCGCGGATGAGGATTTCATTTCCGTCGACCTGCATTTCTTTGAGCACACCGATCGGCTGCGAAGCCGCGGCGAATATGCCGCTGCCCTCGAACACATAAGCGAAGGCGTGACGCTCAACTTCAACCTTGAGAATCTTGCGCTTGCCGGGGGGCACGAAGATGTCGAGATAGCGCGGATCGGCGGCGACGCCGTCGACCGGCCCCTTTTTGCCCCAGAAGTCGCCGCACACGACGCGCACGCGCGTGCCGTCGTCGTCAACGACTTTCGGAATTTCGTTTGCCTTGATGTCTTGGTAGCGCGGTGCCGTCATCTTCAGCGACGAAGGCAAGTTCGCCCAGAGCTGAAACCCGTGCATGCGACCCTGCGCGTCGCCGAGCGGCATCTCCTGATGCATGATCCCGCGTCCGGCGGTCATCCATTGCACATCGCCTGAGCCGAGCGTGCCGCGATTTCCAAGGCTGTCGCCGTGCTCCACGGTGCCGGAGAGCACATAGGTGATAGTTTCGATGCCGCGGTGAGGGTGCCACGGGAATCCCGCCAGATAATCGGCGGG
>Ga0126375_10000572_pt1 | contig 10377 bp, 11 predicted proteins | sample PanSoiMetPlot_14_FD_109577 | JGI IMG/M metagenome (GOLD analysis project Ga0126375, IMG submission 109577) | Tropical forest soil microbial communities from Panama - MetaG Plot_14 | ecosystem: Environmental > Terrestrial > Soil > Tropical forest | place: Panama | collected 2016-02-17 | reverse complement strand
GTAGGTATGAACTACATTCCACGAAACAACCTGATCCCGGGCAGCGTCTCGCGGATCTTTACGATGGCGGGTGCACCTGTCACTGGCACGGCGGAAGTGCAGACGCTGACCAACAGCGCTGCATCGGGCCAGTACCGACTGGATTACGGCGGGGCGGTCACAGCATCGCTGGCGTTCAACGCTGCGGCTGCCGCGATCCAGACGGCGCTTCAGGCACTTGCCAACATCAAGTCCGGCAACGTGACCGTCGCTGGGACATTGCCGACGATCACGATCACGTTTGCCGGCGTGCTTGCCACGGGACCACAGCCATTGATCAGGGTGGTCAACTCCACGCTCAATGTCGCGGCGTCCGTCGCACGAACAACGGCCGGGGTTGCGCCGACCTTGCAGGGCGCTCCCAAGGGCGCGATGGCGACGCGGGCTGACACGGGCGCGATCATGAGCAACACCGGGACGCCCACTGCCCCGGTGTGGACAGCGGTGACCTGATGCAGGAGGATCGGGCGGCGCAGCTATCCTGCTACGACTGCGGTGCGCCGTTTGATCCAGATCGCGGCGTGTTCTCGTGCAACTCGCAGTCCGGAGAAGGCATCACCATCGTCACGGAGGCACAAATGGCAGAGGGAGAGCAGGTCGCCCTGTCGCGGCGGGTGTACCTGGATGAGTCACGCACAACGGCGATCCCCGAGGAGGCTGGAGAGGGCGACATCGCGGCATGGCTGTACGGCGTGGTGGGCACGCTCAAGTCCAAGGCCGAGGCGCTACGGCTGGGCCTGAAGGATGGCGTGGACTTTGGCGAGGCGATTGATCAGCGAATTGCCATCGCGCAGCAGGAGATGGCGAACCGCGCCACGATGCGCCGATCCGACGCCACGATGATCATGCCGGCCGCTGCGCAGGGAGAGAGCACGCCACTTCGCGACGAGTTTAGCCGCGAGACTGGCGGGCCGCTGGATGAGGAGGCTGCGGCTGCTCCAGCAGCAGGCGATCCATCACCGATGCCGCAGCGTGCGAGCGGCGGCGCAACGAGCGCGAAGAAGTAGCTATGCCACAGTATGTGTCGCCCGCAGAGCTAAGCCAGCATCTCAACATGCGCCCGCCACTTGACGTGACGCAGACAGAGATGCTGACTCGTGCCATTGAGACAGCCTCGGCACAGATTGACGGGCTCTGCGGGCGCACATTTGTGGCCGTGCCTGAGACGCGCTATTTCACAGCGTTGACACCCACGATTGTGGACGTAGGATACGTAACGACTATTACCAGCATCGATCTCGATACCACGGGTGACTACACGTATGGCACGCCGCTCGATCCTGATGATTACTTCCTGACTGATCCGCGCGGGCGTCGATACCTTCAGCTCAAGAATACAGCGGTAGAGACGTTGCCTCTGGGGCTCAATTTGATTCGGATTGTCGCGCTGTTTGGCGAGACAACACCGCCGCCTGACATCAAGATGGCGACCATGCTCCAGGCAGCGCGGCTCTGGAAGCGTAAGGATGCGGTGTTTGGCGAGATCGCGGGCGAAGTCGGCTACATGCGCATCCGCGATTGGTTTGACATGGACGCTCGCGAGATCCTGAAGAATGGTGGTTGGATTGCGCCGCGCCGATTGGTGTTTGCCTGATGGCCGATACTTTTGGCGCATTGCAAGGGGCTGCGCAGGGCGAATTCAGCCTCAAGGTTCAGTTCAACACGTCGGACGTTGCCAAGCTTGGCCGGAAGATCGCCAAGGCGAAGTATGTCATCAATCCTGCGCTCTGGGATCGCGGGCGGGATATGGCAAACCAGGCTGCTGACAACCTGAATCGGCAGGCTCCGCGAGGGAAGGGCGGTCCCTGGCGACGAGGTGCGCCGCCACTTCAGGGCTCGCATCGCGGCGTGATGATCAACGCCTACTACGGCGTGGTTTACAGCGAAGCGCCACATGCGCGGTACATTGTCAACGGGTTTACGCCACATATGCCCCCAGCAGAGGCATGGCTTGGCGATCCACGGCTAAGCTGGCCGATGCGGCTTGCTGTGCTCTGGAATGGCACGCCAGAAGTACGCGACTACTTCACGCCTGTTGTTCGAGAGACGGAGCGCGCCAATAGCGTCGCTGCCGAGATCATGGCAGATAAAGTCAAGCAACAGGGGTTTGATTCAGCCTGATGAGCTTCAACCTTCTGGCAACACGCGAGGCCATCGTAGAGATACTAGAGAGCGAGATGCCGGGATGGGAAGGCTATCCCTATCTCGTAGATCAGTTCGCGGCGCCTGCTTTTTTCGTGGCTGATCCGATTGAATGGAACTACGCACATACGCTGGATGGTGGCGTTACATTAGTGCTACCTATTCGTTTTGCTATTCCTCGCGCAGATGATCAAGGAGCGCAGGAGATCATGTCTGGGCTGCTCTCGACGGATGAGGGCTCGCCGTGGGAGATCCTGACGGAGCATCCGAACCTCAATGATACGGTCAACTCGTCGTTCGTAGCCAGGGCGGGACGGATCTCATCGTATCGTACCGGCGGCGGCGACCTCTATCTCGGGTTCGAGATGGAACTGGAGATCATGGCATGATGTACACTGGCGAGCGACTGGTCCCAGAGCGGTTCGGTATCGGTGAGCGCATCGTTGTCGAGCACCTGAGTCGCTACAGCTTTGCCAGTCGTGTCATCAGGAATGCATTGCCGCATCAGGGCAATCACCTGCGCATTCTCGATGCCCCATGTGGCGTCGGCTATGGCGCAGCCTTGTTGGCTGAGCAAACGCAGGCCCACGTCACGGGAGTTGATAATGATCAGGATACGATCAATCATGCCAAGCGGAGCTACTGCATTATCCCCAATGTGGAATTCCACGTCGTCAATCTCGAACTTGACAGTCCTGAGGAAGCTTACTATGACGCCGTTGTTTGCTTTGAGGGTATTGAACACGTTCACTACCAGGATCGTGTTGCCAGAGAACTCTGCAAAGCGGTTCGTCCAGGTGGACTGATCTTCGTCTCGACGCCGCGTCGTGGCGGTCCAGGCGCAGGCTCGGAGTTCCACACGCAGGAGTTCGCTCCGGGCGAGCTAGAGTTTCTGTTCAAGCCGTACGTCTCATCCATCGAGATGTATGGGCAGGATCTGGTGGTGACTGACTGCAAGCCTGATGCTAACGCGCGGTACTACGTGCTGGTGGGGACGAGATGAAACTCCTGGTCATACAGCCGGGCGCATCGTACTCCACAGCCGATGTCTTTGAGGGGCTGATTCGGTCGTGGCAGATGCTCGGCCACGAGGTGATTCGCTACAACCTGGATGGGCGGATCTCACGGGCTGACTCCTGGCTGAAGTTCAACTACGACAAGGCGACTAAAGAAGGCTTCAAGGTTGATCATCCTACGATTCAGGATACAACCTATCTCGCGTCGGCTGAGGCGGTGCTGGTGGCGCTGCGGCATCTGCCCGATTGGGTCGTGATTGTCTCTGGGATGTACTTCCATCAGGACGCGATGATCATGCTCAAGCGCGCTCGACAGAAGACAGCGCTCATACTCACCGAATCTCCGTACGATGACGAGCCACAGTTCCGCATACTTCCCTACGCGGATGTGGTCTTCGTCAACGATAAGTACTCGGTCGAGACATTCTCCAAGGTGCATCGTCGGGTGTCATACCTGCCGCACGCGTACGATCCTGCGAAGCATCTGGTCATGGACGATGAAGAGGACGACGTGCCTGCTCATGATGTCGTCTTCGTCGGCACGGGGTTTCGTGAGCGCATCGAGCTACTGGCTCGAATAGATTGGGAGGGCATTGATCTCGGCCTCTACGGCTCGTACGAACTGCTGGACGATATGCCTGACGCGCGCGAGAAATTGGAGCCATTCGTTCGGGGCGGTATTGTCGAGAATCGTCGAACGGCATCCCTCTACCGTAAGGCGAAGATCGGCATCAACTTCCATCGTACGTCGATGGGGTTCGGCCTGAACGTGGGACAGATCTCTCGGGCGTATTCGTTGAATCCACGCATGTACGAGTTGGCGGCAAATGGATGCTTCGTGATCTCGGATCATCGTCCTGAGATGACTGAAGTGTTTGGTGATCTGGTTCCAACCTTTTCGGACGCGCGCGAAGCCGAGGCGTTGATCCGTCGATGGCTGAAAGATGAGGACGGGAGAAAAGCAGTCTCTTCCAGACTCCCTGATGCTGTCGCTCAGCACACCTACACCGCGAGAGCCGTGCAGGTGTCGCGCACCTTGGTGGCCGAAGGAGCACAAGAGTGGCACGGTATCATGGACGAAAAGGCACCGTCTATGTCTCCACGACAGGGACGGGCGCCGCAAGCTCCGTTGTCTCTCTCAACGCCTGGACGCTAGACCAGACGACAGACAAGACGGAAGTCACCTCGTTCCTTGACGCGAACAAGGTCTACGTGCAGGGCCTGAAGGACGTGTCCGGGACGCTCGGCGGCTTCTGGGACGATACCGAGGAGAAGCTGTTCCTGGCAGCAGACTCGGCAGACGGCAACAAGATGTACCTGTACCCTTCAGCCGACGCGGTGACTCGGTACTGGTACGGTCCGTCCTGGCTGGACGCATCGATCAACGTGGGCGTGGGCGATGCCATCAGCATCTCCGCGAACTTCTCAGCTAACGGCTCCTGGGGCCGCTACTAAGCATCCCAGGCGGCTTGCGCCCAGCGGAGCAGTGCGCTACGCTGGGCGCATCTTATGTGCTGAGGCGCTGGTATGCCAAACGCACTGCGCGTGGAAGGTCGGGCCGGTACGCTCCTCGTCGGCGGTCGCGCGATGGGAACGCTCCAGCACTGGACGATGGAGCAGATCGGAGGCGGGAGGTACGCCTTCGAGGCCGACCGCGTGGCGTTTGATGAGGTATATTGGCCGTTTCGTGATCGCAACGCTGACGTTGTGGTTGAGCTACCGTTCCGCCGTTCGTCCATGCGGTTCCATGTTATGCTGAGCAACGAGTCGCCGCTGACCGGGGAGGCGACCCTCGACGCCAACATGGCAGAGGTACAGGGGGATTTCTGGTGACATCGCCAGTGACGGGGACCGTCCTACGTGCAAACAGCACAGCGGACGAGAATTATGTCGATCTGTTTGCCAGCGACGATCTCGTCCCGTTCCAGCTTCCCGATACGCCGTTCACCGTCATGCTGCTGCGCGAGCTTGACTGGGGCGACCAGCAAGAGCTAGAAGCCGCTGCTCTGCGCGGACTTCAGCGCGCCGATCTGGAAGCAGCCATCGCCGGCAACTCCACGCTGCTACTCGACATCAGCAAGCAGCGCTTCCTGACGCTGGCGTTGCGCATCAAGAAGTGGAACGTCACGCGTCGCGATGCCAACACGGGTGAGCTTCGGCCAGTTCGGCTACCTGAGCACGTTCAAGAGCGCATCCTGGTGATGAAGAAGCTTCGGCCAAAGTGGGCACGAGCAATTCTCACGAAGATCGAGGAGCTTGACCGCGAGAATGCCGAGGCCGAGCCTGAGATGCCACAACTGATGGCGCCGCCCGTTGAGGACGACAGGGAACCCCCAAAAGCTACCTCCAATGGCGTCATCGAAGGGCAGAGCGTAACGTCGTCCTCTGCAAGTACATGGGTTGGTCGTACCGAGAACTGATGGAAACGCCAGTCTCGGTGGTCAAGGCGATACTTCGCCAGATGGTTGAAGCCTCGAATGAGGCACAGTTCCGGGCGATGACACGGTCGTAGCTAACGAACATGGGAGCACCTGTCGTGCAGCTTGATCATCTCCTGGTACATGGCAAGGCGCCTGGCGTTGAGTTCGTACGGGCGCCCGCTGAGGTACTTCCGAGGCTGTCCGACAACTTCCTTCGTGGCTTGAAAGTCGAGCGCCAGCAGGGCTTGATCGCGTTTGATGCGAAGGTATGGCAGCATCAAACGCAGAAACTCAGCGGCTTGTACGCTGTGGATCGTCCACTGGTACATGGGACGGTGACGATTTGCTCGGCTGGAGCAGTACACGCGGCCACCGGCAACAGTTACAGTCCAGTCAAGGACTTCTTTGCAGGTGTTGTGGATGCGGACGAGGAGGGTGTAGTCGGATCGCTTCGCCCATTCGCGCCCGGAACGAACAGACAGCACGATCGAGCCTTCGCCGTCTAGGAGTCCAGCGACGTAGGCGGCGTCAGTGTCTTGCATGGTGCTACTCCAGGTGGCAAGATGCCTTTGACGAGCAAAGGGCGCACAATACTTCGCTCGATGCAGCGGAAGTACGGAGCCAAAAAGGGACGCTCCGTCTTCTATGCCAGCCGCAATAAGGGAACGATCAAGGGTGTGGATCGTCGTCGCCGTAGGAGGAGATGATGGCACGCCTTACGACACGAGGAAGAAAGAGGCTTTCCAGTGGAAGTTTCGCACTTCCTGGCAGGCGTTATCCTATACATGACAAAGCACATGCCAGGAACGCTTTGGCTAGGGTGAGCCAGTTTGGATCGCCTAGCGAAAAGGCGCGCGTGCGCGCTGCCGTCAAACGTCGTTTCCCTAGTATTGGTAAGAAAAAGGCGGGAACATCGCGCAGGAAGAAGCGCCGTTAGAACTTACGCCCCTCGCGCTTCCAGTGACAGCGGCGACAGAGCGAGATGAGGTTGAAGAGCCTGTTTGCTGCTTTGTAGTTGCCATTGAACGCACGATAAGGGACGAGATGGTGCACATCGAGACGAGGTCGATACTGGACCTTCCCGCAGTCTCGACAGGTGTACTTGTCACGTTTCCGCGCAGCGTCGGCTTGGGCCTGCCAGTTTGGGCCACGAAACATCGCGGCGTACAGCTTCGTCCAGCGCGGCTTGCGCTTCCTGCGAGTTCTCATTGCATGAATTATAGCATATCGAGCCTCTTCTGTCAAGGAGAGCCTTCGAGTGGCTAGCATCTCCACGGCTGAGCTCCGCATCCTGATTACCGCTCAGGATTATGCATCCGCGCAACTCGCCCGTACAGTTTCGGGAATGGGTAGTCTGGCGCAGAAAGCGAGCCAGACCGGTGCTCAGATGACGCGCGCGTTTACTTTGCCTGCGGGCCTGATTGGTGCGGGCATCGTCAAAGAGGCGGCTGACTTCGAGCAGACCTTGAATGTGCTCGTCAATACGACGCGAGAAGCGGGCTCGAACGTACAGGATGCAGCCAATGGTTTCGGGGACGCGCAGACCAGGATGTCAGCGTTCCGCGAAGAGGCGTTGAAGCTTGGTGCTGACCTAACGATCCCGGCCACGTCGGCGGCAGATGCAGCCAGAGCTATGGACGAGCTATCCAAGGCAGGCTTGTCAGCTACACAGACACTGGCTGCTGCTAGAGGCACTGTGCAGCTTGCCGCAGCTTTCGACGTTGATGAAGTCAAGGCTGCGGACCTGATGTCGGCAGCGCTACTTGCCTTTGGATTGAACGGTAAGGAAGCAACACACGTTGCCAACATGCTTGCGCGAGCCACTGAGGTGTCGCGAGCGAAGTTTGACGACTTTTCCATCGCGATTCGACAGGGGGCTGGCGCCTTCGCAGTTACGGGCCGTCCGCTTGAAGAATTCCTCGGCATGATCGGCACACTGGTTGATCGAGGCGTCTCCGGCGGTGTGGCTGCTACGTCCTTGCGGCGTGCCGTTTCGGCTGTTGCGGCGCCGACAGCGAAGGCGACAGCCACGATGGAGAAGTATGGCGTTGCCCTCTTTGATGCTGAGGGCAGAATGAAATCGTGGCCTGACATCATCGACAACCTCAACGAGGCGTTCAAGGATCTCACGCCAAAAGAAACGTTCGCTGCTATCAAGAACATCTTTGGACAGGAAGGATTCAAATCTATCGCACCGCTGCTCAATGCCTCGAAGCAGGGCTCGGAGGCTGTACAAGAGCTAAATGAAGCCTTTGCAGATGGCGAGATCAATATGCAGCAGTATCAGGAGGCAATGGCGCAGCTTGAAGCCAGCGGCGGAAAGTTCACCGACGACCTTCGGAAGAGAATACAGAGCATCAAAGACTCGAACGCCGCACAGCTTATTACCGAAGCGCGTACCAAGGGCTTGACCGGAGCCATCGACGGGCTGATCTCGTCGCTACAAACGGCGGCGATTCAGATTGGCACGCCGTTTCTCACGCGACTGGCGAACCTTGCGCGTGGCTTTGCTGACCTTGCAACGAAGGTCGGCACTTTCATGGAACAGAATCCTCGACTGCTGGAGTTTGTGGCAACCTTTGGCGCTGTCGTTGCGGCGGTCGGTCCCGTGCTTCTCGCCTTTGGGCGGCTATTGACTGTACTTGGCATGCTTGCCACACCGTGGGGCGTGTTGATGCTGGCCGTCGCGACCTTTGCGGCGGCGTGGTCGATCAACCTGGGCAACATTCAGGATGTCACACATAACGTGCTCGGCAATGTTGTTGACACACTTCAGAGCCTTGGCGACCGACTTGCCGAATGGGCGGCAAGTCTAGGAATCGACACCATACTCGGAAAGACACTCTCAGGAATCGGCGGAATCTTACAGGGACTTCAGTTTGCTATCCAAGGCAATATGGACGCAGCCAAGAAGGCATGGTCCGACGCCCTGGCCGACTTCGGGATTGCCGGCGATGAAGCGCTGAAGAAAGTCGATTCCTTTGTCAAAGGCTTCCTGGATAAGATCGGAGAGCTTTCGGGCATCGATGTCTCTGGCGTGGAAAGTTCCATCGACAAGGTAGCCGCACTCCTAGGGATCGATGTCTCTGAGCCAGTGGATGCCCTCACTCGACTGTGGCAGATACTTCAGCGGCTTGGAGAGCTTACGCTTACCGGGCTGCAAACCACTGTGACGACGCTGAGAGATCTCGGCACGCTCAGCCTGGACAAGCTTGCTGATGCGCTGGCACGCCTAACTGACTTCAAGTTTTCGGCACCTGATCTGGCGCCACTCGATAAGCTCAAGGAGCTAGGCAGCGCCGCGTTCGACAACTTGATCGACGTGCTAGCAAAGCTACAGGGGTTCAAGTTCACTGCGCCCGACCTTTCCGGGCTGGATAAGCTCAAGGAGCTTGCGCAGTTCAACTGGGACAACCTCAAGGGCTTTGCCGATGCCTTGGGCAAGCTTCATCTCGATGCCGATGTGGTGCGCGTTGTCAGCAACCTTGCCGATGCCGCGAAACTGCTGCTCATCGCGCTCAAGGGCATCGCTGAGGTCGCGCTCAACTGGAACAGCTTGACGCCGCCAGCGAACGCGGCAGGGCAGTACAGAGCCTTGGCGCTCGTCATCAAACTGATGAGTGCAGCATTGGTTGAGCAAACCGGACGGGCAGTATCAGCCTTTGCGGCGCTCTCGGGGCTGATCACCATCATCGGCTACCTTGCGCGTGCGGCGCAGATTGGGCAGCAAGCTTTGACAGACCTGATGCTCGGGAGAGATATCGGGCGAGAAGGCGGGCCGGCTCAGCAGTTTGCGCAGCTTCAACAGCAAACAGGGAAAACACTAGCTGAGATCCAGACGATACAAGATCAGGCCAGCCAGCGTACGCGCGATGCGTGGCAAGAAGCGTACGACTTCATGATGGGCAAGAGCGACGAGGCCAAGATCGCGGCGATGGCTGGCTCGCAGGCCACGGCACAGGCAGCGGAACAGGCTGCTGCGGCCACGCAGGCAGCGACTGAGCAGACGACGACATCGGTGCTCGCACTGAACGAGAGCCTTGCCGGCGGCGGCTCGGGCATGGAGCAGACTGTTCAACAGACTAGCGATGCGGTAGCGGAACTCAATACAAGCCTTGCCGGGGCCGGCTCGGGCATGCCCGATGTCGCAGCCGCTGTACAGGAGAATCTCGCTCCAATTCCAGAGGCGGTACAGCAAGCAGTGGCCGATGTGGAAGCTGTCGCACCAGAGGCACAAGCTGCCGGCGCGAACATCGGCAAAAACATGGTCACTGGGATGGATCAGGAAATCAAACAAGTGCCGCCCACGATGGATGCGGTCAAGGATGATATTCAACAGACGATCAGTCAGATCGGGCCAGCCGTGAGCGGTGAGTTCAGCCGGGTCGGACAACAGGTCACGCAGGGTGCCTCCGAGACGTTCAGTGGACTGGCTGAGCAGGCAAGCCAAGCCGTGCAACAGATCCCTACGGATCTCCAACAGGCCGGCACTGAGATCGTCTCGGGTGCAACGCAGATCGGCACTAATATCTCCACTGGCTTCACTGAGGGCGTGGCTGCAATGGATGCAGCCACGTCGAGCGCAATGCAGACGGCCTTCGATACGGTGCAGGCGGGGGTCGGGCAGGCCCAGGCGGCAGGCGATGCGGTTGGACAGGCTGTCAACACCGGCGTCGAGCAGGGGATCAAGGGCGTCGTCTTCGCTGGAACGTTCCTTAGTGTGTTGCAGACCGAGCTAGGCAACGCAGCGACGCAAGCGC